>Ga0209756_1002898_pt1 | contig 14363 bp, 17 predicted proteins | sample ETNvirenome_6_85_FD_184071 | JGI IMG/M metagenome (GOLD analysis project Ga0209756, IMG submission 184071) | Marine viral communities from the Pacific Ocean - ETNP_6_85 (SPAdes) (version 3) | ecosystem: Environmental > Aquatic > Marine > Oceanic | place: Pacific Ocean | collected 2013-06-19
TTAATGCCTATTCAAGATAATCTTGAATTTTTAATAGGAGGGGATAAAAACACTTTGCGATTATATATGGACAATGGCAAAGTAGAAGTTGAAGCTTTAACTTATATCCGCGGCCGCTCCATTGCAAACGCGTTTATGATCATCGATGAGGCCCAGAACTTAACGATGCATGAAGTTAAGACCATTATTACACGAGCAGCCGAAGGTACAAAAATCGTTTTAACGGGCGATATTGAGCAAATTGACAATGTATATGTTAATGAAATTTCAAACGGCTTAGCCCACGCAGTAGAAAAATTTAAAGATTCACATATAACAGGACATGTTACTTTTAGAAAGGGCGAGAGATCTGAAATTGCGACTCTTGCATCGAAAGTTTTATAAAAGACTTTACAAAACAGATGTTTATGTTATTATAACATTACCTGAAGGAGATACAAAATGAGTAATGGTTTAGAAAAAGAAGGCGAAGTAGTCATTGGTGAAGAGGAAGTCCACGAGAATCCAATGTTGGCAATGACTGTTGACAAGAATTCCAAATTAAAAGAAATGTTGGTGGAATACGTTGGAACAAAACTAGATAATGAAGAGGTAACCGTGAATATGGTAGCTGAAGTTTTGGCGGCCGAATTCCCAGAATTTGTGTTTGCCTTTGCTGAAGAGAATTTTTTGAGAGGATACCAGTTGGGATTAGATGATGCTGATAAGTTACGTCCAGGAATCACAGAAGAGACTGCTTGAAGCAGTAAGTAACTTTTATACCCCCACGGGTATACACGTTTATTTTAAAGATGCTTTATTGAATGATGAAATAGATGTTGAACGTGTGATAAGTAAAGTGGAGGAAAATATTCCTCATCATTTACTTTCTGAAGTAGAGATGATTATTATAGGATGGTTTGAAGAGTTTGAAGAAAGAAAATTAAACGCATTTTATAAAGATGGAACACTCCATATTTCTAATACTCAAGATGATGAAGAAGATATGTACGATGACATTGTTCACGAAATAGCACACTCTATAGAAACAGCACTTGGATATGTCATATATGGAGACGAAAAGATCAAAAACGAATTTCTACGAAAGAGAAAATATTTACATGATATTTTATGGGCTCACGGTTTTAAGGCGCCTCTTTCATTTTTTATGGATCCCGAATATGATGAAGAATTTGATGTATTTTTACATGAAAAAATAGGGTATGCCAAATTGGCCCCCTTGATGAGGGGAATCTTTATTTCTCCTTATGCAGCCACATCTCTCCGAGAATATCTTGCAACGGGATTTACGGAATTTTATTTAGATTCTAACCATAATTTCTTTAAAAAAATAAGTCCCGAACTATATAAGAAAATATTATTGCTTCAAGAGCCAGAAAAACTTGACACCGCTGAATTTTGACGGTATAATATGAGATACATCACGGAGTATACGTGCCACACATATCATATTCAGAACTCAAGGATTGGGTTTTCTGTGCTTTTTACCATAAACTAACCAGAGTAGAAAAGCTTTCAGGGTTTAAAGGAAATGCTTTCACAGCATTTGGAACAGCTGTTCACTCGGTTTGCGAGAAAAAGCTTCTAAAAGAGGAAATAGACGATCAGAAGTATTTTATCGAACAATTCGAGGCCTCACTTTCGGGCCTTGATGAAGATGTAGAAATAGACTATGACTTAGTAAGCCAGATGAAGGAGCAGTCGAAATCAATCCTACCAGAGATAGAAGAAGCGCTAACAGAGTATTTTGGGGAGTTTCAAGTTTTAGCGTCAGAAATGGCCTTAATGGAGCCGATTGAAGGAGAAGAAGAATATAAGTTTAAAGGATTTATTGATGCTATTGTTGTAACTCCCGATAGAAAGGTTCACATCTTTGATTGGAAAACTTGTGGATGGGGTTGGGACGCGCGCCGCCGCAGTGATAAAATGACAACATATCAGTTAACTTTATATAAACATTTCTTCTGTAAAAAGATGGCGATAGACCCTGCGGACGTTGAAACTCACTTTGCCCTCCTCAAGAGGACAGCTAAATATAATAATGTTGAGTTCTTCAGAGTGACCAGTGGACCAAGAAAAACTGAAAATGCTCTAAAAATGTTAAGCAAAGCATTGTACAATATCAAAAATAAACGATATATTAAAAATAGATTATCTTGCAATCGGTGTGATTTTAGACATACTGAACATTGCCCATAAGGAAATAAATAAATGAAGTTAGCAGAATATATCTGGATTGATGGTACCCAGCCAACAGCCAGATTGAGAAGTAAAACTAGAGTATTACAAGATGCCCAAGACCCCGATATTTGGGGTTTTGATGGATCAAGCACGGAACAAGCAGAAGGGATAAACTCCGATTGTGTTTTGTTTCCCGTAATGGCCTGTGTTGATCCTATTCGACGTGAAAATTCGATGCTGGTCTTATGTGAGGTATATGATACCGATTTGGAACCGCATGCGAGTAATACACGAGCATTATGTCGCGATACATCCGAGAAGTTTGTTACGCATGCCCCCCTTTTTGGGATGGAGCAAGAGTATACCTTTTACAGGAATGAGCGACCATTGGGTTTCCCAACAAAGGGTGAGCCCGACCCACAAGGCAAATACTACTGTTCTGTGGGGGCTGACGCCGTCTTTGGCCGTGAGATAGTAGAGGAGCACTTGGACGCTTGCCTAAAGGCAGGATTGACCATTAGCGGCATTAATGCTGAAGTTATGCCAGGCCAATGGGAATTTCAAGTGGGCCCGTTGCCCCCCGTTGAAACGAGTGACCATTTATGGATAGCACGTTACCTACTCCAGAAAATAGCTGAAAAGCAGGGGGTAATCGTGTCGTTTGATGGCAAGCCTGAAAAAGGGGATTGGAATGGGGCCGGCTGTCACACCAATTTCTCGACCCACGAGATGCGCGAATCATTTGAGGCATGTAAAGAAGCCGCTGAAGCGCTCGGAAAAAACACCAAAGACCATATTGCCAATTACGGCGCGGGAATTAAGAAGAGGCTGACTGGTAAACATGAGACTTGTTCTTATAAAGAATACAGGTGGGGTGTTTCTGACAGAACTGCGTCTGTTCGTATTCCATGGCAAGTAGCCAAGATGGGTAAGGGATATATTGAAGACCGACGACCCAACGCGAATTGTGATCCATATGTGGTGACAAGATTAATTTTGAACACTGTGTGTTCTAAAGAGGAAGAATGAAAAAGAAAATTTTAGTATTAGGCGACCATCCACTCTCGCCGTCAGGAGTGGGAACACAGACAAAGTATTTTATTGAGGCGCTTTTAAAGACAGGGCGTTATTCGTTTATATGTCTAGGGGGGGCCATTAGTCATAAAGATTATACCCCTCAAAAGGTTGAGCCATATGGCGAAGACTGGCGTATTTTTCCAATTGATAGCTATGGAAATGCAGAAATATTGCGTTCTATTATTCAAAAAGAGAAGCCAGACGTATTGTGGTTCATGACCGATCCGAGATTTTATGGATGGTTGTGGGAAATAGAAAATGAAATTCGCACCAATATGCCGATGGTTTATTATCATGTCTGGGACAATTTTCCTGCGCCTGTATTTAATGGGGTTTTCTATCGATCCACTGATGAAGTGGTTTGTATTTCAAAAGTAACCCACGAAATTTTAAAGGACGTTGCCCCGGGCGTATCATCGCGATATTTGCCTCACGCAGTAGATCCCGAATCCTTTCATCCTTTTGTCTCCCCAGAAGAAAAAGTGATGGTTGAACAAGTAAGGGAGAATATTACTGTCGGAAGCAGTAATGATCTTAAAAATAAAGATAAGAAGGTTTTCTTCTGGAATAGTCGCAACGCCCGCCGCAAACAAAGCGGCACTTTGGTATGGTGGTTCAAACAGTTTTTGGATATTGTGGGTCAAGATCAAGCATGTTTGCTGATGCATACCGACGCTAGAGATCCTCACGGTACAGACTTACCCCATATTATTGAACATTTGGGTGCAAATGATGGCCAGGTCTTACTTTCTACCAATAAAATCGACGCGCTGCAGCTAGCCGGTTTGTATAATGCTGCAGACTTTACTGTAAGCATTAGCGATGCGGAAGGTTTTGGGCTAAGCATGCTCGAATCACTCTCTTGCGGTACGCCCATTATTGCCACAATGACCGGCGGAATGCAAGAACAGGTTACTGATGGTAAGAAATGGTTTGGATACGGAATCCAGCCAGCTTCTAAAGTAGTAATTGGTTCTCTCCAGGTCCCCTATATTTACGAAGATAGAATATCACAAGAGGATTTCAACACTACCATGAAGAAAGCGTTTGAAATACGACCTTCTGTGTATGATAAAATGGTCAAAGGAGGGCTTAATCATGTGGAGAACAATTATAGTTTTGAAAGCTATCAAAAGAAATGGGTTGACATAATGGATGAGATTGTAGAAAAACATGGTTCCTGGGAAACACGCAAAAACTACCATCGATGGCACCTCCTGGAGGTCGCGTGAAAAAGAAAATCCTACTTAAGGCGCCTGTATTAACACGCTCCGGTTATGGAGAACAATCGCGCTTTGCTTTGAGATCGTTGCGGTCTCGCCCCGATTTATTTGAAATATTTATTCAACCTTTACAATGGGGACAAACATCGTGGATTAGTGAAGAAGATGAAGAATGTTCTTGGATCAACCACACAATTGAAAAAACAATAGCATTCATTCAACATGGAGGCGCCTTTGATGCATCGCTTCAAGTTACGATTCCCAATGAATGGGAAATAATGGCCCCTATTAATATTGGTTTCACCGCTGGAATGGAGACCACCAAAGTAGCCCACCAGTGGATCCAAAAAGGAAACGAAATAGACAAAATTCTTGTTGTTTCTGATCATTCTCGCGATATTTATCGGGACACTGTTTATATAGCGACACATAATCAAACAGGTCAGCAGGTTGAAGTTGGTTTAGAGACTCCAATTGTAACAACAAATTACCCAGTTAAAGATCATGGCGAACCCTTAGATTTAGGAATAGATTTGGACTATGATTTCAATTTTTTGGTAATGGCACAATTCGGCCCACGTAAGAACTTACCCAATACTGTTAAATGGTTTATTGAGGAATTCGGCGACGAAGAAGTGGGACTGGTTGTTAAAACAAACATTGCCAAAAATTGTTTAATGGACAGAGAACGTCTATTCAATGATATGAAAAACTTAATGGGACAATATCCAGAACATAAATGTAAAGTATATCTCCTTCATGGAGATATGACAGATAAAGAAATTCATTCTTTGTTTGAACACTCTCAAATTAAAGCATTCTTGACTTTGAGCCATGGCGAGGGTTTTGGATTGCCTGTGTTCGAGGCCGCCTATACCGGAATGCCGGTTATTGCTCCTGGTTGGTCAGGCCAACTTGACTTTTTGGTTAATAAAGAAGCCGGAACTTCAGAGTTTTATAATGTTGAATACGATATCCAACCCATCCCAGAGGAAGTTGTGTGGGATGGGGTGATCGTTAAAGAATCTATGTGGGCATATCCTCGAGAACATTCCGCCAAGCAGCAAATGCGTAAATGTTATGCTGATTTAACTTCTGAAAATGCAGAGGCGGTTATTGATCGTACAGAAAAACATATAGCTTATCTTCGGGAAAAGTTTGCTCAAGAAAAGCAATATGCTCTAATGGTATCAGAAATTTGTGAAACCCTTGGTATAAATACCGAGACTTCTTCCACTGAGGATGTCTTGGAATTTGATTAATGAACAAGCTTGTTTATATTTCAGATTTTTTCGTCGATGAAATAAGCGGCGGCGCTGAAATTTGTGACAACATTTTGATTAATCTTTTGCGTGAGGATGGTTTTCACGTAGTTAAATTTAAGAACGGCGAGTTAAGTGACAAACACATTAAATTGTATCGCTTGTGTGGATATCATTTTGTAATATCTAATTTTACTTTGATGTCCGGACCCGTCTTACTAGAATTGATTAACCACCCCAATTCCTATAGTATAATGGAACACGATCACAAATATGTGAAGACAAGAAATCCGGCGGTATATAAAGATTATGTTGCACCTTTTGAAGATGTCGTTAATAGAGAAATTTTCACAAATGCCAAGAATATCTTTGCTCAATCTAAAATTCAAGCCGAATGCATACGAAAGAATCTTAATGTTAACAACGTAGTAAACTTAGGAATGAGTTTGTGGACGGATGAACAACTAGAGATTATAGAAAGCTATTGTGAAAGCTCCAAGCAACAGGACGCATCAGTAGTCGATAGTAAAAATCCTACTAAAAACACTGCCGCGGCAACAAGCTATTGTGAAGAAAAGTCAATTCCATATACGCTTATAGGATCAGCAGATTATGCCGAATTTATTAAGCAATTGGCGTCTCATGAAACACATGTCTTTATCCCCAGAGTCTTAGAAAGTTTCAATAGAGTGCTTTTAGAGGCTCGTATGTTAGGCTGCAAAGTTAAGACGACCAATTTAAATGGGTGCACCTCCGAGGAGTGGTTTAGGCAATACAAGGGGAAAGAACTCATCGAGTTTGTGAGAGAACAACGACTACGAGTTTACAATGATATCAAAACGGCGATTTTAGAAGAGAAAGAAATAGAACGAGGTGATAGCATAACAGTTATTTTAAACGCTTATCGTCGTCCCTATAATCTTAAGATGCAGATTGAATCACTTCGGAATCAAACTATCCCGCCAAAACAGATTTGGCTCTGGGTGAATGCTCACGAAGATAATGAAGGTTTCGATTTTAAAAACTTAGACACTGACAGAATATTTCACAATGATTACAATTGGAAATTCTATGGTAGGTTCGCAGCCGCATTGCTGTCCGATACAGAACATATTGCTATTCTGGATGATGACACCATACCTGGCTCTAAATGGTTCGAAAACTGTTTGAGCACCATGGAGACTCACGAGGGCATCCTGGGGAGTGCTGGCATCATTCTGAACGATATTCACTATGTCCAGCACGACCGCTGCGGATGGCCATCCCAAAACGCAGATATCACGGAAGTAGACCTTGTGGGTCATGCCTGGTTCTTCAAGCGCGAATGGCTCCGTTACTTATGGCAAGAAAAACCAACTACTTGGGATAACGGCGAAGATATTCAATTCGCCTTTATGGCTAAGATCCATGGAGGGATACCAACCTATTGCCCTCCGCACCCACCAGATGATAAAGAGTTGCATGGCTCTATTCTAGGCAACGAGCTTGGGATAGATAATAAGGCGACTTCAACTAATAGTGCAATATCTCATCAGCAGTTTTTTAATGAAAGAGATGTGTGCGTTCAAGAGGGGCTTAAAAAAGGGTGGCAGACTGTCCGCGGAGTGAAACTATGAAAGACTTTCATGGTGCTTTCGACACGCTCTTGCAAAAAGTGCGAGATAAAGAGAACTTTGCTTTTACGCGTTTCTCGGACGGTGAGTTGTTCATTATGCAGGACAAACATCTGCTTTTGGCCGAGGACCATTACATCACCGGCGCCGTAACTGGCCCGAATCGGTATACTACCGAAGAGCAGAAAGAATACAAACCCGATGAACATCAGTTTTATCGGGAGAAACTCATCGAGGCATATTGCCACACACAAGACCACTACTACAAGGGTATTTGTACATCTACTGACGGGCATGTCGGTAAGGAGAACTTCGACTGGATGATAGAATTTCATGGCGGCGATCATGAAGCCCTCACTTATGCGAACTTGCTGATCAACGCCAACTATCGGCGTTTCGTAGAAGAGATGGTTCCGCTGTTTGTGGACCGCGATATCATTTATGTGGTCAATAAGTTGGCTAATGTTGGAAAATTGCCCTTCCGCGTCAAAAAAACCTTTGAAGTTGGTACAAACTGCATGATAAACGACTATAATGTAGTTGAGGACATTAAGACTTATATTGCCGAAAACGATGTGAAAGGCCACATCATTTTGTGTTCGGCAGCTAGTTTAAGCAATTATGTGATTTATGAATGCTTCCGAGAGAACAGCGAGAATACATTTTTGGATATTGGTAGTTGTCTTAATCCTTTGTTAGATTTAGAAGGGTGGAAATACACACGAGGATATCTAACTCATTATTGGCTTGACAGTAAAAGTCCATTTGGAGAGCAACGCGATCAATGGCTATAAATGAAGAATTAACTATTGTGGTAGCGGCCACTGGTCTTTATCGCTTTCTTTTTGAGTCAATTTTGCTGCCCTCTTTATTAAGGGCAGAGCCCACTATTGACCAATATAAAAACATCATGCCTATTTTTTCCAACAATGAAGAAGAAGTGTATGATTTGGCCGGCGACACTGCATCTGTACCCTATAAGGAGTTAATGTTAAGACGTATTCAAACTTATGCGAAGATCGTAAAGCAGAATTACGGTCAAAAAATACTATTTTTGGATTGTGATATACTGGTAACAGGGCCTTTTAAAGAAGAGATTTTATCTTATTTGGATGAATATGATTTTGCGATGCAACAAAACTATATCGCCGGAATATGGGGAGTCAATTGCAATCAAAGGAGTATAGATTTTTTTGATCGCTTTGTTAAGCTTATAGAGTCCATCCCGGGCCCAGCGCGGCCGAATGGTTATCCTCAATTTGAATTATGTGATTTTATAGATATTTGTTTAGAAGAAGGAACATTGAGTGTATTAGAGTTGCCGGAAAAATTTGGTTTTTTGACAAAAGATACGGTTATATATCATGCAATTAACGCCGGGATGTCCCTTCCTGCTAAAGCCATCACTTTGTTTTTTGCAACATGCTTTTTACAACAAGCGTGGGAGAATAATTTCGATATTCTTGATGACGAAGAAAAAGAAGCTTTTTTTAAGCCTAGGGCTCACAATACTCTTAATTTTCACTCTAGCTTTAAAGAGTCCGATAGAGAATTATTAAAGTCACATACACTACCAAATGGTGGTATGGATTGGGAATCGTGCACCGACGAACAAATTTGTCATCACCGACTAATGGAAGTCTTGGTGGAGGAACCTTTATTGGTGTCTGTGGCAGCTTCTTGGTGTCCTACCCCTGAACGAACGCCGCGCTATAGCGCTACATTAACGAAAGAGGAATGGAATAAATGGATAGAAAATTTGAAATTGTAAAAAATGGTCCTAAATTTTGGAAATTTGTTAGAGACATTCGTAACATGCAAGGTGTTAAAGAAGGGTTTATACAACAAGAAAATATCGATGAGATCGAACACGCAGAATACATGTTAAAATATAATAACAATTATTGGATTTGTCTTGTCGACAAAGTGCCGGCCGGCTATGTTGGCGTGATTGACAACGATATACGAGTAGCCACTCATCCCGACTTTCAAGGGAAGGGTGTCGGCTCTTTCATGATTAATAAGATAATGGAAGTGTCCCCCTCTGCTTATGCGAAAGTTAAGTTAGATAATGAAGCGAGTCTACGATTATTTGAAAAATGTGGATTTAAAAAGAAATATTATTTGCTGGAAAGAGATGCTCCATAACCCTTATAAGATCGTGAAAATGTTTGAGGAAGAGGTCGCCCATTATACAGGCGCCCCGTTTGCGGTGTCTACGGATAGTTGTACGGATGCTCTATTGTTATGCTGTGACTATCTTAAGGTTAATGAAGTGACAATTCCTGCCCATACTTATTTATCTGTTCCTCAATCTATAATTCATGCCGGCGGCGTGGTAAACTTTGAAGAGAGGGAGTGGAAAGGTGTTTATCAACTTAAGCCATATCCCATATATGATGCCGCGAAGCGGTTTACTAGCGGGATGTATATCCCTGGAAGCTATATGTGTCTTTCTTTTCATATTAAAAAGCACTTGAAAATAGGAAAGGGTGGAATGATTTTGACTGACAATATGGAAGCATATGAATGGTTTAAGAAGGGTCGCTATGAAGGGAGAACCGAAGTAAAATATCATGACGACAATATTGATATTAATGGATGGAATGCCTATATGACCCCAGAACAAGCGGCAAGAGGTTTGATGTTGATACAAAATTTACCTCGTTATAATGATGATTTGCCTGAAGAGCCTCAATATCGAGATTTGAGAGAATTCCACTTATTTAAAAAGGAAAAATAGAATGGAAAGAGCTGATATTATTAACCACTTGATTAAAACCTATAATTATAGGTCTTATCTAGAAATTGGATATGGCAACGGATATACTTTTGACAAAGTAGATGCCCCCACGAAGGTAGGAGTTGATGGAGGAAAGGGCACACCAGCCGACGACACTATTGTAGTTAGAATGCGCTCGGAAGATTATTTCAAAATGGTGGCCCGACAGGGCGGCGCCAAATATGATATTATTTTTATTGACGGCTCTCATTTACAAGAAGACGTAGAAAAAGATGTAACTTCTGCATTGGAATTTTTAAATGAAAATGGTTCTATTGTAATGCACGATTGTAATCCTCCTAATAAATTTTTTCAAGAACGCCAACAATCCCCTCACGTAGGAGGGTGGTGTGGAGATGTATGGAAAGCATTTGTAAAACTTAGAGTTGCTCGCGAGGACATAGAAATGTGTGTGGTGAATACAGACTATGGCTGCGGCGTCGTAAGATTTGGAAATCAAAGTCCTTTGAAGATAGATACTGAAAAAGATTTAACCTATGAAAACTTTGAGCAAAATAGAGAAGACTGGCTTCATTTGATCAGTGTGGAAGATTTTCTCGAGAGCCATGAATGATTTACATTGCTACTTTACATCATAGCACTAATAAATTTATAGATTTACAAGATGCTTATTATAAAACATATACCAAAGAAGAATATGTTATATATGCTGGTCTTTCTGATTTAGAAGAAGACATTGCAAGTTATAGTCATGCGATAGATGATGGTATGTATGAAAAGTGGAGACTCTTTAATTTTGACGGGGTGGAAAATCAACACTGGCACAAACTTAATTGTTTGGTTGATGCCATTACTCAGACAGCTGAAGCCCCCCAGGAAGAAGATTTGTTAATTTTCACAGACGGAGATGCTTTCCCTATTGCCCCTTGGGAAGATAAAATTAGAGCTGAATTAGAAAAAGAGAATGTAAAGGTTGTAGCTATTCAACGGAGTGAAAATCCGGAACCAGGCCTGGCCGAACAATTCAAACCTTATCCTCATCCCTGCTTTTTTGCTACTAAATTAAAATTTTGGTTAGATAATAAATTAGGATGGGGACTTCATCCGCCTGAAATTGTAACTGCTGGCCCTCTCTTAAAATTATGGTTGCAACAGCAAGAGTTTTCATACACCCCTTTACTTCGCACTAATCTTTACAATATTCATCCTTTATATTTTGGCATTTATGGGGATATGATTTATCACCATGGCGCCGGAAATCGAGAGGTGTATGATTCTATAGATATTTGGCCGCGCGTTGGATTAAATCCGAGTTTTGATTTGGATTTGAGATACCCCAGTATTCCCGCTTTTAATAAAAAGTTGTCTGATTTGGTGTTTGAGGAAATTATCGCTGACGGATCTTTCATTAATGTGTACTTAATGGGGCGCCACCCATGAGATTAATCTTTGGTAGAGGCAAAGTATGTGCTATTATTCGAAAAGAGGGGGACGTCGTCGTTCCACATTCCGAATGCGATGTGGGCAACTTAGATCGTGTGAGGGAGATCACCCTTCACCGGAAGCCTTCAATTATTATTAATACCGCCGCTAATACAAGTTTGGAGCGATGCGAAGACAATAAGAAGACAGCTTTTGATACCAACACTTTGGGCCCCCTCAACTTGTTAACAGCCGCAGCAGAAGTAGGTGCAAAATTAGTTCATATTAGTAGTGGGTGTATTTTCGATGGAAATGATCGAATATGCGACGAAGAGGCTGTTCCTAATACGTCAGTGTGGTATACACACACCAAAAAGTGGGCCGATGAATATATTACTAACTTCGGCTATGACAATTATCTTATTTTACGGCCCCGACAAATGATTTCAGCCACCCCTCATCCTACTAATATGCTTACGAAGTTTTCTATGTATGAGGAAATTTTCGCGCATGCTGAGCCAAACTCCATTACGTGTGTAGAAGATTTTAAGGAGATGTTGGAACATTTAATACACGAAGAACAAACTGGTGTATTTAATTGTTGTAACGATGGAGTAACCACTCCTTATGCAGTGGCTCGAGGTGTGCGAGAATTTATCAAACCTGAAATGGTGGTGCACTTGGCAACATACGAGGAAACATTGCAAATGCAACCAAACCGCCGCGTCAACACGATTTTATCTAATCAGAAATTAAAAAATACGGGGTACCAACCACGAACAGCAGCAGCAGCATTGGCTTGGACTTTGGAGAATTATGGAAAATCTTAGTTTAATAGTAAACAGCGTTAGCAAGAACACTGACGTGTGGCCTATGTTTTTTGGCCAACTAGAGAAACATACATTAGAGGGTTTTTTTGAAAAGAAGTATGTTTTTGTAGACGAATGCGATGAGCCCGTGCCTGAAGGGTATGAAGTGGTATTGTATGAGAAAGATAAGATGTACCAAGAACAGTTTACCGAGTGTATTAAATCAGTCCCAGAGGAGTACTGCATTTATATCTCTGAAGATTACATTTTATATGATGGTATCGATGTTGAGAGAATTGAGGAATATATAAGTATTTTAGAAGCCAATAGAGACCTATCGTTTGTTCGTTTTGTAAAGGGAGGGATCATAGAAATGAGCCACCTTCATTATCAACACCATCCTCATCTTTATGAGATCTATAATTTTCTTCCGTATTTTTACACGAATCAAGCAGCCGTATGGAAAACGCGCGATTTAGAAAAAATTCACCAACATGGACCTAATTTGCACATTGGAAACACAGATTATGCAAATTCATTTGAACTTCAAGCTACTAAAACGTGTGAAAAGTTAGGAATTCGAGGGACATTTTGTTATTATGATGAGCCAAAAAGAGGTATTTATCACCATGATAGCAGCACATTTCCTCATATTTGCACGGCTCTTGTCAAGGGTAAGTGGAATTTAAGCGAATATAAAGAAGAATTAGGGCCTCTTTTAGTTGAATACGGCATCGATGTTAATAAACGTGGGATATTTTAATGCTCATTCTAAAGGATTTGTCAGCCGAAGTGCCTGACACCAATGCATTTCATTGGAAGCTAGAAGAATTATCAGATAACACCAACATTAATAGTGTATTAATGTACGGTTACAATGCATCTGATAACCCACAGTTTCAAGAGAGATGCAATAGTTTTAAAAGGAAAGTATATTTTAACAATTGGGCTCCTTGTGAGTTTGCTCAAGCGCGCTCCAAAGACTATAACGCTTTTATGAAAGAAAGAACGTTTGACGAAGTATATTCTATTTGTCCTTATAGCAATAAATGGTTGAATAGTCTAGAGCTTGGCCGAGCATATAAAGATATTTTCTATCCTTTTCATAAAAATTTGATTCCCCCTCCCCAACGAAAACAATTTGATGTAATTTATCACGGCGGAATTCACGGACAAGAGCATATTGATTGCCTCAAAACATTGCTAAATTTTAATTATCGTTATTGTACTATGACGAACCATATCAATAGGCTAACTGCACGGTGCGTTCCGTATGCGACAAATGTTAATCTCACTTTTCAAGAAAAGATTAACTTAATTGCGCAAACAAAGATTTCAGTGTGCTATAATTTAGTTCATATAGCGCCAGAACACATACCTGCTATTAAATCATATGATAAATGGGAAGAAAACGAAGCGTTTAGCGAAGTCGATGGATGGAATGTGATGCCTCAATTCAAAACTAGAATGCATGAAGCCGCATTTTCAAAGACGCTCAACTTGGTGTTACGAGATAAATGGAATATTGCTGAGGATTATTATGAACCCGAAAAAGAGTTTATTTATTTTGAAAATGCCGATGATCTTCCTAATAAAATTCAAACTATTTTGCGCAACTGGAAAGACTATGAGCCAGTTGTAGAAAGAGCATTTACGAAGTCTCTTAATTACACAACTGAAAAGTTTATTAACCATATAGAAAAAGAATGAGTTGGCCTGCACAAAAAAAGATTTTCATTACCGGCACAGGCCGTTGTGGAACCACATTTTTGGTCAGGCTATTTACACTTGCAGGTTTTTATACGGGGTTTAAAGAAGAAATTATATTCGGCACCGAGGCGTCATTCAACCCGGGCCTAGAGCATCCGTGGTACGCGTTGCAGGCGCCCATTTCATGCCCAGCTGTGCTCAAATCCCCATCTTATATGGAGAACGTAGTAAATTTATTAAATCATCCTCCACCCTGGGCCCATCCTTATGTTCCGGACACAGCCACTGGCGCTCGAAAATGGATTGAATCTTTTATTGTACCG
>Ga0209756_1002900_pt1 | contig 14355 bp, 20 predicted proteins | sample ETNvirenome_6_85_FD_184071 | JGI IMG/M metagenome (GOLD analysis project Ga0209756, IMG submission 184071) | Marine viral communities from the Pacific Ocean - ETNP_6_85 (SPAdes) (version 3) | ecosystem: Environmental > Aquatic > Marine > Oceanic | place: Pacific Ocean | collected 2013-06-19
TGTTTCCGATTGAAGGGAGGACCTACTTGGTGGTAGGTAATCCTCCCTTTGGCAAGAACAGTTCGTTGGCGAGAAAGTTCTTTAATGCTTCTGCACTTTTTGCAGACACTATTGCGTTTGTGCTTCCCCGAACATTTCGGAAGCCTTCAACAATCAATCAGTTAAATGAATATTTTCATCTTTCGAAAGAGATTAGACTCCCTAAGAATTCGTTTCATCTTCCGAATGGGAAAGCGCACGATGTTCCGTGTGTGTTTCAAGTATGGGAGCGATATACGCGGCCGCGTCCACGGATTGCTACAGTTACAACGTGCAAGGATTTTAAATTTGTGGAGATAAACAAACAAAAAGATGGAACCCCCACGGAAGCCGCTAAAGAAATCCAACGTCGCCGGGCCACTGTGTGTGTTCGCCGCGTCGGTGCCGGCGCCGGTGACCTGTATGGTGATTATAGGACTGTGGAACGAGACTGGAAGAGCCATTACTATATTAAGAGTACCAATCCTGAAGTTAAAAATACACTATCCCAGATTGTCTGGGACGATAAAAGCGGTAAATATGACACTGCAGGAAATCCTAGCATTTCCAAAAATGATTTAATAAGAAACTATTACAAGACTAAAGAAAGTCTACGAAAGGAAAACCCATGATAGCTGATATCGTAATTGGTTTGTCTTATGGTGATGAGGGCAAAGGAAAAGTAACTCACCATCTGCTAAGGGAAGGAGATTATACTCATTGTCTTCGTTTCAATGGAGGGTGCAACGCCGGCCACACCATCTACCACGAGGGGCAGAAGTTCGTGACACACCATATTCCAGCCGGCGTCTTCTTTGGCGTTAAGTCAATCATCGGATCTGGCTGTGTGGTAAATCTAGAACAGTTTTATAATGAAATCAAAATGCTTGAGACAGCAGGTATAACAACGACTGGCTTGGTATATATATCTAAAAATGCTCATATTATTACGGATGCGCATTTGGAGGAAGACGGTAGAGATACTTCTATTGGTACCACTAAACGGGGAAACGGGCCCGCCTACCGTGATAAGTATAGTCGTAAGGGCCTCCGCGCCGGCGAGCACCCCGAGCTAATTAAGGGCTCCTATCTTATTGATCTTTATAGAGAGTTTTATGAACAAGGCTCTCCCCCTGTAATCTTGTGCGAAGGCGCACAGGGCTTCGGTCTTGATATCGACTGGGGAGAGTATCCCTATGTGACCTCTAGTCACTGCACCACAGCGGGCGCCCTATTAAATGGGATTGCCCCTAGAGCGGTCCGAAAAGTTTACGGTGTAACAAAAGCCTATGATACTTATGTCGGCGCCAGAGACTTTCACGGGAAAGGGCGCGTCTTTAATTTAATTCAACAGACCGGAAATGAGTTCGGGGCGACCACCGGACGGCCGCGGCAATGTAACTGGCTTAATATTCGAGCGCTTCAGCGCGCAATGAATGTTAACGGAGTTACTGACTTGATAATAAACAAGGTAGATATCTTACGTCAAGTAGAAAAATGGAATTTAAGGTCCTATGACAATGATGCGATTTTTATTCAACTAGGAAATGAGATAGCATGGAAACAGTATATTAAAAAATATCTAAGAGGCGACAAGCAAAACATAAAGATTGTGTTTTCAGAAAGCCCGGAAAGGATTTAAGATGATTTTAGAATATTATATGCTACGAGGAGAGGATTTCCCTCCCCTCAGGGCAAACCCCAGCGACGCTGGATTAGATTTGAGGTGGACTCCTCAAGAACCGTCGGAAAGTGTGCTCGCAATTCATGCGGGCGAAAGCATATTGATTCCGACGGGGTGTAAATTTGCGATACCGCACGGTTACATGATGGAAATTAAAAACAAATCGGGAATCGCCTATAAGCGTCAGCTTCTCGTGGGGTCATGTGTTGTAGACAGTGGCTATGAAGGTGAGGTTTTTGTAAATCTTCACAACATTGGTACTGAAACCCAGTATTTCGAGCCGGGTGATAAGATCGCTCAGGCCGTTGTCATTCCGGTGGTGCACGCTCGTTTTGTGGCTACCGGAAATCCTAATATTTATGATTGGTATCCCATCACCATTTCGGATCGTCGCGAAGGAGCGTTAGGTAGCACCGGTAAGTGAGAAAGTTACGGAAGGTCAATACCACCAAACGCAAGAAGGAGCGAAAAGAAGCTCAAGAAAGACTGCAAAAACAAACTGCGGCCCTGCTGGATCACCCTAAAGAGTGTTGTGTGTGCCAAGTTGAATTTAAGAGGACTAAAGAAACTGTCAATACGTGGCATGTTATAATAAGAGAAAGCAGAGTTCGCTTGACATGTCCTAAATGTTGGGGTATAATCAATGAAGTAGTGGAGAAAAGAAATGAAGATTAAAGAAGGACTTGCCTATAACGACGTTTTGTTAGAACCACAATACTCAGACATACGAAGCCGATCGGAAGTGAGCATCGCTAGCGGCCTTGATGGGCCCTATGCCGACGTCCCTTTAAAATTACCTATTATCGCCAGCCCCATGGACACCATTTCTGAAGAAGAAATGGGAGTCGCTATGTGGCAGGAGGGAGGCCTCGCTGTTGTTCATCGCTATAACACCATTGATCGACAAATAGAGATCATGGATCACATTATTGTTTTGTGTCAAGCCAACGCTGCCGCAGCGATAGGAACTTCTGGGGACTATTTAGAGAGAGCAGTTGCCCTTTATGATGTGGGCGTTCGAATCTTGTGCGTGGATGTAGCTCACGGTCATCATATATTGATGAAGGAAGCTCTTCACGATTTACGAGACTGCTTCGACGATCGAGTTCACATCATAGCTGGCAACATCGCAACGTTGGAGGGTTATAATGATTTGGTCGATTGGGGAGCCGATAGTGTGCGTTGCAATATTGGCGGCGGTTCTATTTGTTCAACTAGGATTCAGACTGGCCACGGTGTCCCGGGCCTTCACACAATTATTGAGTGCGCGAGATCGGACAGGAACGCTCCCATCATTGCTGACGGGGGAATCCGAAACTCGGGGGATATTGTCAAAGCTTTGGCAGCTGGCGCTGACTTCGTTATGCTTGGTTCTATGCTGTCAGGTACTGATGAAACTCCTGGGGACGTAGTAAAGACACACGAGGGTAAGTTTAAGTCTTACCGCGGGATGGCTAGCGCAGATGCACAAATAGAGTGGCGAGGCAAAACAGCCTCTTTGGAGGGTATTGCCACGACAGTTCCTTGTAAGGGGTCAGTTGATGTTATACTGGAAGAGTTAGAGCGAGGTATTCGTAGCGGTTTCTCCTACTCAGGTGCTCGCAGTCTTAAGGAGCTGCAGACGAAGGCTCGGTTCATCCGACAGACTTCAAGCGGACAGGCCGAGAGCGCAACACATATCTTACGATGAAGAAATATCCCGATGATCATTCAGTCTTGTCTTTCTCTTTGAATGCAAAACTTCATGAGAACCTAAAGATAAGATTATTTTATGACGAGATTAAAACCCAAAGTGAGTTCTTTAGGTATTGTGTAGAATCTTATCTAGATCAAGATCCTCTTTTCATGGTTTTTCTTGACGATTATAAAATTAATAAGAAAGTGCAGTCTAAGAGTCGCACCCTTAAGTCTCACAAGCTACGTGACCAAGGGGAGAAGTTAATGGAGAAATTGGCGTTAACTGACAAAGAAGTCCAAAACATATTTGATATACTAGAAGAGGAGCTACCAGAATTATGAAAGAATGCGCGATAGAATGTTACAAAACTAGACAGCTGTGTAAAAACTCAGAATGCAGACTCCATATTGATTATCCGGAAGATTTGAATTGTACATCTTTGGCAATACAAAAACATGGACCCATGACACTAGAAGAGATAGGAAAGAGGCATCATATCAGCACTGTGAGAGCCAAACAACTTGTCGATGGTGCTCTTGTAAAATTAAAAAAGACATTAAAGACCAGGGAAACTATTTAAAAGTAGCATAATTCGCGCTCATGTTAGGAGATTAAACGATCATGCCGAAGAAGAAACAACTATTAAACGAATCCCAGGTTCGACAGTTTATGAAACTGGCTAGCCTGACGCCACTGACCCCTGGCTTTGTTGAGGGTCTTACGAAAAATACCAAGGACATTGAAGAGTCCCACGGCCGCGGCCGCAAAGAGGGAGCAGCCGGTTATGGTCACCCCGATGCCAATAGCCGCCTTGAAGAGGACGAAGAGTCCGAGCTTTATGCCGCCGAGGATGAGCCTGGCCACGAAGACGAAGTCGCCGATGAAGAAGCCGCTGATTTAGATGCCCTTGAACCAGAGCCCGCACCTGAAGAAGCCGGCCCAGACGGCCGCATGGTTTCCGTTGATGATTTCCTTGGTGCTCTAGAGACTGCCCTTGAGGGTGTACTAGATGACGAGGTTGAAATCGACACCGACGAGATGGAAGAGCCTGTTGAGGATGAAGTCGAGCTGGACGTTGAGCTTGACGCTGCCGATATGGAAGCCGACACCGCCATGGAAATGGACGACGAGATGCTTGAAGAGGCAACCGACGAGGAGGTCACCACCGAAGCCACCGACGAACTCGTTGAAGCTATCACCAAGCGTGTTGCTGCACGAATCCTGAAGAGTGCTCTCGCCAAGAAGAAATAAAAATAACGCTTGACTTTCTAGCGCTCCTAACATATACTAGAGGCTGTGGGTATCCCCCACAGCCTTTTTAGTTTGGATAGATTATGTATGAAGTAACAACCCAAGAGCTCATGGTATTTGTGGTTCTGGGCTTTAGCGCTGGTCTCTTTGCTAGCATTTTTCTTGCTCGTTTTCTTGAGGTAGTACACCTGTGGAGAATTGTTCAGGAAACGGTGGTGTGCCTTCTAATGATGTGCGCCAAAATAGTCGAAGACGTGGCGTTTCTGGAAGAACTAAAAAGAAAACACATGCACAAAGCTGACTTTACCCGAGAACAGATTCGCAAGTTTGAAGAAGTGGACCAAAGAACCTTGACAAATTGGAAGGACTCAGTTATACTATCTATAGTGAAGAGAGCCCCTCCTCACTTTAAAAGCATGCTTCCGTTTGCCACGTGGAACGAAGCAATGAAATTTATGAACGAAGCCTTAAGGCTCAAGTAAATAAGATTGGTAGAAAGAAATGGTTTATAACCACGAAGAAGAAAGTCCTCCCGAGGAGGAAGAAACACCAGAGCCTTTTGCTTCCAGTGAAGAAGACCCTCCCCTTGTTGGACTGGTGGGAGACATCACCGAGGCTGCGTCCCAGCAAATTGCGCTAATGATGTTGTCCTTTAACGGAGACTCTTTACGCCCGGAGATCCTGGAGGAAAGACCGCCGGACCTTGAATTTTTTATATCCTCAGGAGGAGGTTCACTAAGCGAGATGTTTACTATTTATGATTTGATGGATCTCTTGAAGCGCCGTCGCGACATTGCTACCTTTGGGTATGGTAAGATAGCCTCCGCAGCAGTTCCTCTTTTGGCAGCCGGTACTAAAGGAAAGCGTCATATTGCCAAACATGCACGTGTGATGCTCCACCACTGTTCAAGCAACGTAGCCGGTCCAATGCCGAACGTACGCGCCAACTTCGGAGAACTTAAGAAGATGGAAGATATGATGGTGCGGGCCCTTGCCGAGCACACCAATCTGTCAGCAGGAGAAATATTTAATATCCTCTCAAGGAATACCGATGAATATTTTTCAGCAGAGGACGCATTAGAAATGGGTATTGTTGACAAAATCATCTAATTAGTATTAGCTTACGAGGATAACCCATGAATATCGATACATTAGTCGAGAGCCTTTACAATAAAGAAGACGAAACAGAAAGCCTTATAAATGAGGTTATGAAGTTTTTAACTGAGACACCCAGACCCACTATCTTACTAGAACAGAGGGGGTATACCCTAACTTGGGACGGCATTCCAGACATTCCTATTTCCGAGATTCCCTGGTCGGATGTGAAAACTGTTGAGGGAGAGGGCGCCGACATTCAAGGGCCGCAACGCATGCAATTGATGCAGTTCCTTGATGATATCCAGGGCGACGACCTTAAGGATAAGATCGAGGGTATCGCAAAGTTTTACGATGCTGATGTTTCCCAGTTGACTGCAGCCGCCGAAGGGCTATCCCCCAAAAAGCAGATTTCTTATGCACTGGGCTACCTTACTTTCTTTAAAACACTCACGAAGATTATTGCACACTTTAATGCTTCCTCGGCGGGTTTCTCTTTTGAAGCTTTCTTGGGAGTGTTACTGGGGGGCAAGCAGATTGCTACTGGCGAAGGAACAATTGCGGACCTGGTGGACCAACAAGGTGTGCCCATTAGCCTTAAGCTTTATACCGAAGGGCAACTGAAGGTTGGCGGTAGCTTTACGGACCTTGTAAACGATATACGTAACTATGGACAGATGCAATACGTTGCGGTGACTAAAGATTTGGATGATGAAAAGCAGTCAGGAACCTTGAACTTCTATCGCTTTAACTTTACCTTGGATAATCTAGGTACAATCCTCCTCAACGCCGGCATTCACAACCCGGATTTAATGAGGCTGCCGCGGGGATTCATTGATAATCCTGAAGGCTTTGCAGACATTGAAATCCCTGCACCTCCGACAGCCAAGGAGCTTGAAGAGCTTTATCACAATCGTGTGGCAGAGTTGGGAGCCAGGTTCCCGGTCGATGTATTAAAAAAAGCAATTAAGCTTGTCGGTCTTCCAGAGGATACCTCGCGACTGAGGACACCCAGGCGCTTTGGTCGCGACACGTTGCTGCCCGTCACGGGCCAGCCGACCAATGTCAATACGATTAAGCTAGCCCACAAGATGGGTGTTCTTCCTGATGAAGCAATTGAGGCAGCCAGAGAACGCCTCGACGCGAACTTAAAGCCGCTCTCCGCGTGGAAGGACCAGTACGGTGAAACAGTTATGTTGGCTGTTGATATCTATAATGAAGTGGTGCGGGCCGCATACAATGATGTTGTGGACGAGACCAATAGAAACATCGCGGCGCGCCAAGAGCTTATCAAACGAGGCGGTGGCATCTACGACACACGCGGACAAGGCAAAGACAAAACCGAAGGCGTCGAAGGAAAAGCCCGCGCAGCAGCTTCAGTAGCTGCATATAACGCACTCAGCCCAGAGCTGAAGAAGAAGGCTCTTCTCCTAACCCACGGTTATGTTAACACGGATCAGTTTGATCTTACCCAGCCCCGCGTTTTAGGAATCCAGAAGCTCGCCTCCGGCAAGCAGATCGGTGACAACGACGAGGAGACCGAAGAAGCCCCCATCACCGAGGCACAGGATACGGGTTCTGTGGGGGTATTCCCCGCAGGCCAGACGCAGGTAAAGATTGGCTCCATTGAGGTGGGACAAGAAAAGGTGATTGCTCTCTTAGAGACGGTTTCCGAAATCATTGATACCTCTGTTTTTGAAATCTTCGAAGATCTTAAGACCCTAACGACGAACATCCAGGCATACTTTGGCAACCAACTACAGGATGACACCCTGATTCTCGGTCCCGGAGGAGCTATCGAGGCTTCTAATTCTATTGGTACAAAAACTGCAGCGTTAACCGACGAACCCGGTGGCGGCTCTGGCCCGCCTCGTCGACGGGATGTTAGCGAGTTGGAAGAATAAAAAACTGTTTGACATTTCAAACAATTGTGTTATAATAAATAATATAAGAAAGAGAGGTGACGTGTGCCCAAATGTAAATTTGAGTCTCGAGCAGAGCTAAATGCAAAAGTACTAAAGGGAGTAAACACTCTCGCAGACAATGTAGCTGCAACTCTTGGACCGAAAGGCCGGAACGTCATCCTTCATCAAAAAGGAAAAGATCCGATTATTACTAAAGACGGCGCCACCGTCAGTGATTTCGTATATATTGATGATGAATTTGAGAATGCTGCAGCGCAGATTATTAAGCAGGCGACGGCCCAAACTAATACTATGGCTGGTGATGGTACGACAACAGCAACCGTTTTGGCTAGAGAAATACTGGTGGGCGCCCAAAGATATATCACCGCCGGCGCATCTCCTACTGAATTAAAGAGGGGAATTGATGTAGCTGTAGAAAAGGTTGTTTCGTATCTTAAAAATGATGCCTCTTATGTTGAAAGTCTCGCGGATGTTGAAAATATTGCCACCATTTCAGCTAATAATGACGTTAAGATAGGGAAGCTTATCGCCACAGCTGTTGACAAAGCAGGTAAAGATGGATCAATTACAATTGAGGAATCTAGAACTATTGAGACGTCTCTCGACGTTATTGAGGGGTTTCGCCTTGAGTCGGGATACGCCTCCTCAGCCTTTGTTACTGATGAGCGCCGCGCAGCGGTCCATTATGATTCGCCCCTCATTCTTGTCACTGATAACAAAATAGATTCGGTAGATCAGATATTGCCGGCACTGGAACTTGTCGCCCGGGACTCGCGGCCCCTAGTCATAGTAGCCGAGGAAATTGAAGGGCAAGCTTTAGCTGCCCTTATAATGAACAGCGCCCGAGGCTCGTTAAAGGTGGTTGCCGTGAAGGCTCCCTTTTATGGAGTAGAGCGACGCAATATACTTTTTGACCTCGCTCTCTCGACTGGCGCAGAGTTCTTTTCTAATGATGGCGCCACACGTTTACGCGATGTGCGCCTAGAGCATCTGGGCCAGTGTCGTTCGGTGGATATTACTAAAAACATTACGACTGTGATAGGCGGAAAGGGTGATTTTAAGGTCATTGATAAACAAATTGAATTGTTAAAACAAGAAATAAATGCAACCGAGGACATGCGTGAGTGCGCTAAGGCCCAGGAACGTATTGTTAAGTTAGCCTCCGGAGTGGCTGTCATTCGAGTTGGCGCCCCCACAGAAGTAGAAATGGTGGAAAAAAAGCATCGAATTGAAGACGCGCTGGAGGCAGTTAAGTCAGCCCAAGAGGAGGGAGTAGTAGTCGGCGGAGGAGTGGCTTTGCTAGAGGCCTGTGAGGCCCTTTCAAATGTGGAAGTTGAAAACGAAGATCAACAGTACGGAGTGGAAATCGTCGAAGCCGCCCTTACGGCCCCCGTGAGACAAATGGCAATTAATTGTGGTTTATCCGCAGATTTAATTCAACAGGAAATAAAAAAGGCTCCTAAAAATTCGGGCTACAATTTCCGAGACTTTTTGGTTGTGGACATGATTGAGGCTGGTATTATCGATCCTGTGAAGGTCACGCGCATCGCACTACAGAATGCAGCGTCTGCCGCAGGTACCTTAATCACAACTTCCCATGCGATTGTTGAGATATAGTTCTACTTAGGGAAGACGTGAGGTGCGCCGTGATGACTGAGGACGAACAACAAAAATTAACTGTTATGATGGTGGAACTATCGAGCAAAGTTCAAATTTTACTTGATAAACAGGACGAATTAGCAGAGAACATAAATAAGATTAAGGAAGCAGTTTATAATCCCGACTCTGGACTGTATGCGCGTTTACGCGAACTGGATATGAGAATTCAAACTATTGAATCATGGAAGGCTACAAATATACGCATTATGTGGATAGTGGGGACTGCTTTGGCGGGCCTCTGGGTTCATGCAGGATGGGGAGCAATATTTTAGAATGGAGAATAGAAAATGAGAGTTAAGTTATCTTATACGGTCGAAGAAGAAGACGTATTAAAGGAAACCGCGAAAATCATATCTCTTTGTGGAGAACATATGCAAGAAACGGTGCAACTTTTTACAGATGTTCAAAGAGAATTAAATCCCGAGGACGCGGCCGCCGTTTGTAATACCCCTCTTATAATTGAGATGATAGGTAAGTTTAGGAGAGCTCTTCTAACTGTCGATACGCGTCTTTTAGAAGTAGCAGAGATAGTCCAGGGATATCAACAATACCAACTTCAAGAAAGAGCAGAACCGATCCCTGATAGTGAGAACGAATAGGTGAAAGCTGCCTATAATATTGGGGATCTTGTTCATATTCCACAATCTGTTGTTTTGATTGACCACCCCCCGGGAGAGGTCGAAGACCCCCAGCTTTGTATCCCGCTGCGCATTGAAGAAACTACGGCTCCTACAGTTGGAATCGTAACTAAAATCTCTCCTCGCGGATACGTACGTGTTTACTGTGAAGGAAACACATGGTCGGTAAAGGACGATACAATTTATACACTAAAGAAAAGAGAAGAACGTGATTAGATTTATAGAAGTAGTAAACCAAACAAATTTTAAGCCGCGCTTAGAACGCACAGCACAGCCTAAATTTACGCTAGGTGAAGTGTGGATAAATGAAGATTATGTTGTCAGTCTTCGCGAGGCAGCCGGCTATAAGTCGCTGCTTAGGGAGGGAATGCTTCCTGACGGATTAGAGTCGACACATGCATTTACACTCATCACCACACATAATGGCACCGTAACGGATTCCCATGTGGTGGTGGGGTCGCCGGCTACAGTAGCGGAGCGACTGGGAGCGTCTTCTAAGATGTTGCTGAAAGGATAGAAATGAGAAAAACACCACAAATTATAGAAAAACCATGGGGCCATGAAAAAATTTGGGCCGCGGCGAATCGCTACGTGGGTAAAATTTTATTTATTAAAAAAGGCCATCGTCTATCACGTCAGTATCATCAAGTGAAAGAAGAAACCATCATGGTAATGTCTGGAAAGCTCATGCTAGAGGCGGGCCCCTATAACCGAGGAGAGGACATTGAGCGACACGTCCTAGAGGTGGGGGATGTTTTTCATGTGGCCCCCGGTACCATCCACCGCTTTTGTGCGGAAGAGGGTGATGTGCGCTTGGTAGAAGTAAGCACCTGCGAGATTACGGATGTGGTACGTCTGGAAGATGACTACCGACGCATTGATCCAAACAAGATACCAACTCGTCCCCCACAAAGCGACAAATAAAACTTGACATATAAATCTCCAGTGTTATAATATAAATCGTAAGCGGTACAGCTTACGATTCAAGGAGATAAAATATGTACCCCGTTCTTAGTAACAACATGCTGCTCAAGCAGCGCAACCTGATCGACACCCTGTTCGGTGAGGACTTTTTCAGCACGCCCACCGCGGCTGTGATTGATGATTATTCGGTGCGCACTAACGTGTCCACCACTGATGAGGAGTATCGTATTGATATCGTTGCTCCGGGTCTCGATAAAAGCGACATGAATGTGAAGGTTGAAAACAGCCAGCTTTATGTTTCTTATGATAACGAGAATACTGATAAGAGCGAGCGAGTTTATTATCGTTCGTTCACCCGCTATTGGAAGCTGCCCGTCGATGTGGACGCAACCTCCATCCGCGCTGACTACAAGCAGGGCATCCTGTCCGTCTTCGTTCCCCGCGAGACCCCTGTGTCCAACTCTATTGAAATTGACATTAAGTAAATTACACAACTAATTATAGTTGATGTATCTGCGTCAATCTAATAAATGGAAAGAGTTTCTGCTTCAGGAGGGGATCGAGGATATCGGTCTTCCTCCTGATGTTGCATATTATCTGCGACAACAAAACAAAAGATATGGTCCCGTTGAAAACAGTCACCTGACTTGGATTGGGAACCTCATAAAAGACCTGCGCCACCCCAACTACTTCAGCGCCCGGACACACCAAACTATTGTAGAAGATATTGTGGGGCGCGCCTTCTGGCCCGACACTCCCGAAGGAGAGGAAGCTTGGTATAAAGCCAAGACTTACTTTGACGATTTTTATGAGAGGGTTAATGGGGAGTCCTCAACGTTCGCATCGCGCCCCAATATAATGGATATGAAGGGGTTAAAGAAGGGCGCCCGGCGAATGCTGAAAAAGCTCAACGCCCCCGACCGCGTCACCAAACAGTTAGATTCCTTTCTAGACTATCGAATGTTGCAACTCGTTAAATCCCAGCAAGCCAACTATGCTCCGATTATGGAGTTGCTCGGGGAAGACCCAGCATACTACGATGAGCTTCGCATCAAGGACGAACTGTTCTACAGCGACCTATCGGAAGCTAGCGCCCTGGCCAGAAAGATCATCGCCAATCCCCCGAAGAAAAAAGACCAAGTAATTCATGAGTTTGATGATGGGTACTTCTGGTATGACTTGAGAAAAAACGCTTGCGAGATCGAAGGAAAGCAGATGAAGCACTGTGGAGGCGCCGACAAGGGCACCCTGTACTCACTGAGAACTGGAGCCAAGCGTACGGACATCGAGCGCTATATCACTTTGTCGATGGATGAAGATAAGACTGTCCATCAGATCAAGGCAAAGGGGAACCACGCTCCCACCAAAGAACTCTGGCCCTATATTGATTGGTTCCTTGAGAATATGGATGTCACGCAAGTTAGAGAAGTTGGACAGCACAGCGACGACGGTGTTGGCTTTGCCGAGATGTTAGGGCACCTTAAAAACAAATATGAGGGACAGATCAACTTTGGTAGTAGCTGGAACGCCATAGCAACAGGTCTCCTTAACCAGTACGAAGGCACCATCGAGCAAGACTCCGAAACCACCTTAAAGCTTTATTATCCGCCCGGACCGACGGAAGCCACAGGACCAGCCGAGGTTCAGTTATATCACCACGCATGGTGGCCCGTGAAGGACATCATCGTTGATGAAGATACTTTTCGCATAGGGACGTTGATCAAGCAAGACGCTCAGCTCATCGCGAACGATACCTTTTATCCCAATCCCCATATCCCCGGGGCCGCAAAGGTATATGCCCGCGGTAAACAGGATCGCGATTCCGCGATGCTAGAAATCGTTTTGATGTGGAGTGAAACTTTTGAGCCAGATGACGCCGGCGCAGAAAGCACCAAGGAAGAAGAGGTGCGTCTGGGGCGCTACCTAGAAGCAGTGGCGGAGATGTCGCGTTGGCTTACATCCTACGAGGCTGCTCCTGACGAAGACCACTTTGACTACAATGGTTTCCTTGAGGGAGTCCAAGAGAAGCTAGAAGAGTACGGTGTCTACCGAGATATTGCCGCCGAGCAAGATGCAGAGACAGAACGCGAGCGAGCCGCCGACCGAGGACAGATCGACCTCCCCCTCCGCCAGTCAGCAGGAGAAATGGATTACGACTATGGGCTATCGGAATCGCGTATACAGCGCTGGTCCAAGATAATTAAATAAATTTTATATTTTTTCCGATTAAGGTCCCGAGCCTTATAATTACTAGTAGCGAATAGGTTAAGAAAGGTTCAAAGGTTGAATGCAAAACAAAGCGTCCCACGGGAACAGTAGGTGCAGTTCAGAATAGTGATAAGTTAACCTTAAGCACGGAGGATTTCTCGTGTCTAAGTGGTTACAAAACTTAATAATAATAGCTTCTCTGCTCACAGTAGGTTGTACCAGCACCTCTGCATCGTCAACGAACACAATCTCTGTCGATGCAAACCTTGACTTAATTGAACAAACATCGACTATCACCACGAAGGTCGAAGTTCAAACCGCACTGGGTGAAGTACTTGAAGTATTCGACGCCCCAAACCTAACTCTCACAGAACAACGCGCCAGAACGGCTGCCGTCAAAGTAAGGTCACTCTTAAAAGGCGGCCACGGATCTGGCACTTACATGATTGCCCACGGCCATCGCGTTGTCGCCACTGCTGCTCACGTAGTCCGGAACGAGAGCGTAATGGCTATCGACGGTCGAGACGGCGAGACGGTTGTGGGCCAAGTAGTATTCTCTGATGCAGAAAATGATATTGCCTTTATAGTGGTTCCCGAACTGAAGACCAGAACGGCAATACGGTACCGCCCCAGAAAGATATATAACGAGCGCCTCATAGGCACCCCTCTTACTTACACGGGGTTTCCCTCACATCACGACCTTCTTACAATTCGTGGATATGTTTCCGCCCTAGAGCACAAGATGGTGGTCACCAACATGTTTGGTTGGTTTGGCTCCTCGGGCTCTGGAGTGTATGACCAGTCTGGTCGACTAGTGGGAGTTGTTTCGGGCATTGATGTCGGAAACATCGGCTTCCGACTTCCGCTGGAATCGATTGTGTGGGTTGCCCCCATAAGCCAAGTTGATCTTGAGCTGCTGGAAATAAGAATCCGCTCCGCGATGATGCCACAAAACGTAAAAGCATTCCCCGGCGCCCGATCCCCCAGAAGGGGGGGACTCCAGGACTGATACGATGAAGCGAATTTTCCCTCTTGTTATGCTAGCCGCCTGCTTCATATTCGGGTGCGAGGGGGACTACACAATATATGATCAGTACCCTCCCGAAATCATTGAAGTCGAGGTGATAGTAGAAGTCCCCGTAGAGGTCCCCGGCGACGGCGGCGATGTTTGGATTGACTCCTTTGACCAGCCTCATACAATTGATGGGGTGGACATTGTGTGGCTAATTGATAAGTCTTGCTCGATGAACCAGCACTCTCAAGCAGTTGTCGACG
>Ga0209756_1002901_pt1 | contig 14354 bp, 14 predicted proteins | sample ETNvirenome_6_85_FD_184071 | JGI IMG/M metagenome (GOLD analysis project Ga0209756, IMG submission 184071) | Marine viral communities from the Pacific Ocean - ETNP_6_85 (SPAdes) (version 3) | ecosystem: Environmental > Aquatic > Marine > Oceanic | place: Pacific Ocean | collected 2013-06-19
GGGGCGGCCTAAAGGATTTGATTCCAAACATGATAAACAAGATGCAAGATATGGCTAATACATATAGTGGAGACTCCTATGACAGAGTTTCTTATTATACCACACCAAATAATCGAGAAATGGCCGACGCCACCTGGCTCCCTCAATGGTGGGTGCCCTTGATGTACAAGTATGAGTTTTTCGATCCCGAGATGAGTTTTGACGAGGAGGTGATAGCTGTGCTGCAACAGAAGCAAAAAGAAACGGCAGAAAAAGCTGAACCGCAAAAGAAGCTACCGATGAAAGAGTCGCTAGCCCTCTTAGAGAGGATTGAAAGGACGCTATTAGAAAGTGAACAAAAAGCGCTTCTTGAATTTAAGCCATTTACGCCCGGAGGTCCTGGCTTTAGTACAACTCCTGCAAGCTTGCCTTTCCGCCCTGACCCTGCTAGCGCGATGGCCAGCGCCCCGCCAGAGCGTTCCTGGGGCGAGTGGTGGGATCAGCTTGGTAGCGGAAAACTTTCCAACGTTGTAAACCCATGGCACTGGGCGAGCGCCCTTTCTAAGGATGGCAAAGAATATCCGTGGTATCATCCGAAACGTGCGATCCCTGGTGCGGGTCTCGCGTGGCCTGAACTGCAATATGATGCTCCTCATAACGTACCCGAAGGGGGGTATAGTGGATTCTTCGACAAACGCCAGATGGACCCGACGCACCCCCTCCCGGCCAGCGATCCCACTAGTGCAGCGGCGAAAAAAGCCAGAGAAGAGGCCGTCCAGAAGCTTGATATGGCAACACGCTACTATGAGAGAGGTATGCCAATACCATCGAAGTACTTCCCCTACGACGTGCAATCAGCCAAAGACGTTGAGGCCATGGAGAGTGGTCATCTCCCCACCGGCGACCGGTGGGTAGGGTACCCCAAAGGCGACGCCCCGCGCGGAGGCCCCGACGCCCCGAATGCCGGCGCAGGCTCCCTCGGCGCGACACCGCATAGGCCTCCCCCACCTCCTATTATTCCGGAGCTTGATATCTCGTTGTCGCCCGAGGATTATGAAAAATATCTTGAAAGATATTCTGAGGGAGATCCAGCTACACGGCCCCCTGTCGAAAAATCAGACGAAGAACCAGCACCTGGTTACCTTGATGTGGCCCCGCCCCCTGTTTGGACTCCCTCAGAGGTTAAAAGCTGGCGGGACCGCAAGAAGGGTCAATTCGGTTTGGATATTGATCCCGAAAAGCGTAGAGTTGATGAAGCCGATGTCGACAAAAAGGACAAAAAAAAGCTTCCCGATTGGGCCAAGGCCGCGGCTGACAAGTTCCAAGCCGGCCTAGAATCAACGGAAACCGACGACAACCCAGAGCCAACGGCCGTTCCGACGGCCGTTCCGCGTACGCCAAAAAAAGATGATCGGCCTCCCGAGCAGAAATGGGGAACTCCAGACACGCGTAAAGAGATTCGCGCATTGGATAAGGAGATCGAGTGGAGCGAAGCAGCAGACGATTGGATGGCTGGAATGTCCGATGCTGAGGTGGCCCAACAGCTTGCTGACTATCCTGAAAAGCGGCCACCCGGTACGCACCAAGACGCAGCACAGGGCCCAGTAGATATAGAAATGGCCGCGGCTGCCGGAATGTCAGCAAAAGACTGGCTAGAGGCCAGAGAACAACTACGAAAGGAAGTGGGCTTCGGCCCCGATGAGGCTAGAGAAACTCTTGCAGCCAGAGCAAAAAAGTTTGACCCAGTCGATCGCCCTCTCGCTGACGCGGCTCGAAAGAAGGGGAGCAGGAATTATATCGATCACAAGGGTAACGTTAGATCGATCCACACTAATAAAATATTCGGCGATGACGTTACTGCCACCGATGATAATGCCTGGACCCGGGAGGGAACTCCGGAGCCGGTCGAGACTCCCATCGCCTCGGCCGAGACTCCCATCGCCTCGGTCAAGGAGCCGGAAGTTGTTACAACCGACCCTGTACCAGACGACGACAGCGATGTCATTGACCTCGCGCAGGGGCTAGCAGATCTAGACAGCGATGCCGATGCTCAAGAGGCAGCCAGAGAGCTACATCGCAGCCAGTTTCCAAAGGAAAGAGAAAAGTGGAAAAAAGCTTATGAGCGCGGCGGCATTAATAGAGAAGTGTGGCTTGATAAAATCAAAAGAGATGTTGATTTTAGTAAGTCCATGGCAGAGCACCCCGATGCTGGCGATCTAGATGACTGGGCTGAGGCTTTCTATGAAAAGAATATTTTACCTGGAATTATGAAGGCGATAGAAAAAACGCCGATGCATAAGCACCCCGAAAGCGACAAAGGCACAGAGTGGGAAAAGGGAGCGTATTATGATCCCGTAACTGGGGAAATCGTTCTTGACCCCGCGGTAACCGGCGGCGTGGCGGCTCATGAGTTGGGGCATGCCATTGGGAACCAAGCGATGCCAAAACAAGTAGGCAAAAGCCTAAGTAAGATGCAGTTGTCGACAATGCAAAAAGCTTTTCCGGAGTTAAATATCCTCGACCCGCGTCATTCTTATAAGCCCCCAGAAGTATATTCGAACATCATACAAGTACGCAGGGATCTCGGAAGAAGGTTTACAAAAGACGATATTAGAGCCATAAGAGCCGGCGTAGGGAACTTGCACCCAAGAATGTTAGATACCGAGTTAAGCGATTTACAAAACGCGCTGCAGCGCAGAACCAATCAAGAGTTAAGTGACGAAGAAATAGCCGATATCTTAAACCAAGTTGCCGCCCGACAACCAAAAACTGTAAGAGGAGAGCCAACACAAGCTATAGCAGAATCACTATCAATCCTTGATAGAATCGATGCGAAGTTGGATGAAGGGGATGATTCCAAATGGTTTGATTTCCGCCGCGACGTCCGCAAAAAACGCAAAAAACGTCTACCTCCTCCCGAACAAAAGAAGCCCAATGAGGAACCAGACGACGACTTCGAAAGTTTTGCCCAGGCGCTAGCAGACCTAGACAGTGCTGCCGAATTAGACGCTGATGAGTTTGACAAAGTTATCTTTGACGACGATGAGCCAGACTGGGAGCAGTCGCATGCCGTTGCCGATGCGCGCCAGGAAATCGAAAAATCTTATCGTGATCCCGGAGGGATAAATAGAGATATTTACATTAAGGCCTTGGCAGACCCCACTCATCCTTTTGGAAAATTTCCCGGCGATCTAGATGCAGCTACAAAGCATTATGATAAGGAAATTTTGCCTCGTATCCAGCAGGCCACTCAGGAAACACCAGTCAAGCGCGCCACCGAAAAGCTCCCACAGGGCTATGGGCCGGCTGCTCTTCAGGCGCCGAAGACCATTGGCACCTTTTATAATCCGCTGCCCTCTCTTTGGCCAACACTCGATCCAAAGAAACACCGCCCACGAGCCAGTCGAGGAGAAATATCCCTTGAGCCGGGCGAAGAGAAGCCAACCATCAAGCACGAGTTCGGCCATGCTCTGTCACACCAGGTGGCCACCGGCCCTAGGACGCAAGCCCGCGGCTTGGGATCTCAGGAGTTTCTCATGAACAAAGCCCTTCCGCCATGCGAACCGGCTGCACCAGGAAAGGTTATTCCACACCATTGCGATACCGAAGAGCGATATTCTGATATCAAAAAGTTTCATACAGACGAGGGATATTTTACTGCAGATAAGATCCGAGACATAAGAGATGGCAATTTTAACGCTAAAGATAAATACCACTATTTAGATCTTCAAAGGTCTCTTGGTTTTAAATGGAAGGGTATGACCGACGAAGAAATAGCTGACGTTTTAAATCGAGTTGCCGTCCGACAACCAAAAGCCAAAAGAGGAGAGCCAACACAGGCAATCGCCGAGTCCAAAAAGAGAAGAAAGATACGAATAAGAGTTAAAAGGAAATGAAAGTATTGATGGAAAACTGGCGAAAATATGTTACTGACGAGCCGTCAGTTGTTCCAACTCGCGAGGAAATGATTAACTTTCTTGCAAATGATCCTAACCAAAAAATACATCTAGATAGTCCCAAAGGAAGCGTCAAGGGCTTTGGAAGAACAAATAAAATACCTTTACCCTTTGATTATGGCGAATATCCTGATATAATAAACCCAGCGGATAATATGGGTTGGGATTTAATCATAGTGCCCTCGGCAACAAAAGAGAGTGAACTGCTCATGCCGGTAGGACACGTAGAATACGAAAAAGACCGCCGAGATAAGTTAGGAAATGACAAAATCATTATTGCTCCAAGCAGGCAGTATACAGAAGAAGATCGGGCCACCATAGATGGCTTTTTTAGTAGGCTGGAGGGTTTTGAACCCGTCAAGTGGTATTGATGGAACTTATTTCAACTCATTTTGTTAAAACTCAAGACGTGGGCTATCATGGCAACCTTTTTGGTGGAGTAATGCTAGCGTGGCTTGACGAAGCTGCTGCTGCATTTGCTGCCCAAGTAGCCGACTCTCCCCGCATGGTAACAAAACACATTGCAGGACTTACATTCGAAAAACCTGCGAGACCAGGACAAATAATCAAGATTTACGGCGAAGTAGAAAAGGTTGGAAAAACCTCTTTAACATTAAATATGGAAGCCAGACGACATTCGGTTTATAATGGAACACAGCGCGCGGTTGTTTCTACTCAAATGACTTTTGTCCGTATTGACGGAGACGGAGAATCGATTCCGATTAGCGAGAAGGTAAGACAGAAATATAGGAACAAGGGCGACTTCTCGTGAAAAGAACCAAAAAGTTAATAAAAGATATTGTCCTACTTCGCGCCCCGGAGCATATTTATATTGTACTAACATTAGCAAAGGTTGGTGCTTTGATTGCTGGAGTGGCTGCGGGCTATTATCTACATGAAACTATTAATTGAAAACTGGCGTAAATACCTGATTAAAGAATTCGGTGGGGATCCCCCCATGAATCCGGATGAACTTCGCGATCACCAGATTTCTGGAGCGGCCGACCGCGAGGCGCTTAAGTTAACAAACCATTTCCGTAAACTTCTTAAGCAAGAAGTTGGTAGAGTGTGGGGAGATGAAGCCGTCGAACGTCGAGAAGAGGAAGCTAAAGAAAAAGCAGCTGCCACCCTGATTCCACAATTGATAGACGAACTTAAAGGAGAAGCGCGCAGTGACGAGATTAAGTATTTGGTTTATGCTTTAGATAATCTTCAGCCCGGCTTCTATATGCCCAGCGAAGAAGAAAAAGCAGGAGTATACGGCGACCCCGCCGAAGCCGGCGCTCCATCGCCGTTAAGACTCGCAGGAACGATTCCAAGCCTTAATATTAATTTGGGAGAGCTTGAATGAAACTTCTACTTGAAAACTGGCGGCAGCATTTGAATGAGGATTGGCGCACCGGTGCAACTTGGACTGCCGAGGATGATGAAAAAATAACACTTGGAGATGTGGTTGATTATTTGGGAGACGAAACTGTTGATATTAATGTTTTAGAGATCTCACAACAATTACCACCGTTGCCAACCCACGGAGCAGAGCGAGTAGCCGCCGCCAGTTTGGATTATCCGATTATAGTCGTTAAGAGTGGAGGACAATATACATATGTGCTAGATGGAAATCATCGTCTTCAAAAAGCAATCGATCAAGAGGTCGAGACCATAAAAGCAAAAATATTAGATTTAGATAATCCAGAAACCCCAGAGGTGTTCCAAAGAATGTTTGGGGGAGCAGGATGAAACTCCTACTTGAAGGGTGGCGAAAGTTCTTAAATGAAGAAATACAAGATAAATATCAAATCTTTCTTGATATGGACGGTGTCCTTGTTGATATGACCGCGGGGGTTGTTGATACTGTTAATACTAGCTTACAAAAAGTGAGGAATGGCGCGTCCACCGATCATATGGATCCCGACAGCGTACATCCGGGCTCAAAATCAAAATCTCAATCACTGAAAAGGCTTGCAAAGGAAATGGAAAAAGACGGCCGAGAAGAAATAACCGCAGAAGAATTCGATTACTTAACTGATTTAAAAGACACTGGCGCCGAACGCCGAACGGTAGATAAATGGATAGAACGTTATTTCCTTAAAGCCGCATCCAAAAATCAAGATTGGTGGGCTAACCTGCCGCCTCTCCCGCATGCGCAAGCATTGGTAGATTTAGCTAACAATGCCTCGCATGACGGAAAGGCAATGATTTTGTCGGCTCCGGTTGATGACGATTCGGTTGCCGGCAAGAATGTTTGGATTGAAAACAATCTAGTAGATATAGACCCGGGGAAAATAAATATAGTTCATGACAAGGGCGCCCTTCTAAAAAGCTTAAATCTCCCAAAAAATATTATTCCTGTTCTAATTGACGATCGAATAAAATATCACAACCAGTTTAAGGACGTCGGCGGAGAAGTAATACCATGGGATATTCATGATCAAGGCGGTTCTTTTGAGAGGGCGGCCGAAAAGCTAAACTCTATTATATCTAGGAAAAAGAAAAATGATTAGTTTTACGAAAGCCGCGATAAAGCGCCTTAATGACACTATAGAACCACCCGAAAGTGTTCGCGTAGCGGTTATGGGAGGTGGCTGCTCCGGCATGTCATATTCTCTAACCATTGAAACGGATTTCGACGAGGACGACATTTTAATAACTCTTGAAAATGTCGATGTTTATGTAGACCCTCACAGCGCTGGAATACTTGAAAAAACAGCTGTGGATTACGTAAAAAGATTACAAAGCGAGGGTTTTGTATTTATTAATCCAATGGCGAACACGACGTGTGGTTGTGGAATGTCGTTTTCTTAAGAATCGCGCCAGAGATTATTCGAAGCAAACTTAATAACCTCTTCTGCAGAGTCTTCATTATAGCCGTAATCCTTAATAAGAGTTTTTACCATCTCATTATATTTCTTTTGTTGTTTGTTGTCGCGACTCTTAGATTTCGTAACAATACGAGAGATGTCCTTAACGCTCCCAACTAGCTTATTCTCGATGGCTTCTTTTAGTGGCCCATAGGCGCGCCAGTCGATTACTTCGCCTCTTCGAAGCTTTGCAAACATGTAAGAAGAAATATCAGCCCTGAAGTTATCTTTAGCGCTTCCTTTAATACCTATTTGTTCTTCAATACTTACCAAAAACTTCTCATCCGGCTCCATTTCTTCGTTTGTTACGTTATCTTTAACCTTCGTAGCATTAACATACGCTTCGGCGTGATCGAGATAATTATCAAATAAGGACTCTGCCTGCTCTTCATAGGCCGAAACAAAAGCCTTTGTGATTTCTTTTTCTAAAATCCTGAGATATTCCTCATGTAGGCCTTTTTGTAAGAATGCAAGATAGTTGTTTCGATCTTCTTCGTTGGTTACTTGTTCTTTTACCTGTTTAATAAGAGAATCTCGAATAGAAATGGGCGTAATCATGTCTTTATCGGAATCAGCAAGAGCATTATCGATAGCCTTCATTACAAAACGAGTAGAAATACCTGTCATTCCTTCATCGCGTTGTTCCTCTCGAAGATCTTTGATATCAACCTTTTTAATCAGGCCTTTTTCAACAATCTCCTCTCCATTGTAAATCTTCATCTTAGTAAGTGCATCTACCTTGTTGGTTGGCTTTAGTCGGCTTAAAACAGCGAACATTGCAGCCAAATCTAGAGTGTGAGGGGCAATATGACAGTTAAAATCAGAAGTTTTGAGCAGTTTCTTGTAAATTTTGATTTCCTGTGAGTATTCTAGACAGTAAGGTACGTTAACGCGGACAATTCTATCCAATATGGCTTCATTTGTGTGCTCTGCTTTGAATTTGTTCCATTCCGCCTCATTGCAATGGGAAATAATAACACCGTCAAAGTAAATCATGGCCTGCTTTCCAGGGCTTGGTACGGATTTCTCTTGTGTCGCAGTAATCATGGTGTGGAGGAACTCAATTTCGTTTTTAAAGACCTCGACAAACTCTACAATGCCTCTGTTGCCCACATTGAAGGCGCCATTTAGGCTCAAAACGCGAGGATCGTCCTCTGGATAGAGATCTAGTTTCGAAATATCCTCAGATCCTATCAAAATGCTACTATCTTGCGTATTGGGGTCCATCGGGGGAACAACTCCGACGCCACGCCGCCCTCTAATCGAAAATGACGAGATGGTGATCGGAACTTTGGTATAGTCACCATCATAATCCTCTAAAAGGTTATGACGGCACACGGGGCACAAATCGCCTTCTATTTTCACTCCATATACCTCTTCAAACTCTTTTCGCAGCCCCCGGGGGATAAGATGCAGTGGTTCTTCGCGTATTGGGCAATCAGCGATGTGATAAGCGCCCTCTGCGGCCTCCAGAGCCTTTTTGATGTGCTCGACAAGTGCTGACTTGCCTGCGCCGACCGGACCCAGCAGAAGGAGCACCTGGCGGCTCTCTTCGCCCTTCATGGCGGCAGAATGAAGGAATCTCATCACCTTATTGAGTGAGCGCTCCATTCCAAAGAAGGAATCTTGAAAATAATCGTATGTGCGCAACGGTTCGGCGTTAAAAAGCTTTCTACATCGCTTATCATCATCTTGCATGCGCGTAATGCCATGTTTTGTGATTGCGTCATAAAGCCGCTTATGCGCAAGGGCCGAAATATCTAGATTTAGTTCTAAAATTTCTAAATAATCCTTTAAAAACCCTTCGAACCTTTCTTTACTTTGTTCTTTCTGATGTTTTGTGACCGCTGACAGAAATTTGTTTGTTTTTTTCATGTTAAAACTCCCACAATTCGCCTTCAAGGACTGTAAAGAATTTTACTTCATCGCCCCACAGCTCTTGTATATATTCGAATACTTTTCTAGCATATTGCATATCTAAATCTCTTCCATCGTGTTCGTGTCTCAAAACCAAAGTATGGTCTTTTAACATTTCTTCAACATATATTACAGGGATTGAATTAAGCCCTATAGTCTTAATTAGAGAATCGCGGACCTTTTCCCACCCTTCATTGTCAGATGTTTCATCTACGCTGATGTGATCTTTGGTTTTTTTGTAAGAAAAAGAGAACAAATTAAGATCATGACACATTTCTTCATCCAAATAGTTTCTAAGAAAAGTAATATCGTTATGAACCTCTCTAGCCATCAAGCAGGCCTCAAATCCATCACGTTCTTCAATCCTTTTAAAGATGTTATAGCCCAAATGATAGGGGTTTACGCGGCCCAAATGAGAACGCACAACTTGATTGTGGAGTTTCATAAAAGGAAGATAATACCGATCGGGCAAATTAAGCTCTTTAACGATTTTTTCATGCATTAAAACCGCCCAGCCCTCGTTCATAATTTTAGTAAGAGCTTGGGGGATAAAATAATGCGAACTTTCCTCCACAATAGATACAAGATTTCTTTGCCACTCGTTAAGGTTCCGGCTATGCTCGGTAATAAAGGCCATTATGTTATAATCGCGCTCTAATGGCATTTTATGAAGATCTAAATCGTCATATTCGCCATCTTCATCTTCTAATATTTTTTGAGCATATATTTGCTTAAGTTGTTCGTGTGAATGTCGTTTTATACCTGGATATCTGGGAATTTGATACTTAATCGAGTGACATGCGTCAATTATGGTCTCAACTTCTTTAATTCCGACTGAGGGGTCCTCAATTAACTCTTTAACGTACTTAGCAGCTGCTTTAAACCGAGGAATAATCAACTCCGGGGACGTATCAAAGAACATTCGGTTGTTTTTAAAGAAATCGGAGTGCCCTACACAGTGCGCCATGGTAAGAATGTGTATATACATCTGATTTTCGGCCATTAAGTAGGAAATGCTAGGATTTGAGTTAATAATCATCTCATAGGGGAGTCCGCTAGCACCGGCGTTATATAACGTGTGAGTTCTTTCATAAGCCTTTCCAAAAGACCAATGTCGATAATGAGTTGGTAGTCCGGTATAAGACATGGCACTTATCATTTCGTGGTAATCAATGATTTCGTAATCAATATCAAACCAGTTTAGACCGAATTCGGCAGCAACTTCACAAATTTTATCATCCCACGAGCCTAATTCGCCTATAGTCCAGTCGCTCACTCTTTTGCTCCAAAGATTTTCTTAAAAGTAGGCCAAATTTGACCTGCTTTGGTCAATAAAGCTCTTTTGAACGTATTATCGATAAGGGGAACACACAAAGTCCATATAGAATCTGGCTGATCGGCCTTCCAGGACACAAACTGTGGGTTAGTCCAGTCTAAAACTTCTTCTTCTTCTTCTTCGGGATGAACCCTTTTTTCATTAATCTCTGCATATACTACCATTTGATTGTTTTCTTTTAAAGTGCTCAATAGATTTATAGCCTTTTCATTGTCATCTGGCCAGTTTTCGCCATCTCCAGCATAAAAAGTGTAGATATTCCATGAATCTGGATGATATTCCTTCTTTATTATCTCCATTTCCACTTCTAAGCCGCTACTCATCATGGTTCCTCCCACACTAATGCGCTTAAAGAACTCATCTTCGGTGACTCTCTTGGCATTAACGGTGTGAGAGATAAAAACTACCTCTATTCTATCATATTTGTGACGTAAAAACTGATAAAGAAGAAAAAAGTAGCTTCTAGCGATGTATTTTTTCTCAGTTGTCATGGATCCAGACACATCCATGACGAAAAATACGACTGCAGCAGAGTTTTCTTTGGATTTTGGCTTCATATAGTGATACTTTAGGTCACTTTTGTGGAAAGGAAACCGCTCATCCCCCTCCGGATCATACGTTCCGGCAGCAATTGCCTTCTTTTTTCGTCTAATTTTACGCTTTAAAGTCTCTTTTTTGGATAATCGAGGCCTAATTCCTTCAAAACGATACCCTTTTCGCTTCAAACTCTGCTCTGAAATGTATCTAAACCGCTTTTTTTCGAGGTCGGGAAGCTCTAAATCGGAAAATAAGTACTCTGCAAGCTCCTCTAGGGTGATTTCAACGTCGTATTTCTCTTCTCCGTCTTCGTTTCCGGGCCCCACATCGTTCACTTTACGGGCCCGTTTTTGGCTTACTTTTTGGCCTCTTCGGACATTATGCTTGCCTGCCGACCCTACTTGTTGGTTTTTTTCATTATTTCCGTAAATAAATCGATATTCTTTGATGCCTTTAACTGGAATACGTATTTTTTTCTTTCCATTCTGTCCAATAATACTTTCATCGGCAATAACGTCCTTAATGCTCTCTTTGATGGCCTTTTCAATCTTTTTTTTGTGTCTAACGCGGTCAGCTGCTGACCGGTCAACAATAGACTTGTGCTCGCGAAAGGTGCTCATGGCGTCTCCTTAATAAGTATCGCCCCAAATGGGAACTAGTTAATTATAGCGAAGGTAAAGCTATTTTGAAAGGAAAGAAAGATATAAAGATTGGAGATTTAGTAAAAAAAGTGGTCGATCCGGGGTCGGGTAAGCTGGCTATGGTCATAGCCAAAGGCGCCGACCAAAATCAAACGACTTTAGCTAACTGGATCCGCGTACAATACATCGATGGCACCGGGTATGAGTGGATTCAAAAGCGCGGCATTGAATTAATCACCAAAGACTGAATAAAGGCCTGTTTAAGCATATATAAAACTATTTATATAACGAGGGCTTTGTTTTGAGTAAATATATTTGGTTATTAGACCCTGGCCATGGCGGCTTAATCGACGGCAAGTATCAGACGCGCGGGAAACGCTCCCCGGCCTTCCCGGACGGCTCTATTCTCTATGAAGGCGTATTTAATCGCGACATAGCGGCCCGTATTAAGGCCTTATGTGATGCCGAGGGCATCGAATGTGAAAATATAGTAAATTCAGAGCACGATGTGCCACTGGCGACGCGCGTGTCTCGTGCTAATTCCCGCCATGCTGCCGATCCACGTTGTAGGTACATTTCTATACACGCAAACGGCTGGGGCGACGGCGTAACTTTTAATTCAGCCCACGGAGCCAGCTTATACCACTATATGACAAGCAGGGTTGGCAAAGAAATGGCTACGGCGCTTTTAAAACACATTGTTCAAGAAACGGGATTAAGATCGCGCGGCGTCAAGGCTAATATGAGTTGGGGAAACTTCTATGTTCTTCGAAAAACAAGCATGCCGGCCATTTTATCCGAAAATGGTTTTATGACCAACCTAGAAGATGCCACAAATCTAATGAAAGACGACTTTAGGCAAAAAGTAGCCGATGCTCACTTTAAATTAATTAAGGAAATGGAAGCGCCATGAAAGGACTCTTCGAAGGGTGGCGCCGACACATCCACGAAGCAGAAACCACCCAAAAAAGCACGCGGGGGGTGCTGGATAAAGCTTCTGAAAAAAACATGATCAGTGGCCGGGACGCACAGCAGTCCGGGGTAAATATTATTGATTTTGACCCGCAACCGGCTCGCGAGATTGCGCAAGCATTAGCCGATAAACTAGATGCACAACTTGGAGAGGAACTCGGACGTGGTGCGATGGGAGTTGTATATGAAATCCGCTCCGGAGGGGGCGAAGGTGCCGATATGATACTAAAAGTCACCCAGTTTCCCCATGAAAAGAGAGGATATACTCTAACGCGCTGGAAAAGGCGCGAACTTGCGCAAAATCCAGAACTTGCCTCTGTTTTACCCGAAGTGGGAAAGATAGTTGATATTATATATGATTTTAAAGAGGGGTGGTTTCGAGGAAGGTCTATGAAGATATATGGGATTCCCGTCGAGCGCTTAGAACCGTTACCGCCTCGCATTAAAGAATCGCTATTCGGCCACGGGGGGAAATTTAAAAATCCAGAAGCGGAAAAAGACTGGATTCGGGCCATTACCGATCCTAAGCTTTTAATTCCCGTGTTGCGAGAAACATTTAGTGATGATCACACAATCGATGCCGACAACCAGATGCACAGTACGGCCGGCGAAAGAGAATATGCCTATTTTGAGGGGCGTATGGATTCGGGGATAGAATTTGAAAAAGAAGTATTAGATTTAGAGCCCCCGCGAGGCTTTCAAGACTACTTGATTCGATGGCTCCCACAAATAAGTCGCCGCGCAGTACGACGAGCCCAACCAGTCACGAGCTATTCCAGCCTGAACCCACCACCGGATAGGATAATTCAGCGTCAGTCCGTTTCTTTAGCAAAACGCCTAGAAGCTCACATAAAAATCCCCCAATATCCACCCGAAGCACTTAAATACTTTGGAGTCGAAGGGGCATATCCTAAAGACGGCGCCCCAGGCCCAGTAGCCGACTTTTTTAATAAATTAATGAAGCTGAAAGACCACGGAGTGGATTTTTGGGATACTCATAGTGATAATGTCATGATGAGGCCGCTAACAAACGAAATAGTCGTTTCAGATGTCGGATTATTTAAACAGCCTAAAGAAAGCTAAGATATTATTCCAATAACAAATACGAAAACTATTTATCGTGAGGACATTAAAATGCCAGAAGATATTCAACTCTCAGAAATACCACGGGAACTTCCCTCATTGCATGATGGCGAATCAAATCAACTACTAGAAAGAGTGATCGAGGTTTTAGAGTCTATAGATAAAAGTATAGACTTTTTAGCTGCAGCTATGACCGGAATGGACCCATTAGAAATTCAAACGGGCCAAACAGCCCTAGGACGCCTCGCGTTGCCCCGTGCGCGCAATGTTCCTGAGCCAATTGAGAGAGAAACCAAAATAGACGAGAACATCACCATTAGTAACGCACTACTAGAAGCGCTTATTGAAGAAGAGGTCATAGAAACCCTTAAAGGGAGAGTTAAATGAAACTAACCAAACAAAGACTAAAGCAGATTATCTTAGAAGAGCTGTCTGAGGCGCGCTCTGCGGAAGAACGAGGCGAAGCATGGGACGAAAGCCGGCCGCCCGAAGAGCACCCAGGATCACGCCGAACTCTGGCTGTTATGAAGCTAGAGGAGATGGGAGAGGCCCGAGATTCAGCATTGACACAGCTGCTTCGGCACGTTGAGATGTCTGATGAAGACTTAGCAGTTCTTGAAAGGTTAATCGATGTATTAGTTCTAGAGCGCCAAAGAGAGTTTAGAGAGCCGCTAGAAGACGGGAGTTATATAACAGATGTTTAAAGTCTCCAAAAAACAACTCACTTCTTTAATCAAACAAGAACTTAGAGAGATTATGGATCTCCCAAGCGACTTATCCACCCCGGCCAGCGAAGCGGAACTCCGAATGGACGCCCTATCTTCAAGTTGGGAGAAGCTAATCGCCGATCGAATACTAGATGGCGAAGCCGGCATCTGGTCAAACACCGAAGTGGTCGACCCAATCAACGGAGAACGAAGATTGCTAGACGAGTTCCTTTCTATTCTTGGAAACTATGTTGTCAGCGATGAGATTGACGAAGGCGATGCGACCGATTTGGTAAGAAGCATCGCAGATCGGATATCTGACAACCTATTTGAGCCCAGCCCCCATGAATGGGGCATAGCGCCCCCTA
>Ga0209756_1002903_pt1 | contig 14349 bp, 19 predicted proteins | sample ETNvirenome_6_85_FD_184071 | JGI IMG/M metagenome (GOLD analysis project Ga0209756, IMG submission 184071) | Marine viral communities from the Pacific Ocean - ETNP_6_85 (SPAdes) (version 3) | ecosystem: Environmental > Aquatic > Marine > Oceanic | place: Pacific Ocean | collected 2013-06-19
TGTAACAGTTTGTGTTTGAGTAGGTGTTCGTGATTCCGTTGGTGTTCGTGTGACTGTAAGATTTCTTGTACATGTTGGTGTTATAGTCTGGGTCTGGGTCAAGGTTGCTGTATATGTTTGTGTAGGCGTAGGCGTAATAGGTACTGAATTGCTTTGGATATAATAAGCAGGTGCATCCGGTTTTGCATTTGGACCGTATTGAATAGCAGGAAAAATTACTAACCCACCCGGAGCAGTTATTATAAATTGAAAGTGACCGGTTGCTGCCGCTGATAGAGCAGAAATGTTAACCTTTATTTGTTGTGTAGCATCGTTTCTTTCTACTTGCCCTCCAAAATCTTCAACATTATACCCACTAAATGCAGGAAATCTTGCTGAAAGAGAGTTATTTTGACCAAAATAATCAACACTGCTTAAAGGGGTAGAAGAAAGGGTACTAGTACCGCTCCAAAAATTATCAGTATCAGCAGCGCTTAAAAATACCTGATAATATTTTTGTAACCCGTCCGTACCTTCTGCGCTCTTCAACCAAGGGGAAAGAAAAGTAAACGAAGTAGGTTCTTCACTGTATATAAGTCTACTTTCTCCAGATAAACTGGTTGCATTTGCCATTAATGGTACGCGTTTTTTCATCATTGCACTTGCTGGCTCCTAAAAACTTCTATCTCATCTGGGAACGCTGAAACGGTAATTACATCACTACCAGGTGTTCCAGATAACTCTGCACTTAGTGATGGGTAATTGTCGCTTGTAAGCTTCGTGCCCGTACCTCTCGTCCCGCTGACCGGGAACCAGTTCGTGGTAACTTTATAGATATTATCAATAGCTTTTTCTGATGCAGGAAATATCCACCCTTTAATAGTGAATGAAGTATCTGCTGTAACTCGTGCTTTATCCCCAGCTCTTAATTCTAGAGGGTATTGTAAATTAATATTACCATCCCATAAAACCTCACTTCTTATTTCCTGAGGTCCAATTAAATTGACCAAATCTTTTGGAACAGGCCAACTTATAATAATATAAGGGTTTGTATAAGGAATAAAATTGCTAAGAATTTGATCCATATCCATTTGGTAACGTGTTATGATAGAAAAGTTTACAGATATGTTTACCGGTGTTGGCATGTTATACTTTTCATGAGAAAATTGGTCTTGATAATATAACGCGTTTCCAGATCCTGTCTGTCCAACTGCAGGAAGTTTATTGAAAACCCTATCATTGTCTCTGGTCATGCTATTAATGCTAATAGCTACAACAGGTAACGTAATTGTTTTTGCTTTGTTTACAATATCATATAAAACACGTTGCTTTGGTGCGTAAAGATACCTTACAAATATTCTGTCTTTTTGAACTCTATTTTTATTATATCTGCCTATAACTATAGAATCAAAAGCATTCGCAAATTGAATAATTAAATCCTGAATTTCGAAATAATTTGATTTCCAGCGCATTACTATTATTTATTCAGACTAAACGTTCAATAAAATGTTTGGGTAGCTTTGATTTGTTTTGTGATATTAGAGATCTTGCTTTACCATCAAGAACATACGTAACAGCATAATCAACTTTTGACCTTGTACACCTACCTGATGTCTGTACTAATGCACACAAAGCTTTATTACTATACCATTGCTTATCTGAATCAAACATTTTCTTAATTCGTTTGTTTGATAAAGGAGGGTATGGTGTTTTTACTATAATTTGAAATCTGCCTTTTTCACCGTTTAAATCGGTACCAAAAGTTAGTGAAGGTGATACCAATACAGTAGGTTTAGATGTTCTAAAATGTTCACTAAGTATTTTTTCATTTGTTGCTGTTTGTTCTCTAAACAAAAATCTTTCACCTACTAATTTATTTTTAAGATAATTGCATATCTCTAATGAGTGTGTATGTATAATACCCTTTTCATCTGCATGATTATCGCACAAAGCTTGAATATTTCTAGCTAGTATTGGTAAATTTTTCTGTAGATTTTGATAATTTAATACAGGTTGCTTTGTAAGATATACAGGAGATTTTTTAGGATCAAACGCAGATGGCGACTCAATGTATTTGTACTTTTTAATACCTAATGTTTTAGCATAAGCTTCATGATCTGTAATTGTTGCAGACATCAATAAAATATTATCACCATAATCAAAAATGTGCTTGCTTAACCCATCTACTTTCAAAGGGGTAAAGCTTACTCTATCCGCTTTGTTATCAACAACATACTCACATTTATGCCACATCTGTTCAACAGTAGTTAAATCACCGTGAATCATTTTTAGATACTTTAGTTTGTTCGCTTCTGGAAGAGATAAAACTGTTATCTTGCTTGAATTTTTATTAGTTAGATCGTTTATCTTCTCACTTAAAACAAAAATTAAATTTATAAGCCACCTATATTGAATGTCGTATTTTTCAGATCGAAGTTTGCTATGCTCAATATTATATAAATCTAATCGTTTATAATCTATTTCAGCGCTAAACCGTCTTACTAACTCTTCTTCTAATTCAGATGCCTCATCACATACTAAAAAGCTTTTACGTTTAACATGATGAGGTAATGCCATAAACATTTTATAGTTTACAACAGCAAACGGGCTTGATAACGAATTGTTTCTATTTGAAAAATAAGGGCAACTATTCTTTTCCCAACACTCATTTTTAAGTTTTGGGGTATGTATGCAAGGAGCAGTATCCACGTCAAACGACTCATCTACAGTACATATATAATTTTGTTTGCCTTTCAGCACCTCAATATCATCAAATAAAGCTTTGTATTGATCTTGTAATTGCTTTGTTATAGTTAAAGCAAATGTACCGAATGCAGGCTCACCTAAGCAATCTTTTTCAAAAATATAATTACCGTGTTGGTCTTTTCGATATGCTTCATATGAGTTAATAAGATGCTTAAAATGCTTCGTGGGATTAGCGCTTATATTACCTAATGTTCTAGGTATGAAACTCTTTCCTGTACCAGTAGGAGCTTGCACGATTACATATTTGTACCCGTCATTATATGCCTTTTCAATTTCTTTTAGAAGATCAACTTGAGGATCGGACGGACTGTAACCATTTGGAAATTTTGCAACATACTTGCTGAACATATACTACAATTATATATGGACTCAGTAAACAGTCAACTAGTTTGCTTCGTAGATATCTTCCACAATATTGTCAAAGTCTGATTTTTTAGTATGCAGCGTTACATCTTCAACTTGGTGTTGTGACATTTCTCCTAATAACTCATCATCTGCATTTCTAAGAACGCACCTACACATATCATAGTGCCCGGACTCAGAATTTCTTCCAGTGAACCCTCTTCCATGACATCTTTTACAATTATTTTTCGGGTCATCAGTAATTTTTAATTGACCACAATCCAAATAATTTGTATACTCTTCTTGTAAATCATATACCTCACCACTAAAAACGCTAAAATATTTTAAACTCATACTTTTTTCATTATCATTACCACATCATAAAACTTAGAATTTTTCTTAGGTTTTATACGCTTTACTTTTGCTAATCTAACAATGTCGTTAAAAACAAATTTATCAAGACGGTAATTAAAAACAATAGAGGATGTTTGATCTGTTAATTCAAATGGATATGGTACTTCAAAAACCTTTATACCGCCTTTTTGAACTTCTAATTTAAACTCGAGAAAGAAATCTTTAATACTAACGTTAATAAGTTTACCCTTTTTAATAATCTTTCCATCGATATCAAAAGTGATATCGTTCAAAAAAAATTTGTGGAATTGCTTTTCCACTTCTTCTATAAGTTTAACGACCATTACATATTTTGAAAATTAATCTTCTCTTGTTGGGTCATATTTTGAATTTTATCGACATAATATTCCCAGAACTTATCATTAGCAGGAATAGTTTCAATTAAATCTACATTGTCACAATTAATTTGTCTGTAGTTCTGCATAAAAATATCCCAAACTATAATTAAATTTTTAACTGCTGGATTATAATCTTGAAAATTAGATGTAGGTCTAAAATTCAAAGTTAACCTCCCGTTTTCGCTATTAAGCAAAGTAAAACTATTAGTACACAACATTCTTCTTGTAGGAGGTGCTCCAGATTTGAAAACCCTCCTTACAAATTTCACTTCACAAACGTTATCTTTGAGAAGTGTTAAAAGTTGTGATCTACCTACTAGCACTATTATCGAAAGGATTTACAATACCAAAAATTCTACTTTCATTTAAGAAAATACCCTTTTTAACTTTGCCAATATCTTGCACTTCGATATTCGAAATCGGTACTCCTAAGTTATTAGGGAAACAAATATGGTCCCCCACTTTAACATATTCACATTTTGTACCAGCTAAGAGAACTTCACCAATTCTCCATGCTTTAGTATCAACATTAAGTGGGATGTGAATACCGTTTCTTATCAAAGCTGTACCGTCCTCAGTTTCATCTTTGAACTTACAAAGAATAACATCTTCCATAAGACGACACATTTGATAACCTACAATTGCAGAATCAAATGAACCTTCGGTAGGTACAGATAAATCAATTAAACTCTTTTTTGGTGCCAATAAATCAATACTTTGTCTTCGATTTCCGGGACCTGCTCCAATTTCATTAGACATACAAAGACTTATTATTAGAAGCCTTTATTTCAATGCTGTTTTAATATTGGATAGATCTACTTTTCCGGAATCAATATACTGTTGAACTTCTCTTTTTGAAATTTCAAATCTTTTAGCTAAGAATTTTACTATTTCATCGTAATTTTTTACTTTTTCTCTCTTCTCCTTTTTTATGTAATGAATGCGTCCAGGAGAGCCTTTAGGTATAATTTTTACAAGGTATTCATACCATTCTTTTTTTGAATCAAAAACATTAAAATATTTGTTTGTTGTTTCATTTATAATAGACGCATTTTCCGGTGAATACATACTAACCCACCTATTAACTAGATAGCCATTAAACTGGTCTTCATCTTCTACGTTTTCTATAACGTCGCCTTTTTTACCAAATATAATATCGTTTATAAAAGAAAAAATATTATTCATCTAAATCAGTACCTAAAAGTTTAGCACCATCAAGCTTAGTTGTATACTCAATTAGAAATTTATCGTATGTATGATAATCATACCATTCTTTCAAATACCTAAACCAATTAATAAACATCATAAATCTATATTTCATAATTACTTAATAATAACTTTCGACGTTGCAACAAACATATCGTCATTCAATTCATAAAACGTTTTTTGAACATCAGACATAAATTCATTTATCTGATTGTCATTAAAATTAGTACTAAACGCAAATGCAGGAGCTTTCTTACCAGCTGTAACATTAATAGCAGTATGACCTAAAGCTACCCCTGACTTAACATATGTAATACTAACACTTGCTTTTCCTTCTTGTTGGGTTACACCGCCTTGAGTAAATTCTTTTTGAACCATAATATCGTCACCATCCATTATTACAGGACAATTTAAATACTTTACGCTTCCTAGTATATTTGCAATATGAGTATTCAAAAGCCTTTGATATGCAACTGCTCCTATAGGGTTATCTAATATAGGAATTTCCCATAAAAAGTTCATTGCATCATCACTCCAAATAAATTCTTGTTTGTCGATGTCTTCCTGATCGATCATACCATCAGCCAATACTTCCATTGGTGCTCTAAAGCAAAGAATGTTACCTATTGGTAGTACTTTGTCTTTAAAGAATTTGTATGCAAATCTATCGTGTAGTAGGTTGCCATCATATTTGTCGATATTAAATTCCATATGATCTAATTATAGATCAGGCATTTCGGACTTCAACTTTTTAACCCACCTTTTATGTGCTTCGTTAATAATTTTCTTTGTTTCTGTTTTTCCTACCCAACCATTTACAACAACGGACTTAGACTCTTCCAAATCTTTATAATGTGTAAAGAAGTTTAATGTTGTCTTTAGCCAATGTGGGTCCAGATCTTTTAAACTTTTATAATCTTTTACGTGTGTTGAAGGAACAGCTACCACTTTAAAATCTTTTTCTCCTGTATCGTCCATATCTAAACAACCAATTGGTTTTACTTCAACAAGCGTACTAGTTCTTAAAGGGACATTATTGTAAATTAATATATCTAATGGGTCGTTATCTAAAGCAAATGTTTGAGGAATAAATCCATACGAACATGTATATCGCATACTACTATATAAACAACGACTAAGTTTAAAGATATTAAGATCTTCTACGTATTCATATTTTGAATTGCTATCTTTTTCTACTTCAACAATAGCATTAATTTTTATTGGGCAATCAACCCCAATTGGAATATCGTTTACTAAATTACTCATTTTTCGGTTTTACTATAACATAACCTTGGTGTTTAAATACCTTCTTAAAGTCGTGCGTTTTATCAAAATTATTATATAAGAATCCCAAATCTTTTCCATTCATAAGTTGTTCTCTTGTAATTTTATGTCCATGATTTGAACTATGTTCGTTAAAACCTATTCCATTAATTTTAATTGGTTCATATATCCATAAATCATCTACTATTAATACATCAGTATAACTAGAAGTTCGTTTGCTTATTAGCTCTATTTCTCTCTCTAATGGTAAATTAGTATCTACGTCTAGGTTAAGGCAGGACTCATACGTCTTCATATGAGCGTCGGCACCTGGGAAATGTGCATCTAACCAAAATGTAATATTACCTTTTATTTCTGGTAATATTTGTTCTAATACTTCAAATGAATTACCTTCATGTATATGAATATTAGGAAACGCTTTAAACTTCTCTTTTGCTTGTTGTGCTAAAAAAGGTTCAATTTCAATAGAATGAATCTCTTCGAACCCTTGCTTGTAAGCAAATTCGACACCACCACCATATAGTGTCCCAGTTTCAACAAAGTAGGGGGTCTTCACTCGATCTTGAGCAGCCTTTAAATCAAATATTGAGATATCTCCCATACAAAAACTTATTTACCAATTACAAAAATTCCATTTTACCTTTTTAGGGATATGTTTAATATGATCCCAAAAAGCAGGGTTCCATTTACTATATAAATTAAAAACATCTCCTTGTAGAGTTAGCTTCTCTAAGATATATAAAAAACAAGTTTCAATCATATGAATTTCAGCAGCGTTTTCAAAAACTTTACACCAATCAAAAACAGAATAACCTTCCACGTGTTCTAATTTTACTATCTTTTTATCTCCATTATACTCAACTCTTCTAGAAGCAGTTGCAGGAGGGGTACCATACACACCACTAACAACAACGTAATCATCAGTTGTTTTTATACCTAGATGATCCATGAGTTTATCTTCTTTTTCTAAGTCTCTTTTAAACTCAAAATATTTGTCCCAGTCATCCCATTCACCCCCCAAATTAGCAAACCTATATTTTGCTTTCATTACAGAACCAGTAAATTTTTTATCTGAATGAGTAAAGGGTAAATAAAGCCAATGCGTAGGACCGTGGGTGTTAAAGCTTTCTATCCTTACAGCATCTAGTCTGACACCGTTATCAAATAAACCAGTTGGGTCTTCAAATTCAGATAAAGGAATATATTGAATAGTATCTGTACCCATATAGTCATTAACATAATTATATACGTCTTTAACTGGCCATATTATTTTTTTGACTGTACCTGTTTCAATTAAAAGTTTCGCGATCTTTTGAATATAAAAAATATCACCTATACCGCAAGTCTGTTCAATTAAACCGTATTGTTTTTCCATTATCTAGATCTGTATCCATTTCGGATCTTTTAAATCAGTACAAGGTGGTCCTTTATATTCAAACCACTTTTTAGGACAAATAATCTTTCCTTTTTCTTTACCTAAATAACCACCCCAAGCTGAAAAAGAACTATTTGCCATTATAATATCATCACATTGCGATAAAACGCACAAATCTTCCATTTCCGATTCACCATTTGCTAAGATATTTCTTTCATCAAAAGTAAACTCTTTTTTAACTCTGGGTAAATCATCCGTACAATATAAAAATAGAGCGTCTTTTCCAAAAATTTCTTTAGCTCTATCATAATAATTTCTTTTAACGATATTAAAAATTTGAGGATTTTTAAAATAATCGCCTCTCCTAATATGAACACCAACAACTCTTTCTACACCATATTTCTCTTTAAGAGATGTTAGCCCTTTATCTACCTTCTTTACAATTTTATCTTCAAATTCAAATACTCTATTCAAAGTATCGCGATCTAAATTTTGAAAGTATTTCCAACTCTGAAAATAGCCTTCGTATACTACATCATTTTCTATACCCATAAACGGTAAAGGTTTGTACATGAAAGAAGGTTCTCGAGCAGCAATATTGAATATAGTATCTATAGTTTCGAAATTTTTATAAAAAGTATCCGCGTATAATTTAGGGTGTGTACCTTGCATAGCACCAAACTCTAAATTGAAATTTAGAACGAATTGTAAATTGTGTGTCTTTGCATGACTATATACAGCTGCAATTTGATACAACTGATTTCCTATTCCACCTTTTATTTGTACTGTAACCATTATTCGAATAAAAACGGATATTCTTGAAATATCCAATCTTCCGGAACTCTAAATTCCTCTACCTTTTTAAAATTTTCTTCTATAGCTTCCATTCTTTCATTATAGAAATAAGCTCCATTATCATCACCTTGAATCTGTTCGATTATTTCATCAAGCTGTTCTATTGTATCAAAGTATAGAATACCATCTTCATTAAAAAACTTGTTTACTGAAAATTTATCACCATAGTAAATAGGAATAGTTTTTGTAGCAAATGCATCTAACAACTTTTCAGTCCAATAACCCCTAATTATAGAATTTTCAATTGTAACCGAATAGTAATACGGATTAAGCCCGTCTTCTTTCTTGTCTAATACGTTACCTGGATATTTACCATAACAATCCATTTTACCTGTACTACGATAACGATCGACAATCATATGTCTGAGTCTATGACCTAAAGTCATAGCTTTATCAGATGCAAATATGCTACAAAATTTTGTTTTATCATCTATACCTTCGTAGTTGTGAATCCAACATCTACCATGCGGGTAATAAAGATAATTTTGACCCTTATTAATTAATTTTTGATCAAAAGTCAAAACGAAATCATATAGTTTATTGTTTTCTTCAATCCAGGTATACATTCCAGGATTAATGCTTCTTGGTTCTAATAACCAAGCAACCTTCCGTTTAACACCCGAAGCTTTACGCACGTCAGCTAATTTTAAATCTGTAATGAAGCAGCTGGTACTCACGGGTTCATTATCTGTAACCCATTCAATGTGTTTATTTTCAGCTAGATGACACGATGATGTGTCCCAGGGAATAAAATTATCGTCTCTTATGTTTACTTTAACCATGTCCAAGTTTTAATATATTTTGTAAGTTCTTTTGTGTTCATGCCTTCTACTTTATCAGATTCTTTTTTATTACCTGTTAAAACAACTTGTTGTGAAGTTACCGACTCTTTAGTATGAGGAAAATGAAATAAAAATTCTTCTTCATTTTCACACCTGTAGAAAGGTTCATGATCATTTTTCCAATCCAAAGAAGGTGGTTTTCCATATAAAATTCTAATACGACTTATAATTTCCGTATCTTCGTATCCCCACCCCGCAAAATTTTCATTAAACCCTCCTATTTTGATAAAATCTTTTTTCCTTCCTAATAGACAACCACCACATGCGTTAACACCCAAAATTTTACAGTGTTCGTACTTTAAAGAATCAGGCCAAGAAGGGAACCCTCGTCTTCTATTATCTAAAGCAACTTCTAATATTTTAAAATTGGGGTAAAATCCTTCTAACGTAGATAATAAAGGAGCGTCTGCATATATTTGTTTTGCATTATAAGTCAAATAAGCAGGTTGACCATTATAACATATACCAAACCCTCTCTTCTTTTTAATTTTTGCTAAAATATCTGTAATTTGTTTAGGGTTTACCACACAATCTAAATCTAAAAATAACAAATATTTTCTATCACTTTTTTCTATACCTATATTGTATGATCTACTTTTTCTAAAAAACTCTTCCCCGGTAATAACCCCGGCTTGGCTCGATGACTTCGGATCTTCGACATGACCATATTGATCAAAATAGACTCTATTTGGTGAAAAAGCTTTTTCATAACGGAAATTTACCTTCGCGACACCGGTTTTGTGATGGCTTCGACCATTTTGCTCAAAATAGATTTTGTCATTTTCTTCTATTGGTATACAACTTTGAAGAAAAGGTGATACGGAGTCTTCAACAAAAATAAACTTACTGTTTATTGTATGTTCTTTAAAAAATCTATACATCAAAAAAGCATTCATTGCTCTTTCGTGATTATCTATTCTAGTAGCAACGATTATATCTATATCTTTTAAATCTTCCATTATTCTGGGTTCAGTGCTGTGTACAACCATTCGCGCGAGTCGATTTTATCTTTTAAAGATTTAGGAACTATTTTCGGTCTTACCACTCTATCCGCGTGATATTTTAAATCGCTCTCTTTTGTGGCAAACATTCTTGGTTCAGTGCCCGTAGCATCAAAAAAATTAAGAGCGTTTTCAGTTCGTTTTTCCAATTTACTAACACCCGATCTATGGTAAAGAAAATCTCTACCAGGCCTATATATATCTTCAAATGAAACATGTAGTTTATCAACATCTTCATGAAGATGAAATTCGCCTTCTGGAAATCCCAATTTTTGGTGAATTTCACATTCTATAATTTCTTTATCATAATGCCCTATTCTATCTTTTCCAGGACCACACAACTTCACGCTTTTTTCAAATTCAACTTTTTGCTCATTATAGAGCTTATTAAAGAAATAATTTAATATTTCATTATCAGCTATACCCGGGCTGCTCTTTTTAGCATGTGAAATCATATGATCTAAAATGTAATGTGTATTTTCATCATCTTTCCAAAAACCATGTCCAGAGGCTGCTAGAGGGTATGTACAACCACACTGCAAATCTAAAATAATGCTAAAGTTATCATCAATATAATCTTCTAATTTTTTATAAAAATTCATAACTAAGCAATCAGCATCTATCCAAAAGACCCAATCATAATTTTTTAAATGCTTTTTCATAAAAGGATATCTAGCAAAGTAAGATTTACCTTCTATTTGAGCTATAGCGTCTACATTATCTGTAAAATAATGCAAATCGTAGTCATGATAAAGACAATACTGTTTTAATATTGGTAGTGTAATATCTAATAAATTTTTCTGATTTTCATCAGCACCGGTTAGTACGCCTATTTTTACATCACCCATGTTTTAATATAATCTTTTAATTTATATGAAGTAGAATTTGAAATAAGATACATAATATCAAAGTTGTCTTTATAAAAAGGTTGCTTTTCTTTTTCTGAACCGGTACCATCAAAATGATGCAAATGCCAAACAACTTTACCTTTACCGTTTAGACGGTTAACACCAAAACCTAATTTTGATACCCTTAACGGTACTTCATCGTCTTCATATCCCCAACCACAAAAATTAGGATTATAACCATTACATTTAACCAAATTATCTTTTCGACCCATAACACACCCTCCTTTGCTAGACATATGACCAATTAGTACATCGTTATATATTTTGATTAAAGATACACCCAAATAATTAAATTTTTTATCTTTTATACCTATGTAAGATTCTACAACTTTCGGTACTACTAATACTTCTTCATTGAGCGTTTCACAAAATTTATCTTTCAAAGGCTTTTCAGCACATAAAAATAACCCATTATAAGGATACATAAGACCAGCATTGTCGTCCTCCCGTAAACGATCCGCAGTCTCTAATAATTGATTAGGGTCAATAATAATATCGGTATCGATAAAATTTAAAATATTAGTTTTTGCTAATTTGATTCCTTTATTAAATCCTTCACCTTTTCTCCATTCAGTATCACTTTTTGAAAAAACAACTACATCATCCTTTCCTAAGTCTATCGTATCTGTAACTTTAGGTTGTTTATCATCTTCGATAAAAATATGCTGATAGTTTTCGCATTTATTTCTATAAAAACTATGCATAGCTTTTAAGTTAGCTTTTCTCTCTTCATTATCTAATCTAACAAAAGTTAGAAACGTTATACCATTTAAATCATGCATTCTTTTTAATTGTTTTTAATCTCTCCATTACATCTTTTACAGGTGTATCAGGTACACCGGCAGGTAGATAACCATGTTTATTATAAAAATGTTTTGCACCACGATTAATATTATCATGCCAATCTGATCTAGGCCGTATTACTGAACTAACTTCACTACAAGCTAGCTCATCTAGATATTCATGCGAGTTTGCTACGTCAGGCCACCACCAGTAAGCTGGTAAGTATCCTTTCTTTACAATTTTATAAGAGTGATCTACATGTTCCCAAGCGTTAACATATGCACTATCATTTTTACCTATATCTTCAATTACGCTTTTGCGATAGTATGTAAAAGCTCCAACGCAATGTTGATTAAGAGCAACAGACGTACCATCACCGTAATCAACTATCTTTCTCGGTCTAGGTTTACCACCAACTTTATTTGCAGGTCCATGGTAACCATACATTAGGTGTTTTAATCCTGTCTTTTTACTTGTTTCAATATACTTTTCAAAAACGTTTTCATCTTTTATGATGATATCATCTTCCATTAAGAACATATGATCTATACCTTGTTTATTACCCGGCCAATTCTGCAATTCTTGAGAATGCCCAGTTTTTAACAGTTCTGTAAATGCCCAGTTTTTAGCAAAACCAACACCTCTATTACCGCCAGTATAAAAATAATTACCACAAAGGCCGTTTTTACTATATACAAATCTTCTTGGGCCATGATCTGATTTATTTTTAAAGTCTGGGCTATCGCCATCATTAATAATGCAAAGATAGTGTATTTTGTGTCTTGGTATTGAAGCTAATACCTTTTCAAGAAAATCTTCCCTATTACAAGTAATAATAGCTAAACCTACAGTATCTTTAAGAGGTGGTGGTTTCCAAGATGGGATTGTCCCCATCCAGTCCCAATATGCAGAGCGCGCTGCGATAGCGGCCGGTCTTTCAGCATTAATACCAACCAGTTTTCCTTGACCGTTTAGTATCTGTTGAGGTGACTTTGAAATTGCCATGGTACATAAGTATTTTAGCATAAATAATTAAAATGTCAATTGGCAATACCAATTTTATTACTCTAGATAGTATAGCGGAGATTCAAGATATAGTAAATGGAGATTATTTGTTTACCGTTTCAGACGGGGTTATATATAAACTAGATTTTCAAAATTTAATTTTAACTGCTGATAATGTAGATTTTTATTCAACAATCGAAAGTCTTTCGAGTCAAGTAGTGAGTCTAACCAATGCATTTAGTGCTATTAATACCTCGATTAATGCACTTTCAAGTTTAGGTGGTGTGGGTACATTAGTACGTGAACAAAGCGCTAATTGGAGTAGTACATACGCAACGGTTCAAAAATTAAGTACAACGCACTGGTTACCTACAAATGATGTTAAATCAGGAAGTCTTGTAAGATATGCAGGTGGTTCTTCATCATGGAAAGTAATTGAACCAGGACTAGAGGGAGATATTTTACAAGTAAACAATAACGTGCCGATCTTTACAGGTACTGCAGGCTTATATAACAACATTAGCGAATATAATAATACTTTCAGTTCGATTAATACATCCACAGACGACGACATAATACCTCTTATAACTTCAACAACAGGGGGAGCTCAGTATTCTTATATTGGGGTTACATGGGAAGTTGCTTTTAACGGAGGTCAAGGAGATCAAACAACAAATAAATCAGCTTTATTGGTTCAATTTGGTGATGGGCGAGACAGTTTAATAGTTACCTCTGGTAGCTACGCTATTCCAAATGGTACTAACGGTAATGCAATACCTATTGATTTTACCGTAATACCTCAAGCAGATTTTGGTAAATTAGAATATATTGGTACTCGTAAAGGAACATCAGTTAGAAAGGATACAAAGATTTTGCCTATAGGTAGTTTTACTGCTTTAGGAAGTCCTGAGGCTACTGCTATCAATCAAACATCTGTAGGGAAACAACGATCTTATGATTTTGACCCTGAAATAATTCAAAGCGTTTTAACAAGCCAATTTTCTGAATTTATAAAACTAATACCTCAAGCAGGTGGTTTACCTTCAAGCTGGAGAATTATGCCGGATGGGATGCTGGATTATGAAACACCCACGTTATGGGATACGGCAAACGTTATGCTTAGAGTTTACGGGACACCAGCTTAATTTCTAGAATCTTGAATCTGTTTGATAAGCGCATCTTGACGAGCTTTTTCATTTGCAATTTCAATGCGTTGATCTCTAATAATAGATTCCATATCAGATACCTCTC
>Ga0209756_1002908_pt1 | contig 14320 bp, 22 predicted proteins | sample ETNvirenome_6_85_FD_184071 | JGI IMG/M metagenome (GOLD analysis project Ga0209756, IMG submission 184071) | Marine viral communities from the Pacific Ocean - ETNP_6_85 (SPAdes) (version 3) | ecosystem: Environmental > Aquatic > Marine > Oceanic | place: Pacific Ocean | collected 2013-06-19
TTGATAGAGCAGAAGGGGTCTGGTATGCCGTTGACACAAGAGTTGCGCCGGATTGGTATTCCTGTAACACCTTTTACTCCGAGCCGTGGTGCAGACAAGTTTACAAGGATGCATTCTTGCGCTCCTGTGTTTGAAAGTGGAATGGTTTGGTGTCCTGATACGAATTTTTCTGATGAAGTTATGGAAGAATGTGCTTCTTTTCCCAATGGTGAACATGATGACTTGGCAGATTCGATGACACAGGCTATACTAAGATTTAGACAAGGTGGTTTTATTACAACGCCCACCGATTATGATGATGACGATGAGTATGCTTATAACAAGCGTAGAGAGTATTATTAAAGGAGAGTAAGATGCCAAATGTTGGAGGAAAGAAGTTTCCATATACAGAAGCAGGTATAGCTGCTGCTAAACGAGCTGCTGTTGGTATGCGTGGTGGGGGTGAACCTGCTGGAGCAGCCGATAGCAAATTGATTATGCGACTTTTACAAGAGTTAGCAGAGGGTGAAGCTGTTGCCCGTGGCAATAGAGCTTCTGCAATGGAAGCATTAGACTCTGGTGCAAAAATGTCTGATCTTGATATGGACGCTATAAACATGGCATTAGGCAGGGGCGTTACAAAATCTATTAGGCCAAGAGCTAGACCTCAAGGCATGATGTATGGCGGTAAGGTTAAAAAGGGCAAAGTTAAAAAGTATAAAGGCGGCGGTTGTGTTATGGCTGGTCGTGGTGGCAATTTTAAAGGAGTAAAGTAATGGCTGGGAAGAAAAAAACTTTTGTAGAATCTCAACCTGAAGGATCTTTAAAAGGTTCTATTTTTGATTATGTCCCAGATGCTTTACAAGTTGGTAATTACCTTAGACAGTTTATGTCTAAAAAAGATTCAGAACCACAATCAGGTACTGGAAAAGCTGTTATGAAAGGCCGTGGCACTAAATTTAAAGGAGTAAAGTAATGAAAGAAGATAGCGGTATGGTTAAGACACCTAAGACACCCACAGATGGCAACAGCCAAAATAAAATGGGTGTTATGACTCAATCTTATGAGAAAGTGAAAAAGGCTCCAATTGAGGGCGGAACTGGTGCGGGTAATGCTCGTGGTGGTGGCGCTGCTTTGCGTGGAACCAGATTTTCTGGCGTAAAATAATACTTGAAAAGGATTTTTAATGTTTCAAGTTTCGAGGTTGGGGTGGAGTAAGATAGCTATGAGTGGTTACCTCCCTACAGTCATAGTTGGCGGATGCAATTTCACCTCAACACCTATATAGGAGATTTAAATGGCTATTGAAGATGATATGGGTCCAGGTGGTGTACCTGAAATACCTGTAGTACCAAACCAACAAGTTCCTGTTGAGGTGACCGAAATACCTGCTGACCCAGGTGTTTTTGAATTTAATGACGGCAGCGCCGTTATTGGCGAGTATGAATCTTCAGAAGATACTCCTCCGCAAATTCCTTTTGATGGTAATTTAGCAGAAGTTATGGAAGAAGACGCTCTTGGACGGCTATCGTCAGATCTTGTTGGATCTATTTTAGACGATTTATCTTCAAGAGAAGACTGGGAAGACACTTATAAAAAGGGTCTTGAGTTTTTAGGAATGCAAACAGAAGACAGAACAGAACCTTTCGAGGGTGCTTCTGGGGTAATACACCCGCTATTGGCTGAATCAGTTACGCAATTCCAAGCGCAAGCTTATCGTGAGCTACTTCCAGCTTCTGGGCCTGTTCGAGCGCAAGTTATTGGAGCGCAGAACGAAATGCTTGTTAAGCAAGCAGAGCGTGTTAAAGATTATATGAATTATATGATTACTTATGAGATGGAAGAGTATGATCCTGAGTTAGATCAAATGCTTTTTTATCTTCCTGTAATTGGGTCTACATTTAAGAAAGTTTATTTTGATCCTTTAAAGCAGCGTGCTGTAAGTAAGTTTATTCATGCTGAAGATCTTATTGTTCCTTATGGAGCGACAGACTTAGCGTCTTCTCCACGCATTACGCATAGAATATCTATGGATTCAAACGAAGTTAGAAAGCTACAGTTAGCTGGGTTTTATAGTGACATTGATATTCCTGAAGATGGTTATGGTGAGTCAGATTCAAATGAAGTTACTGAGTCAATTGATGACATTCAGGGCGTACATCCTTCTAACGCATCTCGTGATTTAGTTTTATACGAAATACATACATCTTTGGACCTAGAGGGTTTTGAAGATGTTGGTATGGATCAAGAGCAAACAGGATTAAAACTTCCTTACATTGTAACTATTCTTGAAGATAACAATGAGATATTAAGCATTAGACGCAACTATGATGAAATAGAACCTATGAAACGTCAGAAACAATATTTTGTTCATTATAAGTTTTTGCCTGGTCTTGGTTTTTATGGCCTTGGCTTAACACATATGATTGGTGGCCTAGCTCAAGCTTCTACTTCTATTTTACGTCAGCTTATTGACGCTGGCACATTGGCTAACTTACCAGCAGGATTTAAAGCGCGTGGCGCTCGTATTAGAAACGATGACGACCCACTGCAACCAGGAGAGTTTAGAGACATTGATGTAGTAGGTGGAGACTTGCGTGGTTCCCTTATGCCACTGCCGTTTAAAGAGCCATCAGGTACTCTTTACAATCTCTTAGGTACTTTGGTCGATGCTGGACGTAGGTTCGCTTCTATGGCTGATTTAAAAATAGGTGAGATGGGTGGTGAAACACCTGTTGGCACAACAATGGCGATTATGGAGCGTGGTACAAAGGTTATGTCTGCAATCCATAAGAGATTACATTACTCACAAAAGATTGAATTTAAATTATTAGCTAAGATATTTGGTGAGGGCTTACAGCCTTATCCTTACGCTCCGTCTATGGAAGTAGGTCCAGAAATTAAAGCACAAGACTTTGATCAACGTGTAGATGTTTTACCGGCCAGTGATCCTAATATATTCTCTATGTCACAAAGAATTGCATTGGCTCAAAGTGAATTACAGTTAGTGCAGTCTAATCCAGAAATACATGGTGGACCACAAGGACTTTATCAAGCATACAGAAAAATGTATGAGGCTTTAGGTGTGACTAATATTGAGGCTATATTACCGCCTCCACCACCACCGCCTCCCCCTGTTAATGCTGCAAAGGAAAACCAAAACGCTCTTATGGGTCAACCATTGCAAGCTTTTCCAGAGCAAGACCATCAAGCGCATATAGAAACACACTTAGCTGTTATGGCTACATCTGCGGTTCAAATGAATCCAAATGCTGTTATGGCTCTTCAAGGTCATATTCAAGAACACATTGGCCTTATGTCAGAAGCGCAAGCACAAGCACAGGTTATGCAAAGTATTCCACCTGAAGTACAGCAAGATCCACAGCAAATGGAAATGATGATGCAACAAATCAAACCACAAATTGATAAAATTGCAGCACAAATCATTGCAGACACAACAGAACAGTTAGCGCAAGCTGTAACACCACCACCACAAGAAGATCCTCTTGTTGCAATTAGGCAACAGGAATTGCAAATTAAAGCTGCTGACTTACAGCGTAAAGACGATGAGTTTGTAGCAAGGCAAGAAATGGAGAAAGAAAAAGAGCGTAATGATACTCTTATTGCTCAACAGCGTATTGATATTTCAGAAGATGCGTTGAAAGACAAAACTAGAATTGCAGAAGATCGCATTCAAACTCAAAGAGACATTGCTGAATTTAATGCTAGACAAAAAGGAATGAATTAATGGTTTCTTCTGTAAGACAAAAAATTATAAATCAAATAAGAGCAGCAAAAAGAGGTGTTCAAAGTGCCGTTGAAAAAGGGGTCGAGTCCGCAAACGATAAGATACAACGTGTCCAAGCTGATATCAGAGGGGTATCCTCAGAAGCAAGCAGTAGCGATAGCGTTGAGCCAAAAAAAGAAATCAAAAAAGCAAAGCCCAAAGCAAAAGCGAAAAAAAGTACAAAAAAAAGCACTGGGCGGAGTAATAAAAAAGATTAGTCCAATATCAAGACCCCAGAGGTTTAAAGGTATTTTATAATTTTGTGGTAATATTACTTGTATTTCCCTGAAGATCCTATATTTTGTCTTTAGGAGGTACTATGGAAGCTATAAGTTTAGCAGACTATCTACTAAAAAGTATTCGTGAGCGCGATGGTAGATTGAAAGATAAGCTTGCGGACAATTCGATTAAATCATTTGAAGAATATCGGTACGTTGTAGGCGAAATACGCGGAATGGCCTACGTTGAAGACGAAATTAAAACCGCGATGAAAGGTATAGAGCTTGACGATGACTAACAAGAAATTATTCGTCCCAGAACACGTTGCAAGAGCAGCGGCAAAAGACAAAAAAGTTTCTTCAGAACTACCAAAGCCCTTAGAAACAGCATTTGGTAAGAAGAAGGAAGAAAATAAAAATGAAAGTGACCCCTCTAATTTAGAGCCATCTGCCCTGGAAAGACTTCCACAGCCTACTGGTTATAGGGTTTTGATTATTCCTTACTATCCCAGCGCAAAAACAAAAGGGGGCATTATTGTTCCTGATGCCGTTAGGGAAAGGGAAAGTTTTGCAACAGTATCTGCTTATGTCGTTAAATTAGGACCTGACGCCTATAAAGACGCCCAAAAGTTCCCAAGTGGTTCGTGGTGTTCTGAAAAGTCATGGGTTCTTATAGGAAGATATAGTGGAAATAGGTTCAAAGTGGACGGACTTGAGGTTCGTATCATAAATGACGACAATATTATTGCAACAATACTTGACCCCACAGACATTTCATATGTATAAAGAACAGGAGAGCAGGAAAAATGGCTATGAATGAAGAAGTTCGTGAAGAAGAAATTAAAGAAGATGGTTCTTCTATTGTTGAAATAGAAGAAGAAACAACTTCAGATGAGGTTGAAGCATCTACTAAAGAAAAAGAAGAAACCCGAACAAATGTTCGTGAAGATTCTAAAACTTCAGATGGAGATGAGGAACTAGCGTCTTTTAGTGACAATGTTCAGCGTCGAATAAACCAACTAACAGCTAAACGTAAGCAAGCTTCAGAAGAAGCTCAAGCAGCCTACCAATACGCCCAACAAAAAGAATTAGAAAATCAAAAGTTAAAACAAAGGTTGGGAAATTTAGATAAAGGCTACATGAATGAGTACGAAGGTCGTGTTGTTTCTCAGGAAACTCAAGCAAAACGTGCTTATGCAGACGCGCATGAAGCTGGTGATGTTGAGAAAATGGCAGAAGCCCAATCTGCTATCTCTCAAATAGCAATAGAAAAAGAAAGATTAAGAATTCAAAAAGCGCGTGCTGCTACAAATCAACAAGTAGCGCAACAACAGCAACAAATGCAAGCGCAACAGCCTCAACAAATGCAACAGGCTCAAGTTAATCAAGCACAAGAAGATCCAAAACTTAAAGAATGGCTTTCTAATAATGAATGGTTTGGAAAAGATCGTGTAATGACTCGTGCAGCGCAAGCAATACATGAACAATTAGTTTTAGAAGAAGCGTATGATCCGTCAAGCAAAGAATATTATTCTGAGATTGACAAAAGATTGCGTGTTGAAATACCAAATAAATTTACAAAGGATGATAAGAAAAACGCTCAAGCTATCACTCCTTCGTCTGGTAACGGACGGTCTTTAAAAAGTGGGCGGAAAAAATCGGTTGAATTAACACCGGGTCAAGTCGCATTTGCTAAGAAAATGAGGATTCCTCTTGATACATATGCAAAAGAAGTGGCTAAATTAGAAAATCGGAGAGACTAATGACAGATAGGACAGCACGCGAAACAACAGCGCGGGAGAGTACACAAAGACCTCAAGAATGGCGTCCAGGATCAGCATTGCAAGCTCCGGAACCACCAATTGGTTTTAAACACCGTTGGATACGCGAATCCGTAATGGAATTCGACGATAAGACTAACGTTCATAAAAAACGGCAAGAAGGATGGGACCTTGTTCGCGCAGAGGAATACCCAGATTATGCAGGACCAATAGTAGATGAGGGAAGAAACGCTGGCATTATAGGTGTTGGTGGTCTTGTTCTCGCTCGTATCCCCGTCGAAATGGCAGAGCAGCGGAATAGGCACTATCAAGGTGTCTCTAAACAACAAATGGAAGCAGTGGATCGTGATTGGATGCGTGAAAACAATCCAGCCATGCCGAAACTTGCTCCACAACGTAAATCCTCTGTAAGCTTCGGCTCAGTCCGAAGTACAGCAAAAAACTCTGAAGGAGAGTAAAGATGGCAAATCAAGACGCTGCCTTCGGTTTACGTCCTGTTGGTCGAATAGGGGGAACCCCTTTCACTGGTGGACAAAACCGATACAGAATCGCCGCAAACTACGGTACATCTATCTTCCAAGGTGACATGGTAATGCAAGTCACTGGTGGCGGTGTAGAAATACACGCCGATGGCGGAACAGTACCTATTGTTGGTGTGTTCAACGGTTGCACTTACACAGATCCTACATCTGGTGAGGTAACATTTAGTAACTATTACCCTGCAAGCACTAATGCTTCTGATATCATTGCTTTTATCATTGATGACCCTATGGTTGTTTTTGAAATTCAAGCAGATGCGGCATTCCCAATTGCAGATTTGTTGGGTAATTTTGATGTCGTATATACAAGTGCTGGGAGTACCGTAACAGGTATATCTGGTTCTGAATTGAAAGTGACTGATGGAGGAACAGCAACTACGCTACCTCTAAAAGCCATTGATATTTCTCAAGATCCTGAGAATAGCGACGTTTCGTCAGCTAACACTAACGTGAAAGTTGTTATCGGTAACCATATATTCGGCGTCAAAGGCGCTGGGTTAGCATAAGGAGATTGAGTTATGGCTATATCACGTTCACAACTCGTTAAAGAGCTAGAGCCGGGCCTCAATGCCTTGTTCGGAATGGAGTATGCTCGTTATGAAGGCGAACACGCTGAAATCTTTGATACAGAATCCTCGGATCGAGCTTTCGAAGAAGAAGTGATGTTGGTCGGATTTGGCAACGCTCCGACAAAAACTGAGGGAGCTGGAGTCGATTTTGATGACGCTAATGAAGCATACACTGCTCGTTATTCGCATGAAACCGTCGCTTTGGCTTTCGCATTAACTGAAGAAGCAATTGAAGACAATCTATATGATCGTCTTGGCGCACGCTATACAAAGGCTCTTGCCCGATCTATGGCTCACACTAAGCAGGTTAAAGCTGCTGCTGTGCTGAACAATGCGTTTAATTCAAGCTATACTGGTGGAGATGGTGTAGAGCTTTGTTCTACAGCGCACCCACTTGGCGCAGGTGGTACATTTGCAAACGAACCATCAACTGCAGCTGATCTTAACGAAACATCGTTAGAAAATGCTTTGATTGATATTTCAACTTTTGTAGATGAAAGAAATATGATTATTGCCCTTCGTGGAGCAAAAATGATAATTCCACCTCAGTTGCAATTCATTGCAGATCGTTTGCTAGAATCGACTTTACGTCCTAGCACTGCTGATAATGACATCAACGCAGTAAAGAATATGGGAATGGTTCCAGAGGGTTACACAGTTAACCACTTCTTAACAGACCCTGATGCGTTCTTTATTAAAACAGACGCTCCAAATGGATTTAAACACTTTGAGCGTTCACCCATGCGTACAAACATGGAAGCTGACTTTGATACAGGTAACATGAGATTTAAAGCTCGTGAGCGTTACTCGTTTGGATTCAGTGATCCTCGTTGTGTATATGGGTCACCAGGAGCTTAATTGCTTTTGTGAATTAATCAAAAAGGCGGCTTTAGGTCGCCTTTTTTTTAACTTAATTAGGAGAAAATTATGGACTGGATTACAGGTCGATTAAAAGAACCTTCAAGCTACGGAGCTGCGGCTGTTGTGGGTGTTGGATTAGGTATTCTACTAACACTGCCAATATTAACTTGGGCAGGTATTATCTGCGCTATATTCGGATTGGTTCTTAAAGAAAAATCAAGCGAATAAGTATGTATGAATACGCTATAAAAGAAGTTGTCAAAGTTGTTGATGGCGACACAATTGATGTCGTCATTGACTTAGGTTTTGATCTTTCTAAAAAAGAAAGAATAAGACTTGCTGGTATTGATACTCCTGAAAGCAGAACTAGAGATTTAGAAGAAAAAAAAATGGGTTTAGAAGCAAAAGAACATTTGCAAAATAAACTTAATAATTGTGAAAATATTACAGTTAAAACAGAAAAAGATGGAAAATATGGCAGAATGTTAGGTTGGTTATATTGTGAAGATAAAAGTATTAACCATGCAATGATTTCTGAAGGGTATGCGTGGAAATACGATGGGGGTAAAAAAGTTAAAAGTTTAGAGGCTTTAAAGTCTATTAGAGCTTTAATTACTTAACCCTTTCTTTTTGTTAAAAGGTGGTGTATCGTAAAGATACCTTGACAGTCGCATTGGGCGGCTGACATTTGCCTAGACAAGGAGACACACATGGCTAATACAACATTTTCAGGAGCAGTCCGCTCCGAAAACGGATTTAAAGTAGTATCTAAAAATTCTACAACAGGTGCATACACTGATACAGCGGTTATTGCCTCAACAGGTATTGTCACAAATAAATATGTAAAACACGTCGGTTTTGCGACAGGTGTTACTGTTAACACTACAGCAGGGGACAGCCCAGCTATTGGTGAATTTACTCAACCAGCAAACACAATCATCACAGATATTAAAATCTGGTGTGTTACTGCTCCTGTAATTGGGACTGGTGATATAGGGTATGAAGTTGGAACCAGTAGTTCTGGCGCACAAATCGTTGCCGCTCAAACAGACGAAATTCTTGATGGTGGTACTACGGTTGTTCAAAACAACGTAACCACAACCTCTTTAGTTTTGCAAACTCAAGACGGTACTACTGCACCAGCTTCTGTTCAATACACAAGTGCAGAAAGGACTATCTATTGTAACATCACAAACACTGTTGATGCGACAACTGCCGGATCTTTCACATTTATCATTGAGTACGTCCAAGTTGCGTAACCATTAATTAAGGTAGGGGGAAACCCCTACCGTTTTTATAAAGGAGAAATAAATGGCTGATGCTGTAGCGACGCAGACACTTATAGATGGTGATAAAAAAGTAGTTCAAAAATTTACTAATATTTCTGATGGCTCTGGTGAATCTGCGGTTGTTAAAGTTGATGTAAGTGCTTTAGCTACAAATTCTCGTGGTGATGCTTGTACAGGTGTTGTCATAGAGAAAATATGGTGGCAGTGCATTGGAATGAAAGTCCAAATACTTTGGAATGCTTCAACTAATGTTTTTTGTATTGAATTAGGTGAAAATCAAAGTGGTAATCACGATTACACCAATTTTGGTGGTTTGCCTAACAATGCTGGTAGCGGAAAAGATGGAGATGTCCTTTTCACAACTGTAGGTCATACTAGTGCAGATACTTATACAATAATTATGTCTATGCGAAAAGAGTATGGCTAAATCTAAAAAAGGCGAAATGCCTAAACGTAATAAGAAAAACTTCCGCCCCACAAAGTCTGGGGCGGGAATGACAAAAGCTAGTGTTAAGGCTTATAATGGAAGGGAAACTTAAATTATGACTGTATCTGGCTCTAAAAACTTTGAATTAGATGTAGCAGAATATATTGAAGAAGCTTTTGAACGTTGTGGTTTGGAAGTTAGAACTGGTTATGATTTAAAAACAGCTAAAAGATCTATGAATCTTTTATTTGCAGATTGGGCTAATCGAGGTATCAATCAATGGACAATAGCACAAAGAAGTTTTACTGTTACAAGTAATGATGGTCAATATGATTTAAATGCAGATGTAATAGATATTTTATCTTTAGTAATACAAAGAGATAGCACTGATTATTCTTTAGATAGAATAAGTAGAGATGCTTATTTAAATATTCCTACAAAATCTACTCAAAGCAGACCTACACAATATTTTTTAGATAGGCAAATAACTCCAAATTTAAAATTATGGCCTCTACCTGACAATAGTACAGACGTTATATATTATGATGCTTTAGTTCGTTTAGACGATGCAGACACATTTGTAGATACTATACAGGTTCCTTTTAGATTTTATCCAGCGTTGGCGGCGGGTTTAGCTTATTATATAGCTGTAAAAAAGGCTCCAGATAGAATACCTTTATTAAAACCAATGTATGAAGAAGAGTTAGGTAGAGCTATGGATGAAGATCGAGATAGGTCATCATTTCAAGTTTCTCCTCAATTGAGAAGTTATAGATATGTCTAAGTATGCTTCCGATAAATGGGCATACGGTATATCAGATCGTTCTGGAGTTAGATACAGATTAAAAGATATGCGAAAAGAATGGACAGGTTTGTTAGTTGGTAAAGATGAATGGGAACCTAAACACCCTCAATTAGAGCCAATTAAAACAAGACCAGATCCTCAAGCATTAAAAAATCCTAGACCAGAGCAAGATTTAGCTGAACAAAGAAATATTCAATGGGGTTGGGATCCTGTTGGTCAAAAATATAACTTTGGATTAATTCCTAATAATTTAGTTTCTACTGGCTCAGTAGGAGAGGTTACGGTGACAACAACATGAGTTTTACATTTACAACATTAAGAGAAACAGTACAAAATTATACTCAAAATAGTGAAACATCTTTTATTGCAAACATGGGTACTTTTGTAGAATTAGCTGAAGAACGTATTTTAAAATCAACTCAATTAAACGTTTTTAAGAAAAATGCAGCAGGTGCCATGACTTCAGGAAACCAATATCTTTCTATTCCTAGTGATTTTCTAGCACCTTTTTCTTTAAGTATTACAAATAGCAGTAGTTTTGAGTTTTTAATGTTTAAAGATTTAGATTTTGTTGAAAGTTACAATCCAAATCCGGCAACAACAGGTGTGCCAAAGTATTATGCTCAATTTGATGTTGATAATTTTCTTATTGGGCCAACACCTAACGCTGCTTATGTTTCTACGTTAAGTTATTTTTACAGACCAGCAAGTTTAACAGAAAGTCAACTAACGTTAACAGTAGGGGCAACTGGAAGTTTTACCAATGGTGAAAAAATTACTGGAGCAACCAGTGGTGTGATCTCTACTATTAAGGCTATTCCAAGCTCAACTACACTAACAATATTAGTTCCTTCTGGTACTTTTACTGATGGTGAAACAATTACTGGGGCAACAAGTGGAGCAACAACGACTGTAACTTCTACTGGTTCTGACACAACTATTAGTTGGTTAAGTGAAAATGCTGAAATAGCATTGTTATACGCTACTTTAATAGAAGCAAGCGTTTATATGAAGGAGGAGCAGGATATTATGGCTATGTATAGCTCAAGATTTGGAGAGGCAATGTCAAGGTTAAAAAATCTTGGAGAAGCTGAAGAAGTGACAGATCAATACCGAACAGGTGAAATTATAAGGCAGAAAACATAATGTTAACAAATGCACTTGGTATGTCAAATGACTTTTCTGTAACGGTAGAAACAACAGATAATAGGGGTTTTACCCCTGAAGAAGTAGCGGTTCGTTGTGTTAATAGAATTATAGGAATTTCTGATAATGCTCCACCTGCTATTAGAGATCAAGCTCACGCTTACAGAAAACAATTGGAAGCAATAGTTGCAAATTATATGCACCAGGCTATTAAAAGTGATAGAACTACTGTATATAACGCAATTAAAGATTCTGGAAACCCTAAATTAGCAGAATATATAAGGAGAATGTGATGGCTTTTACTGGGAATTTTTTATGTACCTCATTTAAACAGGAGTTAATGGAAGCAAAGCATAACTTCTTGGCTTCTGGGGGCAACACTTTTAACATTGCTTTGTACACCAATAGTGCAAGTTTTACGGCAGCTACTACTGCATATACAAGTAGTAACGAAATAAGTGGAACAAACTATAGTGCAAAAGGAGGCGCACTTACAAATGTAAATCCAACAACAAGTAGCACAACAGCGTTTACTGATTTTGCAGATGAAGTGTTTTCAAACGTAACTATATCATCTGTTCGAGGAGCTATGATCTTTAATGATTCAGCTTCTGGCGATCCTAGTGTTTGTATTTTAGACTTTGGTGCAGATAAAGCAGCAAGTTCTGGTGATTTTACAATTGTATTTCCAACAGCTGATGCGAGTAATGCGATAATTAGGATCGCCTAATGTCAATTAATAATGTTGCAGCATTCCAAGGGTGGAACAGCTCTTTACAAGGCTGGAATACTGGAACATGGAACACTAATGTTGCCTTCCCGGTAACAGCTACTACAGCTATTACTGGTGTTGCGACTACTGGAGACGGTGTAATTGGTGTTACGGGAACCAGTGCTACTGGTGGCGTTGGTTCTGTTACTGTTACAGGTTTAGCAAACATTTCTGTTACTGGCGTTGCGGGTACAGCGGCGTTAGGTAGCTTCTTTACCACAAATACTATGGTGACAATGACGAGTGCCATAGGCTCTGTTACAGTAACAGGAGATGCTAGTGCGTCTGTTGAAATGACTGGTATGACAGGAATTATAGGATCTTTAAGATCTACTTGGGGTCAAATTATACCAGATCAAAACGCAAATTATGGAGAGCTTGTGCCAAATCAAAATTCAAGTTACAATGAGATAACTCCTTCTCAAACTCCAGGTTGGGAAACCATAGAATATAAAAATACTATAGCAGCATAGGAATTAAAAAATGGCTAGTACATACGTTAATAATCTCAGACTAGAAGAAATAGGTTCAGGCGAACAATCTGGTACATGGGGTGATACAACAAATACAAACTTAGAATTAATAGGTCAAGCAACAGCCTGGGGGACCAGAGCCATTGCAGACGCTTCGACAGATAATATTACAATTGCAGATGGTGCAGCAGACGCAGATAGATGTCTTGGTCTAAAGCTTACAGGTGGTGGTCAAGCCTGTACAGTAACACTTCTGCCAAATACAAGTTCTAAAACTTGGGTTATGTATAACGCAACGAGTTACACACTAACATTTACTTGTGGCAGTGGAGCAAACGTAGCCATTGCAGCAGGTCAAACCAAAATTATTGCTACAGACGGGCTAGGCTCTGGTGGTGTGGTTTACGATCTTCTTACAGCGGTTAACTTAGCTGGAACAACGCAGACCGCAGCTTTAACTAACTCAGGTGCATTGTCCAATCAAGGCACTGTAACAGTTGGTGTAGATGACACAGGGTATGATGTTAAATTCTTCGGAGCGACATCTGGTAAGTATTGGTTGTGGGATGAGTCAGCAGATGGTGTTCTGCAATACGGAACATTAACAGTTGGTGTAGATGACACAGGGTATGACGTTAAATTCTTTGGAGCTACTTCTGGATCTTATATGCTTTGGGATGAATCAGCAGACGACTTAAAGTTAGTTGGAGCAGCGGGATTAACTGTCGCAGGTGACATAGACGTAGACGGTACAACTAACCTTGACGCAGTAGATGTAGATGGTGCAGTTAACTTTGCGGCAGACGTTACCTTTGCAGATGGTGCAGATATTATTACTGCTTCAGCAGGTACATCTAACTTTAGAGCAGGTGTCAACGCAGGTAACTCAATAGCATCTGGCGGTAACTACAACGTAGCCGTGGGTGACGAAGCTGGTACTGCAATTACGACTGGTGATGGGAATGTGGCTGTAGGTTATCAAGCCTTGTCTACTGAAGATGCGAATGGCGAAAGTGTAGCTATAGGTTATCGTGCTTTAAAAGTACAAGATGCAGGAGCCGCAGCATATAATACAGCAGTTGGATATGATGCAGGTCTAGCAGTCAGCACAGCAACTTATAGTACTATTGTAGGTGGACTAGCAGGTGACGCTATTACGACTGGATCTAACAATACCATTATGGGTGGTAAAGCAGGTTCTGGACTGACAACAGGTTCTAACAATGTGGCTATGGGATATAATGCACTAAATGCTGATGATGTTGGTAGTAAATCAACTGCTATTGGCGCACAAGCATTGCTAACTCAAAATTATAGTACAGCTACAGATAGTCATAACATTGCCGTTGGGTATCATGCAGGTTTGTATCTAACCACAGGCATAAGAAATACTTTAATTGGTTCTACGGCAGGTGACGCATTAACAGATGCTGACTATAACGTAGCAATAGGAATGGGTGCTTTAACTGCTGATACTCAAGGCAGTAAATCCGTTGCGATTGGTCATTCAGCTCTTGAAGCTCAAAACTTCACAACAGCAACAGATAGTTACAATATTGCAATTGGTGATAACACTGGTAAGGCAATAACCACAGGCGTTGGAAATACACTCGTTGGAGGATTAGCTGGTGATGCTCTTACTGACGCTGACTATAACGTAGCAATAGGTTCAGG
>Ga0209756_1002912_pt1 | contig 14296 bp, 17 predicted proteins | sample ETNvirenome_6_85_FD_184071 | JGI IMG/M metagenome (GOLD analysis project Ga0209756, IMG submission 184071) | Marine viral communities from the Pacific Ocean - ETNP_6_85 (SPAdes) (version 3) | ecosystem: Environmental > Aquatic > Marine > Oceanic | place: Pacific Ocean | collected 2013-06-19
TTCTTTTAGGGAATCTTTCTTTAACCAGCTCGTAGGTTTTGTAAGAATGACAGTTGACTAAATCTGTAGACTCGTAAAGTACTCGATTATACGATGGCCACGGGTCATTATCCCAAACATGCCAGTAGACAATAGGACAGATTTGATGGATTTCTTCTTCCATCTCCCAGAGCCAAATAAAAAATCTGGGATCTGTGAAAAGAAAAAGAGCGTCGGGTTTTTCAGTAGCTAGTGCTACTCTTAGCATCTCTTTTGTCCCAAAGCCATCAAGGGGCTTAATGATAAAATCTTCATTGATAACGACAGTTTCATAATTAGTGTGCTTAAGAGCAGCACCAAAACATCGAAAAGAATACTTTCCAGTAGCAAGTAGTCCATCAATTAAAAATCTAGCCTGACACCCGACCCCGGAGGTCGAGAGCGGGTGATCCGACAGCATTAGAATTTTCTTCTTATTCATTTATTTTCAACTTTCAACAATCATGTACAGTCTGGAGTCTCATAAAATTCACAATACTTGCAAGCATAGCGATTCTTTATCCTCACACCACGCTTTACTGATTCTATCATATTGTCAACAATTTTTAAAGATTTTTGAGATGTAGCAGGACCCACGGATACTGCTAGCAATTCACAACACTTCCCAGCCTTACCGTCTCTTTTTAAAAGAACAAAGCCGGCACGAATATCTTTCATGGGAATTTGATGCTTTCTTGACCAGAAAGTTTTGTAAAGTGTGATCTGAGAGGTGACTGTGGAGTCTTTCTTTTTCTGAGAACTCCAACCCCAACCAGCAGTTTTCCAATCTAGTACCCAAAAAACCTCTTTATCATTTGATTTTTTAACTTTTATAATTCCGTCAATAAATCCCTTGAATTTAATTTTTTGGTTATCAATAGATTCATATAGTTTTTCTTCAGCACAAACATATTCCCAGCCCGGGAACGTGCTGTCCATAAACGCAGGCACATCAGATAGAATTTTCTCGGCTTTCTCTACCCACTTGTCAGAATCTTCAAAGCGATATTTTTTCCAATTCTCTGCAATGAAAGAAGTGGCAATATTCACATCCATGTTTTTCGTTTTTAAAAACTCTTCACAAGCACTGTGAATTGCTGTCCCGAAAATCGTGTAAATAGAATTTTCAAATGTAGATTTACCATCAATATACGCGAGCTTATGACGGTAAGGGCACTCCATCCAGTTTTTAACCTCTGAATAGGAAATATGCGGTTTCCCGGTGGGAAATTCTTTAGCAATTGCTGCTAGGTTTAAGTCAGGGTCCACCACTCTAGTGTCCTTTCTAAGCCATCCCAAAACTTCACCAGGGGTTTGTAGCCTAGATCTTTAGTTGTTTTGGAAAAATCTCCTCGAGTGTGCATCACGTCACCCTCGCGCCAAGGGGCATGGGCAACCTCTAAATCGGGATATCGGACAAGCAGGTGATTTAAAATCTCCTCATTGGAAATTTGATCTCCGCAGCACACGTTATACACATCACCAGAAAACGAAGAGGTAGAAAGCGCTGCTAAGATATTTGCGCTCACTACATTATCAATATAGCACAAATCCCTAGATTGGGTTCCGTCGCCGTCGCTTCGAAGGGGCTTGTTATGTGAAATAGAATAGCACCAAGAAGACACTGCAGTAGCATAAGGGGAATCGCCGTATTGCCCGGGACCAAAAACATTAAAATATCTCAAGCACACTGTGTCTAGGCTATACAGGTTGGAAAAAAGTTGACAGTAATCCTCGATCACGCTTTTTTGAAGCGCATAGGGCGATTTGGGATTTTTAACAAAATGAGTCTCAATAGGCAGGGTTTCTGCTCCCCCGTACACAGAGGAAGAAGAGGCAAAAATAAAACGACTTACATGACCCTTGCACGCGGACATAAGAGCTAAAGTTTTTCCCACATTCACTTCATTAGTTTTAACAGGATTCTCTACAGAATATGATACACGAGGGATTGCTGCCTGATGAAAAACAACATCATAGTAATCTTCCCTTACTCTTTTCAAAATTGCAGAATCAGAAAAATCGCACACAAAGAAATTATTGTATTTTTGTGATTTGCTAGGATGAGCAGGTACTAGAAGGGTATCTTTTAAGGCACAAAATTTGCCCCCTGACAAATCATCGACAACATCTACATCCCAGCCAGTACGAAGAAGTTCTTTGACAAGAGCAGAACCGATAAATCCTGCTCCCCCAGTTACAATACACCTCATTAGCCACTCCTATAAAATCTTTCTATTAAAGGTACATGGTCTTTTTTCATTGTATTACAACCGTGACACGATCTTTTCGGGAATTATTTTTCACTTACAGCACCGTCAATCTCTGACCAATCTAGCTCTTTTCGAACTTCTAGATTTTTTTCCCAGGCAGATTTTAACACTATAGGATTCACACCAACTTGTTCTGCTTTATGAATCATCGCATTTAGATCTTTTGGAAAACATTTCCCCCCAAAACCTAGAAAACCATCGTGCCCAGGCACATCTAAGTGAGAATTTCCAACCCTCCCGTCTGAGACGAAACCGTGCACTGCAGCTTCCCAATCAGCCCCCAGAGAATTAGAGACTTGTCTCATTTCATTCATAAACGAAACCTTGACAGAAAAGAAACAATTTGCCATGTACTTGATTAATTGAGCTGTAGTGGGATCAGTCTTAATAATTGTCTTGTGCGGGAAGCGATCACGATAAAGCTTCTCAACCTGTTCAACATCCGCAGGGACACCTCCGAGCACAATCCGTGCAGAATTAATAAAGTCTAAACGCGCTGCGCGTTCCGTCAAAAATTCCGGATTAAAAACAATTCTGAGATGTGGATATTTTTTAATATAATTCTCTGCTGTCCCAGGAACAACTGTCGACTTAATGATAAAAATAGTATCTCGATTCTTACTAGTTTGAGAAATTTTCTTAAAAACGTCATCCATGATGCTTAGATCAATTTTCCCACCTAGAACATTTTTCATGGGGGTAGGGACACCAATAAAAACAAACTCTGAGCTATTTATGGTTTCTTCAAACGTGTGTGTAGCCCGTTCGGGATCTACGTCAAAAATTCTAATCTCCGAATGCAAAACAAATCCGTGAACAATGGCTGAGCCCACAAAACCGTTTCCGACTATTCCAATCCTTTTCATAACTTCTTGTTTCGCTCCTCTACAAGAGTATAATCATTTTCTTTATAAAAATACAATACTTCTGGAGCAAAAATAAGACTTTCTATTCAAGTAGACACTCTATCAAAATTTCTCGAATCAGCGGGTGATTAAGAATTCCATCGTTCCCCCCGTTTTTGTTGTCCGCCCAAAGATCGCCTTTTGGAACTTTTAAATCTTTGAAGTGGTGGCAACACGTCTTACCGTCTCGTGGAGAAACTACTTGGATGGGAGTTCCTTTTTTCATCAACGCAACTGAATAGAGTAAATCATCGCTCATAAAGGTAGCATCAATATACTGCCGATCCTGAATTATCGAATCAAATTGTTGAAGCTTTACTGATAACAATCCAACTGTTTTTACCAAAGCATGCTTATAAATCCCTGCGCCCAAGTGTCGAAATGCCTGGTAGTTAAATCGTAAATCCTCTTTCACAAAATTACTACTAAATTGTGGTGGCACACCTACATTATAGGTTTTTGCACATTCAGGATGCTCTTCCCATGCTGCTCTTAAATCTTCTAAAATGTAGTCTGGCCAGATCTTGTCATCACAAAGACACGTAATAATCTCATCTGGATAGTCTACCAGGGCCTGCTGGATTTTAGTGTGAGCGCATAAATTTTCTACAAATTTTGTTTTCACATCATACTTTTCAAAAAAAGAAGGAATTTCTTTTATCCCTCTGTCATATCCCACTTGTTTCCCGTTTAAAACCGGGCCTTCTTTTGACACATAACACACCAGCTTGTCTTCTTTTTCCATCTGAGCACGGATAGACTTTAAAAGAGGCTCCAGCAGATTAATTCTATTTGTTGTGGTCGTAAAACTGATGATCATCTTACCCTCCCGATGATAGTAAATCTTACTCATATATATTGGTGATAATTCTTTCAACCATTTTGAAAATTTCACCTGTCTATAGAGAAAAAATGCCTATGTAGTTTAAAATGGGAGGCAACATCAAAATGAAAAAATTAAAGCGGGTTCTAATCACCGGCGGAGCCGGTTACATAGGGACATCACTTATACCGCTTCTACTTAAAAAAGGCTATCTAGTCACAGTCTACGACTCAGTACAGTATGATGGAAATGTTCTCATTCCCTATTTTGACAACCCTAATTTCTCTTTTATTAATGGCGATATTGTAGATAGCCCATCTTTAAAGAGGGCTGTTAAAAACCAAGATATTGTAATTCATTTAGCAGCAATTGTGGGATACGATGCCTGTGAAAAAAATAAAAAAATGGCAAAATTAGTCAACTCTAAAGCCACAAAAAATTTAGTATCTCTCTTGACATCAAAACAGTTGTTGCTCTTTGGATCGACAGGCTCTAACTACGGCAAGGTGGCGGGTGTGTGCACTGAAGAGACACCTCTCAATCCTACGTCCCTATATGCAGAAACTAAAACAGATGCAGAAAACTATGTTATGCAACACAGTAATGCAATTGCATACAGATTTGCTACCGCTTTCGGTTCAGCGCCCAGACTTAGGCTAGATCTACTAGTTAATGATCTTACCTTCTTGGCTGTAAAGCAAAAATATATGCTTGTTTATCAGCCTGAATTTATGAGAACTTTTATTCATGTAAAAGACATGGCGAATTCTTTCTTATTTGCTATCGAAAATAGTGAAAAAATGAAAAACTCAATCTACAATGTGGGATCTAATAACATGAATTTCACTAAAAGAGAAGTATGTGAAATGATTCGCAAGAAAACGGGTTGCGTCATCTATTACAATGAATTCGACTCAGACAAAGATCATCGAGACTATGAGGTTTCTTACAATAAAATCAATCAACTGGGATTTAAAACCACTATTAGTGTAGAAGAGGGCATTGATGAATTATTAAAAGTTTATCAAGCACTCAACCTAAAAAACAAGAGGCATGTCAATGCAGGAAACTAAAAAAATATTTTGGCCGCTAATGAAAAATTGTATCACTGCAGATGACAAGACAGCGATGATAGAATTTATCCAGAAATCAGATCGATTTACCAACGGGCCCCAAGTCAAAGAATTTGAAAAACAATGGTCGAAATGGCTGGGTGTTGATTTTTCTTTATTTGTTTCATCTGGGAGCACCGCCAACTTTCTACTAGTATCAGCAATTATAGAGAAATATCAGCTACAAAAAGGGGATAAAGTTATAGTTCCAGCCATGACGTGGGTGACAAATATTGGACCCATTATTCAGCTAGGTCTACAACCTATTTTTTGCGATGTTGATCCGCGCACTTTTAGTTTTGACTTGAAACATCTTCAACTGCTCGCGACGCAGCATGATGATATTAAACTAGTTTTTGTCTCGCATCTCTTTGGAGTCTTTGCAGACATTCACTCTTACAAAAAAATTCTTCCCTCCTCGATCTTTATCGAAGACGTTTGTGAATCCCACGGAGCAAATTTTCAGGGTAAAAAAGCAGGTACCTTCAGTTCCGGATCCACCTTTAGTTTTTATTATGGCCACCACATGACTACTGTAGAGGGCGGATTTGTGTGTACCAGTGATGCTGATCTTTATGAAATTATGAAATGTAAAAGATCCCACGGACTTGCAAGGGAAGCGTCTCCCGAAGCTTTTAACAAATACCAGCTAGAGAATCCTGATGTTCATCCTCAGTTTCTTTTCGGTACTGATGGCTATAATTTTAGAAATACCGAAATAAATGCAGTGCTGGGATTGTCTCAGTTGAAAAGACTTGACGAAAACAATCGTCTGCGCGGGCTCAACCTAAAAAGATTTTTAAAAATAATTGAAAAAATTGACTTCTTAGATGCAGAATTTCGAACAGAGGGATCTTGCTCTTTTTGTTTAATTTTCCTGTGTAGCTCGCACGAACAAAAAATTGATCTGGAAACATGTTTGTCAACAAGTGGAATTGAAACACGTCCTCTGTGTAGCGGAAACCTTTTAAAACAACCCTTTCTCAGTGATTATCGTCTAGAAGTCGACGGGAGACCGAATGTAGAAGAGCTGCACGAATGCGGTTTCTTTATTGGAAATAACCACCTCATCTCTGATGGTGATTTTTTAAAGCTAGAAAAGCTCCTGAATGAATTTGCAGAAAAACAAAAAAATAATGAAAAAAAATAATTTCCTCATCACTGGTTTTGGGAGAAGTGGAACAAAGTTTCTCTCTCAAATTCTTAACATGTCCCCCACTTATAAAGTTTCTCACGAAGCAACGGGAAAAACGAAAAGCAGATCTTTGCGCACCCTAAATTCGAGTTGGTTTTCTAAAAACTTCGTTGGAGATGTTAACTCCTACCACTGTCTCATAGGTGAAAATATTCATGAGTCGCGGCTCACCAACGTATTTTACACACTTCGAAAACCTACCGACATTTGTTTCTCTATCTCCAAAAGGTATGGCGACAATAACAGAACAAATCATCTAGTGCAAGATATTGAAGATTTTTTTACCCTTGTAAGAGACAGATCAATAGATCCGGCCAGACTGTTCTTCTTTGAAAAATTTACTCAAGAGGTCGAGTACTTACATGCTCTTTGTCGTGCAGTGGGTGTAACAGACATTCCGCTAGAATCAATTGCTAAAAAAATTAACATCAAAGTAAACGTTTCAGAAGAAATAGCGAAATCTTTAGATGAGGTATTCTATCCCGAGAATCTCGAGAAGATAAAAAAGCTAGACAAGATCTATTACGAAATATTAGGCCGCTGCTTTAAAACTTCTTAAACTTGTCTGGCAGATTTAAAATACCGTTTTCTACTCCGAACTTTTCTACAATGCAGCTAGGGTGTGAATAGCTAGTATTGTAGGAACATCCGCCTGCTTTACCGCGCTTATATCCGACGTAGTCATTGGTCATAAATTTCATATCAATATTGTTAATATCACCGTACCGCTTTTCTTTATTGTTTTTCTTGTCAAGGGCACAATGCCAATAATACCACTTCCTTAAACCCTGTTCGAGAGTCAAAAAAGTATCATCATAATTGACTGGACATTTGTTAAAAGAGTTTTCTCTCTCTCGGCTTATCTCTCTATCAAAGGTAAGTAAATTACTACCAGTCTCATTAGAGATCCAAAATTTTATATTTTCCGAGCGAAGACGTCCAACATTTAAGCAGTACATTGTATCAGATCCTTTATTTCTAAAACCAAAGGGATGGTAGTAGCTGTACAAATTAAAATTTAACACGTGATCTGTCATTCCCAAAATTCGTTGCCTAATGAGCGGGCCCGACTCATCGTGAAAAATACAGTCTGCATCTATCTTTAAAATGAAATCCCCCAGTGCAGAATCAATTCCTTTTTGAATATGATCTCTCATGTGATCGTAATGCCAGTCTAGCGGCCAGCCATGAGTTTCTATAATTTTTACTCTAGGATCTAGTGAAACAATATCTGCAATAGAGCTAGCTTCGCTTCTACCGTAAATCACCACCACTTCATCAGAAAATGAAAGATAAGATTTGACTGCCTCCCGGATGGGGAAACCCATCTTGTCTGGCTCACAAACACAAACAAAAGTTGAAATAGTTGGAGAATTCATTGCTTTCCTCTTTTCTAATTTTTAATTAAATTCACAATATAAAGTTGCGGGGCATCCTCCCACAGGGAGAGTGTATATGTTATATGATTGGGCATATCCTCTGCTTCTAAAATTTGAGGAACTTCTTCTTCTATGATACTTCTCAGGGAAGTATTTAAATCATAGCCAAATTTGACAATATTTTTTCTAAATTTTAAAACGTGCGGATCTAACTCTAGATCGGGATGATAATAGCAAGAGTGCAAAAAATGCTTTTGATCATTATATTCAGAAAATTCCTGCTCGCCGTCTTTTTTCCACCCTACTTTAAAATTTTCAAATCGCCAGTGATCGCCAAGTCCCCAGTCTATAAAAACAACCCCGTGATCTTTACACAATCTCTGACAATTGGTAATAAACTGTGCAGGATCTTGAGCAAAATATGGGCAACGAGTACAGATAACTAAGTCATAAGCTTTATCAGTTTCCCACCGGGGGCTGTTAATGTCTAAAAACTTAACTCCTTCTCCGGACTGGATGTCGTACAAGTCAATGTTTGCATTTCTAAAAAAATTTACAAAATCATTCTTTCCAGAAAAACCTAAAAATGCAATATCAATAGAAAGATCTCTAAGAGAAGACAGAATCTGAGTGTAAAAATTGAAAACTATTGGATCTGATTTTCCCATTTATCTCATTTCCTCAAAAAAACTAAAGTTGAATTTATCTGCCCTGTCTTCCAAGAATTTTATTAAATTTTGAGCAGCTTGATCACTTAAAAAATTTCTATCCCAAGTGCAGGCATGATAAACAATTTCTGTCAATTCAGACAACTTTAAGTCCACAGCTGGAGGGCAACAAGTCTCATACACTACATGGGCAAATTTCTCGTCTGCGCCCTTATAAGACTCTTTGGCATAAGCAATATTAGAAAGCGCTAAAGTTTTTATGCCAAAGTCAGCGCATGCTTTGATCGCGCCCGGAGACATCCTCCATGCCGGAGGTCTAAAAATTGGTTTAAAAAGATTTTCCACATTTGCTCGCTCAATCTCTTCTTTCATTGTCATCAAAATAGTCAAAGCTTCTTGATAAGTTACGCTTTTAAATTCATCATTGTTGCTTTTACCGGGAATACCGTGGTGGTAACCATGCAATCCCAATTCAAAATTTTCAACAGGTAGTAGTCTTAACTGTTCACAAAATTCCGGATAATGGGAAATATTCAAAGATTGCTTGGTAGAATTTCCAGGAGACATAGTTCGCCAATAAGCGAGGGGCACGAATAGGGTAAATTTAGCATCAGGAAACTTCTCTAAAATAGTGTTGCATGCACCCAGCACCTGGAACGAAGACAAAGGGTGAGGACTTACATCGTCGATGCTTATGTTGAGCTTAGCTTGCATATAATCTCACAATATAGGTTGACAACACTGTCAATATCTTCGTTAAAGTTCAAAAGTTTCTTCTCATACTCTGGATAGCAATCTTTAATATGCTTAATTGATTCTATCATAGTGTCGAAAGAATTGAAAGATTTACCAAAATCTTCACAATATTCAACAATGCTACCGCCATCACTATGATACACCACCGGTAAACCTGAAGCGAGGCCCTCGAGAACATGATTGGCACCGGCTTCTTCTCTAGATGCAGTTAAATAAAGATGATGGCGTGGCAATTCTTGAGACAAAAATAGAGCATCTGATGGCGGTATATAAGAAGAATTTAAAAACTTCACGTTGTCTGGTAGCCTACCAATGTAAGTAAAACTATATTCAGGATGTGAGTGACACCACTCATCTAATCTAGAATAAAAATCAAAGCCTTTTTTGGGATTAGTAGACCAATGATGAGTAACAATCTTAAGCTTGTCTTCGATAATCTTTCCAGGCTTTTGGTTCTCGAAAAAAATCTTGAGCGGCTTATTGGGTATGAGAGAAAAATTCAAACCCGTGAATCTAATTTCATCTTTAGCCCAGTTACTGGGAAATATGAAGTGATCAGAATGTTTTAAAGTCTCCTGAACTAATCGAGTTAGCTCAGGCTTGGAATGGGTGCCAAGATCTCCAACCCTTTGAATAATCTTGGCACCAAAAAGATGTCGATAATGTAAAAAAGTCTCATACCACTCTCCTCGACTGTTGGGTCGGGGATCAAAGCAAAAAATTATATCTACATCTTTGGAGTCTAGATTGTGGACGACCTGATGATTTAGCTGCTGTAGTTTTTCAGATAATTTTCCTACAAATTTAGTGCCGCCTCCCCAGGGGCCTGGCTGATATTCTCTGTTTAAATAGATTTTCATTTATTAGTGGCTTCTATTTTTTTTGGACCAATAATCCAAAATCTGGAAAATACAAATAATCGATATCAGTTCTTAAAAAACAGTCAAGAGCATGCAGCGGAGTCTCACATATCGGTTCACGGTCATTAAAGCTCGTATTTAGCAAAATGGGGACTCCTGATTTCTTGTGCCACTGTTGAAGAAACTCATAATACCATGGGTTGTCATTTTTTGAAACTGTTTGCAAGCGAGCAGTTCCGTCATGATGAACTACAGCAGGGACCTTGTCCCGGACTGATTCTTTAAAATTTATTACAAGACTCATGTACGGACTTTCAACATCTCTTTCAAACCAGTTGACAACCTCCTCCCTTAAAACAGAAGGTGCAAAGGGTCGAAACCACTGTCGATGCTTTACACGATCATTTATCTTGTCTTTCATAAGTGGGCTTCTTGGGTCAGCTAAAATACTCCGATTACCCAGGGCTCGACGACCGGACTCAGAGCCGCCACCAAAAACAGAAATAATTGATTGATCGTCTAGAAGATTTAAAACTTCTTCGTCGTTCGCATCTCTTACAACCACCTCAGCAGCACGCTCAGAAACGGCGAGCATCGCTTCCTCGCGAGAATAAGTCTTACCCAAGTACGGAGTAAAATTATCTGACCATGTAATGCGTGGGTTTCCTAGTACATGGTGCCACACATACTGGCACGCACCGACTGTAAGGCCTCCGTCATGCGGAGTGGGAGTAAAATAAAGATTTTCAATATGGGGAAACCAGGATTGTAATTTTCCCATCATGACTGAGTTGAGAGTAACTCCGCCTGCTAAGCAAATATTTTTAGTAGGAATTTTTTCAAATATGCTGATCAAGATCTGTCTAAAAAGAGACTCAGTGGCAGATTGCAAACCTGCTGCTAAGTCAAATTTATCTTTTTCACTTTTGTCAGCTATTTCAGCCCAGTGATTTAGATAAGGGTGAATCGGATCTTTTCCTGGAACTAGGGCCCCCTTGGGTTGTGTACTAGGCTTGTGTGAGGCCATGGTGAGATCTGTAGTCAACATCTGATGGAAATCATTGTGAAAGCGAGAAGCATCACCAAACGCAGCCATAGCCATCACAGAGCCTGCTTGGTGTCCGCGGGGCCAGCCCGATTGTAATTTAAAAATATAGCGTGTGCATCGAGTCCACAAACCGCCAATATTAACTACATTGACAGGAAATTTATGAATTGGTAATATTTGAGTTTCTTTTCCTTGCCACACTGTGAAAGCAGTGGTCATATTATTATCTTCAATACCGCCGCCGTCGATCGTCAAAATCAAAGACTCATTAAAATTGCTAGAAAAGAATGCATTAGCAGCATGGGATTGATGATGTCCCATAATATAAAAATTTCCATTATTTTTTTTCAGTATTGCCCCTAACTCTGACAGAGACTCTGGGTGATCTTGCGTCTTCTTGATTGGCAAAACTGTCGCTGCATGAGAAATGTCCCCTGAGTCCAAATAATTGTCTAATAAAAATCTTACAGAGTCCCCTGCGGGCTCTTTTTCTCTAATGAATCTTTCGTATTCATCATGTATTATGGGTCTTCCGTTTTCAAGAATGCAATATGAACAATCGTGACCTGACCAGATTCCTGCTATTTTCATAATTTATTTCCTATTTCATCCCTTAAAACGACATTATAGTGCGTTGAGGCTCATAATTTTCAAATTTATAAACTAAGATATTTTTACTACTTTCATCGGGAACTAAAATATATTGAATGTGTTCTCCCGAGTGAAAATGTGAAAAGAATTTTGCAATAACCTTTGATGCTAGGTTTGCATTCGTTTTATCATGAATACCTGACCACGTAACAATTACTAAGTTTCGACCGTCGGCACAATTAATGTATTCTGCAGCTTTAAATTCAGTCTTGTTTTTCATGTTGATTACTTCGTACGCATCTATTGTCCCATAGTTATCAGTTTTGGTACAATTCTGTGTATACGAAGTATCGACTGTAGTGAGCAAACGATGAAAGCTGCATCCTGTCCAGCAGCTCATAGTAAAACCACAAATTAAAATTAACAATATTCTATTTTTCATCTTTTTCACTTAATCGCCTTTGTGAATTCTAATACTGTCAGTATCAAAATGTTGAGTTGAAAATTCAAAAAGCTCAGTATCTTCCACAGCAATCATCTGGTGTCTTAAGCCTCGATACACATGAAAATTATCTCCTGGGCCGAGTATTTTTTCTTGTGCAGCACTAATATTGTCTTGCTCAGAATATTTCACCACAATCTTTCCAGACTGGACATAAAATACTTCATCTTTTAATTTGTGATAATGCCACGAGCAACGCTTGCCCTTAACAAAGTAAAGAAGTTTACCGCAATATTCTTCACAGTTTACAATCCACTTCTCAAAGCCCCAGCCTTTTGAGACAAATTTAATTTTCAAAGAAATCGTCTGCCCTAATTGCTTTGTCATCAATGTAGACATCTCCGGCGGGTTTTCCTAAAAATAACATATGATACTTTACCCCCCATTTATCTAGTTGTTTTCGAGTCATCTCGTACAGGAGCGTATTCGCTGCCACCTGGTCGTTGTTCGTTCTTCCCATTCCTCGTGCTGTATTATAAATAATTTGATGGCCATCGTTATAAAGTTCATTAACTTTATCTATATTTTCCTGTATTGGAATCGCATTTTCATAGTCCGGGTTGCTTTGTGTGCAAATAGTTCCATCAATATCAACTACATACGTCATCAATATCCTCCTTGGTTAAAATATATGTACCAAAATTTTGAACTGATTTTAGGGCGCAGGTATTAGCAAATTCAATTGAACCTTTAAAGTCACCAGTACTCTCTAAAAATTTATGAACAAATGCTGCCAAAAAAACATCTCCAGCTCCACAGACATCATAGACAGACGAATTCTCAGCTGGAAAAATACTCTCTTTCCAGCGAGCTCCGTGAGCCCCCATTGTAACAATTAAATCATACTTAGCGGGAAAAGAGGTGATTTTTTCAAACTCGTGCTGATTTATCTTGATAATGCAGCCCTTAAATATGGATAAATCGGTCTTTTTTGTGTCAACGATCATGGGTATTGATAGTTTCTTGCCTAGAGAAAGACACTTCTCAACTGCACTGCTATCAACAAAACCCTTGCTATAATCAGAAATAACGATTGCATCGAGATTCTGGGTGTGTAGATTATCCCATTCAATATCATCACAGCGGAGGGGATCAAGAGGTTGCTCGTTATCCACTCGTAGCAAATGTTGAAAAAATCTCTTTTCTACAAAGCGTGTCTTTGTGATTTTCTGCTTATTTGAGACATGAATTATATCATGACCAAAGCTTTTTAGATTCTCTCGAACGTTAGCTGACATACCTGGTCGGCGCTCACATGATAGCTCTTTAAAAACAGGAACAGGAGATTCTGGGCTTAAACGCGTACAGAGGCCAAAACGATAGATATCTTCGCATTCATCGCCGATCAGTAATATTTTGAATAATCTTAGTGGTTGAATAATTGTCGTCATACTTGAATATCTTTACTGTGCTGATGTCGTTTCCCACAACTGTTTCAACACTATAGTCGCCCCCTTTCACTATAATGTCCGGATTGATACGCTCTATAAGGCTATAGGGGGTTGCCTCGTCAAAAATATAGACTTTGTCTACAAAGATAAGCGATTCAAGAAAAAATTTTCTATCATCGGCAGTGAAAATCGGTCGAGTGGGACCTTTGTTTTCTTTAACACTTTTATCACTATTTAATCCCACAACTACATAATCTCCGAGGCCCCTACAATATTCTAAAAGTTCTAAATGCCCCCTATGTAAAACATCAAAACAGCCGTTGGTAAAGACTGTAGTCATAGTTCTTTCCTGATTAAATCGATAATATCTTGATGGTTGTGAAGAGAGGCATCAGATGCACATTGTGAACACTTCACTTTTAATCCGCAGGGGCCATGAGAAGCAATATTGACATTTATATTTTGCGGGTAAGCGATCATTCTTTCATCTTGATATCCAGTAATTATCACCACACTTTTGGTATCAACAGAAGTAGCACCGTGCACTAAACCCGACTCTGAAGCAAGAAACAACTCAGATCGACCAATTAAGGCAATCGCCTCTCTAAATGTTGTTTGACCCGTTAAATCTACAACATTCTTTAAGGCTTTTCCTTCATTCCCTACTTGCACTACCTTTATATCTTTTGAAATTTCATTAACAATTTTTTGCCATTTTTCAAGCGGATAAGATCTATTATGGGTATAGTTGTCCTTTGAGAACGGCTCTATAACT
>Ga0209756_1002913_pt1 | contig 14291 bp, 4 predicted proteins | sample ETNvirenome_6_85_FD_184071 | JGI IMG/M metagenome (GOLD analysis project Ga0209756, IMG submission 184071) | Marine viral communities from the Pacific Ocean - ETNP_6_85 (SPAdes) (version 3) | ecosystem: Environmental > Aquatic > Marine > Oceanic | place: Pacific Ocean | collected 2013-06-19
CCTTCTACGAATATTGTTTGCAAGATTTTGAATCTTGGAGCCCGTGAGCATCTGATCAATACTCGCACTAATCGTCCCTGCTGTGCCAGTATTACCAGCGCCTGCTATTGGAGATCCACTATCTAGAACCTTTCCGCAACCATGTGCACCTCCGATACTCATTGAAACAGGAGCATTTAATAATCCACCGTAATGTTCTCCTGCACCGTGTGTTGCAGCGCCAAATACAGATGCTGTTATAACACAGACACCCGCTTGATAAAAAATTAAACCGACCTTGTCCGACACAACTAGCGAGCCGCCCTTACCCGCGCCAATGTCAGCACCACCATGACGCATACCTTGCTTACCATGAGCAGTTCCCGCTGGCGCAGTGTGAGAAGCAGAAAGAATTCCATACTCACCTGCAGGGGAATTAATGCGATAATCGTTTTGTGCATTTGTATCCCTAATCGTCATAATATGTTTGATAGATCTTTGTAGCCCCTGGCCTATATCTGGATGAGTTCCTAGTTTTAACTGAAAGCTGCCTTTTTTAATTTCATCTTTTACCAAAAGTCTAGAGAAGTTTATAAAAACAACTTCGTCCATTTTGGACGACACAGCCGCTGACGCAAGTTCACCATCTCTATCAAAGCGCTGAATATTACCATCCACATCATGACCCATTAATACCTGAGCCAGTTGATTGTACATAGAGATCTTCTTCGCCTGTTGCACAAGAGCAGTAGCGCCAGTACGTGTCTTAACATTACCAGATAGGTTACTATTTGTAGAATACCCTGCTGAAATGTCAAAGATGTGATTAGCAGAAGAACTCAAGTAAGGATAATCAAAAACGGATTGAAACATTCCGTGAGAATAATTCTTGATATTCGTTTCTGTTCCTTTCTCAAACCCATAAGTTCCCGAAACTATCGCGCCCGTAATTGGGATTGCTTCGTGCAATAGGGTCTTTGTGGTGGTAACGTCGTTGTTTAGAAATGTTTTGAATGTAGTTGCCATATTTTTTCCTTACTGTTTCTTCATGTATCTGATTGGTATGTCTATAGAATATGCCGTAGTTGCGGAGGTTACCCTCACCAAAGTGTCAATAAAGAGATAAGTTCCCGCTTTAAAGCCGGTAATCTGATTCAAAGTTAATGTTTTAGTCCCTCCAAGCTTGTCAAATAAGAATGTTGAATTCTTGAGATTAATACTTGGAGCGATCTTAAATCTCACCAGCCTATCTCTTGGGCCTTTAATATTATGAATAGTAACATCAGCTTCTGCAGTGGTCGCAGAGTTAAGAGCTGAATCGGGCTTGATGGAGCCTCCGCCACCCAACCCAATTACGATTGGGCTAGTCGTATCCACAGTATTTTCGGAGATATAATATGACGCAATTTGATCATCATCTATGAAAGACACGGGGATACCTTCGCCAGCAGTGCTAACCAAACTACCTAAGCGATGATCCATTTCTACTATAAACTGAGTTTCTTGCAATGTAGCTGGTATGTTGATGTTCGGTGGCAGTTTTGTAGTATTCAAACCTCTTTCCACAACAATTGAATTCGGAGAATTTGTAACTTTAGTTGTATCGCTGCCTTTAATAATACCAGGACTATCAGATGCAGTCGGATTTGCTTCATTGACAAGTAGTTCTTCTGTGGATTTATCTACTGTAACAATATACCCTGAAGTATTGGTATTTACCGCTGTGTTCGCTACGGCGGTTAAATCAGGTCCTGTATTTTTGGCTGCAGCATTGCCCCCATTTAATAATTTCATCACTGGTAAGAAGAGGAGATTTGTTCTTGTAATTGTCAACAGCTTACTCTTCATAAGAGAGGTGTTGTTTGTAAATGCCTCCAATATAGGTGTGCGCAATATTTCTAGATCATAATACGCAGAACCACTAGGATGGTTTTTGTTAAAAAGTGTGTAATCAATTTCATCATCACCAAGTGCGAACTTGGAGATCCTAAAATCACCGCGAGCCATGCGGAACCTGCCGGTATCTGTCAATACCGCATCTAAAATTATATCACCAGAATTATCTAAAAACGCCATATAACTATAACTCCATAAACTTACATTTATAATTAGATTTTAACATATTAAATTCACTTTTTTATTTTCGTTTCAACAAAGCGTCTCAGGACTTTCATCAGAGTTTTGTTCACGTTTATCTCTCTTCTTCAGAACAAATCTCATGTTAATGTCAATCTCTTTACCGGTTCGTTTACTCTTAATTCTCATTTTAAATTTCTTTCCAAACACAGAACTTTCTGGACCCAAACGAGGGTTAAAAGTGTTTACCAGGTTCGTGCCCTCGTCAATTATACTATCCCCATACGTTCCTGCGGTGGGCAAATTGATTTTCTTTTGATGCAGAGCGGGTCTTAAAGAAATAAACTGCCTCAATTTAGTAGAGGATTTTCCTAATTCACCTTTCTCTTGAACCAAGTCCTTCGGTTCTACGATTTTAATATTGGGGCGAATAGCATTATTCATTGTAATCAATTCCACCTCATACACGTGCGTTGGATTAGAAACGTGGCCATGAACATCTTCAGTTCTAAAAACATAATAATATTTTTTATTAGGAAGAATATTGTCCACAAAACTAGTATTAGTGGCAGAACTATCTATCTTTTTAATCATATTGCCTCTAAAATCTTTAAAACTACTTGGATAAGTATCAATTCTAAACGCCTCAAAAACTGTTGCTGGGTCGTCACTCTTGAACTCCAACAGAGCATTTCCTATTTCCTGTGGGTTGGTTTTGAAGTATTCCGACCACGTATGTTTGACGCCATCGGTGTGGGTGTCCGCCGTTACACGATCATACGTTTTAAAAAATGTCTCATCCACACCCTGATTCAAAAGAGAAACATAAAATTGAGCTACATCGTCCGCCTCTAAGAAAACAGGTTTTGACCTTGTTGTCCCAGAATTTCCACTAAGATTAAACATTATCTTTCTTGGCTCGTTCTTAAATGGAATTATATCCACATTGGGGTATATGGGGGGGCGATCTGCTACAGCCACTCTTTTCGTTACACTCGGTAAAGTGGCAATTTTGAGACATGGCATGTTTACAATACCAAAAGGAAAAACACCTTCTGTGAAATCTCCGCTAGTTGTATCCCAATCATATACTCTTTCTCGTTGACCGCCGTCGCCAAAGGGGTCTAAATAAGAATAATTATTTCCCACAATTGCGACTATCTGATGGACTTCGTATTGATAAACTGTTCCGTACTTTATTTGCGAGTCAACAAATTTTTGTACATCTTTGTCATTTTTTCCCATTACCCAAAAATTAGATATATGATCTAGCGACCCATCGGACTTAACCTTTGATTTTGAAATCATATAACCAATTACTTCACTTGCAGCTGGCATTCCGTCCATAATTTGTTTCCAGCTTCTGGCTTTGTCATTTATGATTCTATTTAAGTTCATTCTAATTTTAAGTAATTTAAAAATAGATTCAAATTTTTTCAATGGTGCTGAGTCTGACGACGCGATTTCTTTCATAACAACATCGTACCAGGATGCAAAATCTATCACATTGTAAAACTCATGTTCGCGCTGGGAAAATCCTGGAGGATATATAGGATAATTATCTGAATAATCTGTGAGATTATTACTGCTCATGCCCGAAAGTACATTTTCTGAAACCCTATCTGTGGGATTTTCATATTTATAATCCCAGGTTTCATTTATGGACGCCTGCTTTACAAAACTATAGGTTGTTTTGGTTCGTTCAAATTGCTGGATATCATCTCTCTGAAACTGTTCTTCTCTCGCATATTCACTCCTTGACTCCTGTCTTGCCCTGGCTAGATCACTGGGACGGGTGTACCTCCAACTTTCGTCGTCACTAAGATTGTTTGCGTTATAAATCCCATTTTTCACTCGTTCGCCGTTAAAATATCCCACAGAAGCCATTGGATTAATAGCGGTAAACAATCTTTGAAGCACCGTATCGTCACCATTAAAAATCAAGGCTTCTGCTATTTGTGATTTCTCAAGACTGTCAATTTCAAACTCAACAAACATTTGATTCAGAAACCTTCTTTCATAAATTTCTTCCATTTCATCGCTAGACAATGAAGCTAAGAAAAAATCCCGAGTAAAGTTTGGATGATCACTATATTGCCGGGAGTAATGGCTGTTGTTCTCGGGATCATACGAATATTCACGCCTTATATCATCATACATTGCTGAGTCTATTCCTAAACCCGAATAGAGCCTGTCAGCTTCGGTACTGGCTGGAGCTAAATTGAACCCATAAACATCTTTCATAAAGTACGCCATACTTCTGATTTCTTTGGGGCTTTTCTGTTCGTCAGTTAAACTGAGCACCGTTTCGTAAAAACGCTTTTGACCGTAGGGTGAGGTGGATTCAAGAAGATTGTAGGCTCTGTATGACTGGGCGTCACGGCGGGCTCGTTCAATTTCTTTTTCACTGTAAACATCATCGGCGGATTGATTTAAAACTTCCGAACCTTTTGTCAATACAAGATCCCCCCTATCCTTTACGGATGCCATCATCGTAAATCGTAAAAGCAAAAGACGCCTGTAGGCATCTGAATCAATTATAGAATTCCCCTCTTTTGTCATATTTTCAATAACTGTTTTATAATCCTTCAAATACGGCGACGGTAGTTCAACTTCCGGAAGTCCCCATACTGGATCTGCAAAATATCTCTCGTAAAGACAATCATAGTAGTTATACACTGGTTTAATGCTGACACTGGCGGGATTTCCTATGAAAGAATCTCCGAAGCCGCTTGTTCTTTTTTCTTCTGCTAGTAGTGTATCGGGAACATTTGTACAATAATCTTCAAATACAAACTTTCCCACTGTCGGGGGTGGAACTTGATAATAATTTTTTATACCCTCATAGTTGGGTCGGTTTTGGGCTCCAAAATCAAACCTATCTCCCCAAAACGGGAAAACTGGAAACATATTCATATTCAGATCTCTATGCCAAGCATATCTTAGATACAAATCGTCATCTGCAATTACATTCTGTTGATTTGGGTGATTGGTGATAATCGGTTCACCTTCGCCAAATTCGGACAGGGTATATTTGACGCGAATGGTGGCACGGGCGTCGCCTGTCAAGTTTGCCTCCACGTCGCGGGTATCGGGAACGGGTCTCGTAAATGGATTCGCTGTGTTACCATACCAGTTTTTAAATCCAATATTCTCATATTTTTGTGGATCTTTCAATACTGCATATTCTTTGGATCCAACATAACCATAAAGATAATGGGGCCAGCTCCAAATGGTCCTGTTTCTATCGCTCATAGTGGCCTGGCGTTGTTGTCTAGTGTTTAAACTATACAATTCATATTTTATCGTACTCCCCAGTTTGTTCATACGACCATAATCTGTCTGACAGGAGTTCATATTTCTCCAAAACACTGGATGGAGTATATTTACCCCTTCAGAGATGTTGTTTGTGCGTTCTAATATGCCGCCTCCGGGGGACCAACTATCTGTTAACAAGTTAAAATTTGCAATTCGGGTACTATTATTGGGATCGGCTGTTTTACTAAATCCATGCGGGCCGTCTTGGGATATGTCAGAATGTATTGACATAAACACACCAATTGGTTCGGTGGTGGCCCCTTCATGAGATATGGCTTCCGGCCTTTCCTTGTTTACGAAGTACAGGGATTTGGATTTATTTTTATGGAATCTTTTCATTTCTGTGCTAGCGCCAGACGTATTATCCCTTCTGTTTGTTCGCTGGTTGACGCTCCCCACAGATACGCCAAGTTTTTTTGCATCTCTCCAAAACATAGACGGACCATCTAAGTGGTCTGTGTTTATCCACATCTTATTTGATAATAATCTTACAGGATCTACAATTGGAATCCATCGTTCGTCTCTGAGTAATTTTATGCTCCCCTTGTTGGCCTGTGTCGTCCCCCGACCAGTATTAGCACGGTCTTCTAAAGCGAGATACATAAGGGCAACGCTTGGCGGTATAGGTCTAGGTTGCTGAGCGCGGATTTTGGGGTGGAAATTATACCAAGTATTCGGAGTTTTAAAAAAGTTACCTGACCGATTAAATTCATAAGGCGTTCTTTCAATCATATCTTCAGGGCCTCTGGTCGCTCCAATCAATGCAGAATCATTGAAAAACCAAGTAGATCTTTGCCAAGTGGTGTTTTTGCCGTCTAAGATTTCTACAAAGGGCGCTGCGCTCTGTAAAGCTATCCCTGTCCCCGCAACAAACTTCTGGTTTTCAGCATTGAGCAATTTTTGTCTATCTTCAGCCACACCAACTGAGGGATTCATTCTCCTCATAACATCAAAAGAAATATCCCCCCAAAGGCCTTCAGGTGGCCCTAAACCGCTATCTGCGCGGCGAATAGCTTCCTGAATTCTAGCTTCTCTAATTTGATCTATTATTGCTGCTAACTGTGCTTCGGTGAGAGGCCGGGTTGGATCATAACCATATTGTTGCAAATCAATCCCTTGAAGATCCTCCGGTATTGGTACTCCTCCATCTTCTCCTGTCTGGCTTGGTGGAGTTTGGCCTGTTCCAGTGTTGTTATTGCCATCGGCAAGGCCTGCAATGTATGGAGCTTCGCTAGATTCTTCATCAGGATCTACACCACCAGTGCCAGATGGACCGGAACCATCAATATCGCCAGGACCGCCAGCACCAGGGCCTCCTGTGCCAGCGCCATCTCCACCTTCTCCCTCTAAATCATCTGCGCACGGATCACTACTCATAACTAAAAAACCTCATAACTAATTATCACTCAACTCAAAAACATCACTACCAACCGGGACGAAACGGAACACCACCTGGGCCATATTGTATTCTCTGTTGTGCTGTGACAAAATCTTGATCACTCAATAAGCCTGCGACCACTTGTTGGCGCGAAGCTGCACCTGGATTACCTATACCTAAACTAAAATTGTTTTCTCCCGGTGGTATCCTTATTGAGGATACCGCTAAACCGTTAATTGCATTCGTAGGGTAATTGCTACCAGCAAAATTTGAAAGAAAATTGTTATATTCCTCATGTGCTTCCATAGCTTCTGCCACTGGAATATAACTAAACAAATCTCCTCTCTCTTTGGCTCTGACAATATCGGCATGACTTTTTGCTAATGTTGTAGGCCCATCCCCTGAACGAGGCGTTATTCCAACAAATACCATACCCTCTCGCAATATTTCAGATTGTCCCACTGCGTCATCTTCTAGAACATTAAGTACATTCGCTATCTGTCCGGATGGTCCATTAAAACTTGGTACCGCGTCCGTCACATTATAAAATCTGCGAACATTTTCATAAAAAGCAGAGCTTTGACTTTCTTCAAAATCTTCACCAAGAGATTGAATTGGTTGATTGCTGGAGTCTGTATTTTCGTAGAGACCACACTCATTGAAATCATTGACATCAATCTTTTTAGATGGAAAGACCAAGGGTTGATTTACATTGCGAGCTATTTGGAATTGTTGTTCAGCGTGATAATCGTGTTGCGCCCCACCGGGGGCGAGAGCTGCATCAATACTGCCTGGATTCATTCCTGCGGTATAGTTCATAAGCACTCGCATAGTTCTTTCTTGCACGTCAGCAAATGCGGGACTGTCCACCGAAGTAGGTGCCAACCAGCCCCTTAAATGTATAGAGAGATCATCCATTATGATCTTTGCAGCTGCCAGGTCGTGGCGCGATTGAAAACTAGCCAGGGCACGCTTGAACGCATCCATAATAGCTCTCTCTTCGGGAGTTTGTATGAGGATGGGGATAGGGTCAGTAAGTGGCCTGGGAATGTGCTCACCGACTGTTTCGCCAACTTGACTGCTGAACCCATCAACATCGCGCTGATTTAAATGATGAGATTGTCTATATGGTACAATTCTCTTCCCTCCAAGCTCTGTGGGGTATAGTTTCAATAAATCTTCCAAATGAAAGAATATTTCTAGAGTATTTGAACCAATTATTAGTGACTGTGGCAGCATCACCATCGGGGCATTGGTTCCCGTCCAGCCGCCCCGCTGCTGGAAGTCACCGAAACGGTCTGCCTGAGCGGCATTACGGCCATATGATTCGGCGTTCTCTGTCGGCTTGAATTGTTGCAGCCATTGTTGAAACAAATAATCGTCTATTCCTTCCTCGCTGGTGCCCGTTCTGAAGTTGGAGCCGTCTTCTCTCGCGGTTACACGCGTGCGGAGGCCACCGGCTTGGGTTCTACCAACCCTGATTGGATCAAGAGGGTATGTAAAGTTTGCGCCAGCCAAGGCCTCTTTCTTGTCAAAATTCAAATACGTAGTGTCTCTATTGAAAACTTCAAACAGCTGGGTTCGCTTTCCCAAAGTCCCCTTAGTAAGATCGCTGGAATCGTGCATGTATTCTGTATCTATTCGCCTATAACGATTTTCTGGTAGCCACCTCTCAACTTCAATTATATTTTTTGAACCACCCGAAGCAGAGTATCCTGCTCCTTCAATATCTAAACCATCTCCTAAGTATTTAAATTCAAAAAAGTTTTCAAAAGACAAAACGATTTCTTCACAAGCAGTTATAAAATTCTGAATCGTTTCAGGAGTTGCGTTTTGTGGCTTAAGCATATTCAAATACATTTCTTTGGCAGTATCTCTATCCCACTCATTCTCTTCGTTGAGGCTTCTCAAGGAATCAGAGGACTGCAAAGTATCTACAAGATCCTCATTTGTTTGCAGGGATGTCGTTTTACTGGGTGTACCTGAAAATTTGGCCTTGGCAAAAGACAAGATAACCAAGCTAAGATATTCATCAACAATCGGATTAAAGAGTTTTTCTTCTAATTTTGCTTCAATCGCTCTATCAACAAATTCTCTAGAAAAAGTTCTAGTCCTCCTATCGTAGTTTCCGTATGTCTTGCTGTCGCCAACCTGTCCAGTGGTGCGTTCGCCACCCAAACCAATAACAATAGTATCATCACTGGTATTGATATAGTGAGAATCCCCTACGGGAATGGAGGCATTTCTAAGATAATCTTTTAGTTCAGTCAACAAACTTCTACAATACTGAAGTTCCAATCGGAAATAATCTCTTGTCGTGTCTCGTAACACTAATTTAACACCATATTGGTATACTCCGTTTGTGGAAGATAAGCTTCCAGCTGTTTTGTCTTCCGCTTGAACACTCAATTTGCCTAAGTTTACATCATATATCTTTAACATTCCAACCGAATCGCTAACTGTTGGATATGCAGCGCGATGGGTTGTAATATTCCTAGTTGAATTAAGCGTAGCCACAACATGTTTTGGTTCATTTGTTTCATCGTATGGTGTATGTCTTGAGACAGACAGTCTGTTGTTGCTAGTGCGTCCCGAAGATAAGCGGCGGCGTATTAATTGAATTGTCAAAATATCTAATTTTTTTGTAACCCAATCCTCTAAACCTATATAATTCTCATACGGACTAGAATCAACAGTTCGGTTTCCGCCTGTATTGGAAGTTGTGCCCAAATAATTTGCTACAAAATTAGGATACTGTTCAATACCAGGCAGACCATCGCCGTGGCGAAGATTGAGCGTAGATCGCGTGTCTAGAGCTTCAATCAGGGGATAAAATCTTGAATTATTTCTATATATGTCAAGCATATTAATTTGAAAATTTATGTGTGCATGACCCGTTGTTGTTTTAAACTCAGTATAGGCATCATATATCCCAAAGAAGTTTCTATTCCTTTTTGAGAGATAGTTTTCAACCAAAGTGCTTGTTGGCTCAAGTCCAGGATTTTCCATAGTAACTTGAGTTATGGTGGCTGGTTGAAAGTGTACCATCTTTGATCTTTCAATCTTTCTCAAATCTTGTACTTTAGTTCTGGGAATAAATGTTTTTACCAATCGTCTGCTAGATGGCGTATGTACCAACCCACTCATAACACCTGGACTGTCTTGCATCGCGTGAACAGGACCAACATAAGGCTCTCCTGTCTTCTCATCTCTATAGACCAACGATCTTGACTCTACTTTGTTGTTTCGCGTAACCCTATCATATGTGATGTCACCCAAAAACCAACCTAACTTATTCAATGTCTCCTCTGGCATCAATTCGTCATTTCCCGGAATCAACAAGCTTTTAAAATCAAAATATGAAAAACAGAAAAGAGATAAATCAGCACAATTCATGTACTCTGCATTTGAAAGAAACATCTGATAGCGATATGGTATAACATTGACTAAGTTATTGTTTGCATCATGTGCTTGATATATTGAATTTGCTACCTCTAATCCTAGCGATTGTGGTCTACCTTCCATCTTCACCCAAAAAGACGGATGCCCATCCCCTCCAAGATCTGCCATTAATGTTGACAAATTCAGTGCAAAAGAAGAATCATTCGGAGGTTGATTAATACCTTGTGCCACCAAACTAGAATTCGCTAAAAACGTATATACTTGTTCTGCTGCCTGCGGGGTAGATGTTACAACTAATCCAATTTTCAAAGCTGATAAGACTGTCTGTCTGACATTACTTTGGCTGCTGAGATGTTGGGTGAACAATCTCGCACCCGTTGATAAATTCGCGCCCATTCCATTGCTGGCCAGATCGTGGGCTCTGGTTGAATCCCTTTCTGGAAGTGTCCTATCTTCTGTTTGCGAGAGAATGCCAATGAATCCATCGGTTAAAACATCCTTGATATTAAAATCAACAGTTAATGATGTGGCTGGCGCAGCTCGCTCAAGCGGGAGGACTGTGTGTTCAGATTGAATGAGCCGTTGATAGAAGGCCTCATATCGTGCAAGAGCTGCAGCGTCTTCTGGTGTCATTCCATCTTCAAGAGCGTTAAGGTGATCATCAGCGAAGAGGGCCTGGTTTGCTTGGGGATCTATCCGATCTACCGGGAAGCCAGAAATACTATCTTCACCAATTTGATTCGTGATCCCCACCCTGGTAGTATCTGTCTTAGTATCCTCCAAAAGAATTCTACGAGTATATATTTTTGGAAGTAATTGTCCGACCACAGAACCAGGGCTAGAATACTTGTTTCTAGTCATCGCAGATATCCTCTTCGTCACCTAATGGTACCGGTGTATTTTCATTATCTTGCGATGAGGGTCCTCCAGTGGGGCCGATACCTACAGGAGTTTGGCCAATCCGGCCCATTGAACCCAACGTTCTTGGTATTCTATTGATTGGGTCACCGTCACCAAACGTGGCAAGTAGACCAGCACTTTGTAACTCGTCCAAACGCTTATAATAATCAGCTATAGCTTTGGAAAATTTATCCCTAAGTTTATTTCTATTGATTCCTCTTAAGTCAAAACCATAAAATTCTGCTAGGCCTTGATCTGTCATGATATCAAAATAATAACCAACATATTCCGCGCCAATAGGTTGTTTGTTTCCATTGTCAGAAAACTCTCTTTCTGTGGAATACAATAACTCTAACTCTTCTTCTTTAACATCGTTATCTGGATTTCTAAAGTTGGGTCCTCTTACTACTTCATAGAATTCAACTTCAAAATTTTCTACATCATAATCAACGTTATCTTCTATCACACTAAAAATCAAAACCCCTTCATCAACCGTCATTTTTATATCGTCTACAAAATGAAATTCTCTTTCTACACCAATATAACGGTTTTCAAATGCCTCGGGAGTGATATTATAATCTGGATGATTTGAGCCCATTTTATGTATGTTGAGAGAGTGATCCACTTCAAACTCTAATACAGGCCTTTTCATCCCAATATGAGGAGAGGACGAACTGTTATTGACGCTCTTAATTTCCCCATAAAGCAAACTATCAAGTTCCCAACTAGGCACCTCTTGTTCACCGATTGTTGAGTGTCCTAAGAAGTTTCTTACCAACTTCCTGTCATCTGATCCCATTTTTTCATCAAACATGTGATCGTTGCCATATAGCATCTCAGAAGGTGTACCTATAACATCGCCAAATTCATTCTTGTTATAAGCCTTTAGTTTTAAAACCCTTGATTCAATCCCCTCTTGATCGTACAAAGTTTTGAAACGCTGTGTCTCTCTTTGGATTCTTTTGGAAGTTTGTTTTCCAGTTTCATCAAGACCTGATCCAACAAAATCATTATTATACAATATTTCATCATCAGAAAAAGTATAAAAAGCTGGCTTAAACTTTCCTTTTGCTAAAAGGTATTTGCCAAATTGCGTCAACTCAACATCAATAACATCTTCTTTTTTATTAAAAAATGACAATCACAATCCCTCTTAAAACTACACTGGTCTTCTGCCTAAGAGATGCTTTAGTTGCACCAAGCCAGATGCATTAGGCACAATTAACCTCTTCTTAAACTTGAACTCTACTTCAGCATCCAAATTAATTAGTTCCACAAGAGAAAAATAATCGTAGGGCCAATTGAAACCATAATTAAATTTATCATTCTCAACTGACAAAACCTTTTCTGGGTGACCGTCTGGCAGTCTATCTATTTGTTTCTTTTTGAAGAAATCTACTTCCGCTTTCTGCTTCACTTTGAAAACCATCCACTGTAATTCTTGACTTATGCCTCCTGCCCAATTATTAACTTTCCATCCTGATCTTGGAATTTCTTCTAGTGAAGGTTTTGGATTCAATAAGTCTTCTGCTCCAAAGAGTTCATGACTAACAGTAACTTCCTGTATTGTTTGTTCTCCTCCGTGACGAGTAGCCGTTCCAAAGGCAAAATCTAAACCAATATCTGGTGTTGTGTTTTGCCATATTCTTGCTATATCATTCTTTGTCAAAGTAGCATCAAACGGAAAGAGGTACATCGCGAAAGGCGCTATATATTTTCCACTCTTATCGTTATATTTTAAGAAGTTTAACTGAGGTGGTATATTATACCTTAACATATTTTTTACCATCTCTGCTACTGAATTGCGAACTGCTACCTTCGTTACTCCATCGTTTAGAGTTCTTCTTGGATCATCCTGATCAGAAAACAATATGTTATCTAACACACCAGCCTGTATTCTTTGTTCTGTAATATCTTGTTCTGTTAGTTGTTTGTAGTCAGGAAAGCCTTGATCTCTCACTGCTTGATAGACTTCTTGTTCTGGTAATCTGAAAAACTGCTTTCTGTTGTTCCTTGTTACAAATGGTATAGCGACCACCGCTTCAGACACCACTCTTCTTTCTGGCATCTTACCCACAATACCATCGCCCTCTAGCTGCATCCCTAACAACGTGGACAAGTCTCTTGAGCCACGCGGGGTCCTCAAGAATTGCGACCCTACAGTTATTTTTGGTCTTAAGGAATTCTCTTTGTAATCCCCTGATTGGTGCCAAATCCCCTTAATTTGTGGCAAGTGCTGAACAGACTTTCCTGTTCTTGGCTGATTGGGTGTTGCTTTTGTAAAATCAAACGTTGGACATTCAAACTTACTCTGAATAACAAGAGATCTCCGACCAGGTATCGGCTCACCATTGACATTGTAAGATTGTACAAACGAAGTTTCACTATCAGCGTTTAATCCGTAGAAACTTTCTGATAAGTGCATTGCGTATTTTTTATTGTACGAACCAATCAATCTCGTAGATCTGGAAAGTCCCGTTGAAGCATAACCAACAGAACCAGTTGCACTAATGTATCTTGTGTAAGTGATGTCCGTATCTCTTAACACAGACTCTACTGTGTCGTAAATCACATCTTCCTTTGGCTCAAAACGATATTCCACTCTCGCCAATCTATCATAGTGGGGTGGTGTAAACGGACTGAAACCGTACCCGACTTGAGTCAAGGATCTCGGCTGGGATCCTAGCATCGGAGCAGTTCTCTTTTTACCAGCGTCAATGGGAGGTCCAAAGGCTGCCGGATTATTATACATCGGATTGTCCTTATTTAGACGATCACTTTCTGCATCCCCTCTAAATAGAGTTATTTCCATTTTGTATGGTATTGTGCGATCTATAAAATCTTTTTCGTATATCACGGCTTCTTTTAGAACATCTGAAGACCTAATTGTCACACCGCTCTTGTTTTCTATAAAAAAGTTTAAAGATTCAGCGTAAAAATTATTTGCTGCAGCTGCATATAAAGATCTTCTGGCCCTTGCTGAATCCATGTCAAACGTAGCTAAATTAGACGCAGAATGCTTTGGTAAACCGAGAGCGAACCTATCGTTTGATTTGTATTGAGATGATACACCATCATCCATCAAGGGGTTAAAATCACCCTTGAAAACGAATTTGTCTTTCCTTGTTTTAGTGTTTGTGCCTATAAAACGGCGATCTCTCAAGAACGTTCCATTGAGACTTGCGCTTGGGTGGGGCTCCATATCATAAAAGAGAGCAGTGTTGACTTCTCCATCCTC
>Ga0209756_1002915_pt1 | contig 14288 bp, 23 predicted proteins | sample ETNvirenome_6_85_FD_184071 | JGI IMG/M metagenome (GOLD analysis project Ga0209756, IMG submission 184071) | Marine viral communities from the Pacific Ocean - ETNP_6_85 (SPAdes) (version 3) | ecosystem: Environmental > Aquatic > Marine > Oceanic | place: Pacific Ocean | collected 2013-06-19
AGATGTAATGGACATCAAGACTTTTGTTAATGTAGCTTCCTCGCTACCCTCTGACGTTTCAATCCTCGCAAGGGGTCCTCACGGAATCGGTAAGTCACAGATCTTTCGACAGGTTGCAGCTGCAATTGAGCTAGAAGACGGCTCTGTCGGAATTGATCTGATTGACCGAAGGCTTGCTCAAATGACTGAAGGAGATATCATTGGACTTCCGGAGCTTGTTGACGGTGTGACTCGATTTGCACCAGTTGACTGGCTGCTTCGTGCTTGTCGCGAGCCTGTTGCTCTCTTCCTTGATGAGGTTAATCGAGCAACACCCGAGGTGATGCAGTGCGCTTTCCAGCTTGTTCTGGATCGTGAGCTGAATGGCCATAAGCTTCATCCTGAGACCCGTATCTTCTGTGCAGTTAACGCTTCTGCAGACTACCAGGTTAATGAGATGGATCCTGCTTTGCTGGACCGATTCTGGGTTGTAGACCTTGAGCCAACTGACAAGGACTGGATTGAGTGGGCAAAGGGCTTCGGCATCGATTCTGTCGTTGTGGACTTCATTAGCCACCATCCAGCTCACCTTCGCCACACTGGACAGATTGAGCCTGGAAAGGTGTACCCATCTCCCCGATCCTGGGAGAGAATTGATACTTCTTTGAAGGCTGCTGGAATGGCTCCCAGCGATATCTGTGGGGGAAATACTCCAGCTGGATTCTATGCGATGTCACTTGGATTCGTAGGTGCTGAGGCAGCAATTACATTTCAGGACTTTGTTAAGAACTATGCTCTTCAAATCTCTGCTGAAGATGTGATTGATCGATACGATGACTTTTCTGAGAAGATCAGTGCACTGAGTAATGATAAGCTTAACTCTATCATTGACAAGGTTAGTGAGCACTGCAAGAACAATGAATGGACAGCTGAACAATGCAAGAGAATCTCCGTATTCGCAAAGACGCTTCCTGGTGAGATGCTTGTCTCTCTCTGGAACAACGTGATGGATTCAGGTCATGTTAACAATATCACCCGTCTTCACAAGTTCTTGGGTCAGTCTGTCCTTGAGGCAGTAACAGTAGCTCGAAATCTTCAATAGTTAAATACTGGGGGTTGCATGTAAGCAACCCCCAATTGTGTTACAATAGGGATAGGAGGAAATATGAAAGGTAAGACTACTGAAACTGACGTCCCTGTCGCAGTTGATGAGGTTTCCGATGAAGAAGCAGCAGCATTTGAACTGGATCCTCATCTTATCAACCTGATGCTTCATGAGCCGTTCTTTAGCCATGTTCTTCGGAAATTCAATAAGAGAAAGGCTGATATCTCAACCGCCGGAATCGGTGTTGTTGACCAGAATCCTACTCTATTTTGGAACCCGAAGTTCCTTGCAAGCTTAAAGTCTATTCAGGTCCGCGGTCTCATGAAGCATGAATGCTATCACTGGATTTACAAGCACGTAACTTCTAGAAAGAAAGATCCGCATCTTCTCTGGAATTGGGCAACAGATCTTTCTATCAACGGTCTTATTCGAGAAAAGGAGCTCCCTGAGGGTGGGCTTATTCCTGGTAAGGAACTCGATCTTAGCAAGGTCACAGACCCTAGCATGCTTGAAAAGTGGAAGAAGGTTTCTGACTTGATTGCGTCTCTTCCAAAGGGGATGGCAGGTGAGTGGTACTTTGGAAAGCTTCAGGAGGACCAGGAGGTCTCTGAAACTATTCAGGGACAGGGTGATGGTGTTGAGGTAATGATTGATGACCACGGTGAGTGGGATGAGATGTCTGATGAGGATCGTCAGATTGTAGAGGGAAAGATCCGACAGGCAGTGTCTGAAGCTGTTAAGCGCTGTGATGGATCTGGTGAATGGGGATCTGTACCCGGATCTGTTAGAGAAGACCTTAGAAAGATGGTGTCTAGCACAATCCCCTGGTCTTCCCTTCTTAAGAACTTCTGCGGAAGAAGTCAGAGAATGAACAAAAGCAGGACTATGAAGAGGATTAATAGAAAGTATCCCTATATTCATTCAGGTATTCGCAGAGGACACAGTGCAAATATTGCAGTCTATATGGATCAGTCTGGATCAGTCGGTTCTGATAGTATTGAGCTTCTCTTTGCAGAGCTAAATAACCTTGGAAAGAAGATTAACTTTACTCTCTTTCCCTTTGACACTGAGGTTGATGAGAAGAACTCTATTGAATGGAGAAGGGGGCAAAGCATCCCGCCTGTTCGTCATAGATATGGCGGCACTAGCTTTCACGCTGTTGCAAAACATGCTCGAGAAAATGCTGGAAAGTTTGACGGATACATTGTTCTAACAGACGGTGAGTGCTCTAACCCGGGTCCAAGCAGGCTAAGAAGGGCATGGGTAATTGTACCGGGAAGGTCGCTAGCATTTGATCCCCCAAAGGGAGATGTTGTTATTAAGATGGAAATGTGAACTTAAACACTTCTATCATGAAATTGTATTATTCTATAAAGAACACATTCCCCCTTAGCTCAGCTGGTTAGAGCACCGGACTGTTAATCCGGGTGTCGTTGGTTCAAGTCCAACAGGGGGAGCCATAAATCAAGATAAGAGAATGAAAAATATAGTAAAGCCCATTACATCATTTGATGAAATTACCCATGAAATGAACATGGAAGTTGATGATATAACAGAGGAAGTTGCAAGAGCACTTGCAGAAATCTGTGAGGGAAGGGATATAGACACTGAAGAAGTCTATAACAGTGTACCTGGCTCAAAGTTTCAGAAGCTTTTTAAAATGTTTAAGAGATCTAAGAGAGACGGAAAGAAGTGATCGATAGTTTTGTTGCGCTGTTCCTAGTTACGTGGATAGTATTTGCCATCTTTATTTGTATATTTGTAATGGCTCGCGCACAACGACAGCAGCTGAATAGGAGAGTTCAAGATCTTCTCGACAGTATCCCGCCAGAGGATTGGGACAGCGAAGAAGGTGAACAAAGCCCTCAGTACGACAATGTTATCAGGATAGATCCGAGAACTGGGACCTACAGGAAAATGTAGTGAGCTATAACATCGGGGATATCGTTCACATTCATGTCCCAAATCACAAGGGGGAGTGCTTACCACTTGATTCCGTGGGAATCATAGTTGAAAAAAAGCATGCCATCGAAAGAACATTTGATCCTGATAGAAGAGTCAATCTTTTAAAGTATGGTGTTATGTCACCGAGCTTTCCTAGAGTTGTTTTTTTGACTGATAGATATTTGAAGCTGTTATCTTGCATGAGTGAGAAATAGTTACTAACAGCTCTGGTGAGTAAAATTCCCATTACAATAAGAAAATTTAACCAAGCTGTCACTCCCGGAATGATAAGTGGTGAAGAGCTAATTAGAAAAGTGACTCATCGTGCGATCACTAGGCTTCTGTGCAGTGTGTTTAGTATTCCATATAGCGTGTTCGAAGGAAATAAGGTTTACTATCAGCCTGTTTTTACTAGATGCTCCATGAAAACTAAGACACTCAAGTCCCTAAGAGTGGGATATGAGCGTCCTGATAATCTTGAATCCATAGACATTGATGAGATTCATAACATAGGAGTTTCTGAGATGCAGTTTTTAGATTTTTTAAAAGATTCTTCAGCAAAAAAAGTAGATCCGAGAAATAACTTATCTTATAGTCATTAACTTTTTCCTTTATGTGATTATTTTATAATAGCTATCAACATACGGAGATTGTTTGTGATTGATGAATCTGAGCTAGAAAGTATTCAAGATGAGATTGATCATTTATTGATATCGTTTATGCCTGAAAAGGAAGAGCCCCAGCGGGTTCTTAGCGGAAGCGGATATGGTTGGTTTTGGTCACCTCAAACGAAGCAGATGACAATGGCCATAAGGGGTACAGAGATAATTTTCATATCAGAATATGATGATAAGAAGAGTCTTGTTATGTCCCATAGCAATATCCTTGTTGTTGATAAAGATGAGATAATAGAAGTAGGATTTAACTAGATGAAGGCTATAAAAACCTTAGTTCCAGACATTAAAGAAGAGAAGATTGTTTCGTTTGCGAAGGACGATAGTGGTTTCTTTAGAAAGATTGAAAAGACTGTCTATAGGAATAGAGATACAAACCAGATCACCCAAGGGAAAGAAGACGTTTTAGATGGATTCTACAGACCCACACTGGACGAAACCTGTGATGAGGAAGTGAAATACCAGGGAATAGATGGAACAGATCAAATTCTTAAGCTGAAGCTAGTTAGTCAAGAAGGCTGATCATCTCCCATGAAGATTGGTGATCTTGTTAAGATTAGCACAGACATGAAAGATATTTTGTGTGGAAAGATTGGAATCCTTGTTGAAGAAGTTGACTCTGTTCCAGTTGATTCATCATTTTCTATATTTGATGATAAAGTAGACGGAATGTATATTGAAAGATACTTCAACGTCTATGTTGCCGGAGCATGTTATATGTACGGAAATTATGAACTAATTTTAGTAAGCTCTGACAGATAAAAGCGTGTAAATGATTCGTTGTTATGGTAAGATATATCATAGGAAAAAATGATTCGCATCCTTGGAAAAATTCCCAATGAGGTTACTGTTGCTTGCAGCGGGGGACCCGACTCTATGGCGATTGTCGACTTCCTGAGAAGGGGGAAGAAGAACGTTACTGTTGCCTACTTTAATCACGAAACAAGTCACGGAATAAAGGCTAGAGAGTTTGTTGTAGACTGGTGCAGGAAAGAGAAAATTCCTGTCATAACAGGGTCAATTTTCTCTCCGAAGCCTGATAATAAATCACTAGAGGAATACTGGCGTGACGAAAGATATAGATGGTTCAATTGCATATCAGGAGATATTGTAACCGGCCATCATCTTGATGATTGTCTTGAGTGGTACTTGTTTACATCACTTCATGGAAATACAAGGTTAATTCCATATAAGCGTGGCAATGTGATCAGACCGTTTTTATCAACTCCAAAGTCTACTCTAGTTGACTGGTGTGAGAAGAATAATGTTGAATACCTTACTGATCCTGGTAACTTTGATGAAAAGTTTATGAGATCAATTATCCGTCATGAAATTGTACCAAATTGCCTTAGAGTAAATCCGGGGTTAAGAAAGGTTATTAAGAAGAAAGTCATAAGTGACTATAAAGAAAATTGGGAGAATAAAATTGAATAGAATTAAACAGGGCCTTTGTTTCGATGATGTCCTACTCGAGCCGCAGTATAGTGATATCCACTCTAGAAAAGAGGTTAGTACAAATGTCAAGCTTGGATCGATGGCAACGTTGAAAATTCCAATAGTTTCTAGTCCGATGGATACCGTAACTGAAAGTGCTATGGCATCTGCCATGATTGAAAACGGAGGTCTCGGGATCATTCACAGATACAATTCTATCGATGTGCAGTCATCACATGTCAGGAAGGCACTTAAGAAAAGTTCAGGAATTGTCGGTGTTGCAGTTGGAGTTTCTGGCGACTACATCGATAGAGCATGTGCAGCAAGAGATGCTGGTGCGAGAGTTATTTGTGTTGATATTGCACACGGTCATCATGTTCTTATGAGAAATGCAATTAAGACACTTCGAAAGACATTTGGATCAACAGTTCACATCATGGCAGGAAATGTTGCCACCCTCGCGGGATTCAATCAGCTTGCCGACTGGGGGGCAGATTCAATTAGAGTTGGAGTCGGTGGGGGATCAATCTGCTCTACGAGAATTCAAACAGGACACGGTGTTCCAACCCTTCAGTCTATTATGGACTGTTCTCAAACTGACAGAAGCGCGATGTTAATTGCTGACGGCGGGATTAAGAACTCTGGTGATATTGTTAAAGCACTTGCTGCAGGAGCTGATATGGTCATGCTTGGTTCAATGCTTGCTGGAACTACAGAGACACCTGGTGAGATTATCTACCTCGAAGGAAATAGATGTAAAGCCTATAGAGGAATGGCAAGCAAGGATGCTCAAATTGAATGGAGAGGGCACACAGCTTCAATTGAAGGTGTATCTTCAACAGTTCCTCTTAAGGGAGATATCAAGAGCGTTGTTTCTGAAATTATGACAGGTGTTAGAAGTGGAATGTCATATACAGGTGTTCGCACCCTTAAAGAGCTGTACCTCAAGTCTAACTTCATTAGACAAACTTCAGCGGGATCTGTTGAAAGCTCAACACATATTAATCGCGTGTAACACAGGGCTGCTTGTGGTAAAATAGTATCAGGAGGAAATAATGGCAAAGAAGAAAATGATTTATGAAGCTAGAAAGATCTCTAAAGAAAAGTGGGGACTCTTTATAAAGGGAACAGATATTTGCTATGGAGTTTCTACTGGAAAATGTGCAAAAGAAAATGCAAAGCTATCTGAAAAGAGAATCAACGACAATTGTCAAAATGAAGAAATAGAAAAACTAGAGGAAAAAAGTGAAGACCTACAGAGCAACAATTAGATTTCCAACAGGAGATGCTACAATTACAATTAGCGCACCTGATCAGCATGCAGCAAGAGCTATGCTTGAATCTATGTACGGAAGGGGATCCATCGTTGGTGGGTCTGTTTCTCTGACTACCTAAGAAAATGGAGAATGAAAACAATGTCTGAAAAACATGTCCCTAGTGAAGAAGAAATTAGGGATACACTGTTAAGAATGAGAAGTTGCGATATTGAAAGCATGATACTTGACTGGAACATGATTGCTGAGAGATGGTCTGTGAGATCTGTTTCTCAAGTCCATAAGAGCCTACAAGACTCTGGGCATATTCAGAAGATGATTTCATACATTGTTGAAAATAAGAAGCTTAAAGAGGCTGTTTCTTAGTCTTCTGTAAGAGAGACGTGGGTGTCATCCCATCCGCCTTCTGACATGAAGGGGTGCATTATATGACCCCTTCTATTGCAGTGTCTCCAGCCAAGTGCATGTCCTATTTCATGCTCAAGAAGTCTCTCTCTATTTCCATTGAAAAGAATGGTAACTCTAGCAGCAAGTATTTCATCAATGGTGTTATTGGACTTGATGTGTGTGATTGCCATGTATGACATATCAAAGTCAGATCCTGCACTTTCAATTGTAATAAACCCGTCGACACCTGCCTCATCGCAAGGTTCTCCGGGATTTTTTTGCACTATCCTTCCGAATGAATATCCCCTGGATGACCACCACTCTATTGCTGATTCAACCCTCTCTAGAGTTACTGGAGCACCGTGACAAATGATCACATCAGGCGTCATGATCCACACCCCCAGACTTCTAGGCTTCCATCTATCAACCCTGCTAATATCTTTTATTTCTATTTGATTGAATGATAATTCTTCAATCTCGATTGTATCATCTGAGCTTACAGGCCTGATCGTCATAAGCAAAATAATTAATGCTATTTTTAGAAAAACCTTAATAAACTCGTTGAAGGGTTCCATTGAACATACGTATGATTGTTCACATAAACTGGATGCTTTAAATTAAGATGCACGAACGATGGGACCCAACAAGATTCATACCACCCAAAATATGGGCTGCATTTGTCATCACTAACGTTCTTTGTTTTTTTGTGTTTATGTATTACAAAGATCCTGGAATGATGATTTGGCATATATTGATGATGCTATTTTGTGGCCTTGGGTACCATTTATCAGCCAAAGATCAAAAGAATTAGATAGATCATACAAAGTATCACCTTATCGAAATACTTATTCCTGTATATGATGTTCGACAGGAGTAGGGTGTGCAAAGATTTTGTATGATTCTTTTTGTTTTCATGTGCAGCTTTTTATCAGTTGCTCATGCCGATGATCAACCTCAAGCGAGTGGTGATTCAGCCAACGTTGCATTTTCTTCTCTCGGGGTTCAGGAGGTTAGCTTAGCCTCACTTAGCAGTGTTGAAAGAAATGTTAGAGATGCTGCTGTTAAAGTTATATCAGGCGGTGGTCACGGATCAGGAACGTACGTCAAGTACAGAAGATTTCACATAGTATTGACGGCAGCTCACGTTACTATGGGGTCACTTGGTGACACGTACGAAATCCAAGCTGGGTCAAGCTCAGTAGTAGGTGTTCTTGTCTATGAGGATAGAGACATAGATGCTGCAGCCATCCTTGTTCCTCCCATTCCAGATAGAAACCCCATGAGGTACAGACCCCTTTCTCAGAAAGCTGATATCGGGACAACTACACTATATTCTGGGTATCCCTCAGACATGAGCTTAATGTCTATCCGTGGATCAGTTGCAGGATATGAGTGGACAGTTCCAAACGGTCCCGTCGTAATGCTTCACACATACGGATGGTTTGGATGTTCCGGCTCAGGAATATATGACTCAAGAGGCCGGTATGTCGGAGTCCTGTGGGGTGTCTCAATAGAGAGAGCTTTCGTCCCTCAGGTAATTGAGGACATTATCTGGGTGACACCAGCACACATGATTGATGAAAGTGCGATACTTTCAGGAATAGTTAATTTATCAGAAACAGATGGCGCACCCACAGTTCGCGTTAGAAGAAGCATATTAAGGAGATTGCAGAGATGATAACCCCTAGACCACTCTTGAGAAAGATCTTATCTGAAGAGCTTAAGCAGGTTAAAAAGAAAAGTAAAGATACGAGAAAGCTTAGAGGTCTCGTTAGAGAGACTCTTCTCTTACAGGAGAGCCAAACAGTCAAAGCCATTCAGGAACTCATTGGTGAGTTTACTAAAGATGAGGACGGTGAGTGGGAAGACGACAAAGAGCCTGATGGAAAGTGGACAAGTAGCGGTACAGATCCCGCGTGGTACGCCCACATCCGAGATGAGTGGGATGAGGATGCGCACGGTGACATAAATCTTAGAAACGCCATACTTGATGACAAATATGGCTGGGCAGATGCGTACGAGTTCTTTAATGCTGCAACAGGAAAAAGTGTGAGACCGAACCCCAGGGGAGCTCTCGAATTCCTCCAGTGGATGGTGGATCCTGATCCCCCTGCAGAGGAGGGTCACGCACCAGATGACGCTCGTGAGCCAGACCAAAGTCGCGGAGGTAGAAGAGAAGAGCGCCAGTCTCGAAGACGGGACCGCCGCGAAGATCGCCAGGAGCGCAGACAGGAAAGACGATCTGAACGTCAGGGTCGACGAGAAGAGAGAAGAGAGGATCGACAGGAGAGAAGAGAGGACCGCCGTGAAGAGCGCGGTGAGAGACGAGATTCTAGAAAGTCTGCCAGGGAAGAAAGAAGAGAAAGAAGAAGAGGCCGACGCAGAGGTGACGATGAAGAAGAATATGAAGAAGAATCAGCGGAGGACGAAGAGGGTAGCTGGTAATCTTTAAGTTATGAAAATATCACTTAACTGAGATATTTAGTAACACTGGTATCACACAATTCGGGAAACTAAACGATGATAGACAACGACTTCCATAGAATGGTTTGCAGAGAGATCTCTAGACAACTTGTAATACAGGAGGCATATAGAGGCGGCCTGCATACTTCGATCGCAAGGGACATGATCGGAGATCATGTGAACGGATATTACAAGGTTCACTTCGGACACACCATCTCAGAGTTCAAGAGGATTGAGCTTGAGATAAAGGAGCTTAGTGAAGTTGCAGACATGTGTCTCAGGAACGATATGCCTAGACTATCTGAGTCTCTAAATCAAAAGAAAGCGCTTCTTAAAGAAGGTGCTGTTCTTCCTGACTGGGTCAATATGCTTCTTCCCTTTGTGGGAATGGGTATTGATGCTCTCACAGGTGGTGCCTCTGCCGGGCTCACAGCTGTGATGGATATTCTCAACTCTCTTGATATGTTCTTCGGCGCCAAGGATCTTCTGGGGTATGCCCTCGCTGGACTTGGATTGCTGATGGCTGTTCCGGCTCTCGGTGACGCCCTGGGTGTTACAGCAGGCCCGATCTTTTGGCTGGCTGAAAAGGTCAACAAGGCAAAGGGAGCGATGGGAGTCGTCATCAAGAAAGTCCTCGGCTGGGGGCCGATTAAGGCCATCGGCGGCAAAGTTGTTGACTTAGTTGGAAAGGCAGTCGGACAGTTTAAGGAAGGCGGAAAAATCTACAAGTTTGTCGGAAAAATGTGGGACAAGATCCCCAAGGACAAAGCTGGAAAGTATGCTGAAAAGATGAAAGGCGCCGGTGGTGCTAAGGGTGTTATGGGCAAGATGGCTGATAAGATAATGGAGATGCTCAATAAAGTTAAGAAAATGTTTGGATACGCTGTTACCAAGGTCAAGGGACTTAATCAGAAGGCAGGAGATCTCTGGAAGAATTCCAAGCTGGCACAGAAGTGGGGAGTCAAGGGATCAGCGAACGTCGCTGATGATCTTGCTGGTGTGGCTGCTAAGAAGGCAGATGATCTTACAGCAGCTCTCAAGGGCAAGGGCATTAAGACTACAGAAGTCTTTGAATATGGAGGAAAGACACTCACACCAGGCGCGGGCGGTGGAGGAATGGCAATTAGATCGGTCGGTCCCAACGGTATGGTAAAGATTAAAGCGACGTACCCAGGAGGCGGAATGTATGGTAAGGCACTGGATGTTCCTTTAAAAGATCTTCCGCCGGGGCTTGCTGCACTTGCGAAACCCATGGCATCAAACATTGATGATCTTGCAAAAGCTGCAACTCTCTCTGATGATCTCGTTGCAGCGGGAGCCAAGCTCGAGCAAGGAGCTGCACAGAGAATGACTCAGTCACTTGATGATGTTGGTGGCGCTGCTGCAGCTGGTACTGTTAAGCTCTCTGACGATGCGATGGCAGCACTTTCCACGAAGGCTGATGATCTAACAGCAACATTGAAGACAAAAAGATTTCAGTCAGGTGGAGTTGCTGGAAAAGGCGGTGTAAAACAAGTTACAACCACAGCTGCTGATGGAACGAAGTCTGTTGTGGCTGTAACAGATGATTTGGGTAGTACTTTCGGATTGCGTGGTGTCAAGATGACGCCTCAGGGTCCGATGATCAGAGTAAAAGAAATGTCACCGAAAACACTCGATTCTGCGACAGGGCAGATTATGGGAGGACGACTTTCATCTGCCAAGGAGGTTCTTGTTCACATCGACGATCTCCCTCCAGGGCTAGCAGCAGGTCTAGATGATGCTGCGATGGCGCAGATTGATGACATGGCAAAGGCTGTCGGAGGAAAAGCGCCAGCTCCCGCTCCCGCTCCCGCTCCCACTCCCACTCCCACTCCCACTCCCACTCCCACTCCCACTCCTCCTCGCCCTCCGAGAGCTGGACCTAGAATTCCTCGAATACCTGGCGGACGTACAGGTGCTGGTCTTGCAGCAGTCGGAGCAGCTGGAACAGTTCACGCGGCAATGTCAGAGAACAGGCTTAGGGTTGCGGATATGTATCTTGATGGCTTGTTTGAGATAGCTGACCTTCTTAACGACGAATTCAAGTCCTGATTCAGGTCATGAGAATTAAAAGATCAAGGCTGATCCAGATCATTAGTGAAGAAGTCCTGCTAGAGAAGAAGAGAAAATTTGGAAGCGCCGGATCTCACCCTGATGAGAGATATGAGACGGCAACTGACAAGAACATGTTTTTAGATAGACCCTCCTCCCATGGAGGATGGCCTGAGGGACCTTCGAGAAGTGCCTACAAGGATGTTCCAGTCAACAGGCAGATATCTGACTATCTAAAATCTCTGGGAATTCTTTCAGAAGATGACATAGTTATACCTGAGGATAGTGATGAAAATCTCTAGAAGACAAATTAGAAAAATTCTTATTCAAGAATCTGTTTCCAGGTCTGATAGCAGTAAGACAAAACCTGCTAAAAGCCCTAAACGTGAAGAAGAGAAAGTTAGAAAGTTAGTTAGATCTCTTTTGAGAGAGAGGTTAACTAGAGGGAGATAGGTTTTTGGATGATAAAATCTCTCTCAAACCTGGAAGCTTAGTAAGGCACAGATATCATAGTGATCATCTTGGTGTTGTGATTAGTTGCTACACAAAGTCACATAGACCTATGGGAAATGAGTACGAAGTATTTTGGAGCAGACAGCCTCACTGGTCTTCAATAAATCCAACGATAGAAATAGAAGAGACCCTTGTCTTAGTCTCAGATATATTTGACTAAATGTACGTGTAATTTTCTAGTCTGTAATGTATAATATTGTTATGGCAAAATGGAATAGTTACGAGAAGAAGACTATGTGCATAGCACTCTTCAATGATATCATTTCAGATTCTGGATCTGATCCCAAAGATCACGATGTAGATTACAACGGGGGATGGTTCTACCACAACAGCCCTAAGGGATTTCGCAGGCCTGACATTACAGAGTTTGCTGATTGTCTTCTCAAAGAGGGTCACAGAGCTGTCTACCATATTATTTGGCATAGTTACTTTATGCCGCGTGTAAACAGTAAAATGGTGTGGTATAATATTTTAGAAAGGAAACAGAGCTAACAACACACAACCAAGGAGATGTTATGAAGCTCAATGTAAACGCAGGTGATATCAAGTTTGGAACAAACATTCTTGATGTTGAAGTTCCCCAACAACTACGTCGTCGAGTTCGGTCTGGGCTCAAATATTTTGATGATGCAATGGGCGGGCTAGGGTTCACACCATCTATGGTCACTCTTTTCACGGGAACGCCTGGTGCCGGAAAGACCACTATGATGCTTGAACTGGCGAATTCTTTTACTGGAAATGGTGCTACTGTTCTATTCAACACTGCTGAGGAATCTCTCTTTCAGCTCAAGATGACTGTAGAGAGGCTTCGTCTCCGTCACGGCTTTGTCGCCGGACAGGAGACTATGGTTCCCAAGCTTCTTGAGGATTGTGATAAGCTCAGGGCTAAGAATCCAAATAAGCCGTTCTTCCTGATCATTGACTCTCTTCAGTGTCTCAATGATGGAAAGTACGGAGATCATCAGACCAATTCTAAGACAGCACAACGGTCGCTGTCTCTGATTACAGATTATTGCAAGGCTAACTTTTGCAACGCCATCGTGATTGGACAAGTCACGAAGAACGGACAGATGGCAGGTGCCAATGTTCTTAAGCACATGGTGGACGCAATGGTTACACTTGATGTGGAGAGGAAGGATCAGGATCTGGCTGGGTGCCGTGTCCTGCAGGTTGAGAAGAACCGATTCGGCGGTGCCGGTCACATCTTCTTCCTTCAACTTCAAGAGAAGGGTTTCATGGAGGTGTCTCGAGTGTCAGTCTCGTAGAAGACACCGGTGTCAGGCGGTTCGGGATGCCTCCGTGAAGCCTCCTTGGTTGGCCGTCTGACACCTTAACCCTTTACAATAACTATTTAACACAGGAGAAACCGTGGAAGAAGAAACAAAGCACAGACCGCAGAAGTTTAAGTGGTCCAGGGTTGGCATCTATGATACATTCACTGATGCTGATGATAAGAGAAATGCTCTCAATGAGAAAGGAGAGAAAACAAAGATCCGACGCTGCGGAATGGGTGGATCGAAGTTCAAGGTTCTTACTGGAACGTCTGTTGAGAAGAAGCAGACAGCCAAGAAGGACAAGAAGAAGTAGTGACTTATGCGCCCTTAGCTCAGCGGATAGAGCATTGGCCTTCTAAGCCAAGGGTCGAAGGTTCGAATCCTTCAGGGCGTACCATTTTTTTCGGGGTATAGCGCAGTCTGGTAGCGCATCTGCTTTGGGAGCAGAGGGTCGTAGGTTCAAATCCTGCTACCCCGACCACAAAGGAAGGTAAGATGAAACTTTACATCACACAAGAGATGACAAATAGCGCATTGAAAAATATGATGGGATTTCACATGAATCTCAATGCAGTGTTCAGCGACTGGGGAATGGATTTTAAGTCAAATTTGGGAAGACGAAATGTCGTTATGTCCCAGGCTCAGGAGCATTTCTTTGCCAAAGAGTTGTCGAAGAAGTTTAGCGGAGTTGATGCTGACGGCCGTACCGGAAAAGCAGACATTGTAATCGGAGAGCTTAGCAGGGAGCTTGAGTGCAAGCTAACTTCTGGCAGAGCTTCTGGAGGATATGACCTTCAAACTGACCTTGCTACACTTAAGAAGAAGGGATCTCTTGACTACTTATACGTGATTGCAAATGAAGACTTTACAGAGTTTACTGTTCTCTTTTACGAGGGGTTGACACCTGACGACTTTTATCCAGCAGCACCTGGCTCCCGTGGAAAGGCTAGGATGAAGAAGGGTCAGGCAATGAAGAAGTGTAATGTCCTCTTTGGTGATGTTGTTATTAGAAACAACACTGAAGTTGATAAGTTATCATCTCAGATAACAGCAGCTCAGGCGGAGTACGTTACTCGAAGAAGCGAGCTTACCCATCGGCTGGATGAGTGCTCTGATAGGGCAGTAAAGAAAAGACAGAATATTAAGACAATGATGAAGAATAACAAGT
>Ga0209756_1002916_pt1 | contig 14282 bp, 33 predicted proteins | sample ETNvirenome_6_85_FD_184071 | JGI IMG/M metagenome (GOLD analysis project Ga0209756, IMG submission 184071) | Marine viral communities from the Pacific Ocean - ETNP_6_85 (SPAdes) (version 3) | ecosystem: Environmental > Aquatic > Marine > Oceanic | place: Pacific Ocean | collected 2013-06-19
TTATTGATAATAAGATATTCCATATTCACCGACTTGCATTTACTACCTCCGCTGATTGCTCTATCTGGCGCCCAAGCTCGATGGATCTCCCATCAACGAAAACTCTCCAATCGTATTCATGCCTGTCATTCCTTGGCATCTTTTCAAGTAGCAAAGCAACGCCTGTCGGCAGACCCCAGACATCTCGGGCGCCGCCTCCTAACTTTACCAAATCACCGACTTTCATTGATTACCTCCAGACAAGTGATGTGGTTCCACGATTCGCGACCGTCCGTGTCAATCCACCAGATCGTGCTGCCGTCCACAGCCGTCACCAGACCCAACTGCGGCGCAAATGTTTCGTAGGCATACCTTACCAGATCGCCGACTTTCATGCTGCCAACTTTGTCTTAATGACTTCGATGCTATAGCCCATCTGGTTATCCCAGCTATATTCAGCCCATTCGTGAAAGATCCCCCACAGCTTATCGCGAGGCATTTCTCGCATCTTCTCAAGATCCCATTCGGGAGGGTCAGCGTCTTTATCTTCTTCAATCCCGCGAGTGTCCCTGTTACAGACGCGGCGGGCGCCTTCTTCGTCCTCGACTTCAAGAAGCTGAAGCACGTCGGAGATGGCCGCGAGACACGCGCCTTTCTCGGTCAAGTGCGAGCTTGCAAACTGCTCGCCTTCATAGCTTCCAGACAAAATCCATACAATCATCTTTAACTCCCTACCAGTCGATGGGGTCGTTGGAGATCAAGCCCGTCACGGTGCCCTTCATCAGGCGCTCGTTGCGGCGCTCTGCGGCACGTGAGGAGGCTTTAACCTCCTCACGTGCGTCGATGCCGGCCTGGATCATCTCAAGGGCAGCATCGGGCTCAGAGCCCTCGCCAAAGCCATCGTCGCGGTGGAGCGACTCAAACAAGTCAAAGCTCAACTCCTCCAGTGCCGCGATCTCGTCTTCGATCTCGGGGTCGCCTGCCATGGCCAGCGTATCGGTGAGATCCTTGACGCGCTCACTCAGCGCGTCAAGGATGTGGGTGAGTTCAGTCTCGTTTAGTTCAATCTTCAAGGTGTACCTCCTTCGTACTCATATAATATATCATAGGGGTGTGTCTCAGTCAAGTCACGAAATGTCACGACTCGTTGACCATCAGCAAAAGGCTTGATGCAATGTTGTCTTTCCCGCCTTGAGAGAGATCCGACGCAAGCCAAATAAGTTCGACGTGCTGGATCCCTGCTGGCGGATCTTTGAATCTCTTGACTCTGGTAATGACCCCATACCAGGGTGCTCTACAATGTTTAACGAGATCACCCCTCTTCATCAACGTGCTCCAAAAACATCTCGTGGAACTTTAACGTCACCCCATTTGTCATAAAGACATAGTATTGATCTCGATGTGAGACTGTTACGCCCTTATCATTATACAGGCGCGTGCTGCTCGCATAATCCTTAATGTGGCCCATCCGTGATTTGGGCATGCCTTCTTGATGTGTGCCCTCCTTGACGCGCACGAAGTCACCGACCTTGAATAGTGGCGTGGCTTTAAGTTTCGTCTGTTTCATCGTTATTGTTCTCGTCAATGTCTTCCAACTTTCGGAAGGCATCATCGATCTCAGGCGTTGAGGTTGGGATCCCCACGGACCGCTTCCAGTCCTTAAATCCCTCGATGTCTAAGTCGCGGCCTGGGAACAAAGGGCGCTGATCCTCATCCAGCTTGAGCCCCAGTGTATCCAAATAACCATCAATGTCTTTGCTCATAAATGCGTCCAGCTTTGGCTCGATCGGAACATACATAATAGATGTCTCAACTTTCGGAAGATCCTCCATAATATCCGCCAGGATCCTCTTGAGCATTTCCATCTCTTCAATCGTAGCATTTAGTTCAGCTTGTTGTCTCTTCTCTTCTGCGATCTCTTCTTGTTCTTCTTTCTGCTTTTTATATGCAGCCAAATCAACTAACTCGCCCATCAAAACGGCGCCTCTTCCTTCGACAGCGGGGAGACTTCCCAAACCAACGGATGCATTACCATATCGGCGTGGAGCTTCGCAATCCCCACGTGGCAAGATGTGGTTTGCGAAAGAAATCTACCGGCTGCGGTATAGTCAACGACAACGCACTGCCCTCCTTCGGTCCTGCGTCCGATCTTGACGTTATACGAAAACAGATCGCCATCGATCGCCTTTAGCGTATTCTTGTGGTTGCGAGCCTCGCGGCCCTCGGACCAAAGTGCGATAACCATACGGTTAGCTTCTACGGATATAGCCATGTGAAACCTCCTTGCTGTTCACGTATATAAATATATCACCCTTGACCCAAAAGGTCAAGGGTGATTGTGTAATCAAATGTCACCAGCGCCCACGCCGAGACTTAGAGCGCCCCATGCGCTCAAGGTCTGCCGTATTGCGAGTGACCGCAAGCTGCCGACCATCCGGCAGAACCAGATCAAGATCGACACTGGTATCTGACCAGCGGTTGATCACCATTCCGGTGCCTCCCGTGATTCGGTCCATTACGATTTCTCCAATATAAAGCATACTAACCTCCTTATATATATAGTATAGTGCTTTGTTCTCTTCTTGTCAAGTGTTATTTCATATGAGCGGTTTCCACCCATCAATATAGATCCTGTCTGCGAAGTGCTTTGCTCCACGCAAACTACGCATATCTTCAAACTTAATCTCTCCGTGTTCCACCCCATCCATCTGCTGCTTCATGTAAGCACGCAGGGCCTTGATAAATGCAATCTTGCCGAAACGCTTTTCGGAACTGCTGGAGCCTGCGCGAACGTCATACTGCCGGCACATGGTTGTGATCATCTTGTAAGCCGCTTCAAGCCCCTTGATGTCCTCGGTATCTACGACTAACGTCATTTTCATTGTGCTATCCTGCGTTTGGAAAGGAAAAATCTGGCGCGAAGTTTTGCTATCAATACTCGATGGAGCGGCTAACTCCTACATCCCAAAATCCGCAACCTCGGCACTCAACATCTTCCAACTCCTCACCGATGCGAACGAACCGATAGCACTGGTCGCCATCAACGTGAGTAACGGGCGTGGGGCTCTTATCCTGAGCCTTCTGCTCCTCGGATACGGGCACGTGCTCGCTGTCGCACCAGTCAAGGAAATCGCCAATGGCGGCAATGCCTTCATAGGAGTCATACCATTTGATATGATCCCACGCGAAGAGCATGTTGCCCTTCCCATCGTAATCGTTCATCCTTTGCGCCTCATCAAAGCACATAGCGCGTGCCTCTGGCGACTTCGCCAGCGTGACCATAAACTGAGGCATAACCTCTTTACCAACGACTAAAACAACTTCCGAACGATAGCCCATAGAGCCCTCCTTGATTACCCTTATATTATACAGCAGGTGCGCGAGAAGCGCAAGTCACGAAATGTCACAGCTTGCATCTTTCCACGCAGACGATACATTATCGCGCGATTCGTTGCTTCCAAAGGAAACAATCGCGATGTCAGTAGAATCGTCATCTGAAAATCCCAGATACTTGACGGCGGTTTCGGTGCCCAACTCCTCGACGCATGACGGGCACTCGTTGATCCTCCCGCCTGCGGCTCGCTTTGCGCTTGAGCGCGTGTCAAAGTTTACGTTACAATGTTTACAAGTCTTAATCAAAATGAACTCCCTGTCTTGATTACCCCTGTATTATCTCACATGCAGGAGAGGAAGTCAATAGAAAGTTTGTCACGAAATGTCACGCTTCAGAAATCACCTCAAGTTCCAGCAACGGCACCCAGGTAACTCGCATATCATCAGCAAACCACGCGACGTTTGCGCCGTTGCCGATGTGCATCTTAACTATAACGCCCCTGATTGGGGCCGCAGGAGTTAGCCCTTCGTTAAGAAAAACCGGCATAGTCCAGCGCACCAGATCACCGACTTTCACGACTCTTTGCCCCAAGAAACCCGATTGCACAACCTTTCATAAGAAAAATAAAGAACAAAGCCAGTAAAGTTCATGATCAAGGCGTTTTGAAGAGGCGCGTCTGTGAGATTCAATGTCAAAATCGTAAAGCTATTTAATATGGCGATTGCCCGCCATGTGAAAGTTTTAACAAGGCTTCTCTTCCTTGTCTCTCCTCGGTGATCACCGACTTTCACTGATTACCTTTAGGTGATCGGTTAGCCACCATCCAATCGGTGAGTGCTCGGATGACCACATTACTTTCGCCTCGTACCTCAGATGTATCGAGTTGCTTTCTCTTACCCTTTCTTTTCTTGTTTCCAAAACTAAACCAACGCATTGTATTCCTCTTTGTTCATCATAGTTAGCGGTGACCAAATCACCAATCTTCATCATCGTCTTCAAATCCGATTAAATCTCCAACCTTTCCCAACACCCAAGCAAAACTATAAAACGTAACGATTGCAAAAAACAAAATCGTGAGAGGTTCCCATAGTAGCTCAATGTATTGTATCATCACCATAGTCAACGTAATAGGTAACTTTCTTTCTTACCTCATCTAGATTAACTACATTTTCTGCCGTTTCTTCTTGTTCCTCTAACATTTTCTCATCTTCTTTTTGTGCTCTCCAGTCAGCCCACCACCAGTAAACGGATCCTCCCAGGTGGTTAATCAGATGCCCCAACGCAAAAAAACCTGCGAGCGCAATAAGAAGCGATCCCCATTCAGGTGTGCTCATCGTTATGCCCTCAAGCAGGGGATCCCTGCCGGCAGTTCGCCCTCGATCATCCCGCCATGCTTTGCGATGACGAGCGTGACAACGGGGGCCGGAACGTATGGATAAACTGTTTCAGTGGGCTTATCCGAATCCTCTGCAAACTCCAAAAGCAGATCCTCGGAGCGATTCGGAAAACCGATCTCAACCTCGGTGTATCTTTCTGCCCCAGTCTCGCGAGGGTGACAGTATTGCGTTTCTCCTGCCTGCACGGACATCGTAAATCCATCCTTGCAAACTATTTTCTTGTTCAGCTTAAACACTTTTTTGTTTCTCCTTTTTTTAATGGCACCCTGAGTAGGACTTGAACCTACGACCCTCGGTTTAGAAGACCGATGCTCTATCCAACTGAGCTATCAGGGCTAAACATATCGACCATATCTTTAACAAGATTGTCAAACAGATCGATTTGTTTGTTCTCCAGCGTGTCTTCATATTGTACCACAGGATGATCCCCCGGCACAAGTAAAATCAGACATTCGCCTTCATTTTCTTTCATTTCGCGCAACTGCGCCCATGCCTTACCTCGATCGTTAGATGCGGTGGCGGTGTATCGAGTGATCTTTCCCTCGCTGTTCTGATATATTGCTGTGTATGGCATCATCTAAATCTTGTCCCATGGGCGCGGCGTGAAGACATGCTCACGCAAAGTGTAGGTGTGGGCAGGATCGGAAATAGCTGGTGCGTATGTGGAGCGCTCGCTTTTGAATGAGTTTGCGTTCATTCGATCGAAACCGGCTTCAGTAAGGATGGTATTAACCTCCTCCAATGTAAAACCAGCATTGATCGCTGATAGTGTGATGAGCCTTTCGGCTTTTGTTTTCTTGATACCTCTCGGCATTGTTTTCTCCTTGGTTAATGGTGGGCCTTGTAGGACTTGAACCTACGACCATCCGGTTATGAGCCGGGTGCTCTGACCAACTGAGCTAAAAGCCCCTATGTAAAATGGTGGGTCAACTGGGACTCGAACCCAGAACCTACGGCTTAAAAGGCCGGTGCTCTACCCGTTGAGCTATTGACCCTTTAGTCAAACTCGTATGTCGTTTTCTCTGTGTCTTCGCCTTTATCTTCAGGAACTAAAACACCCCCCTCTTTGAGGGCAACCAGGAGGGTTGCGACTACTCCCTCAAAATAATGTAATCTCTGCTCTAACTCATCAATCTTTCGTGTCATTCTCTGGCATTGTTTCGTCAGCAACTCCACCTGATTCTCCCACATATCTGTTCTATTCGTCATTTTTATCTCCATCGGGACTTGATATTTACAAGCTCTCCCTTATAAGTATAAACGAATACCTCCAAATCGTTTAACTTTACAATCTCTTCAGCAGTAGTTTGCTTTTTATACTGCTCTTTCTCCCCATCAGATGGTAGGAGAGGCGGGAGTCGAACCCGCACGCTCATCAGAGCAGGAGATTTTAAGTCTCCTGTGTCTACCATTCCACCACTCTCCCTTGTTACTCTCTTATAATACTAAATCTGATTGCGATTGTCAACATATTTATGAGAAAAGATTGTCACGATTTGTTGACAAGCCGCAACTCAAACTCCGAATACCACCTCACATAGCCGTCAGTACAAACAATCTCGTACAGAGCCTCATCGCCCAAAAGAGAGTCGTAAGTAACCAAGACTACTACACCAAGCCATGGTCGAAACAAATCATCATCATCTTCAAAGTATGGATAGGTGTAAAAATCAAAATAGGAAAATGATACCCTAACTAGATCGCCAATCTTATATCGAGGAGAGCCCACATAGTAACTACTTGCTCCTTACCCAATCTGTAGGATACCACCCTTCCTTCTCGGCCATTCTCCCCTCGTAGGCGCCGGGCTGCTTAAACCATTTGATTCTAACAAATGACTTTTTAGGTTTCCGGCACCAAGTTTCATTGTACTGAAAAAACAACTTTAAGGACATGGAGTGTGCCTTTTCTTCGCCGCATAGCTCCTCAATCGCGCTTTTCTTCTCCCAATATGTTCTCCCCTGGGCGTTTTCTGCAATCTGAAACGCAATATCCTCATTAACTCCTGCGTGTTCTAAAATGTTATCTACCTTTTGTAATATAATCCCCATTCCTGGGGTCTTGCGGCGATAGAAACCCACAAGATCACCAACCTTCACCGGCATTTGATCTCCTTATGTTCTTAATGTACCATCAAATCAAGCTGATGTCAACCGCGCGGGTGTCACTATTTGTCACGGTAGAACACATCAATGTGGCCGCGCGGAACTTTAAGCACCACCATACGCCAGCCCATCCACTTCGCCGGAAACTTTGAACGAAGCTCATCAGACATTAACTCATTAGTGTCTTCAAACTCTAACACCGCCTGAATATGGATACCGCCTCCATCTGTGTGAAAGTTGGCTGTGAATGTTCCCGCCCAGTTGTCTGCAATATGCTCCATCAGAGCTTTGCGAGCCTCTTCTTTCGATGCTTTCTCTCCACTAAAAAATAGATTTGCCATTTTATTCTTCCTCGCTGATTATCTCGAAATGGTCTATTGTTGGAGAGAGTAAGACCCAATCCAACATCGTGCAATCATAACAATACGCTATTACGCTGCTATTGTCAAGTGCCACGCTGGTAATGATTGCGTGACGGTAGTTAGGATCGTAGCCCTTTACAACCCCTTCCGGGGAAGCCGTGTAAGTATTCCAATCTTCAATCCATCGAATAAGTTGCCCTGGTTTATGTTCCACATAGTAACTATCAACTCAATGCGCCAGGATTCTTCATATATTCTTTTAGCTGGTTATAGCCGCCGATTTTTACAACAACATTGTTTACTTGTCGAATGATAATCGGGAAGGTTGGCCACTCGTATTTATCTTTTAGATGTTCTCGATAACCTCTTGCAAAATCTGTTTCCACAAAGGCATATTCTATGTCTGCCTCCATCAGATCGGCGCAAGCGCGCAGGCAAGCGGGGCAATCGGTTATTCCATAAACGATATATGTGTTCATTTTATTCCTTCAGTTTTGTTTTGTATATCTTAGCCAGAGCGCCTTCTGAGTAGTATTTAGCCTCGATGTCGCATTTTCCCTTGAAAAAGTTACGCAGCTTGACTAGCGAGGGCGCCGTGTAGCCTCCATTGTGCTCCATATATATTTGCGATCTACCCCTTTGACAAACCTTGAGCGCATCTCGATGAACAGCCTTAATAGAGGAGTACACCCCTAAAAATTGCTCAAATTCCCCGAAGAGACAGTATATATATATTTTAGTCATTGTGCCTTAACAAGAGTGCTCGTCATTTACAATGCCGATGGCAGCAGAATCAAAAACAGTATGAAGAAAATCTAGTTGCATCTTAGCTGTCTTTATCGTCTTCACATCACTTGACGAAAGGGCCGTTTCATATTCGGCCCGGGCCTCTTCAATCTGCGAGAGGGACTCTTGTAAGAGCGCAATGTAATACAGATTACTACCAAACGCCTCCACATTCTTTTTCGCTTGGGCAAAAGGGCCCCCTGGCAATCTTTTGTTGTGCTTTTTCATCGGTGTATTTCTCCTTTGTTTCCATTCAACCTTTACAACTTGAGCATCTCCTCTGATTTCTTTCTTCCTTGTTCAGCTTTAGCTTCTTAAAGTTCCCCATACGATCTTCAAACATGCGACCATGGCCTAAAGCATTTATCATCTTCTGCTGTTTCTTGAAAGCACCGCAGATCACAATCTGGCGCGTAGGCATGTGGAGGAGATATTCGCCTGGGTAAATGGTGCTACTTTCGGTGATGTCTGAAAATTCCATAATCTATCCTATTGACAACAAAGCGTCAAACGCATTATACTGCATTTGGCTTAATTTGTCTAGTGTGTCTTCTCTTCGCAGGATCTTGAAGGCGATATTTTCAGCAGAATATTCCTGGTCGGGACTGTGTAATCCGGCTTTTCTCATCTTTCTGATCCTTTCTTTTAATCTTTTGATTGATTTTAGGGCAGAGCGCGGCTTTGCATCGGCAAACTTTTCGATCAAGTTTGTTTCCGTCTGGATTGAGTCGGCCTTCTTACGAGCGGTAGGGTAGTCAAATCTAATCTCATCAGAAGTAGGTGATGTTACCCAATCATCTTCCATTATAGAATATATACCAGAGGAGTGTGTGACGTGGCCCACATTCTCCACGAATATCTCCACCTCGTGACCGTACATAACTATATCGTGTAGTTCGTTCCAGCGCCATCTGGCTGCATCGAAAAATGATTTAGCTAGCTCAGTGTCATCACTAATTTTTGAAAAGTCTACGACGATATGAAGATCCACATCCGAATACTTAGACCAGTTATAGTTGGCTAGGCTGCCAGTCAGCCGAATATCACTAATTTGAACGTCCTGTTCTAATCCTTCAACAAATTCATTGGCAATCTTTATCAAGCGTTTGGCGATTCTGGGATTTAACTTGCCGGTCTTCCAAAAGCGCGGATCGAGTTCCGGCTGTTTTTCAAAACTTTCAGGCTCTACCTCTTCCTCTAGACCACCGGGCGCGCCAGGAGGGGCAGAGGTATCGTTAAACTTCCGTCGTCGAAAGCTCGGGCGCTTTTTGCCTCCAGGCCAGCCACCCTTTTTCTGTGGACCTGTGTCGAGAAACCATTTTAACGATCTCTCTAAACCAGGACCGGAGCCTCGGGTGCGCTGCTTCTTGCCTTCCGTTAAACTTTTGTCGTCGTTTCTGGACTCTTCTACAAATTCTTTCCATTTTTTCATGATTGATCTTCCACTCCTTCCAACACTTCGATAAAATGTTCTAACACTTGAACGACAGTGATATCCGGATCGATGGGGTGCTCCTCTTTAAGTTGCATAATCTGTTCGGGAGACACACTACGCTCACGCAATAGGCGCTCAAATTCTAATTCGTTATTGTTCTCCCGAGTCTCGCACATCTCAAGCCATGATTCTTGAGAATAAGTAACAAAATCATGGAGAGCGTCTTTGAAAATCTCTATAAGTTTTTGATTAGTTCTCAATTTCTGCATAGCATTTTATCCTTATTGCGAGCTATTTTCCACGTTAAAAGCGATCGCATTATATTTTATATCCGCCGTTGGTTCGGGATCGAATGCGACGAAGCCAGCATTTGTGAGTGTGAGGTCTGAACTCACCCAAAAATCACGCTGGCCGACAATTAGCCAAGTCCCATCATTGTCATAAGCAACATCTTTCATATCTTTGTATACACCGTCAGCGGAACTGGTTAAGCGCGTCTCCGTCCAGGTCTCAGCATCATCGGTGCTTACCCAAACATAACCGCTATTTCCACACATTACCCACTTGCCGGCCATATCAGTGGCTACTCCAAGCATTGGTCGATTCGCGGCTGGCGCATTTAAGAGACCCCATGTCATCGAACCCTGAGTACCAGATCCCGTTACGTGATTTTCCTTGGACTGCTGGCCTGCAATAACCCAAACGTTATTACCATAACCTCCGTTTCCTTTATTATTTGCGCCGGAACCACCGGGAGAGTACTCCAAGTCCCAATCTCCATTATCTTCAGATCCGGTCCCCTCCACAGAAGAAAATACGGCGCCGGGATTATTCATGGCCATCACAAACATAGACGCAGCCGGGTTTCGGTTCCAAATAGGGGCTGGCCGGCCACTTCGACCGGTGCCAACGGCGTCAAAGCCCTTCCATTGAACGCACCAAGCACTACTATCTGTAATGGTCCCAGTCACATAATAGGCATATTCGCTATAGCCAACCGATGTCATCGTCCACGTAGCGAGATCATTGCTGCCGGTAGAACCAAAAGACACCCGATGGCCCACCCCGTCTAACTCGCGGCCGCCATCAGGCCTAGTGACCACCCAGTTGTCACTTCCAGATGGCACCCAAGCTGGATTGGCATCTTGTACTGCTATATACATTGGGTTTGCAGCATTATCACGTATGAGGATCCACACTTCTTTGCCAGATGAATCATATCCCCATGCAATGTCATCATAACCGCCAGAGCCCAGATCAAGGAGGGTCCAGTTGTCGGCAACCGTAAGATCATCTGCGGTGCAGTACATTATGTGGGCGCTCTCACCCACTGCGATCGCAACGCGAGATCTCCCTGCGGCGGCAACCGTGGAGTTATCTATCTTTTCAATATTTCCCTTGGCCGTGTTATCGAGCTTGGCTATACCGGAAAGAGCAGTGTTATCAATTTTATTTACGGCCATTTAAGACAGCTCCAATGTGTTCATGCTTGGGTTAAAGTAAATCACATTGGCTGTGGTAGTGCAATAGCCCACAATTCTAATTATATCGCCGCTCGAATCAGGAGGAGTCATCGTAACTTTGCCGGCGTTGGCGTCATCAACGTATACGGGCATCCCTTCGTTAAATGTACCGGTAAAGTTTGAATGCATATCAAAGAACCCGCGAATCAACATTCCATGTGTGTCGACCGTTGTGCCAAGTGCGATCGCCAATAAGGTGCCGCATGTGCCAATCGCATTGGCTTGGGCTAATTCCCACTGACCCTCAGCATCCAAATAATATAACTTGCCTGCGGTCGTTGAGCCGCCACTAGGTCCAGCGCCAAATAGGACTACTTCGCCGCCGCCAGTGTCATCGCTATAGCCCGTAGGGTTGTGATGGACATCCAGTGTAGCTACCGGGGCAACGGTGCCAATACCTACAGCCGAAGCTGATACGTTCAGAAGTGACGTGCCCCCTGGCACCATTGAAATAGCATCTTCCTCAAAATTTATGTAGGTGGCATTACCCGTCTTGTCATCTTCATAATATATATCACCGCGTGCAACGCTCCCTGTCGTCCATTTATAACCCATATTATTCAACCTCCATCATAAATAGTCTGCTCTCCATCTTCAAACGTAATAATTGTATGATTTGTAGGATGAGATTTAACGTGGATTTTGATGAAGTCATCAAAGGCATCAAAAAATGCGATCGATCCGCGCGGAGCGGGCGTGAGCCAATGAATAACGGTGTGCCCTGTGGCAAATGTGGCGCCCTCAATTACGACACCCTCTCCAGATATCCCAGTCTCGTCATGCTGTCGGCATACCGTGAATGTTCTGATTCCTTCCGGTGCTCGGTTACTAGGCTTTTTTGGCTTCAGGTCATCTGGCTCGACGGATCCCTCCATCGCCAGGAACACCGTATTGTCGCCCATCAGGCTTCTCCTTGGGGCTCACTTTCCAATAAGATATTTAAGCACAGTTCGTTAATGGCTTCATGTGCAGCTTCATCTGCTTCGATCTCGTCCATACAAATCTCCTCTTCCTCGGGACATATCTTCATTGTAAGATAGTTTTGGAGTTTTTTTAAACTCATTTTCACATCGCAAATTTTAGAATCCATTGATTCAATTTGTTCAACAAGTTCAAGATAGGAGGCTTTATCGTTGGAGCGTGACATATACTAATTAGCTTCTATCGGCGCTATCTCCAATATAGAATCCCAATTTACGTTAAATGCGGGGACCAAAATGACAAAATCCTCAATAATTTGGGCGCCTAGGCCAGTAAAGCCCACATCTACCGCCATTACGTGGCCGATTAGCTGGCCATCCTCCGTGAAGACGCCAGAGCCAGACGATCCTGGCCATGCATAAGAGTGAAGATAAATATAGTGAGATTTAGAGTGGCCTACTATCTTTCCATCAAAAGTTAACGGACCCATGCTATTCGGAAAACCAGTATAGAAGATCTTTTTGTGTATCGAGAGAGCTTCGATCCATTCCTCTTCTTCTGGAATATCTTTCTTTACGTCAACCGGTGCACGATCCTCGATTTCGACCACCTCAATAATGGCATAGTCCTCTCGCTCGTTAACTTCGATGAATTGAACACAATCATGACTTGTATCGGCCACCATTATTATTGTGTGCTCGCAACTTCCAACAATACCATGCTGTGTGGTAAGTATAAAGTATCTGTCATAGACAGTGACGTAAGTACCGCTAGATAAGGCAGTCCCTCCTGATTCCTCTTGATGCGACAGTATCTGCACAGAACTGCGTCGGGAAAGATCGATCGCCCTTCTTTCATTAGACGGCAACGATCGCGATATATTATCCAGTTCATAGGCTTCTGGAGGGGGGACCACAACAGTCTCCATCTCATTGATTACAGAGAGAGTAACGACAAAGGCAATCGGGGCCACACACAGCACACCAACAAGTATTTGTTTGAATACTTTTAACGCCCTCTTCATATAAGTACGTAGGTTGCTAAACTTGTTTTTGATAACTTAAAAAGATCGGCAGCTCTTCTAAGCCCGATTTTTTAGCAAACCACACTAAATCTTCGTTTCCTGTGATCTTGATTCTGCCGTTTTGACCAACCGCCACATATACCGGTGCCGTTGCGCCTGACTTAATAAACTCTTTATACCGTCCTTCAAAATCAGCCATATCTCCGCGATAATACCGGTCCATAAATGGAAACAATTCCTCTACCGGCAGCATCACGTGATAACGCATATCGGTGCTGTCCATCGGAACATCATATACTTTAACGCTCCCCTCCATCCAGTCTTCTAGAACGCCCTGCAATTGAGGGCGCGGAGTGGGCATTGCAGGAGTATCGGGGCGCCCGACACTACCTAGTGCCGCGCCCATGCCGCCGAATCCGCCGGCACCAAAGTTACCTATACTACCCTCATCAATGTTTTGAATTGTTTCTCTCACTGTCCTAATAGTTCCTCGCGTATTGGTACGATGAATCGATGAGGCGCGCAGAACAGTGATCCCTTTGATGCGGCCCAAAGCCGGGATAAGTATACGATCGCGATACTTAACGCGGCTCGCACTTCCCAATAATTCGAATTTAATTTCTAATGTTGCTAGCGTTGCTGAGCCAGATCCCTTTACAGTGTCTCCAAGCGTTCTAACGGTTGTAACACCGTCAATACCGCGAATTTCAGTCTGCGTCTCTTGCATTTCGCCGCCTAGGTCCTTGCTAATTGACACATCTATTCGCATGCGATAAATTCGTAGATCATAGGTCTTGTCATCTTCCGCCAACAGACCCTCTATTCTTGCGATCTGATCTTCGATGCTCTCGTTGACTGGCGTCTCTTTGCTAGCCAACCCAACACCACGACGAACGCGCTCTTTCTGGACATATTCGTCCCAGTTGCGCGGCTTGCCTGTGTCTGGATCGATTGCGCCAGCCATACTGTGGCCACGGAAAGTGCGCGCTAGCATCGGCGTTATGTATATAGCATCTGCCACAAACCGCTCAAGCAAATCCATCTGCTCCCAGTTGTCTCGTAGCCACATCGAGATAAGCATAAAACGCTCGGACATATCGTCGCCGGCATCCGCTTGGGCTCCGTATACACTATCCATCTTCTGGAAAAAGTCAGTCACAGTATTGCTTCTTCCTAGGATATGCTTGCGTGCATGCACCACGTTGCCCATCTCGCTCATTGGGACGAGGAGGATGTCTCGCGCAGCCTCGCGCACAATGTCTGGGTTGTCGTTGATGTGATGGAGCATCGCCAGCACGCTATCGATCTCTTCCACATTGTCATCAAAGTCAACGCGCACCAAGAATGTAAAGTCAAACGAAAGGGTTGGAACGCGCTCGGGCTCTCTCACATCGTGTTTTATCTTGGGATAAATAA
>Ga0209756_1002918_pt1 | contig 14280 bp, 9 predicted proteins | sample ETNvirenome_6_85_FD_184071 | JGI IMG/M metagenome (GOLD analysis project Ga0209756, IMG submission 184071) | Marine viral communities from the Pacific Ocean - ETNP_6_85 (SPAdes) (version 3) | ecosystem: Environmental > Aquatic > Marine > Oceanic | place: Pacific Ocean | collected 2013-06-19
GATAATGATCTTACTCCTGAAAATATGGCAGCAGGAAATCAATCAACAAATACACCTAGTAAAGTTTATGCTATTATGGATGTTCTTAAACAATCAGGTGGAGATAGTTCAACAATCGCTTTTAGTAACGGTAATTTAACAGTTACAGGCAGTGGTGGAGATGATGGAGGAATTTTTTCAACATTACCTTTAGCAACTACAGGCACAACAGAGTTTCAAGCTACATTTAATAATGGGGATGGAGTAGTAGGAATTTGTTGTTATGATAATTTAATAGCTTCTGCAAGTAGTGCATCAAATAATGTTATTAATGGATCATCTTCTCCTTATAATGCAGCTTATGGTTATAAAGAAGATGGAAATAAAATAGTAATTCTTTCTAGCGGAGCAACTACAAGTTCACAAGGAGATGCTCTTACAACTAATTCTGTAGTAACAGTTAGATATAATGCAGATGATAATGAAATTACATTTTTAAAAGATAATGTAGCTCAAGGCAGTGCAGTTTCAACTGTAGCAAATTTAACATATTATGCTTTTATAGCTAGAGAAAGTAATTATAATATTACTATGCATTTTGAAGAAGGTAAGTTTCCAAATACAATTGGAACAGGAAATAAAACTCTTAGTTCTTCAAAATTAGGTACTCCTGCTAATCAAGGAATAGATTTTTTTAATGTTGTTGGATATACGGGTAATGGAAGTACTAACAATATCACAGGAACAGGATTTCAACCTGATTTAGTAGCAATTAAAAGTAAGACTTCTGCTTCTCCTGATGATTGGGGAGTTTATGATGCCATTAGAGGAACAACAAAACAATTAAGTTTTAACTTACCTGCAAATACAGGTGACGCTGACGAACAAACAGAAAGCACTGGTCTAACAGCTTTTGGATCAGATGGTTTTAGCGTAGGAGCATTAGCCGAAATAAATACAAACACTGCTACTTTTGCTGCTTATCAATGGTTAGGACAAAATGGTACAACATCTATTGGAGCTTCTGGTTCTAGGATTGCTTCAACTGTAAGTGTATCTACAGCAGGTAACTTTAGTATAGTTTCTTGGTCAGGTAGCGGCTCAAATGCCACGGTAGGTCATGGTTTATCAGTTGCACCTTCTCTTGTTTTTTATAAAAATCGTAGTACTACAGATAATTGGGTTGTGTACTGTAATCATTTATCTAGTGATGATCATTTTTTACTAATAGATGATGTTGCTGAATCAAACTCTAGTGGTTCTACTATGTTTAACTCAACTGCTCCTAATACTTCAGTATTAAGTGTAGGATCAAATAATGCTACAAATAAATCTGGTGATAATATGATTGCATACTGCTTTGCTTCTATAGCAGGTGTATGTAAAGTAGGAGTTTATGAAGGTAATTCTAATGCTAATGGTCCTTATGTTGCATTAGGATTTACTCCTGCTACCATTATATGGAAAAATATAGACTCCACTGCTCAGTGGCCAATAGTAGATAATAATACTAATTCAACTAATAGTGGAAATCCTTTTGTTAATTGGATGTTAGTTGATAGTAATGGAACACAAGGTGGTAGTGGTAGTTTTGATGTAGATTATTTGGCAGATGGTTTTAAACCTAGATTAAATTCTAGTGGTAATAATCAAAGTACTGTGATTTATTTAGCTATGGCAGATATAGGTGGGAATGGAACACTACCACCAATTTACGGAAAATAGGAGTAAAGTATGTGGGCAAGAATTATAGATAATAAAATTGTACAGACTATTAAACATCCAAAATCAATTGTAATAAATGATGTTCAATATTCTAAAGCAATTTTTAGTTCAGCTTGGTCAGATAATCAACGTAAAGAAATAGGAATGTTACCTTATGAATATTCAGGTTCTTTAATTGATAATATGTTTTATTATACTGTTGAATCTACTCCTGATATTCAAGAAAATAAAGTTGTTATTACAAGAACAAAAATTGCTAGAAATATTTCTGATATTAAAAATACAATGAAAATTCATGTTAATAATGTTCTTAAAAATTATTTAGAACAAACTGACTGGATTATAATTAGGGAGCAGGATACTGGTACTGCACAACCATCAGACTTTGCTAAATGGAGAGATGATCTTAGAGTCAAAGCTAAAGCTTTAGAAACTGCTATAGATAGTAAAGGAGATGTTGCTGGTTTAGAAGCTATGACAATTTCTACAGAAGACGAAAAAATAGCAGAGTTTAATGATTGGCCTCGTAATCCAAGAGAACTTGAATAATGTTATATAAAGTATTTTTTTTAATAAGTTTTATTTTATTACCTATTTATGCAAATGCTGAAGAAACATGGTCTATAGGAGATGAAGTAGCAGCATTCTTTGTTTGTAAGCAAGAAAAAGATATAATGGATTTGGTTATGGCAGATTCTAAAAGTCAAAAATTTTTTGCTGGTAAAGTTGTAGAAAAAAAAATTAATCAAGATTGTATAAAAATTTTTCCTCCTATGAAATTTAAAGTATCAGAAATTATTAGTAGTTATAAGGATCATAGAAAAATAACAAATACTGTTTTAAAGGTAAAGTCTTCTATTAATGATATGCTTGTAGGATATATTATTGTTAAGGGAATCCCTGCTACACCAAAACAGAACTCTTTATAAGGAATTTAAGAATGGCAAGTACATTTACAACTAATATACGCCTTACTAAACAAGGAGATGGAGAAAATCCTAATAGTTGGGGGCAAATATTAAATGATGGTGTTATTAGTTTAACTGATGAAGCTATTGCAGGTATAGCTACTATCAGTGTAGGATCAACTACTTCTGTTACTTTAACCTCAAATAATGGTTCAGATGATCAATCTCGATCTGCTATTTTACATATTAAAGGAACTGTCGGAGGAGCGCATAATACTATCTCACTTGTTATTCCTGGTAATACTAAACATTATTTAATTAATAATGCAGTATCTGCTAACACTACTGCTAGTGATATTATTAAAATTAAAACTGCTGCTGGTGATGGATACGATGCTCCTTTTAGTGGTATAGGATGGATTTATTGTGATGCTACTTCAGTTAAACCTGTTAATACTAAGTCGTTTAATTTAGGAACAGCAGCTAGTGCAGATATAGGGGTATGTGCTACTAATGTACCTGATACATCTTTAGCTGATTTACGATATTTAAGAACATCTGTAACTGTTAATACAACACTTTTAGGTACAAAGACTATACGAGATGGTCAGTTTGTTATTGATACATCTGCTAGGGCTGTTAATCCTATAACTACATTAACAGACGCTGCTTCTATTGCTGTTGATTTTTTAACAGGTAATAATTTTTTAGTTACACTTGGAGGTAATAGAACTTTAGCTGCACCGTCTAATGCCACAGCAGGACAGACAGGTCTTATTTATGTTATTCAAGACGGTACTGGGAATAGAACTCTTGGTTATAATACTGTATTTAAATTTGTAAGTGGTTCTGCTCCTGTTTTAACAACTACAACTAATGCCGTTGATATGCTTATATATAGTGCTAGAAGTGCCACTACTATTGATGCTGTAATGTTACATGACTTTAAGAGATAACACATGACAACTAAATTAGTTAAACTTGATTTTCCTCCAGGTATATTTAAGGAATCTACTAAATATGCTGAAAGTGGAAAATGGTTTAATGCAGATAGGGTTCGTTTTCGGGATGGAAAACCTGAATGTCTTAGAGGATATAAAACTAAGATAGATGATACTTATGATGGTATTGCTAGAGATTTATTGACTTGGGTAGATAATGATCAAACCAAACGAGCTATGTTTGGAACTGATAAAAAATTATTTGAGTTTCATGGTGATACTTTATTTGATGTAACACCATTAGCATCTACAGTAACATTAGCAAATTGTTTTGGTACTTCAGCAGGAACAACTAGAGTTTGTGTTTCAGATAATGGAAGTAATACAAAAGCAGGTGACTTTGTAAACTTTACATCAGCAAGTACTAATCTAGGTGGTAATATTAATTTATCTAATAATACGTATGAAATTGCTTCAGTTGTAGATGCTAATGTATATGTTATTAGTGTTACTGATGCAGCAGATGCTACTAGTACACAGACAGGAAATGCTACACTTAATTATTTAATCACAACAGGAAATGAAGTAGCTAGTCCTGGTCTTGGATATGGAGCAGCTAAATTCCAAGCAACAGTATGTGCATCTCAAACAAGAGCTTGGAATGAGCCTACATCAGCATCAGCATCAGGATTAGTTAGACAGATTACGCAATGGAGTTTAGATAATTATGGAGAAGATGTTGTAGCTAATAGAAGGAATGGTCCTATATTCTTTTATGATACTGATGTATCAACTTCTCCTGTACGTTTAACTACAGTAACTAACTCTCCTGCACGGGTAGATTCAGTTTTAGTATCACCTAATGATAGACATATTATTGCTTTAGGCACAAATGATTTATCAGGAAATTATAATCCACTATTAGTTCGTTGGTCTGATACAAATAGAAGAGATAATTGGACTCCTTCAGTTAGTTCTAATTCTGGAGATAATCTTTTAACAGACGGTACAAGAATTGTTGGAGGAGTACGTTCTCGTAATGGAGTTAATATTTGGACTGATAATGCATTATGGAATATGTCTTTTGTTGGTCCTCCTTTTGTATTTAAATTCCAACAGTTAGGATCAAACTGTGGATTACTTGCTCCTCATGCTGCTGTAGATTATAAAGGAGCATCTATTTGGATGGGGCATGATAATTTTTATACCAATGATGGACAAGTTAGAGTTCTTCCTTGTACCGTTAGAAAGCATGTATTTGATGAATTAAATTTAAGTCAAGTTGATAAAGTTTATGCAGGAATAAATTCAGAATTTAATGAAATCATCTGGTTATATCCTTCTAATAATACTACTAATAGTGATTGTGATAAGTATGTTATTTTTTCACCAGAAGGAAATTATTGGACTATAGGAACTACGTTATTTACAACCTTTGCAGATCAATATGTATTTGGTAATACAATTACAACAGGAGCATCTGTAGGTGGAAATAACCTTTATGATAATGAACCTGTTGGAATTAATTTACAAACAGGATCAGGAAGTGCATTAACTTCATTTATTGAATCTGCTACTTTTGATATTGATGATGGTAATCAATTAATGTTTTTAAATAAAATGATTCCTGATTTTGATTTAACAGATGGTAATATTAAATTTTCTATTACTACTAAAGATTATCCTGAAAGTACGGCATCAGTTACAAAAGGACCGTTTACAATTACTAAGTCTACACAGAAAATAGATTTTAGAGTAAGAGGAAGGCAAGCCAGTATTAAAGTTTCTACTAATTCAACTGAAGCTAAATGGAGATGGGGTGCAGTTCGTGTAGCCTTTCAACCTGATGGAGGAAGGTAATGGCTCGTTATCCTGATCTTCCTTTTCTTATAAATATTACACAAGAAGAAACTAGAAAAGTTTATCAAACTTTAGAAAAATGGGGAGCAGCTTTAATTAATCAACTTGATTTACGAGATCAAGAAATAGAAGCAGCACCTACTACAAATATTTATACAGTTGTTACAGTAACTAATATTGGGCGTCCTAAAGGGGGAGATATTGCATACTCTGCAAGCAGTGGTAAATTTAAGGGTTATGTAAGTACTGCTGCATCTACAACATGGAAAGATTTTAATTGATGACTAATGAAGAATATTTTAAATTTGTTAATAACAGCACTTTGATTAGTAATCTTAATCAAGGACAAATTATGTTACCTGAATTATATAATATTCAACAAAAGTTTCATCCAATTCAAAATGTATCTAGTATAAATAATAATCCACAATCTAATTATACTTCTTTTGGAGATAGCTATGCGACCAACAGATAGAAACTTTGAAGGCTTTATGGATGTAAGAGATATGCTTCAACGTGATGATGCTTCTCGAAAAATGGTTCAAAAAATGACTGATCAACCTACTAGACAAAGAGTAGTACCACGTACTCCTTCTAGTAGACCAATGCCGCCACAGCGTCCTTCAGGTGTACCACAGCGTCCTTCAGGTGTACCTGCAAGAAAGAATCCAGAGCATCTTAAAAGGTATTTTCTAGAAGCAGCACTTGCAACAAAGCCTAATCTATTTGAAAATGCTGTAAAAAATGAAGTAGCTATACAGAATGATATGCTTAAAAGTGGTTTACAACAACTTGCAATGGCAAAACAAGCGCATAATAGAGTTACTAGAAATCAACAAGTACCTGTTATAAATAAATCTTGGGGTGGATTTTTAGATGGTTTAAAAGATGTTGCTGTAGGGACTGTTAAAAATATAGGTTATGATCTTGGAGCAGCAGCGGTTGGTTCTCTTGTAGATGCAACTGGTCTAGAAACATTAAGTGATATAGCTAATAGTGCGATAGGACAAGGGCTTATACGAACAGGTTTACAAGGTGGTTTACCTATTTTAGAGGAAGAACTATTTGGTACTACTGTTTTAGGGGGTTCTCAACACCCAGATCATTGGTTATATGCAGGTTTGGAAGGTCTTAGATATGGAGAAGAACATCGGCGCAGACATCCTGATGAGCCTATTGCAGGAGCATTGTGGTTAGATGAGGAAGACCCTGAAGAAAGAGAAATACTTAGAAAAATGAGAGATAGGCAGAAAGAAGAAAGAGCAAAGCCTTTTTACCAACAAGTAGCAGGAAGAGCAGGTTTGGGTAAAACAGTTTCAGGAGGATCGAAAAAAGACACAAGAGAGGAAATAGTTAGAAAACTAGGTACAGGTGTAATACCTTTATTAACAACTATGGAGAAACACTCTCAGCCTGAACAACCAGATACAGCACCACAAAAAATACCTAAAAGTAAAAATATTGCAAAATTACCTGATGAAGTTGGTGGTCAAAGAGGTGTATCCCGAAGTCCAAAATATACTGGTCCTCCATTAACAGAGAAGCAACAACAAGAATTAAGAACAAAAGGTTTTACTACAGTTACTGATAAGTCTGGAAAGAAAATAAGAATAACGAAACAAGATTTAGTAGGTAGTGTAGTATACCGAACTCGCGAGAAACCAGTACGTGCTACTCAATCAGGAGGATTAGTCTCTCTAGCTAGAAGTGGTCCTGTACATATATCTCAACATCCTCAATATGATAAAATAGGTTTAACTCCTGCTGAAAAAGGATCGTTAGGTGATCCAACTTTTGCTTATCAAAATGCTCAATTTCATAAACTGTTCCCAACTGCTGCTGTTGGACCTACGCAATCTGCAACAGAAGGTGATGCATATCTGACTCCTGCTATTGGTGGAGTTCGATCTAGTCCGTATGTATTTAAAAAATATAGGGAATGGCTAGATAGTATAGGAGGCGCACAAAATTTAGACCAAAGAGCGGTTAGAAAAGGTATTTTAACAAAAGCACGCCATGAAGATGAATATTCTGACGAAAATACTTTTGATATTAACCAATATTTAGATGATAAAACTTCAGGCGCATATGCAGCGCGTGCAGGAGCTTTTCTTAATCCATTTGGTCTTAACTGGGAGAATGAATGGAGAGCAATGAATAGAGGTCGCGATCCGTTTGGTAACGATTTAGGACCAATGCCTTCAGCATTAGAAAAAATTGCTCCATTACTTTCTTCGTCCTCTGATATTAGTATAGGATTTGATAGTGGCATTCCTGTATCACAAGCATTCAGGAGTTTATCTGGAGATTCTTCAGGATTAGCTACAGTATTATCTAAATTTGGTCCTAGTGCAGCTAATAGAAATTTTGTTTTAAAACTTCTTGGTGCTGATACTGAAGAAGATATTGACGAATTATTAGAAGAAAATGAAGAGTTAAAATCTGATTTGCTTGAACCATTATTTACTGATCTTAAATTAACACCAGCAGCTACTGGTGGTTCTGTTAATTTAAAAAGAGGAGGTTCTCCAAAACAAGAAACCATTATGAAAAAACATTTTTCAGGTTTGATTGGTGGAGAAGGACATGGAATGGAAGATAATGTTCAAATGCCTATTGTATCAGATGGACAACAAATAGCTACATTAGCAGTAAGTCCTGATGAATATGTATTTGATGCTTATACTGTATCTGCTTTAGGAAACGGTAGTGCTAAAGAAGGTGGTAAAATTTTAGATCAAGTTGTAAAAGATATTAGAGCAGCAGCTTATGGAACAGATGATCAACCTAATGAAATTAATGGTTCTGAAGAATTAAAAATAAGTTTAAGTGGATTAGCATAAAGGATATATACGATGGCTTCATCAACTTTAGGAACAGGATTTTTTCAACCACAGGCTCGTCCAGGTGGTGTAACGATTGCTACAGAACGTCTAGCGGAGGAAATTGGTCCGTTCATGAAAGACTATCTGGAGCGAGAAGCTGCACTGGCTACGCTTCGGACTGAGGGTTTTCGTGATGAAGAAACTGGAGAACTTGTTCTTGATCCTGTAACAGGTGAACCTATTGATCCAGGTGGTTATAAAGCTTTTACAGGACCAACAATTGCTGAATTTACTCCTGAACAGTTAGAAGCTCAGAGAGGATTAGCGGGTCTTGCAGGATTTGATATATCTGTTGATCCTACTACAGGTGAACGCACTGTAACTCAAACAGGTCCAGGTATTACAGCAGATCGTTTTGCTGAAGCTGAAGCTTTAATTCGCGGACAACCAGAAGAATTTACAGGAGATGTTGCAGAAAAATTTATGTCTCCTTTTCAACAAGCTGTTGTTGATATTGAAAAAAGAGAAGCGCAACAAAAGTTTGAACAAGAAGTTTTACCTAAAGTACAAGCTGCTGCTATTCAATCAGGATCGTTTGGAGGTAGCAGGGGAGCTTTATTAGAATCAGAAGCTTTACGAGGACAAGGACAACTTCTAAGTGACATACAACGTAAAGGATCACAGGCTGCATATGATCGAGGGTTAAAAGCTTTTGAAATGCAGAAGGGTAGAGAAGCTGCCACTGCTCAAGGACTTACAGGATTAGCTACTGGTGAATTTGGACAACGAGCTAAAGAATTATCAGGTATAGAACGAGTAGGAGCATTACAACAACAGCAAACACAGACTGCTCTTGATGAAGCATATAAAGAATTTCTTGAAGAACAGGCTTTTCCTGAAAGTGTTCTTGATCGTATGCAAGCAGCAGCATTTGGTTTCCCTGCTATGAGACAAGAAGTTAGGCAATCACCTACTACTTTTGGTCCTTCAACATTTGCTAATTTAGCTTCTACTGTAGGATCAATAGGAGCAGGTGTGGGTAGTTTATTTGGTCAGTTAGGTGGTCAGAAAGCAGCACCAAACATACGAAAAAGAGGTGGTCTTATTTCTCGTCGTGATGGTGGACTTGTTCCTTTAGTACGAAGGCAGTCTTCTGGTGATGTAGTTTATGGAGGAACGCGAGTAGACCCTACTAGGCCAACTACAGAAAATACTTTGCAAAATCAAATGTTAGCAGCAATACGTAATAGACAAACTGTACGAGAACGTGCTGCTCTACAAAGAGAAGAGATAGCAAGACAGCAAGCTGAACGAGCAGAAAGTCATAAAGCTAGGCTTGTTGAAAGAGCAGACCCTTGGACAATATTTTTAAGATCATTAAGATATGCAAATCAAATACCTGAAGGTAAGGATGCTAGGGACTTTCCTTTGGGATTTAATGTTCAAGCTGTATCACAAGATATAACTGATACAAAAGATGCATTAGAAAAAGAATATAGAACTCTTGAAGAACAAGGAGAAGATGCAAAACTTGCTGCAATGCAAGCTGATATTACTCGTATGGAACAACAGTCTGAACAAGATGTACGAGATATAGAAAGACAATTACCTTTTTCTCAAGACAAAAGAGAAGAGAAAAAGGTTGCTCTTAAAGAAAAAGAAGTATTTAGTACGATAGATTATAATAACAGCATGCTTAATCTTAAAAATGCACAAAATAAAAATGATTTGTTTATAGCTAAACAGAAATTAGTACAGAATAGTCAAAAACTAATACAAGATCAAACAAATAAAGATAGAACTTATGAACTTAATATCAAAAAACTTGAGAATGCTATTCGAGCAACAGATGTTTCAAGCAGAAAAGTTGTGCTTGATTTGATGAAAGATAACAAATTTAAAGATTCTCTTTCAACAGGATATAATGCATATGCTCTTAACCAGTTAGAACAAGCAAAAGTTAGTAAAGAAGATGCTATTAAAATTTTAACTTCTGCTATTCTAGGACAAGGTATTGGATCCGATCTGACAATAACTCCTAATGTTGATGGTACTATAAAAGATGAGGATAGAAAGAACGCAAAAGACAAAGCAACAAAACTGGTAACCGATTTTCGGTACGGTGAATAGGATATATTAATGTCTGAGCAGTCAGTTACATATGAAGACTTAAAACAAAATTCTAAGTTTTTAAATGCTGCCTATAGTACTTTACGCGGGTTAGGGGAGAATGTATCTACAGACCCTGAAGAAATTGTAGATACATTTTTAACTAAGCGTAGATGGTTTAATGCTAACTTAGGATCAACGATTAGTCAATCAAATGATATTTTGAATGACTTTACTCCTCGTATGTTAAAAGATTATCAGTATGCTGTTGATCAAATTGATGCTGTTCCTAACTTTGGAGAAGGTTCTGCACCTAAATGGGAGGCAGCTACTGATTATATTAAAGCTGCTGTATCTGATCCCGCTAACATTGCATCAGGTCTTGCTGCATTTTTTACTTTTGGTGGAGGAGGTGCTGCTGGATTTGCAGCTAAAGAAGCAGCTAAAGCAGGTATTGGACAAGCACTTAAACAGAAATTGAAAACTCTTGCTGGTAAACAAGCATTAAAAGCTTATGCTGTAGAAGGATCAGTATCTGGAGCAGGTGAAGGAACAAGAGAGAATATTTCTCAAGATGTTGAAATAGCCACAGGTAAACGAACTGAAAAGGATATTAGTCAAATAGCACTTAGCACTGCTATAGGTACAGCCGCTGCTCCTGTTGTAGGTATTGCTGGTAATATTGCTTTTGATCTTGCTAAAGAAGGCGTTGTTAAACCTGTAGGTAAAGTTATAAAAAAAGGAACTACAACAGTTGCTCCTAATTTGGTTAAAACTGTAGGAAAAGTAGCTAATGCTGTAAAAAATAATGTAATACCTACATCACAATTAGATGAAGGTATTATACGTGTAGCTGAATTAACTACAGGTCAAACTCGTCCATTAGAAGAAGCTGTTGAAAACTTAACTTCTAAAATGGATGTTGAAATTAAAAATAATTTTTCAACGAAAGAAGATATTAATTTATTAAACCGTGCTTTAGAAGGAAATAGTAATGCTCTGTCGCAAATAGCTCAACGTAGTGAGGCTATGAAAATTTATATACAAGAGTGGTCAGATATTACTAGACAACTTCAAGATATAGCAGGTGCTGGTAAATTTATTAATAGTACAATTAAAGGTAAATATAAATATAACCCAAACAAACCTTATGCTAGAGATATTTATGATAAATTTACAACATCTTCAAGAGAACCTTTTGAAGAGTTTATTGAAAAAAATCCAACTATATTAGGAGATTTAAAAAAATTATTAATTGATGATAAAGATTATGGAAAAAAAGCAGGACTTTATGACTCAAAAGGAAAATTTAATAATAACATTGATATAGATAAAGCAGTTAAAGATTTTGCTGAAAAACAATATGGTCCTGTTTTAAGCAGAAGAAAAACATTAGGACCACTAATAAAAAGTAAAGAGATACCTGAAGTTGTTAAAACTATTTGGGGTTATAATAATAAACCTGCGGTACGTGCTTTGGAAACAGCTAGAGGAATTGTTGATTCTTCGTTACAAATGAGGCTTGCTAGTTCTTTATCAGAAAGTTTATTAAGCAGAGGAATTGCTAAAAGATTACCTGAAGGAGAAGCACCTTCAGAAAATATGGTAAAACTTACTACAGGCTTAACAAGAGGTGCAGGTGGAAAAGCTGAAAGAGGTAATAAAGATTCTCCTTTTGCATTATCTGAGTTTCAAAAATTACAAGGTTTAGAAGATGTATATATAGATAAAGATGTGGCTAAAACTGTTAAAGCTTTAGTAGAACAGTTTGATGGATCAAGACTAGTTAAAGAAGATGGCATTTTAGGATCAATGGCTAATGTAATGGGCGCTATTCAAGGGGGTTTGAAAAAAGGTAAAACAGTTTATAATCCTATTGCTCATATACGAAATGCTATGGGAGCTACACAGTATCTTGTTGCAAGTGGTAATGGTATGGGAATTGTAGATGGTGTAAAATTTCTTGCTACTGCTACGCCTGAACAAAAGAAAAATTTACTTGATACTGTATCTCGTCTTGGATTGAAAGGAAGTCAGGTTGATTTAAATCAAATTTTTACAAGACTTGCAGATTTAGAAAAGCAAGGAGGAACTAAAGGAGGACAAATAACAAGAGAAGTTGCTGTAGGGTCTATGACTTTAGGTCAAAACTATTTAGAAAAAATCCCAGGTCTTAAAAAGTTATCTAAAGGTGCTGAAAAAGTTTATATGGGTACAGATGACATGGCTAAAGTAGCTGCTTTTATGAGAGAAAAGACTACATCTCAAAAAATTTGGGATAATATGTCTGATGAAATAAAAAAGCAAAAAAGACTTGAATATAGTAAAACATTTAAAGGTGGGTCTGCTATTCCAAGACAAGAACAAGCTTTGAAAAATTTTGATGATGAGCTTATAAATGAAATGGCTGTATCTAAAGTTATGAATCTTGTACCTGTGTATTCAAGAATACCTCCTATCATTGAAAAACTTAGAGGTATTCCAATAGTAGGAAACTTTGCAGCATTTCCTGCTGAAAACCTTAGAACTAAATATAATTTATTTAAAATTTCAGGAAATGAAATACAAGAAGGATTAGCAACAGGAAATAAAGCTTTAGTAAATTCAGGTTTAAGACGGTTAGCTTCTCAAGCTACAGTTGCAGGAGGAGCTTATGCTGGTACTTGGGTATATAATAAGCTAGAAGGAACAGATAAATATGTAGAGGCTATCAGAAATACTTTACCTGAATGGTCAAGGGATGGCGCTCTTGCTGTATCTGTAGACGATAAAGGAAGAATTACATATCAGAACATGAGCTATATTAATCCTGATCAATATGTTTTAGATTTAATTATGCCTTTTATTTTAGATGTACAGAGTGGTAGAGATGTAGATGAGTCTACAATGGATGTTTTATCAACTGTATCTAAAAGATTATTTGAACCTTTTTTAGGAACATCTTTAGCAGTTCAATCAGGATTTCAATATGCAGATGCTATTAAAAGTTTAGCAACAGGCGAAGGTAATGCACTTGATAAATTGGTACAAGTAGCTAGAACTCAAGAACCTGGATGGTCAAAAATAGCTAGAGAAATTGCTGTTGACGCAGGGTTTTTAGATACTAATGCTTATAATGCTGCCGTGCTTGAATCTAAACTAGATCGTAGATTAATAGGAGAAAAACCAGAACGGTTTGAAAACTATAGTTTGTTTGAAAATTTAAGTCGTTATGGGGTAAATCCATTAGAGCCTTGGGCTTTAGGAGTTAAAACAGAAGAGTTTAAACCTAGAGAACAACTTGCTTATACAATTAGAGCAATTAATTCTGGACAAAGTAAAACATACGCTCAAGGTAGACAAGAGATTAAAGATAGATTAACTGATCCAACAGTTTTTCCTAATACTAAAGATATTTCTAAAATATATAGAGAAATGTTATCTACTCAATTTAATTCAAGACAACAAATGAAAGATTTATTTTTATCTTATCACTCTTTTTTAAGACCTGCTCAATTAAATAGACTTTTATTAAACGATAATATTGTACGTGATACTTTAACTAAAGATCAAATTAGAGGTTTAATAGGTAATCGTTTTATACCTACTAAACTATCTAATAGTAAAAAATTAATACAAGATATTATAGCTACAAATAAAAATAGACCTGATACTGAACAGATCAAGCCATTTTTATTTCAAAAGGCTTTAAGAAACGTGGAACGAGAATTTCATAATCGTTCACTAGCTAATGATATTCAAGAAGAAGAAGAATAATGGAACTGGACGCAAGACTTTTAATAACATTAGGTGGGATGCTTATCTCAGTACTGACAAGCTTTATTGTTACTCGTCAAAAATGTATAGAATTAGAAGACGATGTAAAGAATATACAAAAAAATATTAATGAATTATTTGATTCATTAGAAAAGAATAATATTAGTACACAAGTAA
>Ga0209756_1002919_pt1 | contig 14276 bp, 19 predicted proteins | sample ETNvirenome_6_85_FD_184071 | JGI IMG/M metagenome (GOLD analysis project Ga0209756, IMG submission 184071) | Marine viral communities from the Pacific Ocean - ETNP_6_85 (SPAdes) (version 3) | ecosystem: Environmental > Aquatic > Marine > Oceanic | place: Pacific Ocean | collected 2013-06-19
CCGCCCCCTTCTTTGGGCCGAAAAATCCCGAAGGAACTCGCTGTTGTACAGTTGATTTCTGAAATCCCTTAATAAAGCCAGCCATCTTGCTGCTTTGATTTTTGACGCTTTTGCCGGTATCCTTAAATCTACCCTTTACTTTCCTTCCCCACCGATCAACATCATCAGCACTATTTTTAAGAGCACCCTGAGAGGCCCTACGAGCCCTAAGCAACTCTCTCTCAGCCTTTGCATGCGCTTTAGGTAATTGATCAAAATCAGTTCCAAACCCAGGCAGCGAAGCTCGAGCCCCCGGAAGTTTATCAAAATCAGTTCCAAATGCAGGCAAACCTCCACCAATCCTAACATTCTTGCTAGCGGTCTGAAAGTCTTGGAACCCAGACTGCATGACCCTTTGATCCGCCCTAATAGCTGCAAAAGTATCTTTAATGTTTTTACCAGCAGACTTAACCTTACCACCAACCTGCACCCACCCAGTACCAAACCTTCTAAGAGCCGGTACACTCTGGCCAGCCATAGCCTTAGAAAGCGTCAAGCTTCTAGTCAAATCCTTCATCTTCGGCATTATGGCAGCTGCTACCCTGCCGATACTGCTAATTCCAACACTTGCCTGACCGAAAATGAACGCCAAAGGACCAAGAGCAGCAGCAAGTAAACCAACTGCAAGAACCATCCTCTTAGTAGCAGGGCTCGTCTCTTGCAGGGCTTGAATCCATCCCCTGATCTTAGGAATAATACCCTGAATAGTGTCAAAGAACTCTGCACCAATCTCTAAGAGAAGATTTTTAATATCGGTACGAACCTTTTGCATCATCATCGCAGGTCCGCCCATCACAGCATTGAACTCTTCGGTAAACTGCTTACCGGCACTAGAAGCACCCATAAAGTCAATCACCATAGCTTTCATCGGAGGACTCAAATCTTGTAGAGCAACATTCAAAGCCTTAGAGCGCTCTTGACTAGTCAATTCAGTCGTGTTCAGATCAGCCATAGCAGCAGTTAAAGCTTGAGCTTGCTGCTCTGCGTTTAACATATCCGTCTTTTCCAAGCCTTCAACATCAGCTATCTTTTTCATCTCTCGTTCCATTTTATGAACGTCGAGCAAGAAGCTGTCTATTGACTCTTCAGTATCAAATATATTCGCAAATTGTGCTTTCAGTTCCTCATCATTAATCGTATTGGCTATTTGCGCACCAACATCAACTCTACCAATCTCAGAAAAAATGTTGCCAACTTCTGCAACATTATCAGCAAAAGAACCCAAAGCTAAAGTAGTAGCATAGATACGTGAAGCCTGACGTTTTCCAACCAACTCACCAAGATAAACAAGAGCCTGCTCATCAGAAGCCTCTCTAGCAATCAGCTCCATATTCTCAGACAGTTTGAAGAGCATCATATTGCCAATACCTAGATCCTCGTGGAAACCTTTAAACCCCTCTCTTCCTGCCAAGTCTGCTGCCAGATCTCTAACCTTAGTAGTCGGATTAACCATCCTCTGCAAAGCAAACTTCAAAGCGTGAGCAGACTCAGTGGCGTTCAAACCAGACTGTCTCATACCACCAATAATGCCAGACAAGAACACAAGTTCAATACCAGCAGCCTTAGCAGCAGGCGACACCTGCGGGAACGCTTCAGCCAAATCCCTCAAGGACAAAGCAGTGGTATTCTCAACAACGTTGAACTTGGCGAGCATACCACGAACAACATCAATCTTAGGCACGACTTCCATAATCGCATTGCCAAACTCATCAACTTCACCTGTCGCTTTCTCAGTATCGCCAATAATACCAGCAATGTTGGCAACAAAATCACGCCCAACCTCAGCAGACACCTGACCAACATGCTCCAACTTGAGCGTTAGTTCTGCATACATAGAAGCCGTATGTGCCAGATCGTCACCACCACCAAGCATCTTCTTGCCCATCTGAGCAAAATCAGATGTCAGTCCAGCAACAATGCTCCTAGAAACACCCAACTGAGTTGAAAGATCGTGCATCCTTTTACGAAGCGTCTCTTCGGCATCACCTGTTAAACCCAGAATCTTCTTAGTTCTAACAAACTGCTTCTCAAAAGCCTCAAACGCCTGCATAGACGAACGCAACATAATGCCAAGAGGCGCCGTGATACCGACAATCATCTGGCGACCAACCCACTGAAGGTTCTTAGCATTCGTCAGCATCATGTTGGTGACGTTTCTTAAATCAGTGCCCAGCTTCCGAAGCGGAAGACCAGTCATTTGCTTGCGCGCTATAGCTATCTGCTTTGAATAAGTACGCCAAGCCTTACTGCCAAGACTTGTTTCTTTTCTGGCTTCCTTCAAGCCACCAATTTGTGTCCTGATCTCATTTCTGAAGACCTTCTGGTTTCTAACCAGCATCTTCATAGTCGTAGCCTGCCCGAAGAATATCTTTTGAAGATCCTTAGCAGTGCCTTCCAACTTGGGGAAAGCGCTAGACAACTGCATAGAAGCATTTTTAACTTCTATGGTTCCCGCTTTCAGTTTGAGTACAGACGCACGAAGTTGGCCCAGCTCATTTAAGCCGCCAACTTTAATTTTAAACTCTAAGTTAGTCTCACCTGAAGCCATACATCACACCTACTCTATTATCCCACATCGTTGCTTTCATAACCAAGCCCGATGGGTAAATGTGTGATAGTAAATTCACTGTCTAAATCAAAGTCAGCAGAAGAGCCCGAACCTCTCTCCAGATCCTCAAGATCTGTCATGGGACTATACTCGCCTAGCCCCTCTCCTGTTACTACTCTAGCTAGTAAATCATAATCATTATGACGCCTGAACCGTACCATATCAACGATATGTGTTAACTCAGGCAATGTTAATGCAAGCTCTATGTCTAATATGCTTTTCCAAGCCCCAACGGAGACAAATGCCTCCAAAACGAGATGATGGAGAGGGAAGTCGCTCCAACCTGCTTGTTGCGAAGCGACTTCATCTCCCCCTCCATCTACTCGTTTGGGTCTTCTGTAACCTCATTGCCCATACTGGCAGCCATTAAAGCTCCAAAGCATTTGAGATCTAAAGCATCTTCGAGAGCATCTTCATCATTAGCCAAGTCAGGATCAACCTTTTGCAGAGCGATTGCGGCTGCAGATACCATATTATCAATATCTGCATCAGAAAGTCCCGCATCACTATCGACATTTAACTTATCCGCAATTTTCATAAAACTACGGAGTTGCCTGATAGTGAGAGGGAATACTTTCCGATTCACACCGTCTGCAAACGCAATATCCTGACCTTCTCGTAGGTCTTTATTTACAGCCATTTACTTTTCTCACCTTTCATTAAGTGGTAGATGATCATTCTACCATATTGTTATAAAGAAATCAACTACCCTCCGCTAATTACGAAAGAGTTACTTGATCTTGAATCTTACCATACTCGTAGCCGACATCAGCAGCCGTAGGCAGAATCCTGAATTCCACAGGGAACGCCACAGCCTCAGAACGCTTCATCGAATGCGAACTAGCACCATACGATACAGCACGCTTAGTCTGATATGTACGAGTCTTGGTTGCAGCAGCCGTTGTACCGGGCGCGTTGCCCACTACCTGCACAACCTTCTCATACGGATATACGTTTTCAATACCAAACTTGAACGTCACCGATGCAGAAGCACCAGCCAACGTATCCAAATCGGTAACGATATCAGCAGAAGCCGAATCAGAACTAGCGACTGTAGAGTTGTAGTTCCATGCGTGGGCGAGGTTCCTTAAAGTTGCCTCAGCCAAAGTCGTCTTCATCATGACCTTAACACGCGACTGGATAACCTTCGCAGCGTCACCGAACTGGTCAACTTCAATATCAACCATGTCTGGTTCCCAAGACAGTTCGACACCATCAATGGTGGCACCAACGTCAGTTAACGCACCAAAACCAGTTCCTGCTTCGCCAATTGCGACGGTTGCTTCACCGACTACGATGTTTGTAGTAGTAATTGCCATTTTTTCCTCCTATTATTCTAGGACAAACATACGCTTACCACGCTTGTCTCTCCATCTTGCTATTTTTATTGCGTGCTCTAAAGGCACTTCATCCTTCCGACTCCCCACTCCCCTAGAGTTCTGCCACTCAAATTCATAAGTAGCTTCCCCTATACGAGCAACGAAACCGGATGTCTTTCCCACATACGTAATAGAAGTATACATTACTTTCATTTTTCTTGCGAATCAATCTGTCACGTACATGACTGAAAAGTCTAGTTGGATAGCGTACCAGCCCTCCTTTTCTAGAGGTTCTGTATTTCTAGACCTCAACAATTTAGAACCCAATACCCGATTTTCAATACTATTTGTGTTAGCGGTAGATGTTACAGTAGCGTCTGTACCCGGCCCCGCAGGCCCACCACCAACATCAAACATACTAATAATTTTATTAGCGATCCTAAAGCAGCGATCTGCTTGAGAGTCGTAAATATGATACCGGATTGTATCTTCACGTATCATATAAGAAGTGCTTTCAACATGACCGGGTATCCAATAGTAGATCAAAAACGGTGGAGTTTGATTAGTGGGAGCAACCATTGGAAAAATATCCAGAGTTGTTCCAGCTACAGTAGCCAATTCTGAATTGGTCGTTAATGCTGTGTTGAAATCATACGCTATAATCTGATCACCAAATACCGGCATTACCTTGTAATCCTCCCACTGAAATCTCTTTGAACGTTAACAGATAGATCTTGCATTTCATCATTTACAATCCCCACAACCTGATCTTGTATAGAATCTAAAAGACCTTGACTTGGAGAAGATAACGAAATATCCAATCCCTCCATACTTACACGCCACTCAAGCTCCAGAGCGTTCTCCCGTCCTGGGAACGCATCCCTAATGCGATTTTCAATCTGCTCAACGGACCGAGAACCATGTACTGTTAATGCCGTATAAAGTTCAACTTCAGCAGATTGCAACTTTCTTGCCATCTGCTTAAGTCCTTCATCTTTAACCTGCATCGAATACCAGCCCTTTTGTGACATCACTGCACCTCCGACACAACTCTAGCAGTAATATGTAAATGGTGTATCTTCCCTGACGGACCAGTCCATTTCATAATAGATAAAACTTCCAGCGGACCCGCCTCAATAACAGTGCCACGATTATCACGAACATTGAATAATCTAGACTGATAAGTAATGACACCATTAAACTGCTTTGGAACATGAATATGGTATTGATCAATATCTTTAATATACGGGCTTACATCACGCTCATGACTACCGGGAGCCATAAAACCATTAATAGTCTCTGAGTAGAAATAGCTTTTTACTGTCTGACCAGCAGCAGAAGTGCTAGAACTCAGTTGATGAACATCGATCCGCTGAGGGAACTTCATGAACGTTTGGAAGGCCATGCTTACCCCACGTAATCCATTACATAGTGCGTATAGTCCATCAGTAGCACATCGGCATCAGTATTGCCAGTAGTGCCATAGAAATCCCTATCAAACCGGTACCTCGTAGTATCCATATCGATAGAATGAATACGATGCCTGCGAAATTCGCTATCATCATTCATGAGATCTAAAATCAGAAGTTCCGCAGCATCTCGAACATTATTTGGAACGTATCTCCATCCATAATTGCCTGTCACCTTATAGTCGGATTTACTATTGAACTTATTATGATAAGTTCTAGCAATATAGCTCTTCCTAGTATCGGATACCTTATTTTTAAATCGTATCGCATATGAGGAACCGAAGTTGCCCATAGCATGATACTTCTCTAAATTATTCAAAGTAGATTCACTACTGTTATGAATAGTTTCAGCGTCACTATCTCCAAAGTCGGCAACCACGGTAGTTAATGTATCAATAGGATGCGGTAAACGCAAAAAGCGAGTATCGTAGCCATCTATAACAAAACTCTTTGAGCCATAGTAATCAAAATTCTGACCACAGTAGGTATTGATAATCCTACGCGCCTTCTTTTCGTAATCATCAAACTTGGCACCAAACGTTGTCTGCAGATCGGAATGATTAGTAAAAAATGTTATAGCCGTAATATACGGCGTATACACGCTAAAATAATTTTCACTATTATATTCCGTAGAGCTTATATTGTAATCAAAAACAACCTTATGAGCCCCGCCCTGTGATAAAACAAAATTATTAGAGCTTGCTGGCGACTCTCCATATGTAATAGAGTAGTTACCAGCAGAAGTTCTCGTACACGCCGTAGAAGCCTGCACAACGCTGCTATCGGCAAATTCATGATATAGCGTAGCATTCACAGTGCTGCTATCGGGGTCTGCTCCTAGAGCTAATGATATTGTTTTACTTGTATTTATTTTTACATCATCCATGACGACCTCTATATAGAGTATATCATTTTAGCCGTCCAATAGCTAAATGTTTGACTAACAGTCGCAGCTATCACAGCCGCAAGAGCAATCAGAATCGCATTCGCATTCACAGTCACATTTAAACATAATCATCCCTTAATTTCTATCTATATACTACCACTTACCATTTTTTCCCGCCATTGGAGCGCATAGCGACGACAATTAGAACATGCACGATGAGTGCAACCTTCTAGTGGGGCATCATACCTGGCCCAAAATGACCAAGCCATTGAATCAGCGCTGGTCAAAAGGTGTTTATTTGCTTTATACGCGTTGCCTTTAATGCCAAAACCATGTAATTTTAATGGTTGCAACATTGCAATTATGTCAGATATTTCAGTATCAGCATTCCTCCTACATACCGACCCTAAGCCAATCGTATCTTCCTTGTTGAGATCTACGCCTGCTTTTTCATACATGTCAACGCATTCTAAATAACTATCCTTACTCCATCCTTGGAGAACTGGGACCAGAACAGGACCAAGAATATCTCGCAGTTCAAGGAAATTTCTTACCGTTTTCACTTGATGCTCTTGAACAGACAGGCCGGTAGCTCTTAAAGCAGAAGCCTCGCACATCCAATCTTGTGGAGCAGCCCAATCCAGCATGCCTATTTCATCAATATATCTATTCACAGTCTTGGCATATTCAACAGCCGACATAGACCACTCTCCGTACTTATGGAGTTCAGTAAAGCCACCTGAATCTAAAGCCCAGCGATGAGAAGCGACAGGCATGGCAACTCGTCGCTCCAGCCTACGTCGTGAAACAAATAACGGAACGTTAATATCTTTCAACCAAGCAGGTTCGTGTACTCCTAAGTAAAACAATACCCTGAATCGCAGTCCTCGGGGCCACCAAAATCAAAAGTTAATTGATCATCCACGACTAGATCTAATGGTTTAGCATACCTAGTTAACCATACTTTATCTTTACCACCAGCATTACGTTTATTATTGATTTGCTCTTCAAGATAAACAGACTTATCAAAGAGGTCTCGTCTTTCAATCTTTAGCCGTCGCCAGTTCTCCATAGTATGAAAAGGGCAGAAAAAACATGCCGACTTAGGAGGCTCAGGCAAACCGGCCTCTTTAATCACATCAAAACATGCTTTACGATTCATATTTAACTGCAGTAAAGGATACTCCAACACTTGATCATCGAAACCAGAACTATCTCTAGCGCGCTCAATCTCGTCTACAGAAATCCCCAGTCCGGTCACAGCAGGATCATCTCTACAAGAACCATTAGCGCGCTGCCATCTACGTATGACTCTTATCTTGAAATCCGAAGTACACCCTCTAGTACCCGGTGCCCCATTAGACATCTTAACAGGAATAGGTATTTGGCTTGTGTTTTCCCTAAGCAGTCTATTCCATATAGTCTCTATCGAGCCATTTTTCATGACACGATGCAATTCAATCAATTCAATACCGTGCTTTTCTGCAAACGGCACATGAATATTATGATAATAATCTAAAGATCGGGGATCCTCGCTGTCATCACCAACGTTGGCAAATAAAAAGATATCATACGGCTCAGGTAGTCTACCTAAAGCTTGTAATACTAATACCGCTGTGGACTGAACACCTGCACCGAACGAGAATGTTCTCATGCGACATTACTTCCAGAGAGCTTCCCAAGTCTTAGATCCGACAATGCCATCTGGACGTAATCTAACATACTTTTGGAACTTCTTAACTGCCTTTAGTGTCCCCCGACCAAAGATACCATCTGCGATACCGGCATCTACACCAATCGCTCCAAGCCGTCTCTGCATCGCTTTTACACGCTCAGACCGTTCCTTGTATCGTATTGGCTCAAGCTGAACATTTTTCTTAATATCGTCAAGAAGTTTAGCCAGCCCCAACCAATCTATTGCAGGAGTTACTTTCTCAGCCTCGATCTCAGGAACACCGTTTTCTATATCAAACCATCCATCGCCATCACGCGGCTGATGGTGCCACCACTCGCTTGACACAGTGGGATATATTCCATAATGTTTAGCAATATTATTAACTTCCCAAGTTGAAATACCTTTACCGACCAAACCAAAATCAACAGCATAACAATAACCATCAGGTTGTTCCATATGAAAAGACCCTCTAAAGAATCCATCAGGACGCTGCCAATCAGGGTTAGCAGCCAAATTGCCACGACCCTTCTTGTACTTATCATGCAGATACTTCTGCTGCGCATACGTCCTGCAACCAGATGTTACAGTTACGCGACCCTTAATCTTGGGATCTTGAAAAAACTTATCCAATCTAGCTTTAAACCTAGGGTGTAGCAGACTCAAGTCTACTCTTGAATTACTTACCGGTATCGTCAACGCTACTCACATCCCCTTGTTCACTCATCTGAGCAATATGAACCTGCTGTTTAGCTACAACCGCACGCAGCGCAGCCAGCTCCAATTGAGCCTTTCCTTCAGGTGTCTTATTCAACTCGTCTAAAATTTCTTGGATAGTGGGATTTGAATCAAATTCCATTATATTTCCTTTCTATAGCAATTCGATTTGAGATGCTAATGCTCTAAGCTCTGCAGCCAATGTCTGACTAGACTCTACAACAATATTTTCCGTAGGAGGCGGCAATATCTCAGACGCTTCTGTTTCCTTCGCGGCCTCTTCCTTGTCGGCAACCATCTTGGCAACAGCATCCCAATCAATGCCTGGATCCAGCGGATCTGGCCCCAAGTTTTCCAACTTGTAATCAGAGATATCCCACGCCATGTTTTCAGGAGCCACAGCCGGTCCACCATAATAAGCATCCAACCATGCCCATGTAACAGCGGTCTTGTCAGTAACAACAAGATTATGGCGAACCCACTCGCCTCCGTCCACACGGCCCCGGATGTAGCCTTCATCGAAGTCGGCCTCACACTCAAACAGCACCGCAGGAGCACCTACTTTGAGTTGTCCAACTTTGATGGAGTCCCCCCACTTGGGCTTCTGTCCCAAATGGTAGAAATACAGACCGATGGGCATGTAGCCGTCTTTGGTTTTGCCAAACCATGTGCGGAACGAAAAGCCATCAGGATTGGGCCGTCGGTTGCCGTGCCCATAGGATCGCCCCTTTTCATCTTTCCAACGAAGGTCAGCAAACCCGATTGTCTTTCCGGTACTGTGGGAGTTCCAGTTGGATAACGTCCGAACCATGTAGGACACCTTCACATGGCGAGTAGGAGGTACTTCCTTGTAAAGGGCGCACCCGTAATGGTTGCCCTCTCGAAACATCAATCGCAGGTTGTCTCCGCTCATGTAAGCGTTATGGATTTTTCCGCTCCAAGAATCTTCCCAGCCGTCCTCGAATTCTTCATGTACAAGAATACTCATGCGTAGATTATATCATATCGAGACTGCAAAAGCACGTTATTCGTCTTCTTCAATCGTTAACCGATACCGGCCACTCGTCTTCTTCTTCCCCTTCTGGTTCAGCATCCCCCCACCCAGTTTCGTCCCCATCTTCTGTGGATTCTTCATTCCCTTCTTCATCCTCATCCTCCCACTCATCATCATACCACTCTTCTTCCTCGTCTACAAACTCTTCCCAATCTTCCCACCGTCATCCAGTAGCCGAATGGTTGGCGAGGAAGTTCGCATATGCCTCCGGGCTGTCCAACACGATGATCACCCCACTGGGGGCATCCGGCCCTCTACCCAACGTCATGCTGATCGTTCCAAGTAGCGTGCCCACGGCAACCAGTAACCCGGTGACAGCTATTACCAGTTTGGTCAAGTTGTTCATCCTATTATCAACCTCCCATACTTCCTCTTCTTCCCATAACACTTCGTCATGCTCTTCCCGGCGAGAATCACCGCTGAGAGACGTTTCACTGCTTCTTTCTACGCTTGCTCTGATACCAGAACAGTAAACCTATAATAACAACGATACCCAGGCCTACTAGAATTGCCGTCAGACCGCCTCCTGGCGCTTCTGACGGGCTCAAGGACCAACTCTTAGCCCCACCCCCCAGAAGATCCCCAGAGGCCTTCAGATCAGCTACAGCGTCTTCTAATTGATCTACCTGATGCTGAAGTGCTGCCTCATCGGAAGAGGAATCCCACAGAAACCCAAACGCACCACCAATAGCCGTTGGAAGACCAAGAAGCCAAGCAATATTGTCCTTGGCCTTATCAAAAAGATTTGTTGTTCTCTCTATTCCCTGTTTAGCGCCCTCTACATTACTAGCAATAGTATCTCGAGCACTGCGCCCTTCAGCAATAGCAGCAACTATCTCAGACTTAATCGACTCAATAGAATCATCACCCATGCAACTACCCCCATAGGGTAATCATAGCACTATTCCCATACTAAATCGAATGATATTTTATTAATCTGTAGATGCGATTACCGCAAAGACGCCGCTTATGAGAACGGCGGCTATCAGTCCTGCGAAGCCGATCCATTCCATTAGGTTACTTCCACCCATGAGGTCGTCGCCTCATCTCAGTCGTAGAGAAGGCCGTCATCGAACGACCACCACAACTGAAAGACGTAACGATCCCCTCTTGCCGGAAGGGTGCGGTGGGCGTAAACCCATGTAGACGGGAAGATCACCGCACGCCCCTCCACGGGACTGACCCGTATGTCCTGGTGCGGGAACTCCAACTCGCCGCCCTGTTTGACGGTGTTGAGAAACAGAACGAAGGTCAGATGCCGCGTCACCGACCGCTGGCTGCGAGGTGAAGTATCAGCATGGATGCGATGATACGCCTGTCCCGGTTCGTATTTGAGAAGCGTGTACTTCTCTTGGACGCTGAATGACGGAAAGTCATTAGCCGCTGGGGTCTCAGCCAGATAGATTTCCAGAGCCGTGCCAGCGAAACTCAACAACGAAGCGTGTACGTCAGGGCTACGGTAGGGATCAAACATGATCTGACTTGAATCCCGACTTTCCCGTTCGACCCTGTTCCTGTTGATCGGATCGCTAGGGTCGCCGCCGCCGACCTCAGAGGGAATCCACGCATCGCTCCGATTCGCTGCTTCAATTGTGGGGCCATATGCAGAGGTGTCGCTCTGTTGAAACTGCCAAACGAACCGGTCCAGCGAGTCCACCTGTATGGGGGGGGCCAACAGCACGGGAGAGGTCATGATGTGGGTCTTTCAACCCATGTAAGCGTGTCCTCATCCCAATCGTAAACGTCGTCGTCGCCCTCCGGGGGCCAAACACCGGGATAAGAAACAGGTGCCTCCCAACCAGCAGTAGGGACATCAAATACCCACGAAGGGAACGGTTGGGGCCGCTTGAACACATCCAACACCGGGTCATAGGTGTACCCCGGCCCAGCGTGGTTGCCACGAAAGGCTACACCCCCATCGGGATCGCCCTCCTCGTCATAGTGAATATTGTTACGGGTGTTATACGAGGTCTGAAGCCACGTTCCCCCGAGGCCAAGTTCGTCGGCTAGGTACTCCTGCCCACGATGCTCCTGCTCGTCTGAAACAACCAACACCCTCAGCACAACATTTGATTCGTCTACTTCTGCAAAATGTGCCATCAGACAGGCCACCTTATGATAACGCATCCGCCTGCTCCTTGGCCACCACCGGTCTGGCCACCAGCGCCACCTGAACCAGATCCGCTAGAACTGCTGCCACTACTTCCACTTTCCCGACCATTTCTGGCACCAGCCATGCCAATCGCTCCGGCAGCACCGGTCCCGGCTGAGGCACCAGACCCTCCGTAACTCCACTTGACCCCATAACCTCCCTTTCCCTTTGTCCCACCACCACCAGCGAAGAGGTCGTATGACGCCGATGTGCCTACGGACCCGTTGTAGAGAACATCCCCTATGCCTAGACCGCCGTTACCGGGGGTAGACGAAGTGGCATTTTGACCAACGCCTCCGGCACCCCCACCGCCACCGCCCATCTGGGTGGTATACAACTGGAACGCGCTGTTGCCGCCATTATTTCCCTCAGAGGGGCTGTAACTGCCCTGATTGCCGGAACCTCCGGTATTGCTTTGGGACCATTGCGCTGAAGCGCCACCACCGCTACCACCCGGCAGTCCGGGGCGGGCCGCTGACCCGTAACCGCCTCCACCGCCGCCACTAGCAGAGTAAGAGGAACCGATGGCACCGCTGTTGAATGTTGAGGTGTTGCCGGAGGAACCATCACCTGTGGGATGCACGGCTCCGGCGTAACCGGAACCGCCTCCACCGATTGTGATAGTAGAAGATCCAACTGTGAGTGTCTGGCCTGTCAACTGACGAACACCTCCGCCACCCCCTCCACCGGGTGCATCGTTGCAGGATGCCCCACCACCACCAGCCACAACAGTGATGTCAGCCTGCGTGCTGGCCGAGTTCGCTGAGATCGTCAGCGTACCCGTATTGATCCACCGAAGCATCTGATAAGTCTGACCGCCGTAGGTGTAGGTCGTGTTTTGCGATGCGTTGGTTTGGGAGTAAACCGGGATCGCCAATGTTGAAAGAGAAGGAGTGTTACCGTCGGCTCCGGTGCCCTTCTCGTTGATTGCTGCAACGGTGAAACTGTAAGACGTTGCCGCTGTCAAACCTGTAGCCGTGTAAGTAGTCCCCGTAGAGCCGGTGTCGGCCACGAGGGTCGATCCGTCCTTCTTGATGCGGTAGCCGGTGATCGTCGCCCCACCCGTGTCGGAAGGTGCCGACCAAGTTAGAGCAATTGACGAACCGGTTGCAGAACCAAGCGACAACGTACCCGGTGCGCCGGGAACCTTGATACCGCCTTGACCGCCGATTGCTGCTAGAAGAAAGGGGCCGATAGCCATGTTTTTATGCCAATGCGCCTATCAGGAACCAAGTGTTGGAACCATAGTTTATGAGAGCAGCCGAAGCGTACCTACCATCAATGGACTTATTATCGTCCTTGGAGTCAAGGCTGGTGGAGTTACTCTCAGCGAATGTGACCGTAGAAGTGTTTGATGCGACGAACACCATCTGTGTGCCCACCGGCCAAGAAATACTCCCGTCGATGGTGATGGTCTGCGTGCCACCGGACTGAGAGCAGTAGAACACCTTGCCAGCATCGGTCAATGCCGGGGTCTTGTTGCCGGAGATGGCCTCTGTAACACACTCGTACAACTGAGAGGTCCCATCGACGGCCAAACCAGTCATGGTCCCAACCGAAGTAATGGCTGATTGTGCCGCTGTGGTCACCGTGCCTGCCGTGGTGGCCGTAGTGGCATTGCCGGAGGTGTCCTGAGTCCCCGATGCGTTCACACCGGGCAGGGTGATGTTCGCAGTACCGTCAAATGACACCCCTCCGATAGTGCGAGCAGTGGCTAGAGCGGTAGCCGTAGAAGCGTTACCAGTTACAGCCCCCTCCACGTTGGCGACCACTGTCCCAGCCGTAATCGACAGATCCCCAGTTGAAGCACCAGTAGCAGTTGTAGTTCCCATCGTGAATTTGTCTGCACTCTCATCCCAGGCAATAATGGCGTTGTCGCCAGTAGAGCCACGCTCTATAACGATCCCACAATCGTTGGCGTTAGAGGAAGCGCCGTTGTTGAGTTCAAACAAAGAATCAGCAACAACAGTGTTCGTAGAAGAAACAGTTGTAGTCGTTCCCGTAACCGTCAAGTCAGGAATCGTAACAGCACCAGTGAATGTACCCCCAGCCGTAGTAACCACTGTTCCAGTTTCATTAGGAATAGTAATCGTTCTATCCGCAGTAGGATCTGTTATAGTAATCGTTGTCTCATGGGCATCAGCCGTGGCACCCTCAAAAACAATAGGGCTAGCGCCATCAAATGTAACAGCCCCAGTAAAAGTCCCACCAGTGCTAGCAATAGCGTTGCTAGGCAGGGATGAATACCCCAATGATGTCCAAGCTGTTGAACCATCACCAATCTTATACTTATCAGTGTCTGTTTCAACAGCAAACTCGCCAATAGCGAGCGTAGGGTTAGCCGCAGTCCACGCTGAAGC
>Ga0209756_1002922_pt1 | contig 14261 bp, 26 predicted proteins | sample ETNvirenome_6_85_FD_184071 | JGI IMG/M metagenome (GOLD analysis project Ga0209756, IMG submission 184071) | Marine viral communities from the Pacific Ocean - ETNP_6_85 (SPAdes) (version 3) | ecosystem: Environmental > Aquatic > Marine > Oceanic | place: Pacific Ocean | collected 2013-06-19
CTATAGCTTCTACAGTTGGTGAGATTGGTGGCGCTGTAGCAGCCTTACCTATAGGCGCAGCTACAATTCCTAAAGCTGTTGCTGCTGGTGGCGCTTTTGGTGCCGCTCAATACTTGGAAGAAGGCGAAGGATTAGGGGATTTTGCAAAGAATATTGCCGTAGATGCTTTAGCAGGTGGATTAGGTCAAGCTGCTGCGCCTTATATCCAAAAAGGATTTAACAAAGGACAAGCCTTATTCTCTGGTATCTATAAAAAAGCCACAGGCATTGATCCTAGGCCGGAAATGTTTACCCCGTCAGGTACTTTGTCAGGCGAGGGTAAAAAAGCACTCTTTGATCTAGGAATGTCAGAAGATGAATTCTCAAGAATCTACCAGAACCTAGACAACAATCTAAACCCTATTCAGGCTGCCAGACAAGAGCGAGCTAAAGAGTTAGGTGTTGACCTTACGCAAGGCCAAGTCACTAAAGACTTTGCCCAGCAGGAAGCCGAGCAGACCTTAAGATCTGGACTTGGCAGAGAAGCTGAAGCAGCACGACAAATAGAAAACTTACAGCAGCAGCAGCTAAGGGAGGCGACCGAATCATTTACTACGGGGTTAGGTGATGTTTCAGAAGGTAAAATGGTCGCTGGTGGAAATATTCAGAAAGCACTTAGAGAGCTAGAGGAAGAGGGCCGTAAAAATGTAAGCCAGCTTTATGAAAATGCCTCAAATATTCCCGGTAATAAAGCACCGTTAGATTCTGAATCGCTATTAGATACTATTGATGAATCAGTTATTGCGCGGCCTGTTGATCCTAGAGTATCAAACAGCATTGAATCACTTATGGCTAAATACGGTTTAATTGACGGAGAGATCAAAAAAGCTGGAAGATTTAACCAAATTATTCAAGCTGACGGCACAAAAGTTAAATTCAAAGGTGATCAAGAAGCGCTTAACTTAGATAATGCTGAAAAGTTTCGTCAAGGATTAAATCAATTAATGCCGAATGATGACTCAGGCGCCGTTAAACAGATAATTGGAAAGCTGGATGAATTGGTAGGACAAACAATACAAGAGTTGCCGGGTTCGTCACAAAAAGCGGTAGCTTTCAAAGAAGCAAGAGCGGCAGCAAGAGAGCAATTTAAAAACTTCAGTGATAAGGACATTATTGATAATTTAGTCTCCTACAAAAAAGGCACTTCGACAGACTTTGTTGATCCGGGTGTTGTAATGGATAGGATTTACAAAGGGAAAGATGGCTTTACTAATTTACAGAAAGTTAAAACCGCTCTTATGCAGAAGCCAACTAACAAGACCGTGGACGCTTGGAAATCAGTACAAGCGCAAGGCGTATCTGATATTTTCGGTCAATCAATTAACCCAGCCACAGGTGAAATAAGCGGTCAGAGACTATCGAGTGCTATTAAACGGTTCGGCAATGGAAGTACTGAAGAAGGCAAAAAGAAATTAAAGCTATTACTGGGAGACAAGTATAATCAGTTTAATAATTTAACTCAGGTTATTGGGGATGCTACCATTCCGCTTAAAGGGACAACCAATACAAGCGGAACGGCTTACAAACTATTAAACTTCTTGACTAGAGTCGGAACAGTAGGTCAGTTTGGTGCAGATGCAGTTGCTACCGTAGCAACAAAAGCTAAAGACGCAGCGAAATCCAAATCAATATTAAAAAATATTGAGAAGGCATCTCCTGAAAAAGTTACACAAGCTGTTAAGGCTAATGACGAACTAATTGATGCAGTACTCGGTCTGGCAATATCAAGAACACTGCAAACAGAGTAAGCATAAATATAGCCCAGTAGGCGATTAATACAGGCTTAATTAAAAGAAAAGCCATTAATACTAAGATAAGTAACATAATTATTACCCATGCTTTTTATATAGCATGATATAAGAGGTGTAAAATGCCAAGGTTTATCAATCCAAATCCGCAATTTTCAGATAAAAACGGCTCGCCTTTGGCGTTTGGATCAATAACATTTTATGAGTCCGGAACCACTACGTTTAAAACCACTTATTCTGATCCCGGCTTAACAACTCCTAATGATAATCCAGTGCCTCTTGATGCAGCAGGACGAGCGCAGACGGATATTTTTTATGAGGGTGATGCAAGCGTTATTCTGAAAGATAACAATGATGTGGTTGAATGGCAGGATGACCCCGTTTCTTCTAGCAACAGTTCAAGTTTTCCTGAGTGGAATGCTGGCACATCTTATCAGACGAATGATGTTGTTAAATACAATGGTGATTTTTATAGAGCTATAGCACCTAGCACAAATGAAATTCCTACAAATCAAGCATTCTGGTCAAAGATATTGCAAACTGAAGAGTGGAATCCTAATGATACATATACGATTGATGACCTAGTTGTTAAAAATGGGATTCATTATGTATCTTTGGTTGCTTCAAATACTACAGATCCAGAAATAAATAGGGTTAGATGGAGAGCTTCCAGTACTGCTGTTGTGATTAACACTGACTCTGGTACGTCTTCTGAATATGTTGTTAATGCTGCGACTGGTTTTGCTTCTCAGGAATTAAAAGATGGTTTGACCATTAAGTTTGTAGCATCCAACACAAACGAAGAAGGAGCTACACTTAACTATGATGGGCAAGGTGCTAAATCTATTCTAGATACATCTGGGAATTCAATATCAGCAGATGTTATAGAAGCAAATCAATCCGTAGAGGTTCGGTATGACTCATCTATGGATTCTTTCATACTTGATAATGCTTCATCTACAAATAATGTCAGATCTGGGCTTATTGATAATCCAATTTTCCATGCATTCAGAAGAAAAACAGAACTTGATGTAGGTACTGGGGCTTTGACATGGACGAGGGCGTCTACAGGGAGCTACAAAGATTATTATGGAGTAATAAGGTCCGCTGCTATAGATACCGCAAGGGAAGAGCCTAACGGATGGTTAATAGAAGGCGACAGCACAAACAACACTATTTACAGTGAAGATTTCACCAATGCAATTTGGATTAAAACAGGATCGGCCACAATTGACTCTAATGTTGTTGATGCGCCCGACCTTGCAACAACGGGCGATAGGTTTAATTCAACAGCAACAAATGAAGAAGTAAGGCAAACAGTTAACTTTGTAGATGACGGTAAATATTTATCTGGTTCACTTTTTGTAAAAAAGGACACTGCAAGCACGGCTAGATTTAGACTTGTAACCACTAACGGTGGCACTAATCAAGACTTCTCTGCGGTGTTTAATTTCGATACGGAAACATTCACGGAAACACCTGTTGGTGCTACCGCTTATTTTGAGCCGTTTGTTAACGGATGGTTTAGAATAACAATGTTCTTTCAAACAAACTCAAGTGGAAATACAAACTTTCAGCTTAGATTGAGAACTGATGATACTGGCGCAGCTGTTTTTTTATGGGGTGCACAGCAAGAAGAAAGCTTGCCTTTTTCAACTTCATACATACAGACGGTGGCATCAACTGTAACAAGAAGCGCTGACGAGGTCTCTATCCCGCTTTTAGACAACATAACTGGTGTAATTGAGGGTGACAGCACAAAAGTAGTTACTGTATCTTCTAGAGTTTCTGACGGAATCTATCAGATATACTCTGCTGAAGGCTCAGTAAATACCTCTAATGACTTTTCGCTACGAATTAGCGGAACACAGTTTCAGTATAGGGACTCTGATGTCAGCACTATATCACTTAACACATACACCGGTAACGGAGATAAAGAGACTGTTAGCTGTGTAACAAAAGACGGGGTTATGTCTATATCAATACAAGGTAGAAAAGGTCTTGATACGACTACAAACATAATTGGTGAATTGGTACTTGGCGGGACGATAACCTTTGGTAAAACAATCGGTAATTCCGCTAGATTTTACGGCAATTTATCAGACTTCAGAATTTATAATGAAGCGCTAAACCAGAACGAAATTAAGAGCCTTAATGTATGATAGATTTGTTAATTTGCTGCACTGAAAATAAACTCTATGAATTAGATATTATATCTAAAACAAAGGAATATAAAAAAGATGGTCACTTTCTCTTCTTGGCTAGAGTTAAAGATGATCATCAAATACCAGAAGAGTTAATCATTGGTCACGATGACGGGTCAGAGGATTATAAGTTTGATCCGTACGGAAAAGAAAAGTACGAATCTATTTACTCTAGAGAGCCTTATGAAATTGATGGGGTTTTAACAACCCCACCAAAGAAAATAGGTGTATTTGCTTAGCTTCCTGTACTGCCAAAACCGCCATTACCCCGGTCTGAATCGCTCACATAGTTAACTTGTTGTACATCGCAGTAACTAACAGGCTTAACTAGGAGTTGAGCGATTTTGTCTCCTTTATTAATCACGAAATCATCATCTGAATGATTATAAAGCATAACCATTACTTCCCCAGTGTAGCCCTCATCAATCACGCCAGCGCCAACTTCAATGCCATGCTTAACGCTTAAGCCTGACTTACTAGCTACTTGGCCGTAATAACCAAATGGCAATTCAATATGTCCAAATGGCAATTGAATCGAGATCCCTGTTTTAACCAGTAATCGACCCCTAGCCTTTACAACAGCATCTTCGATAGAAAACAAATCCAATCCAGCATCACTATCATGTGCTCGAACTGGTAACTTTGCGTCTTCGTGCAATAATTTAACCTTTAACATTAGTCTCTCATATACCTTTCAACGTATTTCAATTTACCCACATCACCATTACGGATAACGTGGTACTCTCGTTTATCTAAAGCTTTTATTGGTTTATGTTTCTGACTTGCTTCTATCCAGCGCCACCCAGTAGATTCATTGCCTATCACAAAACCCAATAGGCAACCGACAATTAAGCCGATTATAAAAGTGCTAAAATCCCACATTACTTAACTCTCCTGTACTTAAACGGTGTCTTACCGTTAATTAATGACTTCTCAACAAAACCGCTATTCACCAACTTCTGAAGTAGCTTGTTAGTATGAGACATGGAATAAGGGGACAACTCAGCAACCGCCGATAAACGCAGCCAAGCGTCATTAGGTACAATATCTAACAGCACACTTTGCGGTTCTGGTCTAACAGCTATCTTACGCAGCTTGTTTAGCATCTCACGCATGTCAACACTGCTGTCATCTGCCAACAGTTCATCAATGCGTTCAACCATCTCTGTTAGTTTCTTTGCACTCATCTCACTCACTTCCCGTTATTCAACATCATCTGGTAAATGTTATAGCTAATATCTTTACGATCTCTGTAAGAGTTGTGAACGCTCTTAGCTGAGACACCCCACATATCGGCTATCTCTTTCTTGTTATAACCTTCAATAGCCAAGTCAATAAGTACTTCAGCACTCCGCTTAGGTTTACGGGATAACTTGCTACGCTTCAACCCTAACTTACTCGCTTGCAACCGCACAGCATTACAAGATCGCTCTAAATCCTTGGCTATTTCAACTACAGGCTTAATCCCGTACCACTTCTTAAGATGGTGTATCTCCGTCACCTTCCACCAGCTTTGCAACTTCATCTGCTAACCGTTCTTTCTCTTCATCAATTAGAGCAAGTATCTCGTCAATCTTGGGTGTCTTGTTCTCTATCTCCATGATTGCAGCCTCGGCACCCTTAAGTACCCCCGCATCTATCGTTGCTAACAGCATTTTTTCTGTTTTATTGTTCATCATCACACTCCCACATGCTGTCTGGTATACGCTGGTGGATGGTTATATTTTCAGGTTTGTAATATTCCATACCTGAACCTATTAAGTTATCTTTAGCACCGTACCAACCAATAAACTTACCTCTAGATTCACTGCAAGCATACCAAGCACCATCAACTAACTCAGGCGGTCGTCTATGTTCTATCCATGTTGAATGGTACTGATCTTTTTGATGTGTTCTAAGCTGAACACATTTACCATGTTCAAACTTAGCTACATAACAATACTTAAACTCTTTCGGTATGTTATCCCAGTCGGGTGTATAGTCTTTATTGCTCATTATTTCCTAGCTCCTCGATCAGTTCATCTGCATGTTCTACAGACAATTTCGCAATATCTTTTTGTGACATAACCCAGTTTGGGTCACTAGCGATAAAACCCTGTAGTGCTATAGCCGCTATCTCTGTGCGTTTTTCGTTAATTAACACCTCAATATTTTTAACACCCATGGCTTTCAACATCATCAATAAATCGCGCTTAGTAAGAAATAAAGAGTTTTCTTCATTTATGTGGAAAACTTCAATATCACCGTCTGAATCTAATGCCCAGTTTGAATTACTCATCACTCATCACCTCGTCATAAATGGCTTGCAGCTTGGCTACAATTTCCGGCGTTACTTTTCTGTAGTTTCGCATCTCATCCAGATTGCTCGCTAATCGTCGGAATGCCATCTTAGTGTTATATTCCTCAAACCGCTTACCTAATTCAGGTGTTTTTGGACGAATACACGGCGAACGGATACAGCCACCAACCATATTGCCATTAGACTTGCGGTAACGATCACCATCAATAATTACTTGTGTGTTAGTTGTTCTACTAACAACTTTTTTCAGGATTCGATCCCATGCAGGGTGAAGAATGTAAACCTCATCACCTTCTTTAATATCTTCAAACATCTTTAACCAACTCCTTTAATTCTTCTAGGAATTCTTCGGTATCTGCATCAACACCCGCAAAACACGTTAAGAAGCTATCAATGCGATTAGCGACAGCCTCAAGCTTATCTTCCAACCCAAGCAACTTACCTAGATGACCATGCACCTGTTTAACCTGATCTTTGGTTAGTAATGTGGCTGCGATGTCACCGCAATCTTTTATTTTAATGTCTAGCTCTCCGTCAGAATCAAAACACCTGTCGATACTGATAGAAGCGTCAAATTCATCTGTTAAAATTAATTTACTCACTGTCCCACCTCCAACATTAATTTACAGTCATCAGCCATTTCCTTAATTACGGCTTCAATAGTTTTTTCTGATCCGTAATAAGCGTCAGGTAGTTCTCTTAAATAACTAGCGCAATGGAACTTTATAAATCGAGCCTTGTTTGTTTTATAATTAAACAATGGGTAATACTTAGACTGACCTTCATCATCCCAATCAGCAACCCAGCCCTGTTCAGCATTCAACTCAGCGATTCGGTCAAGAATACGCACTGTAGCAAGTTGCTTATCTAGTGCCGCTTGTGCTTCTTCCTTGGTGCGGTAGGCGTTACCTAGCGCGTAGCGGAATTCGCTTGAGTGAGAACCCATCCATTTGACGCTAAAAATGTTACCATCACCACCAATACACCAATACTCTTCACCATACTTAGGCTTATATCGACCCACTGGCTTAGCTTCCACTTCAGGTGCAGCCATAGCTTGTTTTACCAACTCTGCCGCTTCAGTTAACGCAGCTAAACCAGTTTCAAGTAATTCTTTATTCATTCCCATGCTCCTATCTTCTCCATTAAAAATTCAATTCGCTCTTTTGTTAACTCATCGCCGTTAGGGATAGCTAACCACACAGCATTACACAGTGATTTTCCGCGCATCTTCCTGACAAGCCCTTTTAAATCTTCTTGGATATAACTTGTCATAATATTTTGAGGCTGTGCATCCATTAGTTTTACGTCATTAATTTTAAGGCATCGATCCCCTTTACTCTCATATCCAGTGGCTACCGTCACAATACCCCATTGATGCCTTAGTTTACTTATTGCGAAATCTAAAGATTTACCCCTGCTTATTGTGTTTCCAGTCTTTGTGTTGATGTAAAACCAACCGTTATCGTTTCCTAGCGTCTTGCATACTACGGCTAAATTCTTCAAGCCAGCTTTAGCAGTAATTCCGGCAGATTTGAATTTGTTGTACTTTTTTCGTTTTCGCATATACTTAACCCACTCACATTCATTACCCGTCTGTGATATTTCTTCGACATCCTATTTTCCGCCTTCCTCTCCTTAGGCGGTTTTTTTCGCCTTCTGAATACAATAGTATCAATCTGATATAATATGTCAATATTGTTTTAATATTATTTATGGTTTATTATTTAGCAAACTAATCAGGAGATCAAACAATGAAAAAAACAATTCCACCATTTAAGTTAAACGAAGAAATCTACAAAGAACTAAATAAAGAAGCGACAGAAAGAGATATTCCAATGGCCGCGCTATATCGAGAAGTTTTAACTAATTACGTTAAGAAAGGCTGTAAGAAATGAACCCGCATAAAGCAGTATTACTCTGCATCATAGCTTTATTAATAATGATAGAAATATAAGCCCCTTAATTGGGGCTTTTTATTATCAGAACGGGATTTGCTCTTCAGGGTCGTTAAAACCGTTATTTTGCGGCATTTGCTGCTGTGGCGATTGTTGACGCCGGCCACCAAACTGCTGATCCATTAATGATGGATTTCCGCCGCCTTTAAGATCATTCAATCCGTAAAAGATTTTACCGTTGCCTACAATCGGCATTTGAACACCTTGGTCGCGTTCTTCCTTCGATGTGGATTGAGTAACGAAACCGTGATCCCCATATTGCCCTTCATTGTCTGGATCAAGAAACATAGTTAGATCCACATAGGTAGCACCACTCTGAGCCGCAAAGAAGCGAGCCTTATCTAGTTTTTTAACGTCAATCTTTACACTGATTCCAATTTTAGCCATTATTTACTCTCCAGTTTTTCTACAATATCATTCATTTTTTCAACAAAAGCAGAAACCCTACTTTCCATTTCTGCAATGTATTCTTCATCGCGCTCTACAACTTCCAGTAAATATCCGGCATCACAATCTAATCTAGGATCAAAGCTTAAGAAATAGCATTTACTTCTACCGCTAACCCATAGCTGCATTTGTATTTGATCCTTGTAATCTTCACTGTAGCTACCTGATAACGCTCTTTTTATCTGAGTTGTGGTATTAGGACACTTAATCTCAATAAGGGCGTCATCACCTACTAGACCGTCTGGTGACATGCCTACATATTCACTATGCTGAATATACGCAACCTCTCTTACTTCCAACCCTTCTTTAATCTCAAACATTGCTCTCGCTGCTGGCTCGTTATCATTCCCCCAGCGTATAGCATCGTTTTCAAAAAAAGGCTTTGTCTCGCCAGTTAATCTTTCAGCAATTAAATCCATCATGTATGTTTCTGAGGTTTTTGAAATACTTCCCCCTCGGCCATTTGTCATAATATCTTTAACTCTTGAAGCAGTGACTTTGCCAAGCCTTAAATCTATCCATTCTTGAGAGCCTTGCTCTATATCTTCAATGATCTTCATTTTTGTGCTGCCTTTAGAATTTCTTCAAACTTTTTAGACTTAATATCGAGCAAGTTATTAAACTTATACGCCTTACAGAATCTCAAACCTTTGTCTGTGTATTGTCCCTCTGGTGTGCATAATAACTTAAATAGAATTTTGGCTTGGTCTTGGGTGATCGTATCAAAGTCGGCCGCCTCTTCTCTGCTTTCATCATTCTCACCAGTTTCAAGGGTAAATTGTTTTAATATTGCAGTTTTGACAGCATAAGTCATGCACTTGCCCGGCGCTTTGTCACCATTGTCGTTAGCATGAGCATCCACTTTAACTAAAACCTTATCCTCTGGATTATCCATATTCACAAAGAAAACGTCATAACTACCAGAGTAAAGCCCCATCTTAATAGGCTCAGGGGTTGCGTTTATGTCGCGCATAACAAGAAACTCACCAGACGTTTGGATAGGGTTTATTACTATGCCATTGGATACTAGGCTCTTTCTAATAACACTAACCACTTGGTCATGGGTTACCGCTTTATAGTTTTGCCCAGCGCCTTTAACAGCTTTATCTTTTTGTACGTACTCAACTTCTTTCATTACAGCATTAATGCGCTGATAGATATTTTTGCTTTCCATTTTTACTCTCCTTATTTGTCCGCTTAGAATATCACGAACACCCATAGAGTCAAACAGAAAATTAAACTTTTTATTTATTTATAAGTTATGCTATTGTTAGCAAAACAGATAAGGAGCAAGTAATGACTAAATTTAAAATGATCAAGATTAGCGAGAAAGCGCACGAAGAATTGCAGCGATTAAGCGACAAGAGAAAGGCAGAAGGCAATCCAATCAGATTACAGTTTGATGTGGCTAGTGAACTGATTATTAAGGCTGGCAAAAAGGAACTGAAAAATGATTAGCGAATCTTCAATAAATAAATACGAAGCTATGCAGAAAGTAAAGAAAACGATAGAAAGCTGTAAAACCAGAAGGCAAATAAACTGTGCAGCAAATATGTTTAAAAATCTTGTAAGAATAGGAATCTCAATGGCTGACTTTTATGAAATTAAAATCATTCTTGACGATAAGATATATCAGCTTAAGTACCAAGGTTTAAAATAATGGATCAAATATTCATCGCCATTACAGGACTTGCAGCCGTATTTCTATCTCAAAGCACAGGAGATAAAAGAAAGTACGCTTGCTTCTTTGGCATGGCATCACAGCCATTCTGGTTCTACACAACATACACGAATGAACAATGGGGAATATTTGCACTTACGTTTTTTTATACTTATGCGTGGGTATTGGGATTTGTTAATAATTGGGTGAGAGTGAAATGACTGACATAACATTCGAACAAGGCGATAAAGACGCTTTAGCATTCATAGACACAGAAGACATTATTAAGCACTTAGAGGATTTAGGTTATCAAGTGATCGATAAGTCAGAGCATGGCGATGTTTTAGAGCAAATTCAAAAGATTAAAGCTGAGTTTTCTGGTGTCGCTATTAAGCCAGTCAAAACAGCACAAGTTGATGAGTGTCTAAACTTTAAGTGCTGCGCTAACAGTCACGGAATATGCGTATCTTTGGTAGGTTGTTGTTCTGGATACATTGAGCCGAAAGGCTAAGGGAGAATTATGGGCGAAGTAATGGCAAGGACAAATCAAAAATGCAAAAGCTGTATTTACTACAGACCTCTTCCCATTGTCAAAATGGAAGGCGAATGCAACGACTCGACTAAAATTATTTATGTGAATGATAAAACTACTAATAACAGGCCGCAAGTATTTGAGTTTTCATCATGCAGTAATCATGTGAATAAAGAAGGCTAACTTACATTAGGAAAGATTTATGGAGAAAGGCAATGATTAAAGTAAAGCGAGATAAAGACGGCAAGGTTTTTACAACCGACATGAGCCAAGATGAGGGGATTTATGAGATGCACTTTTGCACATCGTACACGCAAGTGATGATTCAGGAGTTTAATGAGGAAGGACGGCTTACTAACAGAGAGATCATTTGCGAACCCGCAGGAACAAAGGCTAATTGGATTGACCTAATTGCCACACAGGAAGACGACACGGGCGCATTTGTAAGCACATAACACCAATATATACAACACTTGGCGCATTAGCGCCTTTTTTTATACCTTTATTCTATAGCCTGCATCATTTTTACAAAAACTATTGCGCAGTTATATCTACTCCTTTCTTTTTTTAAAAATTTACCACCCTATAAATCTATATTTGTACTTGCATTGTGTCACATTGGGATATATATTTAACACTTACTTAACTAGGAGATACCAAATGGAAAAAGAACACAAAACAATGAGATTGCCAGTTGACTTGATTAAAAAGATTAAGGCGCAGGCAAAGAAAGAAAATCGAAGCTTTAACAACATGATTGAACAATTGCTAACTAAAGCAGTAGAAGCATAAAGCCGCGCGGCCAAGCAACGGCTTAATACCATATAACAAGGTGATTATAAGAATGCACTACTACAAATTCAATATTGGTGATTATGCTAGTCATACTCAGCATTTGGACGAGATCGAGGATTTAGCTTACCGCCGAATGCTTGATTGGTGCTATTTGCATGAGTCGCCGCTTCCTGATGATCCCAAGCAAGTATCTAGATTGATAAGGATGCGTTCGCATAGCGAATCTATTGCGGTCGTACTGCAAGAGTTTTTTTTGCTTGGTGATTTTGGTTGGTATCAACCTAAAGTAATGCGCGAAATAGATCAGTATAAAGACAAGAGCAAAAAGGCTAAAGCCAGTGCTGAGGCAAGATGGGCTAAGAAGCCTATAAAATCGGATGCGAACGCATTACAAACGGAAAGCGAATGCAATGCTAACCATAAACCAAGAACCATAAACCAAGAACCATTAACCAAGAACCATAATACTAAGCAAAAACCAAAGGTTATTTGCCCGCATAGAGAAATATTAAATCTCTGGGATAAAAAAATGCCAAGCTACATCGCTAGGCCACAAGATAAAAATTGGAACTCAAAACGAGCTGCATACAAACACCTTCAAGCAAGATGGGGTGAAGTGGTCAAAGAGCAAGGAGAGGATAAAAGTTTAGAGTGGTTTGAAAGATTATTTGAGTACATAGCAAAACAGAATAGTTTTTTAACCAACCCAGAAAGCAAATGGTTCAAACTGGACTGGGTAGTTAAATCTGAGAATTTTATAAAAATTACTGAGGGGAGTTATCAAGATGGATAACCTAGTTAGTCAAGATGCCGAGAGAGCCGTTCTAGGGGCTATTTTAATTGATAGCAGTGTATTGCCATTAGTTAGAGCTAAAATAAGCCCAGAGCACTACTGTAGTTCCTTAAACAGCCTAATTTACAGTGAGATTTGCCGGATAGATGACTTAAACCAAGAAATAGATCCAATTACAGTCTCTAATCACCCTGAAATAGACCTTTCCTATGTTGCGGAAATTTCCGACACGCTGGGCTCGATTAATAACACAGAATCTTATGCAGATATTATTTTAGAAAAATACAAGGCGAGAAAACTTTATAACGCCTCTATCGAGATTGCGAAGATTGTCGCGGACGGCAACTCTGTTGATGAGTCATTACAAAAAGCGCAAACGCTACTTGACTCAGTTAACACAGGAAAAGAGGCGATAGTTGATACTGCAAAGGACGCTGCTAAAAAACTCATGGAGGTGCTAGAGGAGCGAATTGAGTCTGAAGGAAGACTAACAGGGGTGGCAAGCGGGTTGGAAAAAGTAGACGAGCGAATCATGGGATATAAGCCCGGTAACTTAATTATAATTTCTGGCAGGCCCGGCACAGGAAAAACCACATTCGCTTTAAATATCGCAGAGCATGAAGCGGTTGTGAGTAGAGGCTCATCCTTAATTTTCTCTTTAGAGATGACATCAGCGGAATTAATAGAAAAGTTTGTATCTAGTATCGGATCAGTAAATATGTCTGATTTGAAAACAGGTCAAGCCTTATGTGATGAAGTGACTAGTTCAAGTTTGATCGCAGCAGTAGCAACTATCAAAGATTCCAAAATTAATATTTGTGACAAGGGTGGAATTACTTTAAACGAAGTAAGGGCTATAGCATTAGGAATCAAAAGAAAAGAGGGATTAAGTTTAGTTGTAATTGATTACATTCAGTTAATGGGTGGTGAAGGCTATAACCGAGAAAATGAAATTTCAAAAATTAGCCGAGGGTTAAAGTCTTTAGCTAAGGAGTTAAATGTTCCAGTTATTGCGCTTTCGCAGCTAAGTCGAAAATGTGAAGAAAGGCCCAACAAGCGACCAATGAACAGTGATCTGAGAGAAAGCGGATCACTAGAGCAAGACGCCGATATTATCCAGCACTTGTACAGAGATGAAATGTATTATCCAGAATCGCAATATAAAGGCATTTCAGAAATCATAACAGGCAAGTTTCGAGGCGGTGAAGTGGGAACGGACTACGTTAACTGGCAAGGCAGATTTTCGAGATTTAAAGACTTGAACTATAACGATTTACCGCAAGAAGAATTCACAAGCTCAAAAGGTTTTAGGGGATAAAAAAATGAACACAGAAGAATACTACAGACAAAAAGACAGTCAGCAGATAGCCAAGCAATCAATGATTATATCTGAGCTAAGAAACAGGGATAAGCAGCAGGCAGAGACTATTAAGCGCTTGTACAAAGAGATTAAGCAGTTGAAGAGGGAGTTGAATGAACATAGAAAAACTAATTAACGACTGGCGCAACTCTGTGGATGATTATGCAAAAGCAAAAGCAGAAGCGGAATACCTGAAAGAGTTCCGCAAATCCAAGAAAGCGCTGTTAATGGTAGAGGCTGAACAGAAAGGGCTTAAAACAGGCCAAGAACGCGAATCTTACGCATATTCACACAAAGAGTATACAGAGCTACTAGAAGGGCTAAAGCAGGCTATAGAGCAGTCAGAAAGCTTAAGATGGAGAATGACTATAGCAGAGAAGCGGGTGGAAGTTTGGAGAAGTCAGAACGCTAACAGTAGAAAAGAGG
>Ga0209756_1002923_pt1 | contig 14255 bp, 16 predicted proteins | sample ETNvirenome_6_85_FD_184071 | JGI IMG/M metagenome (GOLD analysis project Ga0209756, IMG submission 184071) | Marine viral communities from the Pacific Ocean - ETNP_6_85 (SPAdes) (version 3) | ecosystem: Environmental > Aquatic > Marine > Oceanic | place: Pacific Ocean | collected 2013-06-19
TACATTAGCTGGATCCGTATCATCTACTTTTTCATCTATAACTTCAATATTTTCTTTATTTTTTTTACTTTTAAAAAAAGCTTTAGCTTTATCTATTTGTAGAATGTCGCCCCATTTATCTTTTTCTTCTTCCCAGCCTTCTTTAATATTTTTTAATCCTTGATCCCAGCCTTCGGTAAATGTTCCTTTTATTGAGCCAAGTCTTCTTCCACCAGTCTTATCTATATTTAATTTGTCCCCCACCCCTACAGCTTCTAATATTGATCCAAACATCGGTTTAATGTCTATCCCTGCGTGGTTAATATTTTTACCTTCCCAAGTTTTATACTGTCCTGTCTTAGGGTCATAGAATCCTTTAACTTCTGTATTTTTCCAGCCATATTTACCTGGTCCAACTTCGGACCAGACATCTTTAGTAAAAGTTTTAGTTTTGTTTGGATCTAAATCTCCAAAAATACCACCACCCAACCATGTGTCTCCGGCACCACCGGATGGATATATTGCTGGAATACCATAACTAGTTGTTGATGTAGGTATTACTTCTGATGCAATTGTTTGAGGTACTATGGAGCTTTGATTTAACCTAAACTGTTGCATAGGTACATAGTGATCACCACCTTCATATATATCTTCATCAATTCCTTGGTAAAAAGCCATTATCTTCTTCCTCCTGGATGTATATCTAATCTAAACGTACCTAGTTTCCAGTCTTCAGACGCAGCGGTGTTTGCAACTTTTATTGCAATTGATCGTGCTCTTAATCTTGTGTCTTTTTTAGTTGTAGTAGAATCAATACTAAAATTTGTAGTAGTCCCTGAACTATTTGGATAATTTTTAGTTACAAAACTAACTTGTGTGTTTCCTGTTTGTGAAATAAAATCTGGTATAAATCTGCTTATTCTCATTATAAATTCTCCATCTCCTCTAAGATCTGGCATTCCTACAACACTTCCTGTCGTACTCTTTTTCTGAGTAATATCAAAGTCACCAGATGTAATAGTTCCAATTACCGCGGTTACAGTTCCAGCTCCATCAATTTCATCGGTCCCTGTTTCCTGCTCATAGTATATCGTAGTTCCATCAGTATTTCCAGTTACATCGTACGAGGTGTTGACAGATGTACTGTAGTGAGTAGCATGTGGTTTAGGGAATACAGAAGAATCTGCCCATGCAGCACGGGCCAGAGATCCTGTAGTCCAAATAGGTCTTTTAATTGTTGAATCTAGGTAGTTATAAGTCACCACCCGATCAATTACGTCTGATCCATCTTGACAATAGAACCAATTTATTTCTCCAAAAAGATTATTTAATCCACAATTAATAAGGTCTCGTGCAGTAGTATTTAAGTCTTCGTAGACATAATCTTCTACTAAACAAGGTAAAGATTTTAATTGACCATCGTAAGCAAAGAAACCGTTTTCAGACATCCAATAGGCTGTACCATCAACTTCCTTACATGCATTTTTGCCCAATAATCCACAGTTAGTTCCTACTTGTTCGAATGAGAAAGTAAAGGGTTGACCCACAAACTTCATAAGAAATAATGCAGTATCGGTCCATACATAAATTGCATCTCTACCTTTGATAGCCCCCATAATTTTAGAGCCATCGGCAAGTCTTTGAGTACCTGCGGTATTGTTTGCTTTAACGGTATAGGAATCACTAGCATCAATACTCTCTTGAGAAGAGAATCTTATAAACATGTCGTCTTGTGTGTTAGATGTACCCACAGTTGTTTCTGTTCCAAAAAATACTAAGTGTCTATCGGGTGTAGATACTAATACATGACGTGATGCGGTAGGTGCATTTGCCAACACTGTTGCTCTAATATCGGTTGCATTCGAAGGAGACGAATCCCATTCAAAACATTTACCATTATAAATAAGCGCTATTAATTTTGTTCCATAGTTATCTAATATCCATAAACCAGGATCAATAGTAAAGTCAGCAGAAGAAGCTTCTCCCCATGCAACATACTCAGATATGTTTGTTACTGTGTCTCCTCCACTGTGGGCTGCTTTACTTGTGCCGTTTACTTCTCTAGCACCCCCACTTAAAATATTGGTTGTTATGTCATTAGCGGTAAAACTTATATCTTCTGATCCAATTCTTATTTCTCCAGAAGAAGGAAAAGCAGCAGAACTAGTTAAAGGAATGTCAGTTACGGCATCATTAATACCTGAAGCTAGCGTTGTAGTTGCTGGTCCAAGAGCAGTACCGCCCCATAATGCTGTACCCCAACCATAACCACCTAATTGTTGAGAAGGCCCAACTGTGTAATAACATAATACAGAAGTGCTGTTACCATCACTCGTAGTTAAGGGTGTTCCTGTTTCCGCCGTATCCATTGTAATTGTAAAAGTCGCTGTAGTGGGAACAGAAGTTACCATAAATTTTTCATCTTCAAACGTAGCATCATTATAAGTTGACCCTATTGCAGTAACTCCGCTTACACTATCAAATAAAACAATATCATCTTCAATTAATCCATGGGCCCCGGTACATGTTACTGTAACTGTTTTTGATGAAGAACTACTTGAAAATTTTGCACCTGTTAATGTCTCTCTAATAGGGTGAATATCATAATATGCTCCCCCTGAATATACATATAAAATTCTATTTGTTCCTATAGCTGCGTATTTAATACCTGAACTATTGTCCCAATGATGGAGTGCACGTCCGGCACCTGTTAATTTATCTTGACCTAACTGGTTCCAACCACCTATTTTTTCGGGAGTACCATATCTAAATCTTACATTATCACCATCAAACCATTGCCCTTCAGCTCCAGTTTCTGTAACTTGTTTGTTAAATCCTGGTAAAAATCCTAGTTTTTGTAGCATGACATTGTATAAATATTTATAAGTTTATTGATGGCACTATATTGGAATTTTATTAAAATATCAATAATCTATATATTACCATAAAAGTATAGACAAAAATATATAATTTGGTACATACTTCTTATGAAAGAATATGAAATAAAGAATAAAGATGATTTTATAAAAGGCTGGTTCATAAAAAAATCTATATGTACTGATTTAATAAAGTACTTTGAAAAAAAATCCAATGATCATGTTAGAGGCCGAATTGGGGGAGGCTATAGACCCTCTTGGAAAAAATCTACGGATTTATATTTAGAGCCCACTAATCCTGATCTTGAGCCTTATCTCCATGCTTTGGGTGACTGCATGAAAGAGTATAAAAAAATATATCCTGCATTAAATGACAAAGTGGCTAAATGGAATATTGTTGAAAATATAAATATTCAAAAATATGAAGTACAAGAAGGCTATCCAGCATGGCATTGTGAACGAGAAGGGGCACTGCAGTCAAATAGAATGATGGTTTTTATGACTTACTTAAACGATGTTAAAGAGGGTGGCACCACAGAATGGCTTCATCAAAAATTAAAAATTAAACCTAAAACAGGTTTAACTGTTATTTGGCCGTCTGATTGGATGTATATACACAGGGGGAATATTCTCGAAAAAGGAAATAAATATATTATTACAGGGTGGTGGAGTTATTTTTAAATATGATGTTAAAAAATTACTATTATTCTTTTAAGTCAGCGCTCCCCTTAAGGATATGTGATGATATTATAAAATACGGAACGCAACAGAAACCGTCTCTCGCTTTAACGGGAGGACTACAAAATAAAATTAACCCTTTAACCAAAAAACTTTCACAAAAAGATGAGAAAGATTTAAAGAAAAAAAGATATTCGGACGTAGTATGGATGACAGACAAATGGATTTATAAAGAAATACATCCCTATATAGTGAGGGCTAATCAAGAAGCTGGTTGGAATTTTGAATACGACTGGTCCGAATCCTGTCAATTTACAAAATATTCTAAGGACCAATATTATGGGTGGCACTGTGATAGTTGGGAAGAAACATACAACGATCCAAAAGATTTAAATACTTATGGAAAAATAAGAAAACTTTCTGTGACAGTTTCTTTATCAGATCCTTCAGAATATAAAGGAGGAGAATTAGAATTTGATTTTAGAAATTTAGATCCAGATAAAAAAAGAAACGTTAGGAAGTGTAAAGAAATTTTACCTAAAGGTTCAATAGTTATTTTCCCTAGTTTTTGTTGGCATAGAGTGTGCCCGGTTAAATCCGGAACTCGTTACTCTCTAGTAATATGGAATTTAGGAAGGCCTTATAAATGAAGATTATAGATAACTTTTTAGAACCCATTCATTTTGATGATATAAAAAATAATTTAACCGGTTTAAATTTTCCTTGGTATTATGAAAACTCTAGTGATCACGAAAAAGATAACAATCCTCAAATGATACATGTTTTTTACGACACCTTTTTACCCCATAAAGTAAACAGCCCTAACTACATTAATTTATTTTCTCCTCTATTGGAGAAGTTAAAAGTTTTTTCTCTTATAAGAATAAAAGCTAATTTGACTTTTAAGTCAAATAAAAAAAGTTCTTTTCATACGGATTATCTTAAAGTTAAAAAATGTAAAAGTGCTATTCTTTATTTAAACACCAATGATGGTGGCACCCAATTCGAGAAGGACTTTGTTGAGGCTAAAGAAAATAGGATTGTAATATTTTCTACAGATAAAAAACATAGAGCAGTAAGATCAAAGGAAAACCAGGGAAGGTTTGTTGTAAATATTAATTACTATGAGATGATATGAGAAATAATTTATTTTATATGATTAACTTAAAGCCCATTCCTATCGGGGTTTTTGAGACTGATTTTAATTTAAATAAAAAAGAAAAAGAAAAATTATTATCTCTGCCATATGACATTGCTCCTAGTGGGGCCAAGATATCCAAGGACAGCTTTATATTTAAGAATAAAAATTTTAAAAGAATGGCGACACTATTTACTAAAACTATGGCAGAATATACAGAAAAGATATTAGAGATAACCAACGAATTTTATATCACCCAAAGTTGGGCAACAATTAATGGAAGTAAAACAGGCCATCATAGTCATACTCATAAAGCATCCATTTTTAGTTTAGTTTTTTATCCTGAAAGTGAGGGGGATAATAAGATATTTTTTGAGTTAGGGAAAAGTAGTATTCAAGAAGGTTTTGATTTTTGTTATAATACTAAAAAGTTTAATGTTTATAATAGTGATACGTGGAACGTATCAACCAAGAAAGGTTCTATCATAATCTTTCCAAGTTATTTAAGACACTATTCTACTAACGAAGGAAAAAAGATAATGATAGGAGCTAATTTTTTTATTAAAGGAAAAATAGGGTGGAAGGAAAGAAAAGATTATATTGAAATATAAGGAGGTACTATGAAAAAAGTTCAAAACTATTTTAAAAAAAACAAATTCGCAGTTATACATAATGTCATCTCTAAAGATTTGTCTGACTTTATATATAAATATTTTTTATTAAAAAGACAGGTAGCAGGTACTTTGTTTAAAGAAAAGTATATCTCACCTTTTACTAAATACTTTGGAACGTGGGATGACCAGCAAGTACCAAATACTTATTCACATTACGGTGACATAGCGATGGAAACTTTATTAGTTAAAATGCTTCCCGTCTTAGAAGATCTTGTGGGATTAAAACTTACACCAACCTATTCTTATGCTAGGATTTATAAAAAAGGAGATATATTAAAAAGACATAAGGATAGATTTAGTTGTGAAATATCTACTACCATAAACTTAGGGGGAGAGGCATGGCCTATTTATCTTGATCCAACTGGAGCCGACAGTGTTATTGATGAAAAAGAAAATTTAATAAAGCCTGATGCACCATTAGGGGCTCGGGTAGATCTAGGACCTGGGGACATGTTAATATATAAAGGAAGAGAATTAGAACATTGGAGAGGACCTTTTGAGGGAGAAAACTGTGGTCAAGTATTTTTACATTATAATAATAAAAAAACTTCTGGCTCTGAAAAAAATATATTTGACAAAAGACTACACTTGGGACTACCGGCTGAATTAAAAAAATGAAAATAGCTGTAATTGGTTCTGGAACGGTGGGAGTAATGTCAGTATGTCATTTTCTGTATTATACACGAGGGACTCAAGTACACTGTATTCATGATCCTAATAAAAAAATTCTAGGAATTGGCGAAAGCACAAACATTCAAATACCTGATTTATTTTATAAGTCTGTAGATTTTAATCCTTTCTTTGAAAATAAAGAATTAGACTTAACCATGAAGTATGGAGTGGTGTATAAAAACTGGAGAAAAAAAGACTTCCTAAGCCCTATCATGCCCCCCAATTTTGCGTTTCACTTTAATAACTTTAAGTTGAAAGACGTTATGTTTAAGAAGGTTAAAAAACTTTATAAATCTAGGTTTAAAGAAATTTTAGCTGCTGCTACTATCAAAGAAAACTCTAAAGACAAAGTTGTTTTAAACTTTAATGGCTCAAATAAAACCTATGATTATGTTATAGATTGTAGTGGATATCCAGAAAGTTATACTGATTATATAGAATCTCCATCTCTTCCATTAAACCATGCCTTAGTAAATGTAATTGATAAACCAGGTAATTGGAATTTTACATATCATCAAGCTACAAAAAATGGATGGATGTTTGGCATCCCTCTTCATACACGACAAGGATGGGGTTATCTTTTTAACGATAAAATTACTTCTAAGAAAGAAGCAATAAAAGACATGACTACAATATTTAAAACAGATAAATTAAATTTAAAAGAATTTAAATTTAAACCCTACAGAGCTAAAAAATTTCTACACAACCGAGTTTTAAAAAATGGAAACAAAGCTATTTTTTATGAACCTTTAGAGGCTTTATCTGGGGTTTTTTATGATAACATCAATAGAGCTTTAATTGATCATATATCAAACGTAAAAAGTGAAGATGAAGTAAACAGACATCTAGGTAAAATGGCAGAAAGATATGAGAACTTTATATGCTTTGTATATCATGGGGGCTCTATTTATAAATCTAAGTTTTGGAGTGATGTTTGTAAAAAAACCAAAAAGCATTTAAAACACAGTCAAACTTGGAAAGAGACTGTAGACTTTATTAACAATGCTAAGCATGAATTCCACAACGGGGAAGACTTTGAAAATTTTCCATTTTGTGTTAAACTATATAAACTTATAAATTATAATCTACAATATAAAATACTTGAAAGGAGAAAATAATGGATTGGGATAAACTTGAAAAACATGTTTTAATAAGGAACCTAGATAACAAAGAAAAAGAAATTAAAAGACTAGAAGAGCAGTTTGAAATGGAAGTAATGGTTAAAAAATCAGAAGTAGCGATGAATAAAAACCTTCAAATCACTATAGAAAAACTTGAACAAAATATTGAAACCTTAATGGAAATTAATGAAAAGTATGCAGACAAAATAGGACTTTTAAGAAATAGACTTAAAAAATTAATTATAGGTGATAAAGATACGAGTCTAGATTAGTCGTTAATTAGCGTCTGGTCCTGGTGTAGCTATTTCTTTTTGAACCCAAGTTTCATTTTCAGAATCCCAACTATAAGCATCAGCATTTATACAATCCCAACCTTTAGTATTGTCTGCTTGATAAGCAGTTTCGTCCCAAAGATAAGCTCTTATAGTATCGGGTTTATCATAAGGAGGATTATACCAACCCGTAGATTCGTTAAGTGTCCAAGACGCATAGGGTTTTGGGTCTTCTATAAACAGGTCCTTTGTTTCGTCGTATATATCAGATGAATGGGCTGCGTCTCCTGCACGCGCATAATGTCCTCTAAAATTATGATTATAAGAAGTTTGAACATATTTAACTCCTTGAGGAGTCAAAGGTAAAACTGATTCAAAATGTGTTGCTGCTTCAACAGATTGTTCTCCGCCATTGTTAGCTATATCCTGGTTACAGGCTTTAACCACTTTTAAAACTTTATTATTTGAATCGAGTTCTGCAAAATAAGCCATAATTATCCGTTCTGAATAGTCCCCGTGACATTGAATGTTGCCACTTTTTCTCCACCTGGGGCTGTTGAAACTACATTCGAACCTGGAGCTACTGTGAATTGAGCATCAGCCGGACCTCGTATAATTACAAGACCGCCGCCTCCTTGACCTCCTGAGCCACCTGATCCGCCGCCTCCGCCGCCAAGACCATCTGTTCCATTTTGTGCAGCAGCAGGTCCTTGAGGGGGGTTTCCCGCTCCTCCATTACCTCCGCCGCCGGGTCCTCCAGACCCAATAGCACCGGAATTAATTCCATGAGCATAGCCTCCGCCTCCGCCACCTCGTGCGACTGAAGATCCTGATATATTAGAAGAAGCTCCACCACCGCCATCACCAGAGTGACCTGAATCGGGTCCATTGTTTCCAGAACCAGCTGAACCGCCGCCACCACCAGTGTAAATTGTACAAGCGTTTTGACCAGTGGAATTTCCACCATTATTTCCTTGTGGTCCTCCAATTGGAGCACCTTTAGGTGGTGAATTTCCAGAACCACCACTTCCAGGAGTATTACTGTTTGCTCCAGCGCCACCGCCAGATCCACCTGAAACACCTGGAGTATCGCCTTCGGCTCCACCGCCACCACCACCATTTGCTGTGATTGGAGTGCCGGGATGGCCAAAAACTGAATTTTGTCCCGAAGTGCCTTTTGAATTACCGGATCCTGGTAGACTTCCACCACCACCAACTGTAATTGGCATCGGTGTACCTACGGGCATCGCAAGTGCTGTTCCTCCAGGAAAGGAAGTTAAATATCCTCCTGCTGCGCCACCGCCGCCGATTGAATGTCCGCCGGACGCGCCTCCTGCAAGAACTAAATAATGAACATTTACGTCCACAGGTGGTGGACCACCACCTCCACCAAAGCCTAATACTTGATAACCGAAGCTTTTAGTTTTGGGTCTTTTATTTTGTTTGTTTAAACCTTTAAGTGAATTAGTTGTATTGAAAAACTTCACAGTGCCCCCTACGCGTCGTTAGGTGCATCAGTTGTGTAGAATAATTTAATACCTAGTACTCGTGCATCACCAGTAAAGGTATCACTACCATCAGCTGCATCTCTGTATAATTGAAAAAATGTATAATCATCGTCAGCTGGAGATCCTGCAATTGTCATTGCAGAACTAACTGCAGTGACTTGTACATCTTCTACAGTCCCAATTCCAGCATCTGTAACTTCTATAGCTGTTCCAAAAACTGCATCCGCTGTATCGCCTTCAGTACAACTTAAACCTTGAAGACCAAAAATAGCATTTCCTGTATTCGTATTAGATGGACTCCAAAAAACTTGATATGTTACTGTACCTAAATTCCATGATTTGGGCATTGCAATAGAAAACTGTGCATATTCGGCCGTACCTGCGTCAAAATCTAAAACCTTTAATTCAGGTCTAGTTGCTGTAGTTTCAACTGCTTGTGCATCGGCTCCATTTGTTGTTGTTCCAAACATCGCTTGTGCTGGAATAAAAATAGTTTCTGTTCCTGCAATTTTAACCGCTGCTGTTCCTGATTTAAGAACACCAGATCCTTTAGGATTAATATTTATATCAACATTTGTTTCACCTGTTGATGATAAAGTTGGACCGTTTCCAGTTGCTGCGTTAGCTATAGTAAATTCATTTACTGCGGAACTTGTAGCTGTTAAAAGAGCTAATTCATTTCCATTAGTATCTAATATAGAAGTTCCTATTGCAGGAGATGTTAAAGTTTTGTTTGTTAAAGTCTGTGTTCCAGTAAGAGTTACATCGCCTTCCCCTATACCTGTGTCATAAACACCAGTGTTTGTTGCGACACCATCACAATAAATTATATGAGTAGCTTTATCAGTAGTTGCAAGAGTAACAGTTGCTCCAGAACCTGAAGCTGCTTTTAATTGTACTGTATATGCACCACTTGTAGAGTTATCTATAAAATAAAAATTTTCTGTGTTTACTGGAAAAGTTACAGTTTGATTTCCAGTTATAGATCCTGTTAATTTAATTACTCTGTTTTGAGCTTTACCTGTAAGAGCTCCATTATCGATATCTAATGCTGTAGTTTGAATACCACCTGCAATATCTACTTCTAAATAGCCACCACTTAATTGTTCAATTAAATTTAAATTTGCGTTTGTTTTTGTTCCCCATGTACCGGCATTTTCACCGGTTGCCATTAATTCTAGGCCGAGATCAGAATATGTTGATGCCATAATTTTTTTCTCCTGTGCTACTTTAAGCTACATCTGTATAAGATGTATTCCCTGTTATGTCAATATCATTATAACTTGTATTTCCAGTAATATCAATATCAAAATAACCTAATGGAGATACACTTCCTACTGCTGTTGTAGCCTCTAAACCAGATAATCCCACAACCATTTCTGTTGGAGAAATTGATCCTATTCCAGTAGTTCCAACTCCTGCGGTTGATAATCCTATAGCCATTCCTGCGGGAGTAATAGCTCCTACAGATGCTGTGGCACCTACTCCAGTTACATCAACTAATTCAACAGAGGCAGTTGTAATAGCTCCAACTCCTGTGGTCGCTTCAAGACCAGTTAATCCCATGACATCTGCCGGAGTTATTGCGCCTACACCAGAAGTTAAACCAAGACCAGTTAACCCTACATTCATTTCTGTAGGTGTTATAGCCCCAACATTAGACGTTAAGCCTGAAGGTGCTGTTAATGTAATTGTTGGTGATAATATAATTGTTGGAGCACCAATTGCAGATGTTGCAGAAACTCCTGTCAATCCCATGACATCTGCTACATTTAAAATAAAATCTCCGCCCCAAGTACTGCCAGCAGTTCCTGAGTCAGAAGAACTTCCCCAACCTTGAGCTCCCCATGTTGTGTCCGGTAATGATACTGTTGCTACTCCACTAGATTCAACATCAACAACAACTGTTAATGCTGACTCGCCCCAGTTTTCAACACCCCAACCATCTTGTCCCCAACCGGTATTTATTTCTGTTGTAATTGTAGGTGAACCTAAACCAGAAGTTAATCCAAAACCTGTTAAAGTTATATCGAGAGCAGATTCCCCCCAATTTTCTGCACCGTAAGTATCTGATCCCCAACCAGATTCATTAAATGCAGATACATTTAAAATATCTCCACCTGTTCCCCAATTACCATAACCATATTGAGAATCACTTCCCCATGTAGATTGGTTAACAATGGCCTGCTGACCTGTTAATACGACTGTTTGGTCGGCCATAAGGACTTACTCCTTATGCTATTCGAACTATAGCTGTTGTTGCTGCCGCCGCTGGAAATTGAATTGTGAAAGTTCCAGAAGAAACTGTTTTGTCTCCTCCAAAAGCTACTGCACAAACTGCAGGGTCACCTGTTGCTGTATCATTAAAAATTAAACAACCATTAGCTGTAAAAGATGCAGATGTCCAAGAGACGTCTGCAAAGTCACAAACGGCAGTTGTTGAATCTAAAGCCGGTGTAACACTTGTTAATGCTTTTCCTTTTGCAGAATAAGCTGATCCAGATGTGTTTGTTATTTCAGCAGAAGAAGAATACGCAGTTGTACCCGCTCCTAAAGTTGCTGAACTTGTATATAAAGCTAAATTAAAAGTGTTTCCAGTTGTAGCTGTAAAATTATGAACCGCTGTTAAAATTTCTGTTTTAAAACTGTTACATATTGCCGATGTTATTGCCATAATTTTTTCTCCTCAATTTATGGAGACGGTGAGTTAACTTTTATTCTAACTGTTCCATCAGTATAATCGTCTCGTCTTCGTCTTCCAAGTTGCATTCCTGCAAACTGTTGTATAGCATTTTTATACTTTTGTTCGTATAATGTCAACATATCCATTGGACCTTTTAAAAATCCATAGGCCTCCACCAAACAGGCATATAGTAGCCCTTGTGGGAAATAAGTACTTAAATAAGTATTGTTATTATAACCAGTACCAGATCCAAGACCATTTGGAAATTTGTTGTAATAGACCCTAAATTTGTAATTAGCATCAGGAGTTGGAGCAAAATACATACCTCCAGATGAAGTATCTGTAGTATTGTCAGCACCCCCAAACATTGCATAATACTTAGGGAATCCTGTAACTGAATTAGTAGTATCTGTAGGTGATTGAATATCTCCTGAAGGGCCATATTTTCTATCTACAAATTCTGATAAATAAGTTTGGTCTTTTTTCTCAAGCCATTTTCCATTACCCTCAGTATTGGCTGTTGATTCAAATACTTCAATTCCTCTTACAAAGAGACATCCTGCTGGTGCATTAAGAGTATTATCATTTGCAGCTAATGTACCTTCTTGAACAAATCTTTCAGAGTCCATAGGAAGTTCTTGATATATTCTCATCTCAGCCGCCATTATAAAACCATCTACAATAGTAGTTGTAAAAATATCGGAACTAACTTCAGTATAATCTCTTATCGCTGTAGTTAATGTACTGTAATCATATTTTTTAACGCCTGACATTATAAACTCTCTATGTTAAGAGGACTAATAACACAATTAAATCCTCCTCCTGTTGCAGTGCCTGTTGCAGCACTTGGTAATGTTAATGTAAAACTATTATAATCTGTTACCGTTGTGTTAGCATCGTTAACATAACTTGTTCCGACTAAAGAAGCAACTTTAAAAGACCCGTAAACCGTGGCTCCGGAACTATGAGAACCGGCAGTTGTAGACGGTGGTGTATATCCTCTATAAATAGAAGATGTTCCTCGAGTACATCCAGTTAAATCATTAGATGATCTTCCAGTATATTGAATAACTTCATTCTGATATGTCCCCACTTTTAAAGGGTCAGTTGTATCTGATGAAGTCAAAAGTTTTTTAATCATAATAAATCCAGAAGTTGGAAAATTAGATCCATCAGTTAATGTTATTGTAGTGGCACTACTTGTAATGTCACCATTTAATGTTGTTTGTAATTGAAATTCATCAACCGTTACTCCACCTACAGCTTCTTTAACTGCAGTAAATCTTAAAACATCGTCTACCTGTAATGAACCATTAGGAAATAAAACTGTTAAAGTTGTATTAGATGCAGTTGTAAAAGGATTTAAAGGTAAAAAATCTTGTGTTCCAAATTCTGTTCTAGCTGGTCTCGCTCTTTGTAAAGCTTGTGGGTCAGCACTTGTAGGTTTTGGTTCTAGTTGTGGAGATTTAGGTTCATATTCAGAACGATGGACCCATGCACCATTCCACTCTCTAACCATTTCATTATATGGAAAAGCCATCCCTGATCTATCGGATATAGATAAAGCATATTTACCTTGTGAAAAAGTAGTCATTAACTAATCCCCGGATAGTAAATTTTAGGTGATATATAAGTAGAGTTAGAAGAACCATCTTCATCTTCTGCTCTTAATAATTCATCCTCATATAAAAGTTTTAATTCTTGTACTCTTTGTGGTGCATACTTAACGGCAAGATAATATGCTAATCCAGCAATCATACAAGGTATAAATCTGTAAGGAACATCAGTTGCATTTGTGTAAGCACCAACATCATCAATTCTTTTTGTATAATAAAAATTAATATAGTTTCCATCTTGAGCTGCGCCTGGAGTTAAATATAAAGTCATAGTAACTTTATCTATAAATCTTTGAACCCAATATTGTGTAGGTAAACCTGTAGCAGTTTTATTTGAAAATCCTTGGTATTGTGATCTACTAATTTTTGTCATAGGTGTATCAACTGAAGTTGATTTTACTCTATAGTCTGCTTCTTGAATGTCTGTCATACCAACTGGAAACTGTAATACGGCATCAGAAGTACTATGAGTAGCTGCTGTGCTACCATTAATCCCTCTAGTGCATCCAGTTAAATTTAAACTAGAAATTCCTGTGTATGAAATTTGTTCGCTATTAATAGTTATTACACCACCTGTTGTTGGCATACCTGTAACTGAAGCTACTCCAATTGTAGCAACACTTGCATTTATTCCTGCAGATAATGTAGTTGAAATACCACTTGATGTTCCATCAGATGGTGAACGATAAAAAGTGTAGACAGCTTGACCATCTACTAGTGCGATGTTTTGATTTTTTACTTCCCAAAATTGAAGTCCTCTATTACCCCATTCAGAAAATAAAATGTTTAATGATCTTCTAGCGGTCTTAAGCTGATGTCCAGCTGTACCCTGCATACCAATACGTTCGTATGCATCTTCTATAATTTCGTCTATGCTTAGGTTCTTGTCAAAAACATAAGAGCCAGAAGTCGTGTTAGCCATCTAACCTCCTACCCGTCGTACTGTATAGACAATCCTACTACTGCAGTTCCTGAGTATGCAAAATAAGCTCCATCTGGACATAAAACTCCATCATCTGGAATATATGGTTCAATTGC
>Ga0209756_1002926_pt1 | contig 14250 bp, 17 predicted proteins | sample ETNvirenome_6_85_FD_184071 | JGI IMG/M metagenome (GOLD analysis project Ga0209756, IMG submission 184071) | Marine viral communities from the Pacific Ocean - ETNP_6_85 (SPAdes) (version 3) | ecosystem: Environmental > Aquatic > Marine > Oceanic | place: Pacific Ocean | collected 2013-06-19
GGATCAGCATGTATGTACCCAGAGCATAACCAATTAGACCCCGATAATCCTGATTGCCGTGAAGATTCCGCATACCCAGCTGCACCAGATTCCGAATATGGATGGGAGAAACTTTTTTCAGAGAGATTGTACCTGGCTTACAATCGTAACCATGGTATTCCTGTTAGGATTGCCCGTTATCACAATATCTTTGGGGTTGAAGGAACCTGGGACGGTGGAAGAGAAAAAGCACCAGCTGCAATCTGTAGAAAGGTTGCTTATCTCCCCGATGAGGGTGGAGGCATCGAGGTGTGGGGAGACGGCTTACAGACTCGTTCCTTCCTGTACATTGACGAATGCATTGAAGCAACTAGAAGACTGATGGACTCAGACTTCATGGGCCCTGTCAACATTGGTTCTGAGGAGATGGTCACTATCAATCAACTGGTAGAGACTGCAGGAAAGATTTCTAACAAAGTAGTTAGAAAGATTTATAAACTGGATGCACCTACGGGTGTCCGGGGACGTAACTCAAATAATGATCTCATTCGTGAGAAACTTGGTTGGGACTACTCTCAAAGTCTTGAAGAGGGTATCCGTAAGACATACGAATGGATCTATACACAAATTAATTTGGAGAACAATGGGAATTTCAATTGAAGGTATTAAGCAACTGGTAGGAGATCGTGACCAGATTGTAATTTTTGAAGTGGGATGTGCTGATGGTACTGATACCAAACAGTTTCTCAAACAGTTCGGATCAAATCTGAAGCTTTACACATTTGACCCTGACCCCACTAACATTAAAGCCATGTCGGCCCCTGGTGGTAAGGATGTCAAGAATGTTCCCAATGATGTATTGAGGAATGATGGTCGCCATACATTTACACCTGTAGCTATTGCTTCAGAGAATGGTACTACCACTTTTACTCGCTCCCGTAATGCCAATGGACCTGGTGGTGGTGTAGACTTTGGTAGGTACTCTGGTTCTATCTACGAACCTAAGACTATCATTGATGGTGGACCCCGCGGTAACCGTTGGCCCTTCATCAAATATGATGAGAAGATTGAAGTAGAGACACGTACTCTGGATTCTTTCTGTGAGGAGAATGGTATTGATCACATTGACTTCATGTGGATGGATGTTCAAGGTGCTGAGAACTCTGTATTCGCTGGTGCCAAGAACATGATCGGTAAGATTGATTATATCTACACCGAGTATCATGAAGAAGAAATGTACGTTGGTGCTACAAACCTTCAGACTGTAACTGATATGTTAGAAGGTTATGATATGGCACAGAACTGGCCTTATACTGATGTACATGGTGGTGACGCCTTGTTCAAACTGAGAGGTTGAGATGCAGGTATTTGATTGTTTTATCTTCAACAATGAAGTAGATCTACTGGAACTTAGATTGAATATTCTAGATGATGTGGTAGATAAATTTATTATTGTCGAAGGTAACTCCACATTCTCAGGAAATAAAAAAGAAAGTAATTTCCTCAAGAACAAAGAAAGGTTTGATAAGTGGAGTGACAAAATCATCTATGAGTTTGCAGACATTCCTGACCTTGATCGTTCCTGGGACAGAGAAATCTTCTCCAGGAACTATGCTCTAACTCTTCCTATCTTTAATGATGATGATATTATCATCTCAAGTGATCTGGATGAAATTCCAAACCCCGAAGCAATTGAAGTGGTAAGTGAGTGGATCACTGATAAAACTCACTACACTCTTCAAATGAATTTCTACATGTACTATCTGAATAATTACATGACAGATAGGTGGTTTGGTTCAAGAGTTGCAACTTATAAGTATCTTAAGAATAAAACTCTTGATGACCTTAGAGAAACTACGGAGGACCAAACAAAAATTACTGGTCCGATCATTGAAGGTGGAGGATGGCACTTCAGTTACTGTGGAGGAGAGGATATGATTAAACAAAAGATCGGTTCCTTCTCTCACACAGAACACAACAATGAACATACACTATCGAGTGTTTCTGACAATGTAAAAAATAATGTAGATTTGTTCGGTAGGAATGTTTATTTTACGGTTGTAGATATTGACGAGAGTGAGTATCCAAAATATATTATTGAGAACACCAAAAAACTGACTCATCTAATTAAATGATTGCTATTGAAATCTATCGTGGTTCTGGACTGGGTAACCAGATCTGGAACCTTGTTGTATCTAAGATCCTTGCACATAGACATGGATATAAGTGGGGTGTCATGCAGACCAACCCATTCAAGGCACGTAAGTTCATGCCTGACTTTGATTATGGTGAGGAGGTAACTGGTGGCCACACTCCTAGAGAAGGACAGACCCCTGCCGTATTACCTGATGGTATCACCAACTACATCAGAGAACACACCATGGCTCTACCTCAATGTGGTCATGATGGTATCTTCTTTGATCCTGCACTGTGGAATAACCTTCCTGACAATTCTAAGATCGATGGTTTGTTTCAGAACTTACAGTATCTTGACGGTCAGAAAGATGATGTCCGAGAGTGGTTGAAGACTAACTTAGATGTCAAAGATTACTCTGACGATGATACCTGTGTTATTCATTTCCGTGGTGGTGAGTATCTTATCACTGCATCATGGTTGGAACCAAAGTTTTATGAGAATGCACGAGATAGAATGTTGGAACACAATCCCAACATGAAGTTTGTAGTGGTCACTGATGATCCCGAGAATGCAAACAAGTTCATCCCCTGGGCTAGAGTTGTAGGTGCCACCACACTTAAAGAACAGGAAGATATTGAACAGGGTACAGGGTTCTTCAAGTATAGGGGTGGTAACATCGGAGTTGATTGGTCCATCCTATATAATGCTAAGAATGTAATCATGTCCGCCTCAACATTCTCCTTCTGGCCTGTATGGACTAGTGAAGAAGTACAGAAAGTTATTGCACCAAAATACTGGTTTGATCACAAGACTTCTGATGGATGGTGGAGAGGTGATGATATCATTGTGAAGGAGTGGGACTACATTGATACCGAAGGTAACGTTATGTCTGGTCCTGAGTGTCAAAAGGAGTACGACCTTTACAGATTAACCAATCAATATTATACTTTAGAGAGATAGACTAGTAGAATGTATCAACTCATTGAGAAGTTCATCCAAGACGCCAAAGAGATGGATGACAATGTGTTTCCATTCATGGCGAACAAAGATTGGAAACCTGGTAAGAACGTTTATTATTCTGGTCCTTACTGGGATGACCTAGAGGCACAGGAACTTATCTACGGTGTCATGAAGGGTAAGTGGTTATCCTCTGGTGAGAAGGTGAATAAGTTTGAGAAAGAGTTCTCCAAGAGATTTGAGTTTGGACACTCGGTCATGGTGAACTCTGGATCATCAGCAAACCTGGTGATGATTGCAGCACTCAAGAAATACTTTGGATGGGAAGACGGTGATGAGATCATCGTTTGTTCCTGTGGTTTTGCTACCACTATTGCTCCTGTGGTTCAGGCTGGTCTGAAACCAGTGTTCGTTGACATCAACTGGCAAGACCTGAACTGGGATATGGATCAGGTGTTCTCAAAGGTCACACCTAGAACCCGTGCAGTGTTCTCCTCTCCTGTCCTAGGTAATGCATACGACATCGACAGACTGGTAAGGTTTTGTAAGACAAAGAACATTGAACTTATCTCTGACAACTGTGACAGTCTGGGTAGTAAGTACAAAGGTGACTACCTGACTAAACACTCTATTGCTGCATCGTGTTCCTTCTATCCTGCTCACCATATCTGTACCATCGAAGGTGGTATGGTGTCATCCAATGTCAAGGCTATCATAGACTTGGCTCGTAGTTTTGCATGGTGGGGACGTGGTTGTTACTGTGTAGGACAACAGAACCTATTGACTAATGGTGTCTGTGGTCGTCGATTTGATAAGTGGTTGGAAGGATATGATGATATCGTAGACCATAAGTATGTGTTCGGTCAGATGGGATACAATCTCAAACCATTAGATATGCAGGGTGGTGTTGGTTCAGTCCAACTCCTTAAGTTTGATGAGATCCATAGACTGAGAAGAAAGAACAAGGAAAGTATTCAGACTATCATCGAGACTATCCCTGGTTGTAGAGTTGTAAGGGAACGTGCAGACAGTGAGACCAGTTGGTTCGGTGTTCCTATTGTGTGTGATAATAGTAAACTTAAACATTCTCTGGTGGCACACCTAGAGAAGAACAAAGTTCAGACTAGAAACTACTTCGCAGGTAACATTCTATTACATCCAGGGTACTCACACCTTGATGATGCCAAGAAATATCCAGAAGCCAATAAGGTTCTTAACAAAGTATTCTTCCTGGGTTGTTCTCCTGTTATCACTGATGATATGATTAGTTACATAGGAGAGGTAGTGGAGGACTTTAATAATGCTTGATCTTTCGGGGGTCACATGTTTTGCTATTGATAATACCAATAGAGTTGAAGAAACTATACAAGCATTACATACCTGTAAGAACGTAGCAAACTTTGGGGAGGTTAAGTTAGTTACTACCTTAAAATACGTTGAGAAATATAAGGATGAATGTGCATCTGATGGTATTTTAGTAGAGGAACAAGTTAAACCACTTACTAATATTGATGAATACAATTACTACATTCTTTATGAACTACATGAACACATTGATACAGAGTTTTGCCTCCTCATCCAAGATCATGCTTTTATTATTAATCCTGATGCTTGGAGGGAGGAGTTTTTCTCGTATGACTACATCGGAGCCCCATGGCCAATCAGAGACAGAGCATACATCACTCCTTATGGAGAACATCAAAGAGTAGGTAATGGCGGATTTTCTTTAAGATCAAAGAAACTTTTAGAAGCTCCACTGAAACGATGGATGCCATTTAGGGTTGCAGACATTGCACCCGGCTTTTATAAGATGTTTGGAAGTGACAATACGAATGAGGACGGTAATATATGTGTCCATAACAAACATCTTTTTGAGATGGAAGGGTGTAAGATAGCTCCAGTAGAGGTTGCAAAGTACTTCTCATATGAGTCCCCTGTTCCTGAGAATTCTGGTATAATTCCTTTTGGTTTCCATAATAACCTACCACCTGGTATCACCGTGGAAGGTTTCAACCCCCGATAAATAATTCAGCTTTGTTATTTTTATGTCATTTGTTTACCACGCTCCCACGTTTGTGGAAGTTGATAATGTGTTTCCTGAAGGTCCGAAAAGAACTGATAATAACACAGCAAGTTACACTCTAAATCATGTTACCTTTGCAGAAAGGATCAAAGAACTAGCAGGAGAAGGAGATATCCTAGAGTTTGGGGTATGTTCTGGTGGTACTATTGCCCCTATTGCAAAAGCAAATCCAGACCGGAGAGTGTTTGGTTTCGATCACTTTGAGGGATTGGAACAGACATCACAACCAACACCTAGCTATTCGGGTTGGACCCCTGGTGCATTCCGTGTAGGTGATCCTCAGTACACTTGGATCCCTGGTTCTGTACAGGGTGTGATTGATCGTATTAAAGATAATGAGAACATCACTCTTGTGATTGAAGATGTTCATAAACTGAAAGACCCATCAGAGTATGAGGTTACTAAGATTGGTGCAGTTCATATTGACCTAGACATTTACGAACCCACAGTATCAGCATTTAATTTTATTGATAAGTGTGAATGGGATGAAATCTATTTCCGATTTGATGATTGGCATGGTCATGAGCCTGACTATGATCATCATGAAAGAAAGGCTTTCCGTGAGTGGTTAGATAAACATGGATACCGTTTTGAAATCTACGAAGACGGTGTGAATGGTGGTGCGAAGGTGTGGAAGTAAAGGTATCTGTAGTCATTCCTTGTTATGAATATGGTGGTAAGGGTGTCAGATATTTGTCTGACATCTTTTGTACTATCAAGTACCAGTCTATCAAAGAGGTAGAGGTAATCATAACTGACCATAGTTTTGACACTGAGATTGAAGAGTTTTGTTATGACAACATCTTTGATCTCAACATCATTTACTATAGGGATGAGGAACATCGTGGAGATGTTGCTACCAGTATGAATATCGGTATGGACCTTTCCAAGGGTAAGGTTGTCAAGATGATGTTTATGGATGACTACTTCTTTACCAACGATGCGTTAGAGAAGACTTACAATGCATTGATGAACTCCGACAAGATGTGGTTGGTCTGTGGAACCAATCACACAAGGGACAATGGTATGAGTGTTGACACATACCTGATGCCTAGATGGAACGACAACATGTTACGAGCCAGAGGTAACAATACCATGAGTGGTGTTGCTGTTATCTCCTACAAGAATGACAACATGGATGTGAGGTGGGATCCAAAGACTTGTATGTTATTGGATGTAGACTTCTACTATTCTCTGAGAGGTAAGTACGGAGACTGTATCTACCTTGAGGACTATCTCATCACACAGAGGGTCAACACTGATGCTCTGTCCTCCACGATCAGTGAAGAAGATGTACAAAAAGAATTCGTATATTGTAGAGAGAAACACGGTATCACATTATGAAACACTACCTATCAGTTGCATCAGTTTTCAAGAATGAAAGTTGGAATCTAAAGGAGTGGATCCTTCATTATAAACACCATGGAGTAGACCATATCTACCTGGTAAATGATGGAAGCACAGATGATTTTGAACCAATTCTTGAACCTTTTATTCGTGAAGGATTTGTCACACTCTTTCATAATAGTATAACTGAAAGGTATACTGGTAGACAGACTGACGTTAATAATAGATACTTCTTACCAATCTGTAACGAAACCCAATGGATTGCACAGATTGACCTTGACGAATTCTTATACAGTCCCAAGATAAAAAACCTAAAGGAAATTTTAAGGAACTATGAAGACTATGGAACCGTCGAAACTAATTGGGTATGGTTTAATTCTAACGACAATCTTAACCACCCTAGTGTAGGTCTGGTTCAGGGTTTTACTTCTCGGGCTGCATATGGAGATAGAGTATGGATGACACACCGATCTCAGAGTGCGACTAACGGTGTAGAAGAACCTGAGTGGTTCAACCTCTGGGCTCCTAAACAGATTGCCAATACCAAGTTTGGTGTTCAGTCTTTTAATATCCATAAGATCTTTACTGGTGGTCCTAATATCAACCTATCGTTTGTAGGTAAACCGGATGATCCTGAACTACTAAACGCCCACTATCAGATCCAATCCCGTGAGTTCTGGGAGAATGTTAAGATGACTAGGGGCGCTTTAAATAATTGGTATACTGATCATGCAAGGGGTTGGCATACTTATTACTCATTAGACGTTGGAGACATCACCGACACTACATTGGCTGAACAAAACAAGGAGATTGTATTATGACTATCGGTATGAACAACCTAGGAAGGAACGGGAGGATTGGAAACCAGATGTTCCAATACGCATCCTTGGTTGGTGTTGCGAAACAGAGAGGGTTTGATTTTAAGATCCCTCCTGATACAGAGTTAAGTAAATGTTTTGAGATGCTTCACTGTGGTGGAAGGTATGGTTTTATTGAAGGAGATGAGATAGAGGTCCATGATTGTCATGAGTTTTGTAGTGAGTTGTTTAATGAGTGTCCTAATCACATCACTCTCAACGGATATCTTCAATCAGAAAAGTATTTTAGCCATGCATGGCGACAACTCAAGTGGGACTTTAGATTTAAAGCGGACATTGTAGATGAGGTTGATTATAAGTATGGTGACCTATTGGCAGAGGAGCCAGTGTCTATCTGTGTCAGAGAGTTCAATGACCACTTTGACTATCCTGGGTCTGACCGTAACCATCGTAACTTACCCTGGACATATTTTGAGAAAGCCATTAAGATGATGGGTGAGGATAGACAGTACATTATCTGTTCTAATAATCTAAAGTTGTGTGAGCAACAGGATGTATTCAAGGGAGACAACTTCCACTTCAATGACATCACTACAAAGGTAGATAAGTCACACTTTGACTTCCGTCTCCTTTCTAAGTGTACAGATCACATCATCTCCAACAGTACATTCAGTTGGTGGGGTGCTTATCTTTCACCTAATCCAAACAAGAGAGTGATTGCTCCTACCCCCTGGTATGGTCCTGGCCAAGCTGACATTGATACTGCAGATTTGTTCCCCGAATCATGGGAGGTTATTGAAGCATGAGTATTGGAAAAACAATGATGAAATTGACAGTTACTGATGATGGTATCCTCACTTTCCCTCCAGAATTTTTAAAAGATGTTGGGTGGGAAGAAGGAGATGTATTGGAATGGATTGATAATAAAGATGGATCTTTTGGTTTAAGAAAGCAGGATATTGAAGTATGAGTATAATGGAAGTCGCAATACATGATGGTTCACCTGGCCTTGCAAATAGAATTAAAAATTATACAGGTATTCTGAGAACATTTAAACAAGCACTGACTGTCAACGATGCAGACGCATATATCTTTGACAATATTAGATTAGCAACTGAGGAAGAGTTGCAAACATTTCCTTGTTTTGATCACTGGAGACTACCTATTCTTCCTGGTGAGGATAATAAGAGAGAAGAGTATAAGTATATCGATCTCCTGTATGAGAACACTCCTGAGTATTTTATCGATCAGTATAGGACAGCTTTTAGTCGTCTCCAACCTAACAAAGATATCTTTAATTATGTACAAGACTTCTCTAAAGATTGGAAAGATGTAGTTGGTCTTCATATTAGATCATGGTATTGTGATAGAAGAAAGTATCACAGTAATGAACTTTTTGAAAGTGTTATAGATACCTTTGACAAAGATAGAAAGATCTTTCTTTGTGGTGATAACAGCGATGTATTAGATCATTTTAGGGATAAGTATGGTGAACGTATCATCACTCATTCCCAGAAGAAATATAATCATCCACACATGGCTGAGTCTGGACATAATAAGTCCATTCAGGATACTGTAGATGCATTCATCGACTTGTTATTATTGGCTGAGTGTGATACTATTGTTGGTACATATGCCTCAACATTTGCTGAGGTGGCGTGGTGGTTAGGTGATACCAATCCCAAGGTTATCATTCCAGAACCCCACAATCTAGAGGAATCATTTAAGAATAGGATTTTTGAGAAACTATGAAAACATCCCTCGTTACGGGTGGTGCCGGGTTCATCGGTAGTCACCTGGTGGACAAACTTCTACAGATGGGACACAAGGTCATTGTTCTTGACAATGAAACATCTGAAGGTCATGACAAATACTACTGGAACGATGCTGCCATTAACTATCCGGTAGACATCAGAAACTTGTGGCACATTCAGGATAAGTTTAAGAATGTTGATTATGTCTACCACCTTGCTGCCAAGGCAAGTGTCCAGGCATCGATTGACTTTCCACTCGATACTATGGAAACTCAGGTCATGGGTACAGCTAATGTACTTGAGGCTGCAAGACAAGCTGGTGTAGAGAAGTTTATTTACTCTTCTACATCAGCTTGTTATGGTAACAAGAATCCTATTCCTAACACTGAGATCATGAGGGAAGATCCACTCAACCCTTATGCTATTGGTAAGTTGGCTGGAGAACAAATGGTCAAGTCCTATCATGGTCTCCATGGTATGAAGACTGTTGCCTTTAGATATACTAACGTGTATGGTGAGAGGGCAAGACATGTAGGAACATATGCTCCTGCTGTGAGTAAGTTTCTTAAGATGAAGAGAGAGGGTCAGCCTTTAACTATCTTTGGTGATGGTGAACAACGACGTGACTTTATTCATGTGTCTGATGTTGTAGCTGCAAATTCAGTTATCAGTTTTGAGGAACTTGACAACTGGGGTGAGGTTTATAACATTGGGTATGGTGAGAACTGGAGCGTTAAAGAAATTGCAGATGTTATCTCTGAGGATCAGGTTTTCTTATCTGGCAAACCTGGCGAGATGAGAGAGACACTTGCTGATATCCGTAAGGCTAAATCAGAACTGACTTGGAAACCCAAAGTAAATATTCTTGATTGGATCAAGACACAAACATGATTGACCTGAGTAACGCAACGTTCATCATTCCGATCAGGATTGAATCGAATGATAGATTGAGGAATGTGGTTACTGTAATAGCATTCTTACTTGAGAACTTTAAGACTAATATCATCATTAAGGAAGTAGATAAAAAGTCACGGTTTAAATGTAAGGCACTTCCCCTCTTAAAATCTATTCTGTCTGTCCCTGTAGATGTACATCACATCTTTGAAAAGAGTAGTGACCCTCTGTTTCATAGACAAAGGGTATTGAATGAGATGATTATGGAGGCTGACACAGAGATTGTAGTCAACTATGATTGTGATGCTATCCTTCCTATCAATTCTATTAAATTGGCATATGATAGTGTCATGGATGGTACCTATGATGTTGTTTACCCCTATGGGTGGGGTAGCTATCAATATCAAGTTAAGCCATCTGATGATGTAGTTTCTGACTTCATAGAGAATTATGATTATGCTATCCTAAAATCAAACTCCACCATCTTTGACGCTCAGTCTGGATGGGTGCAGTTCTTTAAACGATCTGTATACATTGAAGGTGGTATGGAGAACGAGAACTTCAGAGCATACGCACCTGAAGATAAGGAAAGACTATACAGATTTGAAAAACTGGGTTATAATGTAGGTCGTATTTCTGATTTCATCTATCACCTTGAACATGCTCGTGGTGAGAACTCTTGGTTCACTAATCCACACATGGAACACAATAACAATGTGTGGGAAGGGATACAGAGGATGTCAAAGGAACAACTGATCGAGTACTATTCAACACAAAAATATCTAAAGAATTATGAAAATTTTTCTGGACACTGCTGACCACTGCGCAATCAAAGACTACTTTGAGACCGGATTGATTGATGGGGTTACAACTAATCCTACATTGATCAGGAAGGCTGGTAAAGATCCTGAGGAGGTATATCAGTTCATCAAAGATGTGGGTGTTCGTGACATCAGTATGGAAGTCATGGGTTCTGCACAAGAGATGTTGGATGAAGGTAATAGATTGTCCGACAAATTTGGTCAGGTTGCTACAATTAAGGTTCCATGTACAAGAGAAGGACTACAAGTTTGTAGGGAACTATCTAAAAACGGTATTAGAGTCAATGTGACTCTGATCTTCTGCGCTTCACAAGCTGTTCTTGCTGCTAAGGCTGGTGCTGAATACGTCTCACCTTTCGTAGGTAGATTGGATGACCAGTCTGTTTCTGGTCTGGAGGTGGTTAGGTCTATCAGCGAACTGTATCGTATCCATGATATCAGAACACAGGTTTTGTCAGCATCTATTCGTAGTGTGCAACGTGCGGTCAGGTCTTGGTACAACGGTGCTCAGATCTGTACAATGCCTCCTCAAGTATTTGAGGGTATGTACGATAACATCTTGACAGATAAGGGTATGGAAATTTTTGAAAACGATTGGAAAGAGGTAGAGAAGGTATGAAAATTGTTATCTTAGGATCTGCAGGACAGATCGGCGCTTACTTGGCTGAGTACCTACAAGAAAAGGGGCATGATGTACTTGGTGTTGATATCGTCGATGGTGTTCAGAATGATTTGAGAGCCACTCCCAACACCTACGTTGAAGGTATCATTAAGAAGGCAGACTTTGTATTCTTTCTTGCATTTGATGTAGGTGGTTCACACTACCTGAAGAAGTATCAGCATACTTTCCAGTTCATCAATAACAATACTCGTATGATAGCAAATACGTTTGCCCTGTTAAAGAAGTATAATAAGAGGTTTGTTTTTGCATCTTCACAGATGAGTAACATGTCTTACTCACCCTATGGTGTGATGAAACGTGTCGGTGAACTCCACACCACCGCACTCAAAGGACTGACTGTTAAGTTCTGGAATGTGTATGGTATCGAAAAGGATATGGAGAAGGCCCATGTCATCACTGACTTCATCCGTAAGGGATTTGAGTTTGGTGATTTTGATATGATGACTGATGGCACAGAAGAACGACAGTTCTTGTATGCTGAGGACTGCTGTGAGGCACTTGAGATAATCATGGAGAGATATACAGACTTCAAACCAGAAGATCCACTTCACATCACATCATTCAAATCCTCTAGTATTAAGGAAGTTGCTGAGATTATTCAAGGTCAGTTCAATAAGATTGACAGATATATTAAGATTACACCTGGTCTTGCCAAGGACGGTGTGCAACTAGACAAACGTAACGATGCTAACAGTCATATCCTGAACTGGTGGTTACCTAAAACTAATCTTCAGGATGGTATTAGTAAGGTATTCGACGCAATGAAAGATGATTTCATTTAACTATCTCGGTAAGATGGGACAACTGGGTAATCAGATGTTCCAGTATGCAGTAACGAAAGGTATTGCTGCACATCACGGATATGAGTTCTGTGTTCCTGACCATGATGAGATACATCCGGACGGTATCGGTAACTTCCTTAAGATTGAACTGGATAAGCCCTTTACATTAGACTGTAATCGGGGTATAATTGAGGGGAAGGACGTTCGTGAGCCAGGTTTTGAGTTCAGTCAGAAGTTCTTCGACAGGTGTCCTGACAATGTGAATCTGTGTGGTTTTTTTCAAACAGAAAAATACTTCAAACACATTGAAGATGACATCCGTAAAGACTTCACATTCAAAAAGAAGTATCAAGATGAATGTAAAGAAATCGTAGAGGAGGTATTTGATCAGGATCCCATCGCCCTTCATATTCGTAGGGGAGATTTTCTGATCAACAGTGGTAATCACCATAACCTTACTCTTGAATGGTATGAGAGAGCACTGAGGAAGTTTGATCCTGATAGAGAAGTCATCATATTTTCTGATGACATATTCTGGGCATCTGCTCAAGAACTATTTCAACCCGATAGATTTATTGTCTCTGACGGTAATAGTTCCTATCATGATCTCTACATGATGACACAATGTAGTGATTTTATTATAGCTAACTCCACCTTTTCATGGTGGGGTGCATGGTTGGCCAACACTGGTAGAGTTATTGCTCCTTCCCAATGGTTCGGTCCCAACAATGCTCACTTAAATACCGTAGATTTGTACCCCCAACGCTGGGAGATTATTTGATGGATAGAAACAAAGCAGTACATAAACTCAAGGGTCTTCCACCCATCTATTGCATCAACCTTGACGATCAAACAGAACGTTGGGAGTATATGGAGAACCAATTTAAGTATTGGGAGATTGATAATTACACGCGTGTCTCCGCTTACGATGGTCGTGAAGACGATCTAGGAGACATTCTAAAGGGTAGATACCCTGACATGTGTCAGTCCGGTGAGATCGGTTGTGTCACCTCTCACCTCAATGCTATCAAACAGTTCTATGATAGTGGTGCTCCTGTCGCTTTGATGGTAGAAGATGACCTTGATCTCGATCTAGTCAGATTCTGGAACTTTACATGGAGAGACTTCTATGGTAGGATTCCTTATGACTGGGACGTTTGTCAGATCTCAATCATCTGTACGGGTGATGTCCATGTCAAAATCCATAAGAGATTCGTTAATGAATTCTCTACGGCTGCTTACTTGATTACTAGACACCATGCGGAGAAGTTAATTCGTCTCCATTGTAGAGGTAACAAGTACAAACTTGATAATGATGTAAGACCCAGACCGGTTGCTGATGATCTCATCTACAACTCCGGTAACACTTACGCCATTCCCCTTTTATTATACAGAACTTTATTTGAATCCAGCATTCACCAGGACCATGTGGAGGTCTTCCACAAGAGCAACTATAAGGCTCAATTCGATTACTGGTCGCAGGCTGGAGCTCAGATGACTATTGAGGATTTAATGAACTTCGATCCGTACCTTGGTAGGGTTTCCAACCCATCAGGTGCCCAAGCTCAAAATCCTGGATAGGATAAATACTTAACCTTTTGTCTTTCAGATAATTAAAGTAGCAGAAGGTAATAAACGAGACAAGTCGATGTCTCTATTCATCTGCGGGTAACCATTCCGCAAGTAACTAAAGGTAAAAAAACTAATGTTCAAATCTGTATTCGCAGCTCTTGCAGCTGCACCTCTATTCGCAGGCGCTGCCCTTGCAGGTCCCTACGTCAACGTTGAAGCTAATTCTGGTTGGTCTGGTTCCGATTACACCAGCACCACTACTGATCTTCACGTTGGCTATGAAGGTGCTCTTGGTGAGTCTACATCATACTACGTTCAAGGTGGCGCTAGTGTAGTTTCCCCTGACGGTGCCGAAAGCGACACTGTTCCTTCTGGTAAGGCAGGTCTTGGACTCGCTGTTACCGATTCTCTCGGTGCTTATGGT
>Ga0209756_1002929_pt1 | contig 14232 bp, 9 predicted proteins | sample ETNvirenome_6_85_FD_184071 | JGI IMG/M metagenome (GOLD analysis project Ga0209756, IMG submission 184071) | Marine viral communities from the Pacific Ocean - ETNP_6_85 (SPAdes) (version 3) | ecosystem: Environmental > Aquatic > Marine > Oceanic | place: Pacific Ocean | collected 2013-06-19
GTGGAATTTCAATTTGCTCTTTGGCTTCTTCAATCGGTTCTTCCGAGAATAATTCAGAGAATCTCTCGATATCAAATCGATTTGTAATCTCATCCCATTTCTGTAACTGTGTGAATGTCCCAAACCGCCGAATGAGGCGCCGAATGTTGCGGCCACGATAATCACAAACCCAGCATTTAAAAGCATTCTTATCTAAATTAATAGAGAGCTTATATTTGTGATGATCGCACGAAGGACATTTAAAAAGAAGTTCTGAGCCAGATTCCCTATAGCGTCCTATGGCTTGATTTAGAATTCTCTTTGCTTCTTTTTTATTCACCACTATTAATATAACATGTTTTTAAACAAAAAACAAGATTATTTAGCATCAAGGGAAAAAATTAATTTTCTTTTCTTTGTTCGGTTATGTATCCGGCCTTTGCAACTACGATAGCATCTGCTCTATCATAAGATTCTGGTTTTGGATTGCCATGTATAGTATGCTCTATTTTGAATTCTGGTTCGCGCTCTAACAAGTGTTCTAATACAACTTGCTTCGCCTTTTGTCCTCTCGGAACTTTAATGCCGCATAATTTACGCGCTGTTGTGGCGCCAACATATTGTGGCTCAATTTCAAATAATTCATAAATTAGCCACGATACAATACCATTGAATCGCTGTAATGTTGCCATTGTTTTTGCTGAAGATCCTCCAGAATTAAAAAAGGTGAACGGCTGTTCGATGTATATATGTTCAATTGGCTGTTCAGAATCTACTGGTATGAAAGAATCATTATCGCATTGATATACTTCGTATATGTCCATAAGCTTTTCTTTGATCTCGATAGTTTTTGCAAACACAGATTTATGTTTACGCAAATCTATTGAATCATAATAAACTAATGCACCATCTGCAATAACAGCAAACCCAGTAATACTAGTTGATATATCTAAACCAAGGATCATATTTTTATTATACTATATATCAAGCTTTAGTTTAAAGGAAAGATCTTGATCTTCTTTCTTTAATATTGGATTTGCAAGTGTGGCAATACCAATTAAATTCTTCTTTTCATCATAGATAGCAACCCTTGAAATGTAGACTTGTCGCTTAAAGGGCGCCCCATAATCTGAATAGCTTGAACTTACAGTGTTATAAATTGTTCTGGAAGCATTTTCTTGATATACTTGTGAAGAAGTTGTATCTAATTGGCTTTGACTATATTCTAAGAAAGTTGGATTATTCGAGAAATTTACTTCGCCGCGGCGGGCATGCGCAAACATAGTTAAAACTTGTGTTTCTGTGGTTCCCTTGAAGGATAAGTCGAACGATGCCTTATTAAAGGAACTGCTACCTGCCGTAGTCTGATTAACATTATCATTTGCGCCGGCGCCAAAATAAATCCATTTTGGTGTTTTCGGGACATGTGGAGCGCTTCCGGATTCAAGTCCTATTGTTTCAGCGTTCAAATTCCAGGATCCGGTTAATAGGATAAAGCCCTCTTCGTACAAAGCAACACCAGCAACCGATCCAGCACTTGAACCTGTTACTTCGATTAATTCTCCATTTCGTTTAGTGTCTCGCAATTCGCCTATCAAGGAACCAGTAAGATACCACTTAAGAGACAAACTTCCTGGCTTAATTGCTGAACCATAGAAAATAGAAGGAATAGATATTAAATTAATTCTCTGCTCACTTTTATCACCATGGGAAGAGCTTACTTTATAATGCTCACTTCTTACACCATAAAAATCTAATTTATTTTTGAGAGCGTAGAAGTGTCGATATTTTGGGCCTTTATAGTATGCATCTACATCGGCTTCGCCATCCCATGATGATGTGGTGCGTGTTATCAGGGCGCCGGCTTTGGGGCTCATGAACTCTCGCGTAATAGAAGCCGACACAGGATAGCTTCCACTTATCACATCTCCATATGAATAATCAGTTTGATATGATGAATCGCCAACAGTACTAAAAGAATCGCCTGCCCCATCTTTTGTAATAAATGGATAAATAAATTTATTTTTACCGATTTTTTTATCTATGTTGTATTCGTATAAACTAATGTGACCCGGGGGAACATTATAAACTCTGTCGCTAAAAGAACCAGAAACGGCCGGAGTATCATTATAGTATATCTTGCCATCAAAAACGAAAAACTTACAGCTAGGGTAAGCCTTCATTGTATTTAAGACAACATCGTTTTCGCCAAACTTTTTTAAAGACATTTTAGTAGTCTAATCGAACACGTAAAGTTAACTCGTTTGTTGGATCTTTCTTTAATGGTTCTGATAATTTGGCAACTGCTAATAATTCGTTATTTGAGCTATAGAGCCCAATTGTTGTAAGATAAGCAACGGGGGTATCAGTATTTACTGACTTCACACGAATAGTGCTAGCAGATAAATATGTTGGGTTTGTACTGTGATTGTACTTGTTGTGCGGAACACGACAGAAATAGATTGTTGAGTTAATCTCTGTTGTGTTATTGAAAGAAATATTCTGGACTCTATGCCGGAATGCATCGCAAGAACTAGTGAGAGATTGACTAACAAAAGTTTGCTCGATAGTATATTTCTCGTTGGATTCACTCAAAAAATCGGGTATGCTAGCCCAAGAAGAAGTACTTAAGACGGCAATACCAGCTTGATAAAATACGAGTCCGCGGACTTTGTTGCTTTGATCATCATACAGTAGCCCATAATCGCCACCGAGAGTGTTGGTTGTACCGCCAGTATCAGAGGCTGATGCATCCGATAAAGTCTTCTTAAGCTCAAACGGTGCGGCGCCATCAGCGTTCCAAGAAGCCGTACCCAAAGTAACACTGAAGGAGCCTTTCTTGATTTGATCTTTTGTGATCAGCCGAGAAAAATTAAGGAAAACGGCCTCTTTCATTATAGTATTAGCAGATTCGTCTAAATCTAAATCTAATTCAAATTTTCTAACTTGGTTGGTAGAGCCAGTATAGCCAAGTAACACTTGAGAAAATTGGTTATACATGTTGATTTTTTTGCTTTGCTGAGTTGACAATGCTGTTGACTCAGATAGCGCCGAACTTTCATCATATCCAATAGTTATATCAAAAATATGATTTGCTGATGAGCTTAGATAAGGATAATCATAAACACTCTGAAATTGCCCATGTGTGTAATTCTTAATGTTACCTTCGTCCGGAAAAGTTCCGTAAGTTCCACTAACAATTGTTCCAGTCAAAGGAATGGATTCGTGTAAAAGAGTTCTAGTTGTCGTCACGTCCTTAGTCGTGTCTAACATCTCAAAATTTGTTACTGCCATTTAATCTCTCCAATAATATTATGACAATCTGATTATAGTACAAGGAATTGTAAGGATAGCACCACTAGTATTTCCTTGCACATAAACAGTGGTATCTACATAGTCAACAGTTTGGCCGGATAATCGTGTTGTATTACTAGTTGAACCGTATAATGAATATTCTGCACTTATTCCGGCCTTAACAACGAGTGCAATTGCCGTCATAGCAGATCTTGGTCCACCAATAACTGAGGTGTCCTGATCTGTATTGGTTGTGTTATATGCAATCAGATTAGATATTCCATTAACTTTATATCCACTGTAATTTTCTATTCCAAGACTTAAGCTAGTTGGCGTTCCGGCAACCAAGTTAACACTATAATTTAAATCCGTTCCGGTACTACCGCCACTATTATTAACGTAAGAATCGGAAGTGATACCCTGAACCGACGAAAAAAACCTATTATCAACAAAAACGGTAAAACTAGTATCATTTAAATTGTTGGCTACAATATAACTTTCTCTATTTTCTGTGGATCCTATCGGTACAGTACCAAAGCCACTATCCAGTCCGGTTTCCGCGAGTATATAGCTATTACCAGTGGCGGTACCTTCCAAATATTTGATACTCGCGTCACTTAATTTATTTGTAATGCGATTGGTTCCATTATCTCCAGATGTATCAGCCACATAATATAGACCACTTGTCTTTGCGATATTATCACCATATGCAGTTTTTTCGTTAATCTTAAGTACAGGTAAATATAATAAATCTACAGCCGTCGTGGCTAACAAGCCGTAATTAATGCCGGCATTAACTTGTGTAAAAGCCTCAAAAACAGGAGTTTGTAATATTTCTAAATCGTAATATGCTGAACCAGATGCATGATTCTTATCATAAAGACTATAATCAATCTCATCATCGCCAATTCCAAATTTTACAATTCTAAAATTACCTTGTGCCATTCTGCGACGACCGGTTTCTGTTAATACCGCATCAAGAATGATGTCACCTGAGTTATCTAAAAAAGCCATTTATGTTCCTCTCTTTACGTAAATAGTTATAGTTTTGGTTATTCGCTATTCAAATAATAACTAATATTTAAATCAATTTTTCTAGCAGTCTTTTTGGAAGTCAAACGAACTTTAAAAGTTTTATTCCAAATTAAATCATCTGCGGTACCGACAACTAAGTTGTTAATTTGTGAACCAGCACTCTGATTGAAGTCAACACCATCAGTATTGAATTGTAGTTGTTTGAGATTTGGTTGAAGTTGAAAAATCTTCTTGAAATCATTTGATACTTTATCAAATATCTCTTCTTCCAATTCTGGCTCAAATATTACATTAAAAACTGTGTATGGATAGCCTCCATCATTAATTAGTTGTGCTTCATATATTTCAGACAAATGTGATAAATTACGATGTTCGTTTAATACTCTAAATAGATAGTAATATTTTCTATTCGCTCGTACTCTATTTTCATAAAAGGCTACTCTCTCGGTGTGTTTTGAATTTTTAACCTTTAAGTCCAATGTTGCAATTAGATTATTATCAAAATCAGTAACTGATTTTGGTCTTTCCGATAATCTATAGACCTCAAGGTATCTGGGTTTTGAAATGCTTTCTTTAGCGAGGGTCGAACTATCTAATAAATCTTGTGCATGCATATAATTTTGCTTATATGTTTGATCCGCTTCGCTAATTGGGCTAGGAAAGGTAGTTTCCGTAAAGGTATTATACGTAAAATCGTATCCTATTCTATCGGAAGAATCACGTACCTGATATGGTACGATATTTAATCTGTTGGTTGGATTATCTAATATTCTTAACGTCTTGGAATATAAGGGTATTTCAATTAATTTGACTGTCGGCTCATAATTTATATAAAAATCTGCTAGAAAAGGATATGAAGAATAAAGTCTCTCGCCTTCGCCAAATTCACCGCCAAAGGTATCATCAAAACTTGCTTTTGCATAACTACCTTTGAATAGTTTTGTGGCTGTTTCATCATCGGCCGAGAAAGGATTATAAAATTCCAATCCTACCTCATCCCATTCGCCATCGCCGGTGTTGTCAATGCCGCAGCCCAATTGCCGGGTGAGTCTTAGATCGCTAGTATTATATTTGATTCCCACTGTTAGTGCATATGCATAAACTTTATAGGTATATTCAGTATCAAATTTAACTTGAGTATCAAAAAATTCAAAATCTACCATATCCGCTGAACTAACAAACCAGAAATTCTGTAACACATTTTGCGTTTTATTATCGCCGGCTGAAGGCCCGCCTATCTTTTCTACTCGATAAGCTAATATTTCTGTGTGCCTTTCGTTTGAGGCGTATAAGTCATCCCAATTAAGAACACTAACATTGCTGGTATTTGATATAAAGCTTATTGTGTCATTTAAAACGCCAACTGCAGTCTGAGTGTTAATGTGGCGATACGTGTCATCTTTGCTCGACGCAGCTAAGCGATATAAGTTACTATCGCCAATAAACATATAATTTTGATTTGTATCAATATAGTTGTTATAACAATGAGATAAAAATTTAATATAATCAATTTCTCTCAAAGGAATGCTCGATACCTCTTCTGTATATTCGGCCGCTCCATCTACGATGGCATTATAATTCATATAATTAGTATAATTTTTACTCCTGGGAATGAGTTCACCTATCTGGTTAGTGAACGTCTCGGATAAGGTTTTAATAAATTTTGGTGAAAAATTATTATTATTAATTGAATCCATAAAATGCGGTTGTATAATGACGCCGATAGAAGCTTCAGAGTACACAGCAGGGAATTTGATTTTCATTTTATACGGAAAACATTCTTGATAATTCTGTAATACAGAAATATTATGCATTGTTTCTTGATCAAATAGCAAGGTTTGAAATTTATCCTTAACCCAATTAGTTGTAGATGATGAGAGAGTGTTTTGTATTAAAGAAGAAGTTAAATATTGTGTTGACAAGTTAGTATTTCTTTGCGCAACTTCATCAAAAAGATCGATCTTCCATTTTGGCACAGGCCATGGTATATCACTGTTGCTAAATTCAAAAATATCACTCAAAATTCCCTCATATTGTCCTTCGAGAGTGGCAAAATTAATTAATTCATTTGGATATAAAGCCTCTGATTCCGGATTCGTATCAAAGTTATGATGTGTGAAATCTGCAAAAACATAGTAATTTGGTATCAATAACTCAGAATCCAATTGTCTAGTGTGTTGTTCATATGGCGCTAAATAATCAGAATAGTCACACGAAATCTCTATCTCGGGGACAGGCGTATTGGTTGCATTATAAATTGCTGTACTGGTAATTTTTGGATACGGCTTGTCGTGGTTAAACTTAAGGTATTGAAACACCGACTCATTATATTTAGACGAATAGGTGGTCTCGCCATATGTACCACCAAGGAGGACGGCGCGCCACTCACTATCATCTTTAATTGTTCTATCGCTAGCAATTCTAACTGGAAATCTCTTACTTGGTATCAGAATATTATTATCAACTGTCTCGGATTCAATTTGATTGTCGGAACCAGCGGGCAGAAAAACTTTCGTAAATAATCTAAAATCAGGATGTCGTGTATCTGCGTCAGAAAAATTCAAACCGACACCCCACTCATGTTCCACTTCATACCAATAACCACCGATAGCTGTTCTAAGGGTGTCCCCAGATCCGGAAAGGAGCGCTGTATCGATTATAATGCTTTCTATGGGAGTGCTCATCAATAAATCCTGTTGTTAATAACCAGTTGTTGTTGTCGTGGTCGAGGCAGCGGTCGAAGTTCCAGCGGCAACACCTGATTCTAGTTGTTTAAATGTAGATAAATCTTTAGAACTAATCTTCTTTTTCTTAACTTTCTTGAAATTAAGAACTGGTTCCGTTATAGATGGCACAGTACCAACTACAGAATTAATCATATTATCAACAAATTCCTCAAGACCTTTATTAAACCCAGTAATACCGCTGGTAAGCTTGTATGTATCTTTGATGGGTCCTTTATCGGCGTGGTATGTGATAGTATATTCGTCGCCGGCCACGCCAGAAATGAAGGCATATTCAAATTCTGGTCTAGCCGTACTGCCATAAGCCCACCCTACTATGAAGTATTCGCTTTCGGCGTGACTCAATAGCGTTTCTTCAATTTTAAAAGAAGATATGCCACTAAGTTCTTCGTCAGTAAGTATACTAGTGTCCAAATTGGAATCTACTGCGTCTGGATCTACTTCAATTGTTACATCGTCGCGAGTTGCAACATTCCCCTTGAAAGTGGCGGCATCATATATATTGCCGTCCGCATCAAGATAAATATATGTACCATAATTCAAATTAAAATTATTATCCAAAACAAGTCCGTTACTATCAGTAGTCGAGGTTAAGTATCCAATTTTCCAATATTCAAATAATGGTATGTCAACATCGGATTCTTGTATAACAGCCGATTCCTCTTCCGGATCGGGCGCGGTGGCGGGGCCGGCAGCCTTGTACCCACTGCCGGGTACCCAGCGGTCCTCGCGCGCGCGGTGTTCTTCAATCGATTCTCCGGTTTCTTGTTCTACTGGGTCTGGGTCTGATGATACAGGCATATCTTATTTCTTCCTTTTAATAATTATTCATATAAATTAATTTTAGTTACTTATAATATTTTAGTACCCCTCCCAGTCGGCCCACCATCCGTTACGACCCGTGAAATCAAAGGGGCCCGAGCGCCAACCGTTATGGATTGTTTGCTTCGTAAATTGTTTCAAAGTACTATCATAAGTTTTATTAGTATTAACCGTTGCAATATCTGCGGCTAACCTTAATGTTTTGGTGCCGGCCTCAAGTCTTCTATTCGTTGCTTCTTTTTCTCGTTCGAGTTCGTCGCGTCCAACATCAATTTCATAAAAAGGATCATCTGCATTGGGAAAACTCTTACTAGCATCTAACTTTTTACGATTCTTTGGATTTTGAGATCCCGAAATATTAGGATTTGTGAGAACTTCGTTGTCAGTTTGCGCTGCAATCAAACTAAAATTGGCATCTGAATTGGCATCTGACTTGTTGGCAACCGAACATCCTACAGATTCTAGAAGATTTAATGCCTCTAAGGACTCATTCGCAGTGCCCTGAAAACTTGCCGCATTATTCTGCGACATAACTTTGGTCGCTCTTAAAATTCCATATTTTCCAGTATCATTCTTTATATCTACTGTTTGTCCATTAATTCTTCTCTTGTTGGTTGTTACTCGCGACGGTCTTCCGCCCTTTAAAAGTCTTTTGTTGTTATAGTTCATATTTATCTCCTTTTTAATCTAAAGTACACTTGAACATAATATCGGACACATACTCTGCCCATGTTTTAACGGGGGAATCGCCGGCCGCGGCCGACAGGAGCGACTCCTCGGTGTAAGGATCGAGACCGCCCGATTCTAGATAGGCCATATATGCTAAAAATTCCCAATTAGTGGCACACACAGATGATAGTGATTCCACATATTCCATAGCAACATTGCTGCCATCCTCGTCCGGATCTAAAGTACATGCCTGGGCGCTGGCCCATTTTATAGTCTTGGATTTCAGAAGCGCTCGAATGGTAATATAATTAGCCTGTACCACTCCACCTAGACTGTCTTTGAGGAAGGCGTATTCAGCTTCTCCGGCGAAGTATCTTCTTAATTCATCTTCAAAATCCTCCATAAAGCTAGTATCATCTATACATCCTCCACCCACAGCCGTCTCTTCGCCGGCAAACTTGCACCATCCACCCTGACATGTAAATCCTTCAACAGTACAATTTGAGTCTGAAGTGCAAGATTCATAAGTGCTAATCGCTGTGGCGGCAGTTCGACCGGGGATCGCTAGCGTCGTTGCAAATGAAACATCTACCTTTCCTTCTATACTATTAATATAATCCCCAATTAAACCACTTGGACTATCCCCAGTGGATCCATATACATCACCTATAAAATCTTCAAATGCAGACTGAAAATCTTCAAGGGCCGCCTTTGTACCTACTACGGGACTAATCTGCTGTGATATTGCTTGAGCAGCCTTGACAATTTCATCTGAATCGCCTCCGTAAGTATCATATATTAAATCTAAGTGCATCAAATAATGAACTGGCGCAACATACCAAGGCGCTTTGGTAGGGTCTGGATATTCTGCTAGCATCGCTTCACTAAAGAAATTGTTAAATGTGCCTATATCTTCATTAAAACTACACGCATGTTCAACAAAGTCTGAATATTCTTCCAAAAGCCCATATGCATCCCGACACGATTCGGTAAGGGCATTTATAACATCAAGTGTGTTATCATTTATTGATACTGTTACCGCGTAATCAGAAGCAGTGGAATCTTTTTGGTAATCTAACAACTCATAACACATCGTTCTATAATTGCCAATGGTTGAAAATTGTACATTTGTCGGATTAACATAATGACGAAGTACTAAGCTAGTGAGATAGCCGCCCCCAATCCAATTGGTCGATTCGGGCCCGGGAGGGCCATAAGGAGTATCGAAGAAGCCATATACAGGCGCGATATTAGTCACCGGATCGACTAGTCCGGAATCGGTATCGGATACACGCGTGTATTCAGGCTCCACAATAACATAATCGCCAGTTCCATTCTCGGTGACATAACAATATTCTGTAGTTGGGAAATGGGCGCCTTCTTCAAAAACACAACCAATATCTATATTTTCATCAGTTGCGCTTAAAACATTAACGCTAGTATCCTCATCGACAGCGGATACATACCCTGTGCGATTCGCATTTACTACTTTTACTTCAAAATGATTATATGGTATATGTACGCCCCATTTTTCTAATTTGTTGACATCGTAAACTGCTGCTATATTAGAAGTGCGTCGAAGCGCTTTCTCATAATCAAAAAAGAAATGTCCTGCAGCTACATCATACTCGGTGGTGTCCTCGGGTAGTTCGACTTCCATGAGTGATACTCCCCAATCTTTATATATATAATTCTCACCAACCGGAGCATCATCATAGCCAAGCGTTACGACATCTCCAGTTGCGATTGCACGCAAATCAACAATTTTAGAATTATAAACTATCTCTCTTTTTAAGGGCGCCCCTCTTTTGATGGCTTTATTTACATTAGAAATTCTTTGTCTGAAACTTTTGTAAAATTTACCAAGCGGCTTAGCCGGCGTTTTATCAGGAAATACTTTTCTAAGCATGTCTAATTGCGACAATAAATCGGCTTCGTCTCCATATACTTCTAAAATAAAAGAAATCTTGTCCATCATTCTTTTAAGCTTAACATTTCCTCTTTCCTTCTCGTATTCTCCAGAATATTGACTTAATAAGTCTTGGAAATTTGCAACAATCTGCTCATGGGTCATTACGCTGGGTACATAGACTGCGGAATCTATGCCAATTATAGGAGTATCATTGAATATAACACTGTTATCGTCCACATATTCTGATTGATATCTATCCATTAATTCGCCATTTTCGAAAACTTTCTCGTATGAAATATCGCTTACCTGAGTGTTAAGAAGTGGTATATTGATATCTGCTTCGGTTACTGGTAAGTCATCCACGTTTACTGTGCTTGAAAAAGTTATAACCTGAAGTGAATCCACTTCCGCCCATCCATTTGGATATTGTGGATCTCCGGGCTCTGATGTCCAGTTTTTAAGCCTATTTGACACTTCAGCAAAATATTTTTGAATTGGATTTCCGCTTTCATCATATATTTTTTCAGTTGAATAATTAGGCAAACCTGAATTACTCCATTGCATGCGGCCGGGCCCAGTCCGAGATGCATCTATATAAGATGAAGCTGATAACGCTATCAACGCTAGCGGATTTATCTCTTTATTTATAATACCCTCATAAAACCCCGTATCGGCCATATTATAGAAATAAGCTCTATAAACGTAAACGTTTTTCTCCATTGCAGCTTGATAAGCTTCTGTGGCCGTAATGACGTTGCCCCCATCATTAACATCTTGATCGATTTTTTCTTGCAAAAAAACAGAATATTTAAAACGGAATGTACCCTCACCTTCAACCACAACTTGATCAATATATGGTGCCGGCAAATACTCGCCAACATTACTCGTTATATTTCCTTTAAAAGTTAATCCAGACATATCTCAGGCTCCGTAACTGATCCGTAAATATCGTAAAATAAACTTTGATCCTTCTCTTGTTCACAATCAAAATCTATATCAACATAATATGATTGTTTATTAAATCTAGAAGCGCCCCTACATGCTATCTTTTGTTCAACCTGTGAATCAAGTAAAACGTCAAAATAGTACTCAATGCTTCCTGTTGTTAATCTATCGACATTAATTTGCTTCTTAACTTCAGAAACCAAAAATCCATTTTGTACCTGCGGTATGCTTTTCTCAAAATACTTTCTTTCGAGATTATCTTTTCCGGCAGCTTGGCCGGCAACAACTGCTGAATCTAATTTGTGGAATATTTCAATTTCAAAATTCCTAGTAAGTAATTCTGTATTTAACTCTTCGATGTAATATAGTGGATCGGTGCTCTGTAATTCAATAACCTTGTCATCCAAAAACGGCCTCGTTCTATTGTTTAGTTCTCGAACATCTTGAGGATCAAAAATAAATTCGTTTTCTACCACCCTTAAAGTATAATTAGCCTGTATATTAAGTTGTGGGACTAACGTATCGTTTGTGGTATCTTTTTCGGACGAAGATGTAATGTAACTTTGTAGGCTGACCACTTTCCATGCCGGCGCATAATTGACTTGACCATCCAAGAAGGCATCCCCTATCACACGATCAAATTGAAAAACATCAGTACCAGGAAGCGCCGCCCTTATTACGGAGTCGCCATGCTCATCCAGCGTTCCTTCGCCACCATTTAAAGTTTCTTCTACATCTTTAAAAAGTACTAAACTTTCAAGATATTGTGTTTCGTCCTTTATGCGTTTGTCAACATTATTCTGGTTTTCAACAGAACCACTAAATGCATATTTCTTATCATAAATAACATTATCATCATAAAAGGAATAATAGGTCGGCTTAAACGTACCAATAGAAAGAAGATAGTGTCCATACGAAGTCAACTTCAAATCAAAAACTTGTTCTTTTTTATTAATAAATTTTGCCATTTTAATCCCTAATAATTACCCCGCCCACCGCCGCGGCCACCGCCACGATTGCCGCGACCAGTGGTTGTTGTTGGGGCTGCAGTTGTAGCAGTTGTGCGCCCAGTGGCTGTTGTTGGGGCTGCAGTTGTAGCAGTCTTTAATGAACTCTGTCCATTCTTAGCTTGCTGATTGAAATTTCCTGCCGAAAGCTTTCCTTTGTTTAATTGCTTGGTAGAGCCTCGATAAAGCACTTCCGTATCAAATTTAATCGATTCTACGAATGAAACATAATCATAAGGCCAGTTAAATTCAATTGGATATGTACTAGATTTTTTAGTCGGAGTATCGAAAACTTCACCCTTATTGGCTGATTCTCCAGCTTGTGAAGTGATCTGATCTTCATAACTCACTAGTGAGCGCTGTTTTACTTTAAATACCATCCATCTCGTATTTTTACTAAGTATATCTTTAGCCTCTAATAACTCATTAGCCGCAAGAGGATGAGCTATAGAGGCGAAAGTCTTAGTAATCTTCTGGTAATTACGGGGCGCCAAGTTCTGCCAAATATAACTTAAATCATCTTTATCGAGCGAATATTCAAATTCAAAAATATACATTGTCATCGGATCAACTGCAGGATTATTAATAAAGTCAAATTGCGGTGGTAAATTATATCTCTGCATTTTTTGAACTAATTTTCTAATAGACTCTCCTGCAAAGTCTATAGAGTCTCCTGTTTCACTACCAATAGCCGAATCAAGACAAGCATTTATTTTCTCTCTATCTATGGAAAAGAATGTCTTACTTTGCTGTCTATAATTAGATAGCGTAGAATCTTCCGTTGATACTTCTGTTGAATATGGTACAGCTACGATTGCTTCTTTGATGGTGGTACTATCAGCCAACTCCCCTAAACGTTTTGAAGTATTATCAATATCAAACTTAACAACGTCTGTTAAAGATTTCATCGTCTTATACGTGTTAGTGCCTAGGCCACTTGCATTGTTCTTGTTATAAATGCTGTTATTGGTGATTACATCATAATGATATTTTAACCATTCTGTTGGAATCTCTCCAATTTCTAAAAAGATACCTTTTGATGAATCTGGCTCAATTATACCAAATTGATGCCACATGCCACGAGGAACTGATGCTGAAGAATATGATGGGAGACTGAGAGTTGAGTCGGCATTTGAGATTGGATGAGTTCCTTGGTTGTTAAAGTTCAGCATTGGTGTCTCCATCTTAGGCTGAATTACCCATTTCTTGCCAACGGTCTCATTCTCAGATAGTATTGGGTTACCGAATTTATCTACCCTTTGTCTTGTTACTCTTTCGATTCCAAAGCAATTAATGCTTGCGCTAATTTGCATTGCATTGGCATTTATATTCTTGCCGTCATAGATAAGATCATCTTCATCTCCATAAAGAGATCTAATATTGCCACTAAATGTGGGCAATAATTGTGTACCAGACAGGTTTGTGGTGGCGTGGATTCCGCTTGATGAGGAAACCCCAGGATCGACACGCCAATAAACTGTCTTTGTCTCTGACAATATTTTTTCTAAATCATATTTGGTGTCGGCAGCGGGTTCAAAAATGATATCAAGCCAGGATTCGCCATTGTAATATGGTGGAGTATACGCCCAATTAAAACCAGCAACACTATCGGCAGGATTCGACAAAACAACATATGATGATGATCCCAAAGCACCCGAAGGTCTTCCGGCGATTGCGGGCCCAAAGGCTGTAGGTCTGGTGTACATTGTAAAGCTTTCTGCCAATTCCTCCTTCGAAGCTTGTCTAGGATCTTGAGGCAACGGGAAAACACCGGTCATAAAAGTATTGGTTGTAGTATTATATGCATTGCCTCCATACTGACCAT
>Ga0209756_1002931_pt1 | contig 14230 bp, 18 predicted proteins | sample ETNvirenome_6_85_FD_184071 | JGI IMG/M metagenome (GOLD analysis project Ga0209756, IMG submission 184071) | Marine viral communities from the Pacific Ocean - ETNP_6_85 (SPAdes) (version 3) | ecosystem: Environmental > Aquatic > Marine > Oceanic | place: Pacific Ocean | collected 2013-06-19
TGTCTTTTATATAGACACTCTAAACTCTACAAACCTATACAAGTTCCCCATTGTAGTGACTAAAATGGGGGTGTCAAATAAAAAATAGAAAATTTTTTCTGTATAAATAAGGTACAGGAGACAACACTATGACATCAGAACAAAGATTTAGAAGAATAGGTCAAACAAATTCACAAATGACTAATGCTGAACGTAAAGCATCAATTGCTGACATCAAGGCTTCTGCTAGAGGTAAACTTATAGACAGAGACCGTCGGGAAGATGATCATAAACGAGCAATGGAGAGGAACGAGAGTGTGGTTTCTGAGTATCTGGAAAGTTACTTTGGTGGTGAACTAAACGAATCCACTTCCGATGAAGACATCATGGAAGCATTTGATGAATTGTTAGAGACTGCTGATGCGGTTGCAGAGTATCTTAACAATCTTCCTACCATCGGCCCCAAGGCTTCTGCCAGAATGAAGGGTTCATTACTTCGGTCAAAAACCCCAAAATTCGATTCAACGTTGAGAGACTTACAAAGGTTGAGGAAGGCTGGGAAGCCAGGGCAATTACACAAGATAAATAAGTGGCACGGCGGAGTAGATTAGGCTTTTCCTACCTAATCGGACAGGCTCCCGAAGAACACTCCACACCCTCTAAAACCTCACCTGCTACAACTTCAATCTCCTTGAGTCGTGCAATACGTTTCTCATATTCTTCTTGAGAGATTTCTTCATAGGGTGCTTGGTCAAACCCGTGGTCTGAATGTAACAGAAAACTCACTGTCTTCAATGAATTCTCATAGTTCTTTTTCATCCATTCCTTAATCTCATCCAATTCTTCTAAGTGGTAATAAACAGTAACAGATACCGAGTTATCTGACCATTTGGTTTGCATTTCTTTTACCAATTCCAACTGTTTAACAGCAGTCATGTCCTTGGCTAAGACAGCATCCCCATTAATATGACACGGGAATTCCACCACAACGGTGCTATGATCCTCTGTCCCATCAAATCGCTTGACGTACTCTACAGGATACCCTGAATCCCTACAAGTGTCCGCTAGTGCATCATCACTGGACATTCTTACTCTACGAATGAAGTAATTCGCATATGCTGGGTGGACTCCCGGTGTGCTTCCAGAGAGCAAGGAGAGCGTGCCTGAGGGCTTTATTGTCGTTAATCTGATACTTGTGGGGTATCCCTTCTTCTCAGACCATTTTACATCAAAATCCTTCAGATAAGAATAGCATTCATCTAACCAACCCAATTTATCTAATGATTGACAGACTCCTGTGATACCCACACCAATTCGCATGTTCCTATGCACAACCTCATTGGTCTTTTCATGAATGAACGGTAATGCACAGATAGCCTTCTGTGTCTTGTATAGAAGTTTTGCACACTCCTTTAATTCTGATTTTGACTCAATGTTGTTTAGATAAATCTCTGAGAGGTTACAGCATTCATGAGACTCCAGCAGAATCTCAGCACATGGATTAATAATTTCACACTTATCCTTGCTCTTCTCCCCCAGTCTGCCAACTTTCTGCGCCAGTGGGAGATTGAAGAATCCATAAGGTTCGCCCGAACCATCATAACCCTTCCATACTACATCACTTATATGGTCATAAGAATCTGCATAGATTGTGTTGTTAGACATTGCACGCCAGTTGGGAATGTTTCCTAAGTCCCATCTCTTTGCACGAAGGAAAAGATAATCGTCTGGATCACCGACTGCAATTTCAGCAGACCGTCTAACATTACCTGCAACAACGACAGACCCAATAATATTACCAATGTCAAGAACATCTATAGATCGTAGTTTTTTACCCTCTCTTGCTGCAATTATAGTAGAAATTTTATCAATTCCCTCAATAAGAATGCCAGGACCAGATGCTTTCCCCCCAAACCCAGCAATGGGTTCACCAGATGAACGAACAAGGATAGTAGAGTAGGTAAAAGACTCTCCAGTGTAGAAGAAAGACTTCATAACTTTCTTTAGAAGTTTTACCCAACCTTCTCTAGTATCAGGAACAATAAAGTCAGCGTCATTTGTTTTCTTGTGAGTAACTGTTACTCCCTCTTTAGACTTGGGGAGTTCGTGGACATCTTCTCTGCGAATAGAGAAACCCACACCACCACCCAGCATCAAGTTCTCAAAGATGAAGCAAAAATCATCAATGTCACGAATGCAAACGCCCCAACAATTTAAAAGAGAATTTCCACCAAATCTATCGACCGTAGAAGTGCCAAGTTGCCAGAGCATCCTACCTGCGAAATTGCATTTGAGATTGAAGACAAGATCATATAGTCTTTGTGCTTCTTTAAGAGTATAGTCTGCGCCAATCTTTTGTGCGCCATTGATACAACGGGCAATAGTTTCCCACCACTCTTCGTTCGTTCCGTCTTCCTTTTTTCGGGAGTACGTTCTCTTGTAAACAATTTCCCCAAGACCATTATATCCCCACTTTGGTCGTTTAGTTTTATATTGAGACAAGAACTCATCAGGTAAAATGTCACTCACATATTGCATAATCAATCTTCCTATTGTTTCCCTATATCTATATCAGACGGTTAATGCGAACCAAGAAACTGGAAACAATGGCTCAATAATTTCACCAATTGCTTTAGCGTATTCCTGCACTTCCCATTGAGCATGGGAATCAATCCGCAACTTATAAACTCTTGCGAATGCTGCAAGAGATCCTGTCCAATACCATTCAGTATACATCCCCTGCGGAAGAACGAATCGTGCTTGCTCTGGTGCAACTCCACGTTTCAGGAGTGAATTGTATGTCTTGAGTGCGTGGTCCATTACCCTTCCGTATTGAATTGTTGCTATCTGTGCGGATGGTTGTTCCATGAAATCTTCCGAACCTTGCTTCGCTCCACCTTCGGGTTTGGTTCTCCATGTTGGTTCATAGAACTCTGGTTCAGTTGCAACATAACGGCGACTCACTTCATTCTCTACAAGTCCTTGTTTAGACTTATAAAGTTGAGTCCTAATGCTAACGGGTGCTTTGACTCTCAACGTAATCTGCGGATGTGCGAACGGTGTCCAGTGATTATGGGTTGCAAGATAATTGATGAGTTTGACATCTTTTTCTTTGAGTTGTTTTATGCACTCGTTGCTAAAGTGAGAACCAGATTCTTCTAATCTTTTTTTAGCAGCCTCATCAATTCCCCATTCGGACTCACTGGCAAACGAAACTCTGGCAGCATTGCATACCGTCAAGTCATTTCCCATGCAATCAACCAACTCAACGTGTCCATGATCTAATACTTTCATGTCGCTCTCTTGTTCTTGTCTGGTTTGAATTCCTCACCACCATTCAAATCACGATACGACTCAGTAATAATTCCCCAGTCTTCTCTACTGATATGTTTTGGATGTCCCCACAACCATCCATATTGCAACACTGCTCCCAGTGCTTCTTTCAACTTCTTTTCATTCATACTTTTCTCCAATCACGAAACCTCAGTGTTGCTTTCAGTCCACTGAATGTGTTCTCGTCAATCATCTTCTGAATCTTACGAGTTGACATTCTGTATGCAAGGTCGTTGATGTCCTTCTCGTCGATGTTGTCGGGCCAGATGAACACATCCCTTCCCAACTCAATCAACTTCTCAACGTATGCATTCACCTGTCGGTTGCGTGGTTCATTGTCCATTATCCAAGTCATCTCTGAGTCTGCGAACCGTGCAGGAATGTTCTTCAACGCACCTGCACCAACGATTGCAACACAGTTCTGGAGGAACATAGAATCGATTGGTCCTTCTACCACATAGACTCTCTTCTTTGGATTGGTGCGCCACATCCCATACCACAAACGGTCGATGGACTTGTCACCCTTGACTGTTAGATATTTGATAGTCTGTCGTGCGTTTGCTTCGTCTGTCATGTTTATTGCACGACCCTGTGCGCCAACCACATCTCCATGACTGTTGAAGAACGGAATCACCAATCGTGGCTCTGCTCCGACAGGAAGACAATCTGGATCCAACTCCTTCATAAAGGAACCGAAATCCTCTGTGAAGTATAGATACCTCCAGAACTGATTCGGGATGATTCTCATGTTTGCAAAGATTACAGCAGGATGAGTATCAGGAAGATCAGTAAGAACGTCCAACCTATCAAGGATTTTATCTTTCTTTTTAAACTTAGGTTTTGAATCTTTGAATTTAAACAAATCCTCTTCCTTGGGCTTCTTGTAGTTTGACTTTCCATTTTCACCATTGCGATATCTCTCCAATGAATACTCTTTACATAGAGAAGGTGAAACTTCCTTTAAGAAATTATATAGGTTCATTCCTGCGCCACAGTTGTGACATTTATAAAAGAAATCATTACCTTTCTGGTAGAAATAACCTCTCGCTTTGTTCTTGTTCTTTGTTGAATCTCCGCAGATAGGACATCTAGTATTTGCAAGATTATCTTTCTTCCATGCAAACCTTTCCAGTTGTGGTGAAATCATATTGATGAATTTCTTGTCTATGAATGTACTCATTCACTATACCTTCCACTCAGAAAATTTCTCTTTGGATGTTTTAAACTTCTCATCAAAACTCTCACCATCAAAACCAGAACCTAGTGTTGACGTGCCGCTCTGATTTGATTGAGACAATCCCGCCTGTTGATCTTTCTTTACGTCATACAGTTTCATCTTTGCACGGTTGATTCCAAGAATGAATTTTCTATTAACCACCGTGGTATTATATCGATTCTTCAACTGCTTCACAAGAACCTGATTTTGTTCATCTAGTTCTTCTGTTGCAATCAACGCAATCATGAAATCCGCAGTTGCGGGAAGTCCGAAAGATTCTGATGTGTCTTCAAGACTAACATCTGTGCTTGAAAATCCTGCTCTATTTGTCTGTGTTGCAGACCACAACGGGACGTTATATTCTACTGCAAGTCCACGAAGTTCCTCTGCGATTGATTTAACATATTGATAGGTATTGATATTGCCACCAGACTTCAACCTTGCAGATGCACAGATGTTGAGATAATCAATGAATATAATGTCTGGTTTAAACTTCTTCTTCATTGCGAGTTCATCCAACAAAATCCTAAAGTGATTTGCATTAGCGGTTGCAGTTGGGTATTCTTTGATGATTAACTTACCTGTAATCCCAGCAGTCTTTGTGTTTAGTTTACTGTCATAAATTTGTTTGGGGAGATCTTTCAGATCATCCATCGTAATGTCCATGAGATTCGCATCAATGCGTTCTGCAATTCTTTCTTCTGCCATTTCACATGTAATGTAAAGAACATTCAAATTTTGACTCAAACAACTTGCTGCATGATGACACATAAAGAGAGACTTACCGACGCCCGTTCCCGCCATTATGATGTTGAGAGTCTTTGGTGTTGTCCCACCACCAGTGATTGTATTGAGGAAATCTAAGTCGAAGGGGACTTTTTGTTCGACTCGGTGGTAGAATTCAAATCGTTCGTCTGAGTCTTCGATGTAGTCGTGTCCGATGTGGGTGTCGAAGGAGACCGAGAGTGCGTCCGAAAGGATGTGTGGGATTGCATTCTCTGTCTTTGACGCTGACTTCCCATCGATGATGTGAATTGATTCCATAATCGCATTATACACCGCCTTATCTTTACAGAAGTTTTCAGTTTCTTTTAATAACCATTTTTGATCGGGAAGAGTTTCCTTCTTCTCCAGACTATCTAGTATATCCGAAATGCCCTTATATTCATCTTCTGTTATGCTCTTGTTTTTATCTAGATTAATTGATATCGCCTCCTTGGTAGGGAGACTATTATACTGCAAAACAAAATCACGAATGCTCTCAAACAGAACCTTCTCCTGTTTGCTGTGAAAATAATCACTCTTCAGGAATGGAATAACACGACGAGAATATTCGTCATTGTGTATTAAATTCTCTAGAACAACAAATTCAATCGACTTCACTTTCTTCTTCTACCTCCGGGTCTGTCGGTGAACCTGATCGGAGAAAATCATCTCCAAGTTCATGTATCTCTTCATCAAGCACTTCAACCACAATTTCACCCAAGAAGTTAATAAACTCTTGATCTTCCGTGATGTTGTTGGGATTTTCAATAATGTCATAGTTGAAATTACAACGAACATGTTCTCCATTTTCTGAGAAATTGATTTTACCATAACGATAAACCACCCCTTCATATTTCCCTTCGATAATTTTGATCGGTAGGTTTTCATCCAACCCAATTGATGAAGTCTCATCATACTCATATTTTTTACTCATTGTGTGTTTCCTCCTGTACTTTACCATACTTAAACTCTATTGCAACTGCTTCTTCTAGTCTTTCCATCACACCCTCTGTGAAGTACTTTTCTGGATTACCGTTAATTGACTTCTCAAATGCAGTCTTACCATCTGGAAGTTCGATGCGAGTTGACACCTTCTTAAATATATCATATTTGACTGCAATAGGAACCAATCCGTAATGGGGATTTAATCCAGTATCGTAGTTCAACTGCACCTCTACCTCTTTGTTCTCTTTGGTGAGTCTTCCTTTGTAGAGTTTACATTTGATAATATTACCAATGATGTCATTACCTTCCTTGTCCTTCTTCTTGGATAGATAGACAATAGTAGATGCAGCATACTTTAATCCTGTACCACCGCCCATTTCTTTCATTGGAACATATGCACCAATGATGCTATAGGTGTGATTAGTCATCACCAACGGAATTCCTGCTCGTCCCAACTTCAATGTCAACACACGGAATGTTGCTTTGATGACTTGCGCTCTTGTCATGTCTCGGGTGGTCTTTCCTTCTGATGTATCGTTCATTTCCTTTTCGGTTGACAACATCCCTAACGAGTCCAACACAACCATCACTGGTTTCTTGTCCTTGGACCCAATGTATTTGTCAACAATAGAAATCGCTTGATGACGAAATGATTCTACCGTTGCAACGGGGAAGATAGCAAAACGATTTGCATCCATCCCCCTCTCACCAATCATGTCACTCGTTACCGCTTGCTCGGTATCGAAGTAAAGAATGACACCATCGGGGTTATCATCAAGAAACTTCTTTGCCATCCCAAGTGCGAAATACGTTTTGCCTGTTGCCGATTCACCCGCGAGCGCGATGATTTTATTGTTGGGAATCCCGCCGTATAGGGAACCGGACAACAGGGCATTAAACGCATAAGAACCAGTATCAACAAAACCAGTAATGTCTGAGCCTTCAACTCCATCAGACACAACACCAGCGTATTCGTTGCCTGAACTCTTAATAATATCTTTCAGAAAGTCAGTCACTCTTTTTTCTCCTAATCCAAAAACTCGTTAAGATCTGGAATTTCTCTTTTATTTTTGAAGCATTGTAATTCGGGTGCTTCTAAATGTTCTGTTGGTTTCACTTTATCAATAGTCAATTGAGTAGAACATTTTGAATAAACATCGTGAGGGTAAAAATAAATATTATGTGTTACGGGATCCACTCCAACCATCCAATCAATGTTGTTATCCCTGTAGTATCGTCTTCCGTCTGTCAACTTCAGAACAATTCTTGGTCTTTCACCTTCCATGACAAGACCATTTGTTGCAACATGCTTACCACCCTGTCTCGTCAAAGTTTTCACCTGATAAGTGACACAACCAAGATCTTCATGATATACAACCAAATCTGCCATTCCTTTACCGTGTTGTGCAGTAAAGGCATTCCATCCCTGTCCGGTAAGATATGATAATACAATATCCTCACACTCGTTACCTTTTAGTTGTTTTACGTTTCTAGGATTCATTCTTCTTGTTCTTCTTTTTTAATTTGGTTCGACGGCGTGGTTTCGGGTCAATCACTTCTGCCCAAGGGAACCACATTTGCTTACCCTCTGTCATAAACGAAAACGTCATCTGTTTGATAAATTTATCCATAGGTGTTCCTTCTATCATGAATATCTCTCCATTTCCTGTATAGCATACTCTAAGTCTTTACATTTGTCCAGTGCCTGTTCGTATATTTGTGCAGAACAATTTTCATCTTTCTGCATATTTAAAACTTGCCTCTTTGATTCTTTCAATGTGTTTTCTAATACTTCGGTTATTAGTTTCTTCACCTTATACTCTATCATTATATTCATGCGAAAAACTCCTCTAATGTTGAAACCTGTTCCCAGTTCCACCCTATCTTCTCTAATATTTTCTTGATTGGTTCAAGAAATGCTTTCTCGAATTGTCTATCATAATCAATATATTCCTCAAGTTTAAATTCTTTCGGAAGACTATTTGGAAACGCAATCACCTGATCTTGCCCTGCAACACCACCTGTTGGATTTGGTTTTATAAGATGTAAGAATTTGATCTTATCACCATCAATGATCTTTCTATATTTCCTTCCAAGTTTCAACTTGTCAATATAATGGTTGTATATTAGGCTACCCTTGACTGCAATGGGTGTTGACTTTTGGTAAATGCTTCCTTTATCAGAATACTTATCCATCCCATTTACCCCTCGGGGGAATGCGATATCTTCTGGTGTAAACGTCTTAAACTTCTTTCTAAACCCTTCAATGAATTCTATCACTGAATGTTCGTCTGTGGTAAGAATTAAATTGATTGCTTCCTTCAGAGAATCTCGAACCACCTGTGGGGTAGAACTTCGTGTGGTTTCAATTCCCATGATCTTCTGCTTCGGTGGATCATACCGAACACCTTCTGAATCATGTACACGCATCATGTAACGCTTCTTTGCAGTCCAAACTCCCTTGTCTGCAATACATTCACGATCCATAACCATCTTATTTTCATATGCATTCATTATGCTTGCTAATTCATCGTACTGCTTCCTGATGAATGGGAGAATAATTTCCTCTGATGCTTTGTCGAGGAATTCTACTATTTCTTTTTTGGTTCTGCCCAGACAAACTTTGTCCACAAGATTACCAAGGCGCAAATAAACACTATCCGTATCACTAGCGACAACATAATCATAATCCTTTGTGTTGATTGTTTCATTCAGGAACTCGTTGAGTTTGTTTGCAATCCATTGGATGCTTAATTGTCCTGATAGAGTAATAGCCTCTGCTAAATCTGTGTCGTAATATCTAAACCACTCATTTCCGATTGCACCATAAGCAGAGTTGAGTTGAATCTTTCTCACCAACTGAAAATTATTATATTTGGCAATTTCCTTATCAAGTTTCTGGCACATCAATCCCTTGCCCATCGCAACAGTATTTGATTTCATAATTTCCTGTCGTTTCTTTTGGCATTCAATCATCTTGCCTTTATACATCTTACGTTCTTTGTACAACTTCTCCATGAGCGCAGGAAGAAACCCCTGATGTTCCTTTGTATAGCATGTTCCATTTGCAGCAACAGAATAATTTTTATCAGTATGTACTTTAATTGCATCGGGAACTAAACCACTTGTATTTGTGAGTATAGAATTTGGTGTGATCATAAAGTCTTGCGGTTGATCTATTTTTGTTTCAGGGCTGATGTTATAATGCATAATAAGGTGTGGATACAAACTGTTCAAATCGAATGACACAACCCAATCATGCATCCCTGTGATTGGTTCCTTTACATATGCACCTGCATATTGAGCATTCTTCACACCTGTTGTCTTTGGTGGAATTACAATATTGTGTTCCATTAGGTAGTGGTAAATGATACAGTCCCACGTTCGCACTTGTCCAAACACATCTGCGAAATTCACCTTCGCTGAATATGCAAGAGATACTGCTAGTTCCAACAACTTCATTTTATCTTCGAGTTTGAGGACCAACTCAACGTCCTTCACGTTATACTCAACGAATCTCTCGAAGTCCTTCTTGTAAAATGTAGCCATGCTATCATATTCATCATACGACAACTTCTTTTCGCCCAACTCTACAAATGCAATGTGATCTAAACGATACGATTCTTGATTAACATATGTGAACGTTTGATAAAGTTCATAATAATCTAACGTTGCAATTCCAACCAATTCGTATGTCTGATTCTCACGATTCATCTTCTTGATGTTTCGTTCTTTAAGAATCCTCCAAGGTGACATTCGTTTTGCTACTGTCTCTCCAAGAACTATAGACAAACGATTGACGAGATATGGAATGTCGAAGAATCTTACGTTCCACCCTGTGATGATATCTGGTGATTCAAATTCCCACGTTGCAAGAAATGATTCTAATAATTCTTCTTCATTGTCAAATTGAAACTGTCTCAGTTTCCCATCGTATGGTGACTCTGCAAGATTAAATTTACCCAAACCATAGACGTATTTCCATCCATTATAGTCCACTGTGATTGCATTGATTTTCTCATTTGCTTCTTGTGGGTGTGGGAAACCATCTTCAGATTCACACTCGATGTCTATTGTTGCAACCTTGATCTTTGAAAAATCATATTTAACTTCACCCTTATAGTTTGCACCAATGAACTGATATATAAAATCATTGTTCCCATAAATCTCAAACCCATTTACGCTTTGGTATTTGTTGATGAACTCTCTGGTGTCTGGAATGTTTCCCGGTTTAATTGGTTCAACAAAGACACCATCCAATGTTCTAAATTGTGTTCTCTCTTTAGATGGAACAAACATTGTGGGGTGAAATTCTTCTTTTATGTTGAAGGGCGTTCCGTTCTCGTCCCTACCTCTATAGAAGATATATTTACCCCGCATTGCTACGTTGGTGTAATAATTATTCATTCTTATCTTTTAAAAAGCCACTGAATAAAACCATGTAATTTATAATATCAACAACCGCATCATGGTAACTTTCATTATCTACTTTTAAAGTTCCAGCAGAAGTGAATGTTGAGAGTCGTGATAGTTTATCACAAACCCGTACAAGAAATCCTTGCTCCGTGCTACAGATTCCCATATCCTCTGAACGAGTAAAATTTGCAAAAGGAGTGTCCCCACCTTCTCCTGCATAATCATGATTTTTCTTTTCCATTAACGATAATGCTTCACCACAAAGTTTCTTGTGATGCTCAAACAATTCTTTACGATTCATTATATTTTCCTTGCTTCATAATCATGTTTCCTGCCTTTCCAGGCTCGGTTCATTTCGTCTGCTTCTTTTGCTGCATCACGGCGTAATCTAAATCTTGACTTTCTGGTCGGTGAGTCCATCATCCATTTCTCTAAAGACATCACCCAGATTCCCCAAGGTTTTGATTCTCTTTTCGCCATCAAGCCACTCCGGTACTACCAAAACCACCGATACGTTCGGTAGTCTGTTCAGGTTGTATTGTAGTCTCTTTTAGAGAATAGTCAAGTGTTTTCTGGAGTTCCCCTTGTGCTATCCTCTCTCCATGTTTGATACGAATCATATCGGCACTGGCGTTATAGAGCATCACATATGTCTGGTGATAGTAATCAGAATCAATGATCCCCTCACTATTTGGCATAATCAATCCTTGCTTGAGAGACACACCTGACCGGGGATGGAGGCGAACAGAATATCCTTCTGGGATGTCAAAGATGAGTCCTGTTGGAACAAGCACTCTTTCTGCTGGATGAAGTTCAACGCCAGTATAGAACGTACCACCACCACCGGCCCACATCTTGACCTCTCGTTCTTCCTTCTTGTTGTCCATCGTATAAACCACCACCTTTGGATTAGGTCGTGATGAAACGATCTTCTCTCCAAGGTGTGCATAAATGTCAAAACAGGCTGCACCATGAGTCGCAAATTCTGGCGCAATGACATCTTCATATAATTTGTAGTATTTTAACATAATATAAGATCCTTTTTAGTATCAATTTCATCCATACGCCTTTACAATAACTTTTCCATCTGCTCCACTTCCTGAAGCGGGATTCGTCCCCGAGCCGTTTGATCCACCACCACCACCGCCTGGTGAGTTTCCGTTGTCAGAATCTGCGATAAGTGGAGAACCGTTGGCCCCGCCTGATCCTCCATTTGGATCAGCACCATCACCCCCATCACCACCGTAGTTGGCGGAGACGTCTCCGCCAGCATTTCCGCTTGTGTTTGTGTCTCCGTTGGTTGCTGCTCCTGCTGCACCTCCCGCAGAGTTGCTATCACTTTCTCCGCCTTTTCCGCCATTTGCGACTACACTACTAAATGTTGTAATGGTAGACATTCCCCGTGTGTGTATGCTGAGTGTTGTATCTCCACCTGCTGAACCTGCTGTATTGTTAGCACCTCCACCCCCACCTGCGCCGACAGAGACTGCCAATTTATCACCTTCTTGCATGTCCGCAGCACCATAATAAGTTTTCTTGAGGTATGCTCCACCACCGCCACCGCCGCCTGCCCTGTAAGTGTATCCTCTGCCTGTGGCTACTGCTTTAGTTCCACCACCGCCACCGCCTGCACCCCACATTTCAATTTCAAGATAACGTGTGCCTGCGGGAATGTCATAAATTTGACTTCCTGTAGAAGTAATCACATTAGTTTGTAAGAGTTGAAACTCTCTTGTATTTGTTGCTCTACTTGCACCTAACATCGTTACTATCTTTCAATCCATACATTTTCTTGACCCAGATATTTGAATTTTTTTTCTATTGATGTGTTTTTCCACACATCGCCTTCTTGTGGACTAGATGGTGGACTGCTCGATTCAACATAAGTTTGTCTTGGAATGGGTTTGTTATAAATTTCCCAAGCAGTTCCATTCCATGAATATGTTATGTCACCAAGAGTTATCTGATCATCAGTTGAGGGGTTGTTTGGAAATATTGCCATTATGTTATATCCTATGAGAAGTTGATTCCACCAACGAATCCGTAAATGGTAGTTCCTGCATCGATTGTCATAAACGAAACAATATCTGTACCAGACGATGTGAGTGCGGGTGCGTTATCTCCTGGCCATTTTACTGCGGAGTTCCATGTTGTTGTGTTTGCTCCACCGTTTGCTATAATAAGTGTAACTGTTCCTGCTGTGCCACTTGCAGGTGGGTTAGTGAAACTCACTGTAAGGTCATCTGCAAAAGTAAAGGATTGAACATTACCACTTTCAAAATCAACATTGAAGGAAGCACTCTTGCTACTAGTTGCTAATGCAGTTTCAGAATAATCTTTGAGTTTTGGTCTTGTTACCTCTTGGTCCTGACAATTGATTGCTCCACCAAAAGTTATACCTGCATCTGCGGAAATGCCAACGTGAGCATGGATATCTGTGTCTAAACTAAGGATATCTGTTCCAGAAACTTTAAATGTTATTTCTCCAGCAGTTACCCCCATATGGGTAGCAGAAGAGTCCGCAATGGATCTAAGGACTTCTAGTGCGCTTCCGCCCGCATAAAACTTAGAACCTATCGGCGTTGTGAATACATTTCCGTTAGTACCAGTCCATGTCTGACTGCTTCCATCTAACACTGGCATATTAGAACCAACCGAAAGAACATACCGAAGCAGATATTCAGGACCCGCCATCGCCATTCCAGAAGACAGACTAACACTCAAATCCTCACTGTAGATATCAAATATACTAGGAACATGTTCGGAATCTGGTCCGCCCACATCTTTGATTGAAGCACCGGTCGCGCTGTCGTGTGTATATCTTGTTAATGCACCTTGACTTTGTGTTGTGCCATCTGGGAACATTATAAAACTAGATCCAGTTAAACCCAAATTACCACCGAATGTTGCACCGCCACCAACATATAATCCACCAGAAGCAGTAATACCACCACGAACAGTTACTTCATCAAATGTTGCACCACCACCAACATATAATCCACCAGATGCAGTAATACCACCACGAACATCTAAAGTTTCTGTTGGACCAGATGTCCCGATTCCAATTTTATCTCCAGCATAGAAAAAGGCAGTAGCACCCTGAATGTTGGAACCTTTTTCATAATAATATGCAATCTCGCCGGTGTTTCCCTCTACATTACCAGTTTCAGTAGCAGCACTTCTTTGCCATGCAGCACCATTCCACTTCCATGTTTTGGTTAGATAAGTGTATGTGTCATTTAATGATGGCGATAATGGAAAATTAATTGCCATGTGTTGAGTCCTTTATACTATTTATCACAATTCTATCCATACTTCCTGAGAAGAAGAAAAAGTAAATAGTTTTCCTGTGCCGTCACGCGAACATACTTGCCCTTTTGGGCAATTGTCAAGCCAACGGTCACCATTTTGTGGACTTGATGGACCTTCCTCGGTACTTGTTTCGGTGAACTTACCAGTATCTGTTATAGTCAATTCTATATCTTTTCCTTTTCTTTCTAAGGCAACCCCACTACCTTTAAAGATTAGGTCTGAAACCGATTTCAATAAGTAAATATCATTAGATTCAGTTCTATC
>Ga0209756_1002932_pt1 | contig 14230 bp, 12 predicted proteins | sample ETNvirenome_6_85_FD_184071 | JGI IMG/M metagenome (GOLD analysis project Ga0209756, IMG submission 184071) | Marine viral communities from the Pacific Ocean - ETNP_6_85 (SPAdes) (version 3) | ecosystem: Environmental > Aquatic > Marine > Oceanic | place: Pacific Ocean | collected 2013-06-19
TGTTAACGGATTCCGAGAAAAACATCCCAACCTCCGATTTCTTAGATACAAAATTAGTTTTGATGCAGAATTGGATGAGGCATTCGGTGTTGATGTTCAAAAATCCAACATTGATATGGAGCAGGGGCTTAGAGATACACTTGCTGGATTGGTGGTGCCCCTACAAAAGCACCATATATTGAAGGAGACTAAGACAAAGACCGCAACTAGTGCAGGAGATCGCAAGGGAAGCTTGGCCAAAGCTACCACTCTTGCAAATCATCCTGTGGTGCGACCGAGGCGAAAAAGAAAGGGACATCCGGATATTAATAGACAGCCTTCAAAAAAGATGGTTGTTGTTTCTGGAACATTTAAGCGCCAAGAGAAATATTCTATAGAAGAAAAAGACTTCACTGTCGATGGCCCTGCCAGCAGGTTGAATGGGAAAGTTGTTGAAATCAACACACAACATCCCTATGTGAGTAATTTTTGGCTTGGCGCCAATTCAGCTACTAGAGATGCCGCCGTAAGTGTCTTGTTGGCTATGCAGATGGCTAGAGCAGAAATTGGGCACTATGATGATTGTGATGCTGAACCAGTTTTACAAGATTTTTTCCGCAAGTTCGATAGTAAATTAGCAGCAATTGCTAACAAAATCTAGGAAACTTCTTGACAGATAAAAAGAAATTTAATATTATAAGGGAGTAGCAATTGCTGCTCCCTTATTTTTAGAAAGGATACCTATGCTTATTGAAGATACAATCGTCCAGGCGCCCCTTGAAAAAAGCGGGTACTTGCGAATGCTGGGCCATCGGTCTAGTGCGCGTTTTATACAAAAGGCCCATTCTTGTTGCATCAGAAATGGCAACGAGCTGGAAGGCCTTATTTATGAGCTTTCTAAAATGCCGAAAAACACCAAAGTGAAATATGACCAGAGAACCTTTTACCAACGAAAATATGAACTTGTTGTAAAGTGTAGGATAGGGAAAGAAAATTTTCATTCAAAAAAGGGCATCGACCCTGACGCGGTTGTTTTTAAAGGTGATATTGTATACGTTTGCGAGATAAAAGATGGTCAAAATTTTGACACTAAGAAATCTACTGGCGAGATTGACAAACTCCTCTTGGCCACTCAATTTTTAGAAAAGAACGACCCCTTCAAGAGAAAACACATTCCAAAAATTGTTTTGTGGAATTGTAATAATTTGGGCGAATCTTCGTTTAAAGATAAACGCGCCAAAGAGAAGGATATGTTATTTACAGGAAAACAATTCGCGTCATTGGCAGAAATTGACTATAATGCTCTGAACGATCGCCGCACAAGACAAGACCAAAAGGCTAATCGAAAATATTTTTACCATCAATCGAGAGCCATACTTAAATCCTTAGAAGAGGAATTCCCCGAGGAGTTTACCGATGAAACCATTCTTTAAGTGGAGCGGTGGAAAAAGGAAAGAAATTTCCTTTATTGAAAAACATATACCCGAACATAAAACATATTACGAACCTTTTGTGGGTGGGGGCGCCCTTTGGCTTCATTTGGCGCCCACCAGCGCCATCATTAACGACAGTTACCCAGATTTAATTAATTTCTATAAAGTTTTACGGTCGGATCCAAAAAAGCTGATTCATACAATCAACGATCTTAGCAAAAGTTATAAAGATGAGGTATCTAACCTTCAAGTGGATGAAGGGTTGGAATGTATTATTGAAGAAAAAAATTATTTAATCGCCCATCTCAAAAAAGAAATCCAGAACGCCTCAGACAATCTTCATGACGAACTTAAAAGCGTCGGCGCAAGAATAGAATCATCCAAACCCTTTACAACGAAAAAGATGAAAAAATTAATTTTGGAATATGAACTTTTAAACGAAGAACTGGACCCTCGTAAACAAAATTTAAAAGATTTAAAAGAGGGGCTTAATCAAGAGTTCCAAAAAATTGCGGACAAGTATTATTATCACTACCGCAATACAGATTTTAAAGATGCGTTTAATCAAGCCGTACGATTTTATATTCTCCGCCAACTGTCGTTTTCAGGGATGTTACGTTTTTCAAGTGATGGAAAATACAATATTCCTTTTGGGTGGTATAAAAGCTTTAAGGGGATTGAACAAGATCCCGCCGAATTCAAACGCGTGTTAGAGAACGCTGAGATTTTGTGCACCGATTGGGCGAGCGCTGTGCGCAGCGCGTCGAAGGAAGACTTTGTTTTCCTCGACCCCCCCTACACACGGGTGTTCAACAAATATCATCCGAACGGCGCGTTCGGGGAGCCAGAGCACGAAAGGTTGGCCGAGTGGTTTAAAAAGAAAACTACTAACGCTTTGATTATAATCAATAAAGATGAATTCACAACCAATTTATATAAAGGATATATTGTAGACGAACACGATCATCGATATGCCGTCCAGTATAGGGATAGGATGACGACGAAGGATTCTAACGCTACACACTTTATTGCTAAAAATTACTAATGAGGAAAAGATAAATGAGCAGGAAAGCTCCCCATAGAAAATTTAGGCGCCGCCGAAAGCTTGGATCCGCCTCGCGCAAAAAACGACGACGAGCAAAGAAGAACAAATAATATGAAACGAGTAATGGTAATCGATGCGCTCAATTTATTTTTGCGCTCATACATTGTTAACCCAACTATCTCTAAAGAGGGGCAGCCCATTGGAGGGACAGCGGGCTTTCTTAAATCTTTACAAAAACTGTGTAGAGAAATGAGACCGGATAATATTGTTGTATGTTGGGATGGCCGCGGCGGCTCCCGCCGCCGCAAGCAAAAAAATAAGAACTACAAAGAGGGGCGCGCCCCCGTTCGGCTCAACCGGAGTATTAGAACATTATCGGAAGAAGAAGAAAAAGACAACAAGATATGGCAAATGTACCGTACTTTTGAGTACCTCAATAATTTTCCCATCATTCAGCTAGTGGCAGATGAAGTGGAAGCCGACGATTTGATATCTTATATTTGCCAGTACTCCCAATATAAAGGATGGGAAAAGGTGATCGTGTCCAGCGACAAAGATTTCTTTCAGTTATTAGATGGTACCACTATTTTGCATCGCCCCATCCAGAAAAGATATTTGAACAAAAAGAACATAGTGGAGGAATATGGCATCCATCCTCTCAATTTTGCGCTAGCTCGCGCAATTGCGGGGGACCAATCGGATAATTTAAGCGGTGTCGGCGGCGTTGGCCTCAAGACGATATCTAAAAGATTTCCCTTTTTTGCCGAGGAACGCAGCGTACTCCTTTCGGAATTAATTGAGTTTTGTGAAAATCAAAATCAAAAGATCAAAGCGTTCGATACGATATGCGAAGAGCGGCAATTAGTTAAAGACAACTACGCTTTAATGCAGTTGTATACGTCCAGCTTGTCACCCCAAACACAGCAAACAATCGATTGGACAATTAAAAACTTTCAATATACTTTTAACAAAACTCAAACTGATTTAATGATGTTTGAGGACGGAATCATAGACAACGTTTGGAGTGACCTAATCACTTCTTTCAAACGCATTCGAAAAAATGAAGCTTAAAGATGACAACTGCTTTAATGGTGAAATGTCCAGAATGCGATGCAACGTTTAGGCATCAAGATTTTGCCGAAGAAGGTTGCGGAGCCACATGTGGATGTAAAAATTTAGAGATCAAAACCAAAGCCAACATGAATAGTCAATATAAACTACAAGTAGCTGTTTATTATATCCGGGCCCGGCCAATAATTTATGAATCAAACATAGAAACAGGATTGACAGCCTCATTATAATTTGATATACTATGCATACAATTTGGCTTTTACGCGCCCGTAGCTCAGCAGGTTAGAGTGCCACTCTTATAAGGTGGATGTCCCTGGTTCAAGTCCAGGCGGGCGTACCAAATACAGGAGAAGAAATGAAAAAAATTATTATATTAATAGCGGCGGCGACTTTTTGTGGAGGGTGTCATATCCCCTATCCATCGACCGGGATAAGGGTGCCTCAAGTAGTAGAAACTTATGAAAAAGTTTGTACTGTGGTAAAAAATCCCAATCCGGACAAGATATCTATAAAAACACATTGTCGGTGGGTTCGAACACGTTAACAACTATTGTCATAAAGGAGAAACATTATGGATTTATTGATCGGCGGCGCCCTTGCGACGCTAGCTTGTGGGATGTTTGTTTATAACACCTATAAGCAAGAAAAACGATTACAAGAGATGGAACAACAGATCGTAGATAATCAGCACAGAAAGCATCGGTGCACAAAAAGTCATCGATGCAAAATTAAACGTTAACAGGTAGCGCGCCTGTAGCTCAGTTGGATAGAGCATCGGCCTTCTAAGCCGAGGGTCGTAGGTTCGAGCCCTACCAGGCGTACATTTAAAAAGGAACAGATAAAATGAATTTATATATACTTAGCACTTTTGTAATTGGCCCGCTTGTAGTGGCATATTTTTTGTTTAAAAAACAGGAAAAAATTGACGCACAATCCGCGGCGTTTAGCACACGCTGGCCGCATCGTTTGCGACGTTGAAAATATATTAAAAATATTTTCAATGGTTTCATCGCCTTATATTTTTTTTGAAATGGAGGGGTGAGTTACACCATCGTGACAAATATTTACTCTATAAAAATTAATTCGCTCCCTTTAAAATAGCTTGATTTTTTATAAAAAACAAAGTATGATGGAAGAGAAACATTGAGGTGAAATGGAAAATTTAGGCGTATTTGGAAAAAGCTTTCAAGAAAACTTATGTAAACTTCTACTTTATGATCGCGCGTTCTGCGATCAGATGGAAGAGGTTTTAGACGCAGGATTTTTTGAACTAAAATATCTTCAAGTTTTTACGGAAAAGCTTTTTACTCATAAAAAACAGTACGGAGCACACCCTACAAATGCTACACTAACATCTGTTTTAAGAACTGAGTTAGAAAATTTAAATCCTGTTTTACAAAAGCAAGTTCGTAATTTTTTTGCTCGCATCGAAGGCTCTTCTGAGATAGAAGACCAAGAATATATCCGCTCCACAGCGCTTGATTTTTGTAAAAAACAAGTTCTCAAGGACGCCATCATGAAGTCCATACCTTTAATCAATCGCTGTTCTTTCGAGGAAATTCAGACGCTTATTACCAATGCGTTACAATTGGGGATTGATAATAACTTTGGATATGATTACGTGAAAGACTTTGAAGAACGTTTTCTATTTAAAAGTCGCAACCCTGTTTCTACTGGGTGGCCCGAAATCGATACCATCACACATGGAGGCTTTGGGAAAGGGGAATTAGTAGTAACAGTTGCCCCCACCGGCGCGGGCAAATCTCACGTTCTTGTGCACCTAGGGGTTAACGCCTTAAAACAGGGCAAAAACGTGGTACATTTTACACTCGAATTGGCTGATGTTGCCGTTGCGCGACGATATGATGCTTGCCTTACGGGTTATAGCTTAAACGCGCTTATAGAACAAAAAGAAGCCATATTTGAAACTATTAAAAGTGTGGATGGCCAATTGCTGGTTAAAGAGTATCCTACTAAATCAGCCACCACTACTACGTTAAAGAATCACTTAGAAAAGATTAGGCAAAATGAAATGGATATCGACATGATCATTGTTGATTATGGAGATTTATTGCGCCCCATGCGACATAATTCTGAGAAGCGCCATGATTTGGAATCTATTTATGAAGAGTTGCGCGGCTTGGCGCAAGAGTTCGACTGTCCTGTAATTACCGCTTCCCAGACCAATCGCAAAGGGCTTAATGAAGAAGTCATAACTATGGAATCTATTTCGGAAGCTTTTAATAAGTGCTTCGTTGCGGATTTTATTTTTAGCTTGTCGCGCACGATTACCGACAAAAATTCGAACATTGGACGGGTGTTTATTGCTAAAAACAGGAATGGGCCAGATGCCCGAATTTATTCAATATTTATGGATCCCGCTACTGTAACAATTAAAATCCTTGAACAAGAAGATGTGGGCGAGTTTAAAAGAAAAGAAAAAGTAGACGAACAAAAGCGGGATCTTAACATGGCTAAAAAACTTTTTAAAAAAATGAAACCTCTATTGGAAGAAGGATAACATACATGGAAGAAGATCTCACGAAGCAAATTTTATCCGATATCACTATCCATATGAAATACGCGCGCTATCTTCCCGACAAAGAAAGGCGCGAAATATGGGAAGAGCTTGTTACTCGAAACAAGAATATGCATCTTAAAAAATACCCCCTCTTGGAGGAGGAGATCGAGACAGCTTACGAATTTGTATACAGCAAGAAGGTGCTTCCGTCGATGCGCTCACTTCAGTTTGGCGGAAAGCCTATCGAAGTTGCTCCTAACAGAATATTTAATTGTGCCTATTTGCCCATTGATGATTGGAGATCCTTTAGCGAAGTAATGTTTTTGTTATTAGGAGGAACTGGCGTGGGATACAGTGTTCAGCGTCATCATGTTGAAATACTCCCCGAAGTCCAAAAGCCCAACGAAAATCGCACACGGCGGTTTTTAATTGCGGATTCTATAGAGGGGTGGGCAGATGCCGTCAAGGCCTTAACTAAGAGTTATTTTAAAGGGGGTTCTAAAATTCGGTTTGATTATAGCGATATTCGACCCAAAGGCTCGCGCCTCCTAACATCCGGTGGGCAGGCCCCAGGCCCCCAACCTTTACGAGAGTGTCTTGTTAAAATAGAAGGCGTTTTAAGACATAAAGAAAATGGGGATAAATTAGAGCCGATTGAGGTTCATGATATCGTGTGTTATATTGCAGATGCCGTTCTCGCGGGTGGAATCCGGCGCGCAGCATTGATCTCTTTGTTCAACGCAGAAGACGATGAAATGATAGCAGCTAAAACTGGGAACTGGTGGGAAGAAAACCCCCAGCGGGGGAGAGCGAACAACTCAGTAGTTTTAATGCGACATCGAATTACAAAAAAATATTTTTATGAGTTATGGGAACGGGTTAAGGCGAGCGGCGCTGGAGAACCCGGTTTTTACTTTACTAATGATAAAGATTGGGGCACTAATCCCTGTTGCGAGATCGCACTTCGACCCTACCAGTTTTGTAACTTAACGGAAATAAACGGGAGCAATCTCACTTCTCAGGCAGAATATGAAGATCGGGCCCGTGCTGCAGCCTTTATTGGCACTTTACAGGCTGGTTATACTGATTTTCATTATCTTCGGGATGTGTGGCGCCGCAACACGGAACGGGATGCTCTCATTGGTGTGAGTATGACAGGCATTGCCTGCGGGAAAGTATTGAAGTTAGATATGGAACGAGGAGCGAAAGTAGTAAAAGAAGAAAATAAACGTGTTGCAGCGCTTATTGGTGTTAAACAGGCGGCTCGCACTACCTGTGTAAAGCCCGCTGGCACAACTTCTTTGGCATTGGGCACGTCTAGCGGCATTCATGCGTGGCATAATAAGTATTATATTCGACGCATCAGGGTCGGCAAGAACGAAGCCATTTATACGTATTTAAAAATTCATCACGCAGATTTAATAGAAGATGAGTTTTTCCGCCCTCATGATACGGCTGTCATTAGCGTTCCTCAAATGGCCCCTTACGGTGCAATCACACGCCATGAAAATGCAATTGATTTGTTGGAGCGGGTTAAAATAGTGAGCGACGAGTGGGTACAGCCCGGACACAAGAAAGGCCAGAACACTCACAACGTTTCTGCGACAATTAGTGTTAAGGAAAAAGAGTGGGAAACTGTTGGAGAATGGATGTGGTATAATCGCAATTGCTATAATGGCCTAACTGTGCTACCACATGATGGGGGCACCTATAAACAAGCTCCATTTGAAGATTGTACGAGAGAGGAATATGATCGGTTGCGAAATACCCTTCAGCGAGTGGATTTGACTAAAATAATCGAGATAGAAGACAACACGAGCCTTAAGGGCGAATTGGCATGCGCCGGCGGTGCATGCGAAATTATATAAAGACAAGAGGAAAAAATGGAATTTAAGCCATTCAATAGATACGTATTGGTTCAAAAAGAAGCCCAAGCTGCGCCGCGCAGCGAAGAACAAAAATCTACCATTTTGGTACCGGAAAGTTATGTACCTGAATCTCCATATGGGGTTTATAGGGTGCTAAGCGTAGCTAGTGATTGCGAGCGGCTCAGTTCGGATATGGAGGGGCGCTTGCTTTTGGTTAATTCGTCCATGGTAGAGAAGGTAGAAATTCCAGGTCATACTTTTTCTATGGTTTTGGAAAACTATATATATGGGGCGTTTAGTAATGAAAACGCCACCTAAACTTAGTTTTAAGAGGAAATTATAATGATATCAGAGCTTTTATGTATTGCGGTATTGAACTTAGGAATGCCCAATGCGAATTTGGCATGCGAGCACATGGAGGAGCTAGTAGAGGCCTCCGAACTTCACAATGTTGAACCCGCGGTGGTAATTAGTTTAATACACTATGAAAGCCGCTGGACCCCTACCGCCGTCTCCCGAGCAGGCGCCTGTGGTCTTACGCAAGTGCTGCCGCAATATACGAAAAATCCGAAGTTAACATGCAAGCAGTTAAAAGACCCTACGCGATCTATATATGCAGGCGCCGCGGCGCTGGGGGTTTGGGTGCAAAAACATAAATATTTAAAAGGCTTGTGCGGCTACAACGCGGGATACACATGCGGAAAGAAATATCGGAAAACTCATCGCGGTTGGCGTTACGCTCGACGCGTTCTGCGCTATTCACGAAAAATTGCAAAGGAACTCACGGTAATACAAACACAGTATGAGGAAGATTGCTGATACCCATATAGTTTTTGGATCGTCTTTCGCAGCACTTCAATTCGCTTATCAACATGGAACAAAAATCATTCTGGAGACCCCTGTGCCTCCCTATATTTTTAGGCCGCAGGAAGTCCGTGAAGGGTGGAACTTGCTTTACGCTAAATTGATGTTAGACGGACGGACAATTGGAGGGGACAAAGTAGTTTCCACCAAAGTTGACGACGAGAATATCCTTGTAGTAGCTCACGGTAACGTGGTTAACACGGTTTATTACGAGCAGCTTTTTGTTTTTAATGATAAAAACATAATTGGACTACCGGCACCACGCGAAAAAAATGCAAATTATGAGGTTATTGATTTACTAATACCACTTTCTTTGAGCGTCCCTCACGTCCATCATCTACGAACAGAAGAGCAGTTGCTCCGGGAACTTTTTCTCATAAAGAAAGGGTTGCGTACACGTACTGAACTTTATGCAATTTCCCATTTGTCCGAAAAACAGTTGGACGAGTTCGATTATTCAGACACCATCGTCCGGTTTGCATGTGAGGACTTATTGAAGAGAAATGGGTTTGAAGGCGCACGGAATGGCAAGCACAAGTTAGCCATTAAATTGCAAACTGTTTATCGCGAAATAATAAAACAAATGGATTATTATGAAGACACTGAAAAGATAAAGTTTATTTATGGAAGCTGACGTACTCTCGACAAAAAAATTTAATCTAGTGGGGATCGTCCCCACCGCAGGGCCAAAGTTTGATTTGAACTTTCCATGGCATGATTCACTGCAGCCGATCGGTAAAAACTATTTAGCTGTTGAAAAAGCAGTCCATGATTGTGCCGTCGCGGGTTGCAATACCATTTGGATTGTGTGCGACAAGGAGATGCAACCGCTCATTAGGCATCGTCTAGGCGACTACATCATTGATCCTTATAAGTTTTACATGACTGCCAAGTACGCCAATATTCCGCGCAAAACAGAAATCCCCATTTATTATGTGCCCATCCACCCTAAAGACGAGGGGCGCAGAAAAAGCCTATCTTGGAGCATTATTACGGGCGCTCAAAGCGCTTATTGGGTAGGGCGTAAATTAAGCAAATGGGTAACGCCAGATCGCTACTTTGTTTCTTTTCCGTATGGGATGTTCAGTACTTTCCATTTAACAGAATATAGAAAACATATTAATAAACGCGCGCCATTCTATGCTTCGTACAAGGGGCAGACTTTTAAAGATGGTCTTTATCTTCCTTTTACTTTTGATTCAGCCGACTTTATCAAGTGCAGAAAAAAGTTTAGAAAGGAAGAGGCCGGAGGGTTTCGCCGCGATCTCACCAAGATAAAATCAACAGATGCGTACACAGGCCGCTTTTTTACCCACGATTTTGTGTTTGACCAAGTAGGCACCCAAGAAGGGGTAACATTAGATGTTCCATGGTATTATGATGTGTCGAGTTGGGAAGGGTTAAAAAAATGGCTTTCTTCTCAACATTCCCTTGACAGACCTCAAGACATTGTGTTATCATATCATGAGTGGAATCCTATAGGAGTAGATAATGAAGAAGAGTAACATTCCGTTTGTCGGATTACATGCCCATAGCGGGGTAGGAAGCCCTTTCGATGGCTTAGGGTACCCAAAGGAACATATGGAATTTGCTTTCAAAAATGGATGCGATGCTTTGGCCCTTACTGATCATGGTAATATGAATGGGCTAGCCTATCAAGTGCAGCACGCCAAGCAAATGCTAAAAGACGGTAAAAACTTTAAACCTATTTTTGGGGTGGAAGCTTATTTTCTTCCGAGCATCGCCGACTGGCGCGAAGAATACGAAAGAGTAAAACAAGATAAAAAAACCAAAAAACAAATTGATGATAGCAAGTCTGCTACAACTATTGAAGATGAAGAATCTAAAAGAGAAGCCAAGACTATTTTAAATCGTCGACGCCATCTCATATTGCTAGCCCAAAACCAACAAGGGCTGAATAATATTTTTTCTTTGGTTTCCAAATCGTTTGACAGCGAACATTTTTATAGATTTCCACGCATCGACTACAGCCTTCTAGAAGAATACGGAGAAGGTATCCTAGCGACATCGGCTTGTTTAGGAGGGGTGTACGCTGGGAACTATTGGGAAAACAGAGAGGCAGGAGAAGGTGCCATATTAAACGCCATGCGACAAACCACTGAAAAAATGGTAAGTATTTTTGGAGATAGGTGGTATGGAGAGCTACAATGGCTTAAGGCAACAGAACAACATGAACTGAACCAATACATTATTCAAATGCATGAAGAGTATGATATTCCCTTGATTTCTACCGCGGATAGTCACTACCCTAATCCCAATGCTTGGAAAGATCGCGAGATGTATAAACGCCTAGGTTTTCTAGGACGCGGGCGATTCCCCGATTGGCTTCCAACAGAAATGCCCCTAGAAGTAGATGAAATTGGGTACGAGATTTATCCTAAAAACGGTGATGAAATGTGGGAGGCATATAAAAAGTACTCTCAAATGCAAGGCTTTGAATACAATAATGATTTAGTTCGCCAATCCATAGAAGAGACCCACCGCATTGCTCATGACCGCATTGAAAGCTTTATGCCCGATAATACCGTTCGTCTCCCCAGCTTTGTAGTCCCTCCCGGGCAAACAGAAGATAGAACATTAATCGCAGCTTGTGTTGGTGGGCTAAGGACGCTTGACTTAAAAGGCGATAAAGAATATATAGATCGTCTTAGAGAAGAATTAAACGTAATCAGTGAAAGAGGGTTTAGCAAATACTTTCTTACAATGCATGCAATTGCCTCCAAGGCCCAAGACATACAACTAACTGGCCCAGGCCGCGGCTCAGCCGCGGGCTCTTTGGTGGCCTATGTATTAGGAATAACTCAAGTTGATCCAATTAAATATAATCTTCTCTTCTCAAGATTTCTTCGCAGAGACACAAAAGAATATCCTGACATTGATTATGATGTTTCGGATCCAATGGAGCTGAAAGAATTGTTAATTGAAGAGTGGGGACGCAGCACTGTGGTTCCAATTTCTAACTTTAATACTTTGCAGCTCCGTTCATTAATTAAAGACATTTCAAAGTTTTATGATATTCCTTTCATAGAAGTAAACGCTGTAACATCTCGGATGTTAAAAGAGGCCACTCCCACTGCAAAGAAGATGCGTGGAATTAAGGCTGGAGTATACACTCCCACCTTTGAGGAGGTGATGGAGTATTCAGATTCTTTAAAAAGTTTTTTATATAAATATCCGCAAGTTGCTAAGCATGTTAATGTTTTATATGGACAAGTCCGTTCGGTCTCTAGACATGCCGGAGGCGTTGTCATCGGTGAAGACCTAGACAAGCATATGCCCCTAATCAATAGCGGGGGGATCACTCAAACGCCATGGTCGGAAGGTCAAAATGTGCGCCATCTAGAACCCATGGGGTTTATTAAGTTTGATATTTTAGGCCTATCCACTTTGAAAATGATCGAAGGGGCAATTGGGCACATTTTGAAAAGACACCACGGGATTGAGGATCCGACCTTTAAACAGATCCAAGAATACTACAATGGAACCTTGCATCCTGATAAACTTAAGCTTGATGATCTTAAAGTATATAAAAACATTTTCCATAAAGGGAAATGGGCCGGAATTTTTCAGTTTACGGAGAAGGGAGCCCAAAACTTTTGTCGACGCGCAAAGCCGAAAAACATTATTAATATTGCTGCCATCACGGCCATCTATCGCCCGGGCCCCCTTAGCGCTAACGTGCACGAATTGTATGTAGAGGCCAAAGACAGCCCCGGGAAAATTAAATACACCCACGATATTGTGAAAGAAGTCACGAAAGAAACATATGGGTTCCTTATTTTCCAGGAGCAAATTGCGCTCCTCGCACATAAACTAGGAAAAGATATTAGTCTTGACGAAGGCAATAAGCTTCGCAAACTTCTGACGAAGAAAGGAACTGACAAAGGACACAAAGAAAAGCTAGAAATACAGAAGAAGTTTGTAGCAGGGTGCCTTGAAAAAGGCGTGGCTGAAACACAAGCTAAAAGCTTATGGCAAAAATTTGAATTCTTTTCAGGATATGGATTTAACAAGTCGCATGCAGTGTCCTATTCCATCCTTTCATATCAATGCGCGTGGCTGTTTAATTATTACCCAGCAGAGTGGATGGCTGCGTTTTTAGATAAAGAACCAGAAAGTCGTAAAGAAAAGGCAATTAATATTGCAAAAACCTTTAATTTTAAAATTAAACCTGTTAATCTCAACACATCGGGTGTTGTGTGGGAAATTGAAAACGAGGAAACACTGGTGCAACCGCTGACCAGCATTAAAGGCCTGGGAGATAAAGCCATTGAGCAAATTCTGTTGCACCGCCCCTTTAATACAGTAGAGGAACTATTGTTCAACGAAGAGATAATCTATTCGAAGCTTAATAAAAAATCTCTTGATGTGCTTATCAAGGCTGAAGCGGCCAAGCAGTTGATGGACGACAGGTTTGTTAATCTGCGTCATTTTTGGACGGCAATTGCAGATGTTAGACCTAAAAATAAAAAGAAACTTGCCGAAGCCATAGAGGAGCATGCGCAGATAGAAGACTTTACGCATGACGAATACATTGAGAATAGAACACAATTGCTTGGCATATATCCATTCGAGATGGTCCTTGATGACGGCACGATGCGGCGCCTTCAAAGTTTGTGCGTGCCCCCCGTGTCTGAATACGATCCGGATCTAGAGATCGCTTGGTTTATTCCCCGAGAGGTTATTACAAGAAAAACTATTAACAATAGACCATATTTCATTGTTAAAACAATCGATTGTAACTCAGCCATGGTAGACATCAAATGTTGGGGAATAAGGCCTGACAAAGACAAAATTCACCTCAATAGACCCTATATGGCTAAGCTAAAGTACGAAGAACAGTGGGGATTTTCTACAAAGTCAGGTTTAAGACAGTGGAAGCTCTTAGGATAAAGGACCGATCATGATGTTAAAAGTATATCGTATGAGACCCGCAGCAAAATTACCGCTGCGCGCACATCAACAGGATGCGGGTGCAGATTTGTTTTATTGCCCCGATGGAGGCAAAAAGCTCTATGAGACAAACAATTACCATATCCCCCCCAGTTCATCGCGCGTACTTCCTACCGGAATTAAAGTAGAAGTGCCTTATGGATATATGCTAGAGGTTAAAAATAAATCAGGGGTTGCTTCGAAGCGCCAATTAATAGTGGGTGCATGCGTAATAGATCCAGGATACAACGGAGAAGTATACGTGAACTTACATAATATTGGCACCACAACACAAGTAATTACACCGGGTATGAAGATCGCACAAGCGGTTTTGGTGCCCATAAGCCATTGTAATTTCGAAGAGGTGGAAACAGACCAATATTTAAATTTTCACTCGAAGCGCGGTGATGGTGCCTTCGGGTCCACAGGAGAAAAATAATGAGTACAGACGATAGAAACTTAACAAGAAAAAAAGGCCGTTTTGGAACTTTAAGAC
>Ga0209756_1002933_pt1 | contig 14229 bp, 33 predicted proteins | sample ETNvirenome_6_85_FD_184071 | JGI IMG/M metagenome (GOLD analysis project Ga0209756, IMG submission 184071) | Marine viral communities from the Pacific Ocean - ETNP_6_85 (SPAdes) (version 3) | ecosystem: Environmental > Aquatic > Marine > Oceanic | place: Pacific Ocean | collected 2013-06-19
CCGTCCGGTTTCTTCAAACCCAAGCACAGTCACAGAGGAAAGAACACGAAACTGCATCTCTTCCAAGTCAATAATAACATCACCCTTTCCAAAGTCGACCTTAACATTCTTAATAGCCATCAGTGCATGGATCACCGGTCTTTGATCGTCAGCAATAAGTTCACCTTTCATCTCATCCATCAACCGTTCAATCGCGAACTTAGCGTCACGGAGATTCATCGTATTACCTGATGAAGCCTCAACTGCCTTACGGAGTATTTTGATCGCTCTGATCTTTGGAACTGATTGACCAGGGACATGAACAGTTAAAACGGATCGGATCTCAAACAACGCAGCTGCTGGGACAACGATAGAAGTCCCAGCTGGAAGCTGTGATGACGGAACGTAGCTAGACATATATTCTCCGAGGTCTCAGGTGTACGTGTGTCCTACCGAAAAGCATGAGCAATTAGACTACAATAAAACAAGGTAGAAGTGGCAGGATATCAAACTGTGTAAATAGTTGGCAGTATCTAGAAAAAGTTGGCATGCAATCAAACCTTACATAATTAAAAGCACTCATGGTACCGAAATCCAACGAATATCATCAGGTTCCCAGACACCTTCGTTACCGTCATACTCTCGTATAATATAACGATCACCCCGTAAAGGATAAAGCTGAATATGAGCAAACTCACCAGATGCACGAGCGGTGCCCAGTGTCTCGATAGCCAAGACAAGCTTGGCATCGTGTCTAACTCCGTCCCATCCACCGTACCAGTCCTCACCAGGATCTGCTTTGCTAAGTTTGGTATGTGTATCCAATAAGTCCAGAGCTATAGGGCACCCATGTGAAGCCAGCCATTCCGCGCACTCTTTTGAAATGCTAAACCCACCGTGTCTTGTATTGATCGCGACTTTTTTAGTCATAGGTCTCCTCCATCGGGCTATAACGGATGACAGCATTCACCCACTCTTCCCTAACATTAAACAAGTCCCTGTACGTCGATATAGCCTCTTCCTTAGAAGTTGCCCTTATGATTTCGGCACCTTCTCGAAATCCATCTGAATCCATATAGTATACCATGTAAGTTTTCATGCTTGCTCCCATACAGGCTTTATACCCCTGTTTTAATATTTTTTGAATCCGTTTCTATCCACGAGATGAAGGGGAGGAGGGTGAGATTCGAACTCACGTTTTAACCATGCTCACGTCCTAAGGGAGAGATCAGACTCCTCACCGGATAGGTTTTGCATAGCTAGCGCATCCAGCGCTAAGCCAAGTCCACCCGCACAGGCTTTCCCAGCGTTTCAAACCCTTATTGCTAGTGTACGCTAACTCAAGGCCTCCTCATAAAATCTCATTTTATTTCTTCACAAAAGCTATCCACCACAATAGGAACACCGCTAGTGGTCCCCAATCGAAAATTGTTAAAAGGCAACACAGGCCAACAAAACCAGCAGTGAGCTTGAACACTCTTACTATCGATTTCTCTTCGTATGGTGTCATATATTTTTATTCTCCTATTTTATTTGTATACAAGATTTTTAATATGTTTTTTTATTTCCAAAAATTCCCGAGAAATTTCTTACAAAAAAGGGGATTTGGGTTTGAAAAAGTCTGGCGAAAAAAAGTGCGTTGCCTTAGCCTACCGCTGGCGGAGGGGGCTCCAGATAGCCAGAATGGGGCCGTCGAGTGGGGCCCGAAAGGGGTAAAAATGGGGCCATGAGATGGGGCCCTCAGGGGCTGGTCGAACGGGCCCTTCGATGGGGCCCTATCTGGAGTGCTCAAGGGTCCCCCTGCTGTTCGCTTTTAGATTTTGCCTCTGTTTCTTTCTGTAACATTTGTTCTTTCTGTAACAGTTTCTGTTTCTGTTTCTGTAACAGTTTCTGTTTCTTTTTGTGTTTACTTAGAATATCGACAAGCCTGGGCCGTAACTCCTTGGCACCATTTGCTGTTTCAGAGATCACGGCCACGGGTGCCACACGGTACTTGCCTGTGGATACCTCATTGAGACTGACGGACGGAGCGATCAGATCGTCTGGGTGAAAGTGTATGATGTCACATAGGCTTGCCTTGGACTCGCCCGTGAACACAGTGTAACACCGATCAGTAGCTTTCCAGTCCTTGTACTCTAGTATCTGGTTCTTATCTGGTTTGGTAACCTTGACAGTCTTCTTCCTGGACCTTGTAGTCTTGGGTTTAGCTGTCGTCTTTTTCTTTTTAGTTGTCTGTCGTTGCTTTGCCATAATGCAATTTCTTCCTTGGTTATTAGGCAGCTGCCTTTTCCTTGCCGGTCATCTTAATGATGAAATCCCGGCCGCCCATCCAATCCTGCACTGCACCATCAGATGTGATGACCCAGCCACGCTTCATCCGGCTGATGCCAGGGTTCGAAGCATATCCATCGGTGAGGATGAGGTAACCGTCGAAACGGTGCTTGTTCTTTTCTGCGTGCTTCTGTACCGAGGAAAAACAGGTGCCTCCACCGCGCGTACGGTGTGCAGCCATGCCTCGATTCTTCTTCCACACTGCCTCACTCTTCTCATCAACTGTACAGTCAAAGTGGAAGGTGGTAAACTCTGTATGCTTGGCCAGTGATTGAAGTTCTCCGAAGAGGAGCTCCAGCTCATGATTGCTAACCGACCCAGACTGGTCAATGTACAGTGCGATAGAAGCAGTAGTCTTCTTTCGAGCACCAGGCATCAACATTGGGTTCTTCTTATTGATCTTGTTCCAGCTGGTAGACCGGGAAGACCGCTTGGTAAAACCAACAAACTTCTTAAGGATTGCTTGCCAAGGTATTTCATTTGAAATCAACTTTCTAATTTCGGCCTGCATGTTAGCAGGAACTGAACCCCACTGTCCAGTCTTGTCACATTCCTTCGCAGCCGCTGCAACTGCCTGCTTGACCTTTGCTTTTGCCAGCTCCTTTTCTTCATCCGACAACTCATCCCAGCCATCATGGTGATCCATCTCTCCGGGCATTCCGCCACCATCACCGTCACCAGGCTGAGGTTCAAGATCTTCCTTCATCTGCTCATCTTTCATCAACAGTGAAAAGTATTCCTCGGTAGACAGGCCTTTGGGAAGCTCCTCAACAAACTTGCTCATGCGTTCGAACCGTGCTACGGCATCGTCATCCATCTTTTCCAGCTGCTCTTCAGTCAGCGGCTTAAAAGCCTTACCAGGAATGAGGCCACCTTCCGGAAGCTCACGCTCAGGGATGTTAGAGTTAATGGCCAGGTCAGCAGCCCAGTTGTGTACGTTGTGTGGCTCGAGCCGACGGGTTGTCGTGTGCATCAGTGCCAGGTGCATTGCCTCGTGCTTGAGAAGCCCGCGGACCTGCAGCTCAGTGAGGCTGTGCATAAAGCCAGGATTATACCACATCTTGAGGTCACCGTCTTTTGCCAGTACACCTGCAGTTGGAATCGCCTTAGTACATGTCTTGGTCACTCCGCGGAGGACCTTTGCAAAGAATGGCTCATTGAACATGAGCGCGATGATGTGTGGATCGATATCAAACGAATCCATCAGGTCATAAACTAGATTTCCGACACCTGAGGTATCGGGTGCGATATCAGTCGCCGTTCCGTGATTTCCTTTAACTGCCATATTAAACTCCTAAAAATTGTTGAGAAGGAGGAACCTAATCTTTCGATTCCAGACGGCCGAGCTAGCGGACGCGAACAGTGTTCCTACCTTCCTCCACCTTCATTAATATTATACCATAAATAAGTCATGACTTCACAAAAACAACACAAATAAATCAAATCTTTTCACAGTCCTTGATTTGGTAACCATCCATCACAAAAACTGTATCCCCTGCAATGAACGTGTGCTGTTTCTTCACTCCGAAATAATAATTATCCAGCTGAGTCACACCAATGTAAATTGCCGGTGCATCTGCAAAGTTGGCATGCCGGCCCTGTTCATATCTGACTGTGCCATGTAGTCCAATCCCAGCGTGCCTCAATTCAGCAACAGCTTTATCTTGATCCGGACCACCGAAATTAGTATATTCTGAAATCGGTGAGATGTGCCACGCATATCCTTTGCTAGGCTTTAAAAGACAGTGCACTTCTAGATCTCGCACGTACATACTTTACCTTCCCATCCTTTCCATAAGTTATGAACCACTCCTCAGCTTCAAGTTCATCAGATTTATCCTGTACAACATCTATAGGTTGAACCTTTATGATGTCTTCTTTTACAGGAAGACCAGTCACATAGTGTGACCAGCCCGATGTTGTAATTCGTCTAACCTTCATTATTTGGCCAGCTGACGTGCAGCCTGGACAGCCTTAACAACGTCCTTACCAATCAGCTTGTGCATCGCACGGATGTTATCCATGTTACCGCAGCTACTCAACTTGGTCCAAGTGTTGAAGAGGAACTCACCACCGAGACCTACAGTGAAGGCAGCGAGTGCCTTGCATTCCTTAGCCTTCAGCTTGTTTTCAGCTGCGTAATCCACCAGCTTGTCCAGGATTGTCATTTTAATACTGGCATCTGCGTCTGCAATCACCTCAGCGGTTACCTTACCAGAGAGGACATCCTCAGCAGAGATCTGAACTTCGTAGTTCTTAACAAAGTCAACAAAGGCAATGGCCGCTTCCGTACCAACAAATCCGCGAGCAACGGCGTAGATGAGCTCAGGCTGCTTACCAGCAACATTGGCAGGCGCCATGTCCATGTGGACAAGGGAGTCATTCAACCGGTGCCAAGAAGCAGGGTTCGGACAGACCGTTCCAGCTTCAACAGCGGCAGGGTCAACACGCCAATGTTCTGGGTTCTGGGCAACAAACTCAATGAGGATATTGTCCAGCTCGGCTTCCTTTGCCCACTCAACCCAGTTGGTCACAGTAGGCTCAATCTCGGTAACCCAGAAACGACGCAGCAGTGCTGGGTCCATTTCATTGACATCGTACTCGTTACCAACGTTAACAGCTGCAATCACCCGAGTTTCTGGGTGCAGGCGAAAGGCCATTCCATCTGGTCCGTTACCGAGCTCACGGTCGAGGACGATCTGGAAGAAACCCTGCATAACCTGCGGGAGAGACCGGTTGGCCTCGTCCAGCATCAAGACGACAGGTTCGCGGCAAGCGCGGACATACCAGGATGGAAGCATCTTAGTGTAACATCCGGCTTCCTTAGACTTTTCAAGGTCCGGAATACCCATGTCAGATTCGTCCATGGTAGAACCACGAACGTCAATGTATGGAAGGCCGAGCTCTTTGGCAACCGCGCGGGCAGCAAAAGACTTACCAACACCCGTCGGTCCCTGCATCAAAATAGCGATGTGGGGTGGAAGAGTGGTGGCAATTGATTTGAGAGTCTTGATGTCCATATTTTCTCCGGAACTAAATGTTTTTTTCGGGGAGGCCTTCCTCCACCTTCATTAATATTATACCATATCTGGCGGCTAACTTCACAGAAGCAACAAAAATAAGTGTACTATTTTTAAATATATTTTGCAATATTATTCGTCTCCAAATGCCGACAGGCTGTAAACCTCAATGGCTTCTGCAAGCACATCAATATTTGCAATTTGTTCCTTGGCTTTTGCAATCACGCCCAACCAGTATTCACGCTTGTTTGTAAGAGACTTAACGGCACCTTGATTAACAAGCATTGCATTCGTAGCGTCACCCTGCTGATATCCTTCAGGAGAACCGATGTATCCACGATCTGGGTGAATGGCGTGCCCGAAGCATGTGGTAATCATCATCTTAGCTTCGGATGAATTCACTGCTGGGATGCAGACTTCAATGCCGACAGACTCATCCCAACCCCAGCGTGTACCTCGTGGTTCACTCACAGGGATGGATCTAATTGAGCTTTTGAACATTAGGTCACCGAGCTTTCCGGACTTGATAGCCTGACGATAACCAGAGGCAAGTCGCTGATACAACCTGTGAGATGATCTGGTCATCTTTGCCTGTGACCACCGATGCGCACCATCATTATTTGCTGCGTACAGGAGACTTGAAATTTTCCACTCACTCAAGGATGTACCTTGATGTCCGAGCGAACTGACCAGCGTGTATACCTGAACGTCGGTGTACCCCCAACACTCAGGTGCCTCCTTGTCCCACTGTACGCTCTCGGAAATTTGTGCGTCTCGAACAGCTGAAAGACAAGAATTCTTTCCTCGGTACATGTCGTAGACGTAGTATTCTTCCTTACGGTGCCTTTGGCCGGCTCCTCTTGGATAGAGCATTAGAAGATCTTTGAGCATGCGCCAGGCTTCAGTTGTGTCTCCGGCTTTCATACGTTCAAAGTTAATGGGTCTAAGTTTTGGCATAATATCTCCTGAAAATTTAGTGGAACCTTTTCCCCACCATCATTTATATTATACCACAAATGGCAGGGTAATTCACAGAAACGCAATTTTATTTTTAACGTTTTTGATCCTTACCCTGCCAACAACCGCATGCCTTTAGCCACACATTCCGCCCTCACTAGACCCCTAGTATGATGGTGTGGCAATTCCGGGTGGAATTGGCGAAGCTTTCTTTTTAATTTTCTGAACTTTCGCTTTACTAATCTCTGTTCTTCGCGGTTGAGTGTTTCCAAACATTTTGAGATATCTTCACCTGGTGGAATGATACCAAATTCTAGAGCCCCAAGGACTTCTGCAATTTCTCGTTCGGAAAAAAATGTTTTCATCATTGTTAAATAATGTGGTTACTACCTACATTTTGATGCAGACTTCACCTGCTTACCTTGTTATTATTATTCTAATTTTTGTACTCCGAAAACTGGGATCCATGACTACAGTCTCTACAACCCGACTCTCATGTAATTGGATCCTGCGTTACATGGATCCCAGCCGCCGGCGGAGTTAACCTACTAGGTCATCACCTGTGGCGTTTACGGGAAGCGCAGAATTCAGAAAGTTTCGCAATGCAATTCCCTCCTTGACGCTCATAGTAACAGTTCCGTCAGTCATAGCTTCAAAACTATAGCCGCGACCTGACGTGTCATAGTCCTTTGACGTGATCGTTACGATGTTTGCTCCAGCCTTGTGAGATGCTGGGTTGCGGTTTACGCGGTACTGGAAACGCTTGGTTTGCTTGGTCTTTTGATACTTCATATGTTGATTTCTCCTTGTTATTTCAACATTCACAAATAAAATTCGTGACTAATCTAGTATAACACTTAACGGCTAAGTGTTCAAATTTCTTTCAACAATTTTTTTTGTAAATGCATCATCCGGATTTTTAATCACGCGATCTATGATTGCAATATTCTCAACGAGGATTTCAATGAGTGGTATATTGTTGGTAACGAGGGCATGTTGCAACATTATAGCAGCAAGCTCGCGCCTCTCAGCTGACGTCATATTTGTAGGATCCCAATTCATATCTTCATCTCGATATTTAGCTTGTTACCTGTACCAACTTCAGGTGTGCGCTTAATTTTCTTTAGTAAACTATCTCGTAACCACAGCTCCCGACACTCTCCAGTATGAAGAGTAACCCTCACCTGACAGTGACCTATTCGCCACCCATCGTTGCCAACCTCAGTTACAACACACTTCTGTGCACCGGTGTACTCAGGAATGTTTACTTCTTCTCCAACAATAAACTGCATGCAGTCTCCTATGTTCGGGTTAATTATGCCGCTACAACCTCCAGCAGCTCACGCTTCAAATAAGCTTCTTCGCCGTTGGGTAGCATTACTTTTGCCAAGCCGGGAGTAGGATTACCCCAACCAAGCGAGACTCTACAACGCGCGCGCTCAACAACAAGCACATCGTCACGGTGAATCGTAACTGTCACGCATCGCGGAGCGAGCCGGCTCTCACCAGCAGAGTCACACGCAATCGCAAAGCGTTCTTCTTGCGGTGCGGCCGCGATTTCATCGTTCAAATCTTTTCGCCAGCCAGCGCGTTCTTCGCTGGTCGTAGGTCGAGATGCCTGAACTTCTCCGCGCTCATCGTGATAGCTATTGCTGAGCGGGTAGTCGCGAGAACCACCGTTGCGGGTGGTGAAGCATGACTTTGAAAGTTTTACGAGGGAACCTTTACGCATTTTTTCTCCTATGCATTTCCTTACCATCATGTATATTATACACTATGTGAGCCCAATCTTCACAGTTTCGTAAAACTTTTTTCACTTCAGCCCCCGCGAAAAGTAGTCCCATCTCCATCTGGTGTAACATGAGAAACATTTTTGTTACAGCGCAATCGCTTGTACATTGACAGCTTTGAGATTATAATCCGATCGCATGAAACATTCTGTAACAGATAAATGTATCAGTTTCTTCATAGCCGTGGTTGTAATTGCCTTTTGATGATACATTTTACAGGGGTGTGTTACGGTTGTACAATAGAGATGCGAGCTCCTATACGACCGAAGGCCAAGTCAAGCCCACGTGAAAAGCAGTCAAATTTGTGCAAAAGAATACTGTTTTGTATAATTCCCCTCTCAAGTTGAACCAGTGACCGCCGCTCTTATAGACCACAGTGAATGTCGGTTTTGACACCTCTCCTCGAGCACGAGAAGGAGCTGAGCAATTGGGACAGAGACTCGTTGCTAGAAACACTTTTACTGTTACAAAGTAAAGGAAGAAATTACGTAGTTGCTGACGATTGTGACCATGTGTATTACCTATTGTTGTAGTACTAGATATCTAGCTTGCTATACCTGCTTTGCTTATACGTGCTCTACTATCGCTTATTATTTTTAGGTACAGCACCTGGAACCAAAGTGAAACTCGCTTGAGACGTGATGCCCGATTCACATCAGTGGGATCGAACTTGATCTGGCATGTTAAAACTCTAACATTGCTTCTGCTAGATCTGCACTGCTTTTAGCTGTTATTTCAAATGGAGGAAGCTCTCCTTCCACTACACCTCCGTGCTTTATGATTACTGCCTGAACAATTCCCACCGGAACCCAGCCGTACACTGTCTCTGTTGGCATGTCAGGCTCTTCTGCGTAGCCGGCAATGAGTGGCTCAGGTGCATTTGGAAAACCAATCTCTACTGCCTCGTAGGGACCGGCATTATCCTGCGGCTCACAGTAATTTCTCTCGCTTCCCTGCACACTCATTGTAAACCCATCTATACATGTTATTCTTTTTCTATTGTTCATTTTTACCTCTTTCACAAATGTTCAAATTCTCAACTCTAATAAGCTTGACACCGTTATCTAAAAGGACCCAAGCTCCCCGGCACGAATTACCATGCTGGACTTTTATTACAATGCCAGTTCTTCCACCGTGAACCCACGCATCGCATGTGACCAAATTACCCACGTTCATTTATTTTCTTTGTCCTCCATTCAGAAAATTTCTCACTTGACATTCCTCCAGCGACTTGTTCTAATTGTCCATCAGTTAGCTCACCATTGTCAGTATCGACTTCATGGCACAGTTGAAATTTATCTGCTGAAAAATCTGACACCAACGTCATCTTTCCGTGATAGCTTACCGGTAACAGCCAGCTAACCCTAACATAAAGTTTTCCATCTGAACTATAGTTGCACCGTTCGACAACACCCATCTGTCCCCAAAACCACTTTGCATATGTGCCATCATCTACAAACATCACCAAATCACCTACTTTCATTTATAACCTCACAAAATTGCATGATCCAATCTTCTATTGTGTCTTTTGTAAGAACTCTAACTTTTTGAAATTCTTTAGCGTGTCTTGCAGGAGGAAAATCTAAAACAGTTCCAATTAAACCTGGGTGTTTTGGGTCGTGTGCAGCACCCCATCGGTATGTTACTAAATCACCTACTTTCACTGATCACCTCCACAAGGGATTCTGCAATATCCCAGATTTTCCCCACACTTGGATAGTACACCGTGATGCATGGATGAACAGGATTGCTCCCGCCCATTTGTTTAGAAAGAATGATACCCGGTCCGAAGCCGGAAATATAATCGATAACGCGGTTCTTTCTTATTACCATATCACCTATTTTCATTAATTTTCCACCGTCAGTGCGAAGGCCACTGAATTTGCTGCTTTGAGTATGAAACCACAAGAAAATTCTACGTCGAGATAAGTTGATTTCGCTCCATTGTTTTCATAGTGAAGCTGTACATGTTTAATTTTTCCAGTTTGCCCAATTAACATTCTGACATAATTAAATTGCATTAAGTTCATTTTCCACTCCTCATGATCTTCTGACAAAAGTTTTATAAATTTTACGTTATCACCGATTTTCATTGATCACCACCTTCCGTTCCTCTTCATTTTTCACCACTTCTGAAATCCAGACCCACTCATGACTATCGTGCCATAGCACCAACACAGCATCTTTCATCCGATAATCTGGATAGTCTTCTCGCGTTCCTCGCATCTCTAAGATAACACCAGCTTCACCTTTGCAAGCATGGGAATTTTTCCACCGTACAAGATCACCGACTTTCATTGATTATCTCTATCTGCTCAATCGGAGTTGAATAAACCTGCCCATCCCACAGGACCAGTGCACGAACAGCAAAGCCGCTAACAACGATATCATCGCGGATAAAAACACCCAGAACAGGCTTTTCGTCTGGAAACTTTACCTTTACTAAATCACCGACTTTCATTTATTACCTTATTCATCCAGACACATTCCACACTTTTTCTCTTTTTAAAGCCAAAGCCTGACGCCTGAAACAAGTTGAGTTCTTTTGGAATCTCATATAGCCTTCCAAACTTTTCAGACTTGTGCTCTCGCTTGGTCAACAAAATGGTAAGGTCGTGTTTACGATAATATTGATACCACTCATCAAAAGGTTGTTCTGGGCCCTCAAGTAGTGTACGGGTCCTTACCAATCTATCTAACCGATTGTCAATTAGGCCATGACACCGTTGCACACCAGAGATGGATGAGCCTTTGTTTGATAAGAGCTTTTTGATAGCAGCTTTTGAAATATGTGTACTCCTCCAGCTATTTTCAAAAACTGTCTTATCGTAAAAGATATTCTCAAAAATTCGAGTGGTGTAAAAAACACCAAAACCCATGCCCAGTAATTTGCGACAGTGTAAATAGTGCTCATGTAGTCCATTCTGGATTTTTTTAGTTGGATATTTCATTTACAACCTCCAGCTGATATGCATACTCACGTTCCTCGGGGAAATCTAAGTTCCAGAAAACAATTGGATCTATGCCGTCCCAACCAATTATGATACCTCTCCAGCCTTCGTCAACGAGCGGGGTGCCCTTGGAGGGATCAAGATTGGCAGGCTTAACTAAGTCACCTACTTTCATTTGTGCTGCAGAATTCAACGATCACCCCACATTTTCCATAAGGCTTCTTCGCTCAAGGCCTGATTACCAATGATTTTGAGATCCTCAATTCTTATTACAACCATATCACCATGCTGATCGAGGACTAAAACAGCGGGTTCTGGGCAGCTTTTTTTGAACATTTCTTCTTTTATCTTAAGCACTATTCCAACTTCCCCCCAGCAACCTGGCGGCTGGGGATCTGATATGATTCTATCACGGTACACAACCAAATCACCGACTTTCATAACTTATCAACATGCATTGGATTATTTAAACGATAAGCAGCGATATTTGCACCTTTCTCAGAAAAACTAATACAATAACAAACAGGTTCTTTCGTCTTGCAATATTTTTGAATGAGGAATACACCCCACTTGTCACCAACTTTTTTAACTTCCCATTTCACATATCACCTCAACATTTCTTACCATCTTTGGACGAACACGACCGTCTGACAAGAGAACCCGGAATGCTTTACCGCGATTCCCAGGCGTCTTTGCAAAGTCTACCAGCACAAGACCAATCATTCCGGGATCAACATGATGATCATCTTTGACTCTTATAATATCACCTACTTTCATTTAGGACCCTCATATCATTGCTGTGTACAAAATGCTCTAAAACCTGTCCGTTAATGACAACGCACCACCTTTCAGATAAAACTCCGGAAGCTGATACTATTATTGCGGCTTTTCCTTTATGCTCAGGATACCTCAGTTCGTTTAAGAGCACTAAGTCACCCACCTTCACCAATCACCTCACAACTGCCAGTGCTTTGTGTAGTTAAAGTTGTCTTAATTAAATTGCATTGCCTCACTAAGAGCTCCTGCTATAACCGCTGTAGCTATCGTAAACATACACAAACTCTTTGGAATAGAGCGACATATCTTTGCGGTCGGCAAAAAATGCTGTCGACATGATCTTACCAAGCTTTTCGGTAAGCGTCCAGTCATGGAAAACAGGCTTGGACAATTTGTTTACGCCGCCAAGCCTATTAACATGTCTGACCTTCGTACCATCATCTTCAGGCGGTACATCATTTCGGAGAATATCTAGACACTCCTCGACCGCAGCCAAAGTTTTAGCCCCAGTGATCAAGCCATAGTAAATACCTTCAAACAGTATACGCCAGTGGCACGAACCATAGGCTGTCTCTTTGTAAAGCCGCGCATTGTCAATAACAGTGTCTCCATCAGAAGCAGTCCGTTTTGCCGTGACGCTCTTCCAGCTAATATAGCGATTTCCAAAAGAATTGTTATTTTCGTGCCAAACCCTGAAACTTTCTGGCTCAGGTTTGTCAAAATAGAAACGCTGAAATCGTTCAGCAAGCGTTGCAAGTGTAATATTCATAATAAATCTCCAAATATTTAAATGTTTAAATTGTTATCGTTTGTATGCCCGTCTTCGATATTTTTTTACCTTTCGAGGCTTAATATATGGTTTGTTTTTTTCTTCTTCTGTCAACCAACAAAGTTCTGCACATGCACGGTTACCCTTCTTGGTAATAAACTTTGGTGCTCCGCACTGGCATCGCTCAGCCTCGGTGCAGGTGGTCCACGCTGATCGCATGCGCTGAAGCATTCTATCTGCAATATCTTCAATGTTTCCAGTTCGATTAGTGCGCGTTTCCTTTGAAAGTCCGCGGGTCTTTCCATCTTTTGTGAGATACACTGCCGCAACTCTAATTGCATCCTTGCCAGATTCCCTGGCAATGTATGGAAATCCCATTTCTCCACCGACCACAGTAGTATACACCAAAATTTTCATCCCAGGAGGAAGACCCTCTGTTCGTTCATAAATCTTTTCACCGGCTGGGGCTGTTGCTGATCTCTGCCGCTCTGTGAATCCAGCGGTATCAAGGACCTCCAAAATCTGGAGTGCAAGTAGCTCCCTTAACATTGGGATGTTTGGATCATAAGTGTTCATTTTTCCTCACAAGCAAAAAAGTTAGGGAGTTTCCCCACCTTCAATAATATTATACCACATGGAGCAGACAACTTCACAGAAACAGCACACTTTTTGTACATTTATTGCTTCTTTAAATACACAACGATTTTTTCACCACTAAATCCCTCATATTGTAGTATTTCATCTGAGCCATCGGCATTATTAGTAACCACATATGGGCCTTCTTCTATAACTGGATTTCCCTTGACATAATATTTGATTGCGCCTGTAGTTCTATCCCTTGTCATTTTCTTTGTAAATTTAGTGTATGACCCATCCGGCTCTGATCTAAATGTCACTACAAACTCTTCCCTCTTGTTTAGCCCTTTAATACCGGCTTTTCCATTAGCACTCATCCTTCTCTCTCCTTAAGCTTTTCATTAGCTTTTAACAAGTCTTCCTTAAGATTCCACGTTACACCATCTGGCCATAAAACTTGATGGGTACTTCCCTCTCCAGCAAAAACAACAATTCCAATCTCAAGATCTTTTGCTGTATACATCCAAGGATTGTGTTCAACCCATTTATCCCACACGGGTTTTCTTTTCACTAAATCACCAACTTTCACTAGTACCCCTTTTCAGACCTGAGTTTCTCTACACAGCTGTCATAGGCTTCACGATCGCCAAAAGTTTCCGTCGGCAATGCCCCGGCCTTGTTTTCAACCATACAGTCTACAACTGCACTCCTCATCTCGTCTGCTGGTTTTACGTAGAAGTGCCACCATGCGACGCCAACAAGCAAACCTGCTCCAACAAAAACAAAAATATCTTTCATCTTTTCCATTACACTACCTCTTTTAATACGTGGCCTTTGTCAACCTCAATAATCCCATGTTCCTGAGTCATCAAAGTACAAGTTTTTCTTTTCACTTCTAAAACTATTCCGATAGCTGGTACATGGTTCCAATACATTTTTACTAGATCACCTACTTGCATCAATTACCCCTACTTGCATTTTTCGTTCTTTAAAAATTTCATAAATTCACTTGCACCTGAGATGCTTTTTTTGATATTTTTTATATTCCAACGGCGAAGGTCACGAAACTTTTTACCCTC
>Ga0209756_1002942_pt1 | contig 14215 bp, 16 predicted proteins | sample ETNvirenome_6_85_FD_184071 | JGI IMG/M metagenome (GOLD analysis project Ga0209756, IMG submission 184071) | Marine viral communities from the Pacific Ocean - ETNP_6_85 (SPAdes) (version 3) | ecosystem: Environmental > Aquatic > Marine > Oceanic | place: Pacific Ocean | collected 2013-06-19
CCAGTAATCTCATGTAATTTATATCTATGTGTTTCAGATGGCTGGAATTTCCCATTTAACCAGTAATGCACAGTAACAGGAGATACATCACATTTTCTTGCTAACCAGCTACCTGACCTTTCATTATCTTTTAACCACTTTATTACACTTTCCATGCTTCTCCTTTTTACAAGTTCTTTTATTATGTGTCTGTTTTTTACAACAACTGCATCTATAATATCTTAATTTCATTTCTTATCCTTTGGTTTAAAAGGTTTTTTAAAATCTTCTAAATTAATATTTAAATGATAAGGATTACATTCTTTGCAACTATGAATTAATTCTGCATATCCTTGTATTACAAGATTCATAGCTTTTATAGTAGCACCTATGTTGTATTTTCCACTACCACCCTTATCTCTCCAACCTATTCCTGAAGGATAATTTTTAATAAACTTAATCTGCATTCCATTGCAACTCATTTTTCTCCTAAGTGGGAAGGAAGGGTACATAACTTTGAGTAACTTACAGTGTGTAGGGGAATTATGCACCCTCCCCATTTAATTAAAAGGTAACTGCTTCTTCACCTTGTTTAACAGAGTGAAAATATTTAGCACAATCATTTAACTTCTTTATTTCATCAACCTTCAAACTACCATCAGGATTTTTAAAGGTTTTAAAGTCAAGTTCAGAAGTTGATAACCATTTTTGATATTCTTTATCACATTCACTTACCATCTTACCTTTATTCCTACCAAAAACAATTTCCATATCATCAACAACCACAACACCATTTGTAGGCTCTGGAGTTTTTTCTACATCAACTACCAACTCCTCCAATTTAATTGGTTTGCTTGGTTTTGGTTTTTCTACTTGTTTGTAATCTTCAGCTTCTTCTTCTGATGATATACCATATTCATAGGCATTAATAAGTTTTAATACACATCTATCAATACCTCTTTTTTCAGCAATACAACCCAAATATGATAAAAAGCAATTATTAGTATCTGCTTCACCTACTGAAATTATTTGGCTAACAAATTTGTTATCTACTAACAATCCCATAGTAACTAAAAATCTAACACATATATCAGATTGATATAATGATTCAATTTTAATTAGTTTAATATTTTCAGCATTAGCTATTTTAGTTATAGCATCATGTTTTAATATCCATTGTCCAGATTGTTTATGTTGCCAATAATCCACATCTTTTTTAAATTCATGCTTTTTAGCAAGTTCACTTATGTTCATTTTTCTTCTCCTTATCCTTATTATTTTTTATTTCTCTCTATAAACCACTTCAATTCTTGTACCATCATTCTTGCTTGTCTTACATTTAAATGTCCCCAATTTAAATAGGCATGAGGATTATGTTTTCCTTCTTGATGGAATTTTATAGTATAATAACAACCTCTTTCTGATGTTTTCATTAATACTCTTTCATCTCCATCAATTCTTGCTTGTTCAACTATTACTTTCATTTATCTTTATTCTCCTTTTTTGTTTTCCAAGTATTCTTTTTCTAAATCTTGATATTTATGGCTCTCATACATTACACCTATTATCTCTTGAGCAGTCCATTCTTTTCCTTCATGTCCACCTTCAGCTAACCAAACTAAAAACCATCTAAATTCATCACTATCAGGTTCTATTAAAAAACAATCCAACCTACCACATTCACAATTATTATTAGCCATTATTTCAAATCCTCCTTTTCCACACATAACACCAAACCAATAGAAGGTATTAACAACAGTGTTAATGGCAGCCAATTAAATCCCCTGAGCATATGTGTCATAATTAAACTAAAAACCCCTAAAAACATCAACCAAGCTAATATTCTAAGTATTTTTCTTTCCATTATTTTGCCTCCCTTCCAGTTCCATAACATTCATCACAATCAATATTATCATCTTGATATGGATAGCCTTTTCCATCACATTTTTCACATTCTTTATTCTCCTTATCAAGTTTTAATAAAATAGATTCAAGATTATTAGCAACATCAAAATACAATGATAGTCCCATAATTGTTTTATCTAATCCATTTTTTCTTATATTTTCTATACTATCATTTAAAGATTTTCTAAACCTATCTATATTATGCACATTTACAAAACAACCAAATTCATCATCTAAAGGTAAAGTGATACCCATAAAACATTTATCACTATGCACATAGGCTGATATTAAATTATATTCTGTTTTTGTTATTTTTAAAGTTAATTTCATTGTTACTCCTTTATTATTTATTTTTGTTTTTCCCATTATTATAATAGATAACTTAACATTATTTTAATTAATAACAAACTATTCATTTAAAATTATTTTAAGTGTAAAAGCAAAACCCCAATATAAATATCAGGGTTCTACTCTTTAACCTTTTTAGGATAAGGACATTTGGTTAAACTTGTTCTTCTAATGTAAGTTTTATATCTACAAACTTTGGACTTTTCTGTGATATTGAGTATTTTTTAATTCTGACTATTGCCCACTGGTCTGGATTGTTTGATTCTGATATTCTAATCACTACTGGAAGATGACCTCCCATAGTGGTTTTGATAACAGATGTATAAAAATCTATTCCTTCAGAAGAATTGTATAAACTTGTTCCATCTGCACCAGTTGAATATTCACTACCACTATCAACACTCCACCCATTACTATTCTGCATAGAATTTTGTGGCATACCATATTTATCCTGAAGAAAGCTCCAAGTTGCAGTCCAAGTTCTTAATCCATTTCTTGATTCTGTTTCTCTGTGCCTTTTATCACTCTCAGAATCATCTAATTCCCAAGCATCTAACAACCATTTAGATTGTTTGTAGTAGTTCATTTGAGATAATGTTTTTCCACCTATTGATTTTTTCTGTTTATATCCATAGTTATATGATAATGATGTCTGCAAATCTATATTCTGTGGTGCTTCCCATTTTTTTCCAATTATATAAGTACCTATATTAACTGTACCACCATCATTTGTACAATTCAAACCAATATTTCTTTTATCATCAGGAAGATTAGATACATTAAATGCACTCCAACCATTATAATTTACCATTCCCATACCAGTCCAGTTTACTATTGTAGTTGTATCTATTTCTTGATCAAACACTATTTCATTATCCTCAATATTATACATTGAAGGTTTAAGGAACATATTACTTTCCAATAAATCATGCCCTAAAATCATTCCAAAATCAAAATTCCAGATTTTAGTATATCTAAGACCAAAACCTATAAAATCATTTTCTGAAAATTCAAACTTACTTGTTGTTGATGGATCAACAACTACTAATTTATATATATCTTCTTCTGTTGTTTCATTCTGTGTCTGGAAATCAACCCCTTTCATTAATCCAGCAGCATAAGCATACTGAAGATAACTTGGATAAAATGTTAATTTGGTTGGTAATTGATAATTTGCTATTGCCATTAATAACCCCTTCTTAAAGTTTTACTTACTATACTTTTTGTTTTTTTCTGTGATATATATTGTAACTCCTGTGATGATTCATGTGGCATTTCACCAGTCATAGGTTTCATAATGTCTAAATGTATGTGGTATTTGCCCAAATATGGTGCTTTTTCACCCTTTATTTGCAATTCCCTACCCTTTGCATTAAGATTACCTAAAACCTTTAAATTCCTATCTCTTTTACTATTTATATCCGGATAGTAATTTTCTTCCCTTTTTATCTTGGTATTTGTTCCAGTACCATCATCAACATAAACAGTTCTTTTTCTTATGTCATTTCTAATACCAGCAGTCATCAAATCAAAGTCAGTAGATAATCTACCCCATGTAAAATTTTCACCATTTGGTTTTTTACCAAGTGAGTTCCATGTAGTTCTTGCATTTTGCACTACTGCTAATTTATGTGATACATAATCCTTATCAACTAATACTGCATAAGTGATATTACATGAGCCATCATATTCAAATAATTCTTTTAATAGTTCATCATTTCTACTGAATTTTATAATTAATAATTTTCCATTACCTTTCTTAATAAGATAATCAGCAGGTAATAATTTTTTAATATATAACTGTCCTGTAAATCCAATCTCTATTGCTTTGTAAATCAGATCAGTTTTTATTTCTACTTTTTTTTCATATATGTTTATTGAATCTATCATATTAAGTACCTAATATTTTATCTATTATTTGAACCACCTTAACTACATTAATTGGTTCTGGCTGGGAATTTATAGTATTTGTTATAAAATCATACATAGAGATTCTTTCTGATTCAGTAGCATTTAATAAATCCAGAGCTAAAATGTGATTAAGTATATTAATTACATCAACTACATTTATATTTCCATCACCATTTACATCACCATAAGGTATTTCAACACCCTGTATATATGTATAATCTGGATTTCTATCTTCTTCTCTTAAATAATTCCAGTTTCTTATCTCTGTTTGTATTGTATTAAACTCATTCAGATTAGCAACTGTATTCATATTTTCATCTGCAAAATGAAACCCATGCAATCCATCTGTTCCTAAATAATGTAATTGATATGCTTCAATAGATACTTTGTCTAATTTTATATCCATAGTTGTTACTATAAATGCAGGATAAATTGGCTGTGAATTTAATAATTCAACTCTGCTGTAATCAAGACCAAACACTGGATCATTATTAATCAATGGTAAATTAATTATATCTGATATTTTAATATCTGCATAGTTCAATGGTAAATCTATTTTAACTTTTAAATGCTGATTACAATTATTTAATAAATAAAGCTGATGATATAAGTTTACAGTATCAGTTTCAGTATGGTATCTTAATTCTTTTTCTTTATATCCGGACACCTCATCTAAGTTATAGTAATCATATCCATTATAATCAGGGATCAAATCCTCTATCTTTAGAAGATCAGTTTTAAATGGATAGTTATCAAAACCATTATCATACCTATATAAAAATTTACTTTGTAAAATTAAATCTTCTCTTTTTGTTCTGGAAAATTTATATTTTAATATATCATCTTCATCTATAAAGTAATCAACATCATCATAGGTGTATTTTTCTTTTACAGTAACAAGTGAAAATTTACCCTGTGGTGAAAATGAAAAGTAACTCATGGTTTCTGATAATATATTTTCTATTAATTTTTTTCCATCTATTTCTTTATTAATACAAAATCCCATTCTCCAGTCAGCATAATAATCTCTTGCTTTATAAATTGATTGCTCATCATAAGAGTTTGCATTTAATAAACCTAAATCATTTAATCCAAAAATCATTTCTTTTGTTAGTATATCAATAATTATATCAACTGGTTTTACAACTACTCCATCAGTTTGATAGGAATATGGGTACATACCTCCATAGGTAGTTAATGTATCTACTGTGCTACCTAAATTTGATTCAGTAACCCAATCATATAATTGCCACCTATCTCCTATTGTAGTTGAAGAATAATCAAAAATCCCTGTATTAATAGTAAATACAACATCATCTAAAAAATCTCTTTTTTCATTATCCCAGTTAATTATTGCATCATTGGTATTAATATCAAAATCAGTTAAAGTTCCTAAATCCCAATCTACTGAAAAGCTGAACATATCATCAACAGTATCAACACCCAAATCATTCTGATATACATATTTTAATATTCTTCTGAACAAACATCTTCTTAAATCTACATAATTATTATTCCATATATCTGCAAAGTGTGTTGATTCTTCTTCTATCAATCCATAAGTATTGTAATCTGGATTGTTTGATTCTGCTATATTTTTCATCATATTTTCTAAAATATAAGTTCTGAAATTAGAATAACCAATCTGATCTTCAGACATTGTATTAGGATCATAAATAATTAAAGACATATCATTATTATAATTTACATTTCCAGATTCAACATCATAGTAATATGTGCCATGAACATATACATTTTCACCAGCAGCAACTTTAGCATCTAAATATTCTCTTGCTTCAAGTTCCATTACATTCATCATAATTTTCCTATAACATAATTGCATAATTTTAGTCCAGATAAAAATGTGATGTAAAATAGAATTATCATCAATATTAAATATATCAGTATCTAATATAACTTGATTATAAAATGATGATTCACCCAAGCTGTAATGTTCATTTGCTGTATTATAATCTAAATAACCAATAGTTTCTGACCAAGAGTATGTTCTATGCCACTGACTAACAGGTTCAGGAACATAATTTGCTAATCCATTAAAATAATTTTCTATTGCATTAAGCAGAGTATCAAAATCTAAAGGTATAGTATTATCAATACCATCTATAATTTCCTGCAAAGTTACATTCTCTGATGTTACCCCTAATAATTGCCATTGTGCTATATCATTCATTAATGATAAACTTTCAGTAGAATTAATATCTTTTCTTCCAGTTATACTGCTATAAACAATTTCATCTTCTACAAACTCTCTGTGTCTAATGTATAATGGCTGATTACCATTTAAATTAAATCTTTTATTTACACCAGAAGATTGATTTTCATTAACAGTAAAAAGACCTGAGCCTGATATATCATTAGGATTTGTATTAACTTCAAATGGTGATTCTTCTCCTTTATTAAAATATTCAAAGAATATAATTTTATCAACTTCAGCTTCTTTAAAATTACCAGCAGTTAGAACTTCTTCATCATCATCTGCAAATCTATGTGATACCCATGTTCCAGTTGGTTCAAAATCTGCATTATTCAATGGTGTATCATAAAACACCTGCTGTAATGTTGCACCATTCTGTATGATATTTGAAAATTGAGAATGATTTAATGGTTTAACATAAAAATCTGCACCAACATTTGTTTCAAATTGACTTGGAAAATCTGAACTATGTTTGAGCATTTGCCCAGCAACAGAATCTATTCTATATCTTTCTTTTAATTGTATTATAACCCACCTTCCAGCTTTATGGTCATGTGTAGAACTTGAAAAATACATATATTCAGTAGTCCAAGTATTTAATGATGTATTGTAATTTGGATTAAAATTTCCAGAAGCTGCAACATCATCTGCCCTATACCATAAAAACTCATAACCATTATTAGATGATAGTTTATTATTTGGTAAAATATAATCTTCAACCAAAAATTCATCTCCAGAAAATATTGGATTAAGACCAGTCATATCAAGAAAAACTCTATCCGGTAATAAATATCCAAGACAATTAGTTGGTGTTATAGAACTATAACTTGAATCACTATCTGCACCAGTTATTTCTCCAATAAGTATGCCACTATAATCAGGTTCATTTGAAGAATTTAATACTGCTTCCTGCAACCCATTTAATAAAAGATTTAAAAATCCAGTTGTTCCAAGCCAATCATCATCACCTTTATAATAATAAGAATGAGAATAACTAAATGTATCAGGAGTTGCATATACACTAAATGGATTCCCAATAACTTTCTTTGTAGTAAAAATATCTGTTATTTTGTGCCAATCTGCAATTCTATAATCTGCAAATCTATAAGTAGGTACTCTATCTACTTTGCCATATACCATTGGTATTACAGTATCAGGTTCAATATCAGTATATTGAGTTGTAGCTGGTAAATCACTGCCTTTTATTCTTGGTAAACTTTTATCAGCTATATATGATTGCACATTATCTTCTGCCTGTATTTTGATTGATTTATCATCTTGATCCACTCTATTAATTATACCAGTAAATATAATAGCACAATCATCATCTTGTATAACTGGTTCTAAATCTATATTTAAAGTATTTGTAGTTTGTGTTTTATAATATAAAATAACATAACTTCCCATAAAATTGTTTATAGGATTTTCACCATCAATATTTATTTTATATTTATCTGAGTTAGTTAATGTTTTATTAAAATCATAATAATTTCTCAGAGTAAATCTGAAGGTGTTGATTTTTAATTTTCTATTTTCATAATCAACAGAATTTTTTATAGATGATATTCTATCTACTATTTCTTTTGCCTGATAAGTAGTATCATAATTATCATTTAATATTACATTATCAGTAGAGAATACATCTAATATATTATATCTATTATTTTCTAAATCCTGACTTGCTAATATGATAACAGGCTTAACATATAAAGTTGTGCTTATAGAATCATTTTTAAAATTTTGGCTAATTAATGCCATTAAACACCCATATCATTTCCAAGCCTTAATCCTTCTTTTATCTGAGGGATCAAAACATCTTCTGTAAATTCTTCTGTTAAAACATTTCCTGATATATTTAATGTGATTCCACCACCTTGAGGACCTTCCAGATTCTCATCTACAAGTGGTGTAACTTGCACTCTTTCTGGACCAGCACCTTCTCCAACCATCATCATTTGAGGACCAGAGGTAACAAAATCTGCACCATATTGTGCTTCTTTAACACTTTGTACATTTTTTAAACCCATAGCTATTGCTGCACCTGCTGCTGCTACACCTAATATTTGTCCAAGAGGTGCTGGGTATGATTCTGAAAACTTTTTAAATTGTGTTTGTGCAGAAGCATAAGTATCAGAAAGTGTAGATTTTATTGCTAAACCTTTTTGAACATCAGCAAACTTTTTAGAACCTGCTGCAAGTTTATCCATGTCTAATAATGATTTTTTATTTGATTTATCTTTTGCTTTATCTGTCAATCCTAATACCTTTGCTTCTTTTTCATGAGTTGCTATAAAACTATCCATTAATTCTTTTTCTTTTTCTTTTTCTTCATTTAATAAAACTAATGCTTCATATTCTGCTAATCTTGCTTCATTCCATTCTTCTTGTGCAGTTAATTTATCACCACCATCTCCACCATCAAGTGATGCTTCACCATCAAGCCTTGATTGTAGCCATAATTCAAATTCTTCTCTGTTTTTTTCAAGTTCTGCTAATTCAGCTTGTAATCCTTCTATTCTGTTTAATTGTGCAGGTTCAAGAATATCTTGAAGATTCTGATTTTCAGAAGAAGCAAAATTCCATATATCAATCAAATCTCTCCATTTTCCAGAGGCCTCATGCGCACCCTTTGTTTCCAGTTCAAATAACCTTGCTGTTTCTTTACTCATTCTTTGATTAATATCAGCTAACTGCTCTGCAAATATTTGAGTAACAATTTTATCTTTCATGGCTTGATTTGCATCTTCAGTCATGTCTTTTATATCTTCCATAGATGCTTTTTCTAAATCTAAATTGCCTATATACTCTGGATAAAGGGTTTGTAATTCTGTTATAATTCTTTTTCTGGTAGTTACACTTGTATTAGAATCTAATAGGGCATTAGTTAGATTGACAAAGTTATCATGTTCTTCTTGTAATTGTTCTGATACTGGAATAGCTAATAAATCATTAAAAGTAACTGCCAAATCTCTTATTGTTGGTGCTAATGCTTGTCCTATTCTTTCTTGCATATCACCAAATGAATTACTTAATTGGTCTAAAGCACCTTGATATGATTCTGTTGTTGCTTCTGCTTGACCACCAAATAATTTAGCTAAATTATCTGTAATAGAAAGCAATCTCTCATCAGAACCAACTGCACCTTCTGCTGCAACTCCATACCTTACAAGTGCATTAGTTGTAGAACCAACTGATTTTGCAACTAAATCAGCAGCAGTAACCAAATCCATACCTTTTGCAGATGCTAAATCAAGTGTAGCTTTTGTTGCTATTTTTAATTGTTTTTCATCTTTTATAAAAAATGCAAGTTGAGCCATTCCCTGTAAAATAACTTCATCACCAAATCTTGTAGTTTGTTGTAATGCAGAAGCATATTTTTTTAATGTTGCAGATGTTTTTCCTAAAGCAGATTCTAATTTAACTTCTGCTAACTGTTGTTCTGCATATAAAGATAAAGATGATTTAAAAGCATTAATTAAACCTCTTGCACCAAAATATGCTAAAGCAGCAATACCTGCCTTTTTAGCCATTCCACCCAAAGCAGTTCCAACACCTTTAATTTCTTTCTGGGATTTTTTAGCACCTCTGGTTTTGACATCTATAATATGAGTATCTTTTGTTGGCATTATTTACCTTTCTGTGATTTTAAATGATTAACTTCATTTTCAATTAATATAAAATCATCTATTATATCTGCTGGTGTTGATTCAAGTGAAGGGTATGGAGAAGTATTAAATGTCTTACAGAAATTATATTTTTTTATCTTTCTTTGATAATCAGCATTTAGTAATTCATTAGTATTGCAAAAGAAAAAGTGTTCAGTATATAAAGTTTCTCCTATTGCATTTATTTTTTTTTCCATAATTTCATCATAACATAATTCAAGTTCTTTATAAACATTTTCTATTGAGTTAAAACATTTTCTTTTTCCATCTACTGGTGATGTAGCTTTATATGGATATTTAAAACCATTATCACCATTATTATTTAAACCTTTTATAGAAATGTGAATATTAATTAAAAATATTATTTTTTCAATTTTTTTTTATTCACAATATTTGAAATCTCTATTGCAGCTTGGAATATTTGTTCATTAGATAATTCATTTATCTGTTCATCTGTCATAGTAGTTGAAAGCCTTATAACATTAATAGATGGACCAAACATTCCTTTTTTACCATTAAACATTTTCCATATAAAAACATTTAATTCTTCTCTTTTATCAAGAGTTAAATCCTCAATTTCAATTTCAAAAGGTTTAAATCCTTCACCTTTTATTTTAAGTGTTTTACTCATTGTCCTTATCCTTTATTTTATTTAAAACTATGCTGTTTTAATACTGACAATAGTGCTTGTAGTTGCACCTGAATATGTGCATCTAAAAGGTATTGTTTGCTTCCAACCATCATCATCTAAACTTATAGCTGCTGCATCTATCATACATTTTGGAGCATCAATTTGGAATACATCTCCTGCTGATAAAGCTAAAGCCTTTGGTGTAGCCATGTCTGTATCTATTGCTTCTAAACTTTCAGCATCTCTTTTACAAGTAAGTGATCCAGTAACCTCATATCCACCTAAAGCATATCCCATAGGTTTAAAATTACTACTATTATCAAAACCAATTCTATTAACAGGTCTTGCTATTGCAAGTTCAAAACTATATAACAATAAATCTTGCTCATTTAATGTTTCTACTGTTAAGTCATGCATATTAAACATAGTGGTTTGATCACTAATAACAGTATTTGTTGCACTTGTTGCTTCTATTGTTAATGCTGCTTCTGTTGGTGCATACCCTGTTTGGAATGTAGCAGTTGCCATAACCACCCCACCATTACTTGCTATATCACCTGATAATGTTAATCCTGTGCATATACAAGATGTAAAATACAAATCTGTACCATTACCAGCATGAGCTGCATTTTCAAACCATAATGTAACAGGAATAGCATTACTTTGCCCATCTCTGAAGTCAGTAGTATCAGGCATATCACCTAATAAAGCATTTGTTCCATCTCCATCTTCAAACAAGGTTAAACAAACTCTATTTATTGCCTGTGCTGTTGCATGAAATGTTATTGATATATCAAACATTCTGTCATGCCTTTGCCATTTAACCATATCATCAGATTGTGTAAATGCACCACTACCAGTTCTTGGAGGTGCTATACTCAATGAATGTTTATGTATTTCATCAAATGAATAATCTGTTACAGGCATTTCAATAGTAACTCCACTATCTTCATCACAAGCAGTTCCCATAGTAACCTCTGTTCCAATTATCACTCTTGTATTTTGTTTTGTTTGAAAAGCTGTACTTAAAGCCATTATTTTTTACCTCCTTTATTGGTATTTTTTATTTCTGTTAAGTGTTCCTTTAAATCTTTTGGAATATCATTTGTCCATTCAACTTCCAACCCTGCTTTCAATCTCAAATGAGTTGAGCATGATAATAAAGATTTAAAATTCTTTGTATCATCTAAACCTGTATAAGATTTTTTTGCTTTATATTTTGCCATATTTACTTTCTCCTTAACCTAAATTATTTAAATGCTCACAACTAAAACTCCAACCAGCAATAAAATAATCTTCATATTCATCTTCTGGTTCTACTGCTAAATCCAAATTACCTATCATTAAATTATATGCAGTTGTTGAATCTGCTAATGATACAGTTGGATTATCATGTACCAATGCTTCTAATATACTTACTTGGTTTAATACATAATCTTGAAATTGAGCATTATTCCTTCTTATAAAATAATATTGTATTCCTATCTCAAAAGTCCTATGCTCTGAAAATTTAGTTACATCTCCCTGTGTTGATCCAGTTGGAATTAACCTTATAAATTGATTTGCTTTACTTGTTTCATCAAAATTACTAAATACAGGACATTTCATTTCTGCCTTTATTTTGCTCTTTAAAGCCACTAAAACATCTTTCCATACATTGGCATAGGTTACTGCCATTATCTGCTCAACTCAATAGTAGAATTGCTCTTATTTGTCTGTTTCCTATGACTACCATATACTTCTATTTCCCAAATATCTCCATCTGTGGCACTATTGCCTTGAAACCTGCCTGACAAACCTCCAAATATATGCTGTAATCCACCAGTAATTTTTTCAGCACTTGTAGTAGCACCAAATAATTGATCATTAGATAAGTAATGAACTTTAAATGTTCCAGTTCCATAAGCACCAGTAGCTTCTATCTCTACTTTTAATAAATCATAACCTTCACCTGAATATTCACCAGAAAGTTCTACTATATCCATTGTTCCAGATACATTTCTATATCTTATAGAACCTTTCTTATCATTAGCATCTACTTCAGAAGATAGTTTATATATTCCATCATTTAATTTATCTATTAATCCTGTTCTTTCAGCATTAGTAACAAGTGAATAATAATAATCTGCTTCCTCACTTGCACCTTCTTTTGCCCTTATCATATTAGCTGTTGCAATATAACATACTGATTTAATTATAATTGGATCATATTCTTCAGCAACTGATAATGCTGCTGTATCAGAATCTACTTGTTTAATTTTTTCAAGTGGTGTTGAATATCTTGCATCTAAATAATTATGTAATTCTAATGAAGCATCTGTAAGTGATTGATTTGTAAAATCTGTAAAATCTACACCTGCTTCAAATACTTGTTCATTGATAGTAGTTGAAGAATAATTGCTGTTATAATATTCTACTTGATTTGTACCACTTGCATAAAACCATTCTCCATTACTATCTACTGCATTTGATGTTGATTGTGCTGCTGCTAATTCTTCACCATTAACAAACAAAGTTTCTACATATCCACTATCTCTGAATAAATGAAGGCTGCCTGATGTTAAAGTTGGGTATATCTGGACCTTACTATCAAAATCACTTACTCTATTAAAATATTTTGTTAAATCTGATATACCTGCATATCTAAAATTTGAAGCCATTTATACCCTTTCTATCCAAATGTAAGTATTTTAATTTTTGCATTATCTTTTTTATTTACACTTCTTGCTTTAATATTCTGGATTGTATTATAAGCATTTGCAACAAAACTTGCACCTCCAGAATGAGCAGAATGTGATCTTGCTGATATTTTAAATTCTGCATTAGGAAGTGATGCTACCTGCCAACTGCAGTGTCCTAAATTGTAGTCAATTTTTCCTACTTTTCTACCCATGTATAATAAATTTCCATTACCATCATCAAGAATAAATGCTTTTAAATTTACACTTTGTTTTCCACTTACTGGATCTTCTATTTCTTCCTTTGCTAATGTTGAAGCTGGACCATATACAACTGTGTCTGCTTGTACTTCATTATCATTAGCAGTTTTTGCTCCCAGTAAATTTGGAATATTGTTTCCATCTAATGATGGGAAGCTACCTACACTAAATGGTGTTGTTCCTGTAACATTTCCAATACCTACTCTTGTATCTGAATGATTTGAATGAGAAGTAACTCTTACATCTCCACCAACTATACCTATACTTACTTTCTTACCTAACAATCCAGAAGAAGTAGTATAAAATTGTTCATCAAATACTGCCTGAATTTTAGGCAATACTGCATTTGAACTTCCTGCCCATGTAGTATCTGAAGAATCAGTTGTAAATGCTATATTGACTTCTGATGTTACACTATCAAAACCATTTACATGATGTTCATCTACAACAATAGTAAATGTATAGGCAGTATTAGCAGCCAACCCAGTAGTTTGGTTAGCAGTTATACCACTTAATCCCCAATCTAAAAATCCACCTTCAGTGTAAAAAGGTCCAATAGCAACAGTGCCGGGAACAACTCCATCTACTTTTTTATCAGTTGTTCTAGCATATCCAAAAAATG
>Ga0209756_1002946_pt1 | contig 14202 bp, 18 predicted proteins | sample ETNvirenome_6_85_FD_184071 | JGI IMG/M metagenome (GOLD analysis project Ga0209756, IMG submission 184071) | Marine viral communities from the Pacific Ocean - ETNP_6_85 (SPAdes) (version 3) | ecosystem: Environmental > Aquatic > Marine > Oceanic | place: Pacific Ocean | collected 2013-06-19
CAAGTCCATTAATGTAATGGCTTCTTTCCGCTACATAGGCAGTAAACATTACCGACAAAAATACTAAAGCTACATTTTTAATCATCAGATTCCAATTCTTCAAGTATCTCATCAATACTAAAAAGTTGTTGCTCTTCTTCTTTCTTCTTGTTCCTTATTTCTTCCAACTTGGATTTCTGCCTATCCTGCAAACTCTCATCTATAACATCTTGAAGATCTTCGTCAGGAATAAAACTAATAATCTCTTCGCCTTCTTCCATTTCGGCTAGACTTTCTAGGGCTTGACAATACTCTTCTAGCTCTTCTATGTGTTTTAACATTTTCTCTTGACGCTCCATAAGTTTATTAATAATGTCAATAAGCTTAGTGACGCTTTTTTGTTTGGTTGATCTACTCATAACTTACATTGCCTCTAAGTCAAAATTATCTAATGGTTTCTCTATTTTTAAATCTTTCAACTTATTATTCTCTACAATAAGCTTAGTGCCTCCCGATATAAGATTTTCCCCAGCGGCGCCCTTCTTAATGGTATAAAGATAAAATGTTGTCTTCCACATAGATACTCTAACAATTCTGCCAGGACGGCCATCTAATATAACTATGTCATCATTATTATAATCACCTCCAACAAATATAAGAAGTCCCGCTAATATTGATTCTATTGTAGTTTTAAAAAATAGTAGTACTAATGCTGCTAAAAACATCCATCCATATTCGCCCAACAAAACACTTATGTTACCTTGTATAACATTTTCTATTTGTTGTGCGGCTTGTGATTCCATCTAATTTCTCCGACTGGCATAGTTTTTGTATGCTATGTTACAACATAGTAATAAACTAAATATCTATCCGCCGGGAAGCGATACTGTCTATTTAGAGGTTTTCTTTTCCTACTAATAAGGAAATCTTTTCCTTTACTCCCTCATACTCTTGTATGAGGTGTTCCTCTTTAATTCTTGTTAGAGTATAGCCGCGGGCTTTTGCTAACCAACTTTTGATGGCATCATTTTTCTTACTCATAAGTATAACATAACTAGGCTTTCCTTGGCTGTCATGCCAATATTTTCCATCTACTTCTATCAAAGCACCGTGATCTATAAGATGAAAGTCAAAATAGCGCCACCCTGCTTGATATTTAAGTGCCTTTTCTCGCTCATATTCTATACCCATATCATCAAGCATGTCGGCAACTTGTTGTTCTAAGTTAGTCATAGGACGATTAGTCCTATTCATAGGAGGCAAGTCTTGCTTATCACGAATACGTTTACGCAAGCGTTTTACAGCTGCTTTACTCTTTGGTTTTTTCAAATGATATCCAATTTCATCTTGTTCCTCGCACTACGGAACTCATCCAGGTTCACCACTCGTATACCCATACCATCGTCATCACCCTTAAGATAAGCAATAATGCTTTCATCCGTATATTGCCGTCTTAAAACATCTAACTGATGCATACTATCAGCATCGACATACCTTTCCCATATGTTCATCACTCCAACGGTAAAACCTACACCCTCAGATAGTGTCAGCGGCATTTTGTCTCTCCATCTTTTCTATTCTTTCTTTTAACATTTCCATATCTACCATCATGTTTTGTGCCAAAGTCCTATACTCTATCATAAGCTTTTCAGTATCAACCACCCGTTTGTGTATAGCAAATAACACTTCTGCTGGCTCAGCACTTTCCGCCATCGAAACCTGCTGAGGTGTAAGAATATTTTCACTCATCTTCATCCTGCAGTCTTTGATGGAGATAATCTAAAACATTATTAATTACTGGATTCTCTGGTTTAGATGATTTTTTCTTCTCTTCGGGTTGTAGCTGTATCTCTGGCTCTGTCTCTTCTATCGCGTCGTCAACGCTTATTTCTTCTGCTATGCGCAACATATCCACATTCAATAATAACACCTCTGCTTGTATTTGTTCTACCTTCCGCAAAGCAGCAAAATTTCCTTTATTCCCTATCACTTTCATAACCTCTTTACTAGACAATGCTATGCGAATAGATTTATCCAAACTATTCAACGCTATCTTAATAAAATCTATTTCGCCCAATGCGCCCAATATGTTATCAACTTTATTGTCAGACATTAGAAGTCTCCGATTCTGTTTCTATAACTATGAGCTGTATATTTTCTAATTGACCCTTAGCGTTTAGATCTACCTTTACATCATAGTTGCTCAAAAGTTTTGGTACGTTATTACCCACTTCTTCAAACATCCAATATAACATTCTATTAAAGCCTTCATTATGCACATCTTTAATTGAGGCATCATAAACTGAATTACACACTACCCATTGTTTAAAGACATTATCTTCAGTTAGGTCTTGATCAGCGATAGAGGGGTCTATTTCTGCACGAAGCGCAGTGGATGCTTTAATAAGTTGTTCCTGTAAAAAAGCAATTCTAATTGCTAATGTATTTTCATTTATTTCTAAAAGTTGGTGCTCGTCCTTCCACGGCCCGCGGGCAGCGTCACTAATTTCACTCATATAAACCTTCCTTTATAAAGCAGGGCTAATCAAAAGTATTTGCATAATATCGTTGGATAAGAACCTTTTTGGGAGATCACCAACTGCTTGATACTGTTCGATTAGCCCTGTATATTTTTATGGTATTTCGACATCTGACTCTTCATCTATGCTCGGCCAATATCGTTTTTCATCCGCATGAAATTCATAAACTCTATGGTTAGGTTGATCTCCCATGTCCATTTCTGGTTGAATGTAACCTTCATTCAAAAGCTTTTCTGCCAACATCGGACCATTCAAAGGTAAAAATGTGTCCACGCCCGTAGGATTAATTATCATAGTGGTAATAGGTGATGGTTGCAATTGCTGCGATAACAAATTCGGTCCTATCTTATTAACAATTTGCATGTTATGCTGCATTATTTGTGTTATTTTTAGCAAAGGAAACTGAACTAACACTAGTTTGCTTCCAAAATTTTTCGATAATGCTTCAGCAATATGACCCTTATTAATGTAAGCGGAGCCGATCTCTTCTGTCGTAAACCCAACAATAACTTTTTCACCACTAGACAAATCTACTGTATATAAAGAATTGCCATCAGTATTGCCCACAAACCACATATGCCAACCATTATCTATAAGTTGATTAATAACGATTTGCGCGCTCAATTTTCCAACATTATTTTCTATATGTTCTGATGTCCACTTTCGCGAATCAATTTTCATTTACACTCTCCCACATAAATATCATTCTACAACTGTTGTCGTAGCTCTAATATTTTTTCTTCACCCACTAACGAACCTCGATCCCACGATATACTTCGCCCAAAGGTATCAGCATTTAGCTTTACAATCAAAACCTTGCCAGGAACCAAATCATCTCCACAATATTGTAGCTTGTTATGCCACACTCTAAAACTGCTTCCATCGTCTGCTCTTACATTCGCGTAAGGTTTACCCTTCTTTGTCTTCAGCATTTCTACAGTTCGTATTGTTAACCATACATGATCATGGGATTCAGCTTCATCATCAAAATCAGAAATGTGTGTCAGTCCCATGTCTTTTACAATACCAGACATCTCTTCCCATCTTTCTATATTTTCCGTAACCCTAAACCCTAGATGCTCTAACTCATTATTGATCAACTCAGTTTCAGTATAATTATCTTCAATGTTAATATCAAAAAACTCTAACAACTTATCCATATAACGATAACTTATTAACTCAAAAAACTTAAGCTCTTCTTCATCCCATAATTTTACACACACCTTCTTCAAGTCTCGTTTAGGCATTCTAGATAAAGCATAATAAACTTCAGTTATTGCCACTAATGCTTTTCTATTAAACTGTTTTCCACAAAATTGCAATTCATCAAACATCCCCAAAGAAATAAGCATCTTTAGATCGTTTTCAGAAATCATCTTGAACTCAAAGTTATCCCTCATAAATTCTGTGTAATCTAACCAACCGCTACCACTAGGATAATGTTTCTTTATCTTGTTCAACACAGCCTTGCCCAAACCCTTTACTCCCATCAACCCTACCATAAACTCATCTTGTGTAACTTTGAAGTCTAATGAAAAATTATTTATGTTACCCAAAGTTATCGTTGGATTATCTAACAAGTCTCTAGCCATAGAAAGACACAAAGCTATTTCATCATGGTCATCCGCCGAATGATTACACAACACTTCAATGAACTCTGCTGGATACTTCGCCTTGAAATAACTTGTCCAATACGCCAAGATACTATAACTAATAGCATGAGATTTATTGAATAGATAACCTGCATTTTCTATCAGTTTATCCGCAACCTTTTTGGTTTCTTCCATAGACAAGATAAGCTTATTAGGATTACTATACAAATGTTCTTCCAAATAAGCATTACACTTCTTCTGATCCAATGACTCTGCTGTCTTACGAAGAATGTCACCTTCACCAAAACTCAAACCCAACATACTAAACATCTGAATAAACTGCTCTTGGTAAATCATAATACCTTGAGTTGGTTCCAGTATCTCTTCAAACATAGGATGATGTTGATTGGCGGGATCTTCATTCCCATTCTTCCGCCGAATAAACGCATCCAATGCACCCATCTTGATAACACCAGGTCGATAGATGGCATTCACCGCGGCGATGTCCTCTATAGTTTTTGGTTTAGCTTGCTGTAATACTCTTGTAATGTTTGATCCTGCAAACTGAAACACTCCAAAGGTTTGACCTTCGCACAACAACTGAAACGCTTTGTCATAATGAACCTGCTCTTCTTCAGATAGTTCATCTCTATCTAGTGGCATATTATACAAGTCGGGTATTTTCATCCCTATCTTATCCATTACATCTTTCAATACCGACAAAGTAGAAATACCCAACATATCAATCTTGAGAAACTTCATCTTCGCCAGTTCATCTATTTGCCATTCTGTGACCAATACATCGTCCTTGGTCTTTCTTAACGGCATCATGTCATACAAGGGACTAGATGAAATAATAACACCACCAGCTGCAATGGTTTGGTTCCTCGCATTTCCATTCAATACATCAATAGTCTCAACAAAGTTGGCCGCTTCATCAGCATCCATGTCTTGAACAAACTTTCTTACCTCTGGCTTCTCATTCATTATTTCACTAAATGATGCCATGTCTTTGTTCAAAGAGATGTGTCCCGAAATGGTCTTGGCTATTTTGTTTGATTCTTGGAAAGGTAAGTCTTTATCTTTCGCCAGATCACGAAACAAAGTATTAGCGGAGTAACGGGCATAAGCACAAACAGAAGCAATGTTAGCATCGCCCCATTTGCTCGCGACATACTCTTTAACTTTTTCTCTATCTTTGTCCGAAAAGTCGTTATCAATGTCAGGCTCCTTAATCCTGGTAGGATTCATAAATCTCTCAAAGAAGAGATTGTATTTTATAGGATTCAAATGAGTTATGCCTAACAACCAACACAATAACGCTCCGCTTGCGCTACCTCGGCCTGGCGACATTAGAATGTCATTGTCATAAGCAAACTTACAGAAGTCTTGTGTGATAAGGAAATAGTCTATGTATCCTTTATCATCTACAAGGTCTAACTCTTTTTTCAACGCAACTGTATATTCGGGAATGTCTTCTTCTTTTATTTGTCCCGCCTCAAGCTTTGTCTGCATCCCCTTCTTCAACTGATGAACTATGTAATCTCTATTATTATCAAATCCATTCGGAGTCTCAAACTTGGGTTCCTTCAAAGTTTCCATGTCAAGCTTGGCGTTACACCTTGTCGCTATGTGCTTAGTACTCTCTATGGCTTCTTCTAAATATTCATCTGCAATCAAATCTCCATAACCATTATCGTACCACAATGCACGCATCTCATCTTCACTGGCAAGATACAAACTATGAACACCAGCCTCATCAAACTTGCCGTCTGTATTCATTCTCCATAGAAAGTCATGCACTTTGTCATGTTGCTTCAACACCACATGAACATCGTTGGCCAACACACACTTTACATTTTCATACTTCTTACGGAACAACTCTACCAAAGCTACATTATAATCTTTCTGTATATCCAAGTCATGTGGATGCAGTTCAATAAACAGATTGTCTTCACCAAAGATTCCCAACATTCTGTCAAACCAAGCTGTCATTTTGTCAGTTTGTTTTGCTTGCAAATACCTCGCCATGTTGCTAATAACGCACGTTGTTGTAGCAATAATGCCTTCAGAATGTTTTTCTAACAAATCTAAATCTATTCGTGGCTTTCCGTAATACCCTTCGGTATTCGCATAATAGTTCAAACGAAATAGATTTCTCAACCCAATGTCATTCTCTGCCAACAACAGAAGATGCGGCGAACGTAACCGTAACTTATTCTTTTCTCTTACTTCTGTCGGCGTCAGCCCATCTTTCTCTGCGTCTGTCAATCCACGCTGATGCATGTTCTCTACGGCATAAAACTCACAACCCAAAATAGGCTTCACACCAACCTTAGTCATTTCTGTATAGAACTCAAACAAACCTGCCATAGTTCCATGATCAGTTATTGCACAGGCCTCCATGCCCAACTCAGCGCATCTCTCGGCGTAATCCTTTGCCTTTCCGACACCATCAAGCATACTGTATGTAGTATGTAAATGTAAATGTGTAAAGGTATTTACTCTATTCAAAAGATTCTCCTTTTTCGCAGTCATACAAAACAGCCCCCGTAGCCAAACAATAAATCTTGTTTGTTTCGCTGCAAGGGCGATACTTCGCGCTTTGTCCTAAAGTAAAGTATTTTTCCATAACCACTATATCGCTATTAAAATCTTTACCAAGTTTTTTTAGTGTACCGTAAAAAAAAGTCCCAGGCTTTTTAGCTGCCGGTCTTGCCGGCCTTATCAAGCCGGTCAAGTCCGCTCCATTTACACTCTGCTGCTTCCGGCGATATCGCTCATGTGTCTTCTGGCCTTCGCTTTTTTCTTTCTCAAGTTCCTCTCGATCCAAAAACTTATCCAAGCGCTCTTTTTCTTTCCGTAACTCTTTATCGTACTTGGAAATGTCTTCTTTCTTACGGCTCGTATTCTTGATAATATTACTTACTCTCGACACTAAAAAATCTCCTTTTCTCAACTTTCTACTATATAATATAAGGAATTATATCTCATTTGTCAAGCCTTTTTTTATACTATCTCGCATGAGGCTCCAGCACAAGCTATCTCACCAGTCAAATTTGTGTTATCTACAATTTCCACTATCTGGGAGACATCCACTGCTGATAATTTCTTCTCCATCGTTTCATACTCATCTGCGCTAATATCAGTGAACGGTGCTTGTGTATATGAGCCACCATCATAAGGCAACACACTTAGTCCATTATAAAAAGTTTTATTCTTCCACATCCATTCACCAACCTTTTCCCACTCTTCTTCTTTAACAGATACAGTGCATGAAACATTATGCGTATTGTTGCCTGCGATGTGTCCAGGCTCAATCCATCTGTTATAGATATCTTTCACTCGTTCTAGTAACTCTACAGATGTTTCATGTCTAAGGATACCGGTCCCAGGCGCTCTCTGCGGAATAGAAATAACTGCCTGACTTTCTGGTTTAAAGAAATCATCCTCTACTAGTTCTGGATGATTAATAGATAGGTAAGCATAAATGGCCTCGTTCTTCCCTACCCTAAGCCTACGAATATAGTAGTCATTATGCCAAGCATGAACTCCACTAGATGTTCCTAAGACACAAGATGTAGTTCCACTAGGTTTTACTGTAGTTACTCTTGCTGCCGCATTTATGCCTAACTCACCTGCATAGTACTTGTTAGTAGAGACAGCCTGCGCTGCGGCCTCTTCCAAGTCAAGCTTCTGAACTCGACCACTTCCAATACCTGTCATACCAATGCCTAGAAGAGCATCCTTCTCTGTGGTGCGACGCCATATGTCACGCAAATAATGAAAGTTAGTATAGGATGCTTGTAAAGTTCCGATAAGAGATGCGGCAGAAACTCTTTCGTTGAGGTCTTGCTGTGTCTCTACATCACTCACATTTACTTCGCATAGGTTACAAAATTGAAATGGCCTTAGTGCAATTTCTGCACAAGGATTAGTGCCCCATTCCGAGTCATTGGTAAAATAAACACCAGGCTCACCAGCTCCACTTGCTTTTACTTTTTCCCAAATACCAAAGAAATCCTTCTTCTTTACTCTATGTCTTACTACTACTGCTGAATTGTTTGCTCTGGCCCTTTGGGGCTCCGATTCCCACCAACTACCGAACTTACACTGGAGCATATTTTGATCGTCCAGAGAAAACAAAGAGATAGTAGCGCTCCTACGAATACCACCGGATAACACAGCATCAGCAATCCAACATACAATATCATGGACTTCAACCGTTGTAAGTTGTTCACCATGTTCCTTTCTATTAAAAATTCTTTTAATGTTATGCACACAATCCGAAAGTGGTTCTGGTCCCGGAGCCTTGCCACCACTAGTGATTAACAGAGAGCCTTTCTTGCGAATGCTTCTAAAATCAAATTCAGGTTCTGGTCTGCCAAGAAAATAACTCTTCATCAGCATCTTAATGCAATCAGCCCAACCTTCTATACTATCTCCTACAAGATAACGACGCTTCTTTGTAGGCTTATGAATAGGGGGTAGTTTTTCTACATGATGCTTCTGAACTGAATACCCTACGCCGGTTCCCCCCAATAACAAAAACATGACTTCGCTAAACGCGCGATAGTCATCAATGGGTAAGTAAGCACAATTATAAATACGGGTTGGAGTTTGAGAGATAGCTGCTCCTGCAAACTGGAGTGATCTCATAGACGGTAAAACTTTTTTATCATATACTAACTGATATGCTTTTTCTATCTCCGATTGTAACTTGGGGAAGTTTGTAAGATGCATATTCTTATTTCGTGTTATAAGCTCTTCCCACGTTTCTCTTCGCTGCTCATCGGGGAGGTATCTAGCATACTTCATATACACGGTGACTTCTGATAAAATTTCTTGTGATAGATCCAATGTTACTCTCCGTCTTCTGTTGGGGTCTTTACTTTATCCGCGATCTCATACCCATCTCTAAAAAATCCTTTTCCAAAACTTAATCCTACGTTTTCAATCTTTCTTCTAACTTCAACGCCGCAATCCGGACAATACCTTTTTTCTTTCGGATTATACTCTTTCATGCTCATTGTTGCTATTACATTATAAGTGCATTGATCACAGACCCATTCATATTCTGGCATCAGTTGCTTTTCTTACCACCCTTTTCCACGCGATGTATAAATTCACTCATACCATTATCATGTGATAAAATGACCTCATACTCAACAACTTCATTCGTATAAACTTCCTCTTTCGTCATTAGATCATTAGCCATTTTGATAACATCGTCCCGTCTTATTTCCCTGCGATTAGCGGAATAAATATTAGATATCTGTGTATCTGCATTTCCCCATCTTTTGGTCTTTGTGATTGTAAACCTATCTGCCATTATTCTTATTCTCCATCCTTATATGATTGATACAAACTTCCAATCTTGTTTCGGTTCTCGCCGCCACCACTCAACAAACTCGTCAACTTTTCAGAAGTGGTAAACCCTGCCGGCTGATCATCATTCAGATCAATAAAGGCACATTCTGGTTTCATGTCTATGTTAAAGTTCAGGTTGGCTGCTCCCATTCGATTCTTACCAATATGAAATTTGCGTTGTGAGAATGTTCCGAAGAAATCTACTACATGAGCCTTGTTGATTGCTTCCCCAACCTTATCAATTGTAATAACTTCATCATTGAATCCATCACGATTGCTCTGCGTAGCTGTCCAAATAGGTAACTTCAACTCCATCGACATCGCTCTTAAATCTTCAAACACACTTTCTAATTCAAACCTTTTTTGCTCGTACCCGCGCCGGCTCTTCATCAAATCGCCATAATCAATAATGATAAGATCTGGCTCAAATCCATTAGACAACAATCTACCAACATGAAACTTGATCGTATTGATGGTCGCGACCTTTGGTGGATATTCTTTAATCATTAATTGACCACCCATAAAACGAGCCAATTCATTCTCAGCCTCAACCATGCGCCTGCGAAGCTCCTTGGTAGGTATTCCTGTAATGCGACTATCATAACGATTACCTACATGAGTTTCGCTCAACTCCATAGAATAATGAATCACATTCTTACCTGCGGCTAATGCGCCGTAACCAAGATTGACCAGAAAAAATGACTTCCCGCCGCCAGTAGGCGCCATCACTACACCTAGCTCACCATTTCCTAATCCGCCATCTAATACTTCCTCTTGGTCTAACAATGAGAATCCAGTAGGAATAGTATTTCTTGTATGAACCTTACGCCTTGATTCAAAACTATCAAAATAGTTCTGCCCCAAATCTTGCTCTGTGTTTATTTTCAAGCTTTGTTCTATTACTGATTGTATCTCTTCGTACTTACCTTCTTTCAACAAATCAACAGAAGTAAGGATTGCCTGCTTCATCGACTGGTTTTTACAAAACTCCAGTGACTTGTCTTTGGCGTATTCTATTTCCTGTCTATTTACTTTGGTTTCTATGTCCAACAAAACTTCAATGGTATCTGCTTTGAGTTGATTGTCGGGCAATGATGAGATCTCCACCTTCAATGTTTCATAGGTAGGCGGAGTGTTATACTTATTAAATAACTTTCTTACTTCGGTCCAAACTGTCTTATGAGCATCTCCAGTAAAATAATCATCTTTTAATGTTTCAAATGATTTCTCAAAAAATTCTCTATCAGTGAGAAGTCCTTGAATTACATTATTTTGGAATCCTACTCCGAAAGACTCAAAAGAATCAGTGTTCATTGCCAATTTTATTCTCCTTTATAAAACAGGTTTAGTGTTCAAGATAGAAAAGTTTGCCAACCAATTATCTATGTTAGTTGGGCTAATGTCTTCCGACATAAGTTTAAGTCTAAACTGATAAGAATTAAACTTTGGTGTATCAGAAATATAAGAATTTTGTAAACTATCAATAGAGGTGAGCGAAATTTCCAATTCCAACAACTGAACTACTTTATAGTTGAGCCGAATGAGATCTTCATTATCTAAGTATTTTTGATACTTTTTTTCTTTGCGAGTTAGCAACCACTTAAACAAATCATCAATATCAAAATTTTCCTTGGCCCACAGTAAATGTATTTCTTTTCTTGCTGTCTTTTCTCCAACTCCCTTTACACCGGTAATGTTATCGCTCTTATCACCAACGATAGCCTTTAGTAAAGCATAATTGTAAGGATGAATGTTCTCTTTCTTATACATCCATTCTAGGTCAATCAATTCACCTTGGGGATTTTCTTTTGTTTTCACAGGGCGAAATACTGAAATGTTTTCATTTATTAGTTGAAGATAATCTTTGTCTGTAGTAACAATGATACTTTTTTCTTTGATAACCTTTCTGGCTAGGTAGGCAATAGCATCATCTGCTTCAAGATATTTCACAGCTACTTGCTTCATAGGTAACTGATCCATGGCGTTTCTCAGTAATTCTAGTTGTCTGGCGAACGCCTCTTTCTCATCGCCGTCAGAGGTCTCAAACCCCCTTTTCATAGAGGTAAACTTACGGCCTTCTTTGTACTCCCGTAACTTCTTGCGGCGTCTCTCACCACTGTTTAGACCCTCCCACGCGATGATACATTCACTTGGCTGAAACCTCTTAATGTAACTCTGTAAAGCATTGAGAGAACCGTAGACACCGCCTACATGCAGACCATCATCATTAGTAAGTGGTAACGATGAAAAACTGCGACAGAATAGATTTAATAGGTCGATGAATAAAACTGGCTTGTCGGTCATTTAAAACTCCTAAAGGTAAGTAACACTATAGCCATCTGATGTTGTATAAAAACACTTACGAACACCTACATCCTTCATAATGGATAGACAGCTACGGCATGGATGAGCCGGCTTAAGCCAGCCATTACGGTCTTCCCGATAAACATAAAAAGTAGATCCAGCAATTTGATGCCGGTGTCGGATAACATTTACACGGAGTAGCGTGTTCAATTCCGCATGTAATGAAACAGCAAAAAAATCGTAATGTTTTCTTATCAACGGATGTGACTTCTCTACATTACAAGCTGAAAAATATTTGCCATTTTTCAATATAAGAACCGCTCCAAATCGAGTCTGGTGCAGACTGTTTAGACATTGATCTTTAGCCAGTCGAAACCATCTATTTTCTGTGAGACTATTCTTAATCTGTTCATTATCTTCTACCGTCAAAATAACCTACTTTACCCTTTAAGAGAAAAATAGACAGGGTTTTGGCTTTCCCTATCTACTTTTTTTCCTCTTCGGGTAACATAAATATAGCTGAAAATTTTTAGAATAATACACTATCAATCAAAAAAATTTAAATTCAATTGCCGGTGAAATTTTTTACAATACGAATCAATATAATCATCACTACCCAACCCGCCGCAAACTCATACCATATCAACTCTGGAATGTCAAAAGGTCCAGCTGCTAGATTCCAAAGCCACGACAATGGCCAAGACAAAGCAGCTATCGCAGCTAATCCCAACACACAAAAACCAACAATTCCTAAAATGATTCCGAAGTAATAAGCAGGATCATGCTCTTCTTCTCTTTCTTCCTCGTCCCGATTACCTGGAAATTTTATCGCGACCATTACGTTTCCTCGCCTGGTGCTATCTTCTCAATCACCATTTCTTCTTCTCGCTTATCTGGATCTTGTTCTATGACTAACACTTCTCTAACTTTTTGTTGACAGTACTTATGAGCTTCCTTATTTGCCGGATCGCGAACCCAATCGACAAACTTTGAATTTTTGAACTCATACACTTCGCCATTATCTTTATTGGTAATAGATGATTTTTGTGCAGAGATCTTTTCTGCTACATTAAACTGTAACAACACATCAAGCCAACTCTCTTCATCAATCAACCCACGATTGAAATACATCTTTAGTTTGGCTTCTCGCTTCGGTGGGCCCATTCTATTTTTTTGAGTAAAAGGCCTAATGCCTACACCCAAAGTATCTTTGCCAGCCTTTACGAATCCATCTCTATAAAGCCGAATCCTCGTTGAAGCAAAGAAAGGAATCGCCTTACCGCCAGGCGCTACCAGATCATCTCCAAAGGTTACCCCAATTTTCTGTCTCATCTGATTCAAGAAAACCAAGGCTACTCGTTCTTTTCCAATAAACCTAATAGTTTTGCGTAAACCCTGTCCTATCATTCTAGCGTGCATACCAACAGTAGATTCACCATAGTCCTTCTGCATTTCTGCATCAGTTGAACTACCTGCTACACTATCCCAAACAACACAACACAACTTATCTTTTCTATTTTCTTTTATATTTCTTATCACATTTTCAATAGCAGAAAATACTTTTTCTACAGAGTCTACCTGCACATAAATCAATTGACCTTCGGGGTATAGTTTCATCCCTAGTAATTGCAAAAAATCTTCGTTTACTGCATTCTCTGTGTCAATCAATACTGGAACACCACCGCGATCTTGACAATCTTTTAAGATCATATAAGACAGCAAGGATTTTCCAGTGGCTTCTTCACCTACTATTTCGGTAAGCTTCCCAACTGGAACACCGCCGCCTTGTGCGCTATTAGAAATAATAGTATCTAACACTGTAGAGCCGGTAGAAATCCATTCTTTGACATCACTATTAGTATCATTCTTGCCTAGAATAAAAGCTACATCTCCGAGCTGTTTATTTAAGCTATCTACTAATATGTCGGTTAGAATAGAGTCTCCCCCATTAGGGGGAGACCCATCTGTTACTATTTTCTTTCTCGCCATTTACTGGAGCAACTTATCAAAAGCATCATTAATCTTGGTATTAGTAGTGTCCTCTTCTGCTTCTACTTTTTCCTTCTCAGCATTTGCCCCAAAGTTGAGCGAAGTGCCGGCCGAAGAATCAGAATCATTAGCGTTAGGGTTAAGATGCTTATCCAACGCTACTTTCATTTCATCTACCGGACTATAGTCAAAAAGAGTATTGAGAGGTTCGATAGTATCAATTATTTCCTTTACCTTGTTCTTGGGAGCCAAAGGCGTTCCCTTCAATGCGGTGGTAATAGAAGTTGGCATCAACCAGTTGTTGAATCCAGGAGCCACTGTAACCATCAAGTCCAATCCCTCAGAGGTGTCTGTGATATCGACATTCTGACGAAGACCACTACGTACATGATTAAGAATTTCCTTATAGGTAGTTCGTGGTGAAATAC
>Ga0209756_1002949_pt1 | contig 14199 bp, 26 predicted proteins | sample ETNvirenome_6_85_FD_184071 | JGI IMG/M metagenome (GOLD analysis project Ga0209756, IMG submission 184071) | Marine viral communities from the Pacific Ocean - ETNP_6_85 (SPAdes) (version 3) | ecosystem: Environmental > Aquatic > Marine > Oceanic | place: Pacific Ocean | collected 2013-06-19
CCGAGGGCACACCTTTGTCGTTGAGATGCTTGGAGGCTTCGACCACCTTCGCCACAGTCATGCCGCCCGAACCGTGGACAATAGTGCCCGCCGGACTCGACTCAGCAGCCAGGGCGTCGATAATCAACTGATCCACGCGACGACCCAACGCACCCGCAATGGTCTGCGCTAGTTCGCGTTGCTCGTCAAAATTGACCTCGGCAGCATCGAAAATGTCGGTGTACTCCGGCGCGTTCCAGTTTCCGAGCGTGCAGGAGATAAGAGAGTGCGAAACGTCCATCGGCGTTACGTCCGCTTGGGTGGCCTTTTGGTTTGCCAGGCCCTTACCCATTTTGCGGAACTTGTAAATATCGCCGACTACGCCATTACGCACTGTAACGGTGTCGCGTAATGACCCAGCTGTTTGAAACGCGTGTTTAACGTCGTCATCAAACTGAGTCACCGCAACCGGTGACAGATTTACGGACATAGTATTTGATCCTTATCAATGTCTAAAAAATGCCGGGCTTACGCCTGGCGCCTTTCGACATTCGGGTATCCGCTGCGCGGGCCGACGTCTTACGGCGTGCGTGCCGTATGATCCGACTCCGGTCAGGGCTCGATAAGGATCGAGGTGTCCGTTCCTAGAGCTGACAGTTACACGTTTGCGTTGCGGGCTCGCTTGCGCGAGGTATCCACCACAACCGCTTTACCTGCCTAGATACGGATTGTATCCATAACAATGGTTACATTTCAACTTTTAGGCGGCCGTGCCATACGCCTCCTGGTAGGCACGGTCTACCTGTTTCTTATATTCGGGGTCCACACTCATGCGCAGGTGCCCGGTTTCAGTCTTGGCGTAACGCATCTGGCGCAATTCTTCGGCCGTGGTATGCCCACTGGATTGCGTTACCTGGGGATCGCGGGCCAGTTTGGCCTCGCGTGTTCTGCCAATCATGGATTCGAGCAGCTCCACCCCGACTGCTGTGGATGCCACGCCTTTGAATATCTCCCACTGCTCTCCTGACAGGTTGCCCTGGCCCCAATCAGCCAGGTCGGTCAGACGTGATTTGGCGTTATCACCGAGAGCTGCGAGCTCATTCTGCCGATTATTGTTAACCATTTCCTGCTCGGTTGAGAGATAACCGGACACGAACCGTTCAAATGCCGCCTGGTTCATGCCGGATTCGCGGGCAGTCTGCTTAAACCAATCGACCATCGGGTTGCTTTCCAGCACCCCGGCATCCAGACCCTCGACCTGGGGCACCTCATAATCACCATCGGGTGCGCCGGTAAATGCACCCATGCGCTTTTCCAGCTCGCCGTAGGCTTTAGCCTGGTCCTCGACGGTTTTGTATTTGTCCTGACGGAACCACTCGGGCACGTCCTGGGCGCCATCGACTTCAGCTGGTGCGCTCTCAACGGTATCAATTAAGGAATCGCCAGGCACTGCCTCGGCAGCAACTGCCGGCTGTTCGGTTTCGGTGGCTTGTACTTCCTGCTCGTCTGTCATGGGGGATACCTCACTGTTTTTGGGCTGTTTCGATCTGCGCCAGGATTTGACGCACCAGATCGGCACGACCCTCGCGGATGCCGGCATCGAACTGTGTCGATCCCGGGGTCACGGTGGGACGCAAAATGGTTATGGCAATGAGCCGGTCGAGCACGAACTGACCAGCTTCGGTACGGAAACACTCGTGGAAGCGTGAGGCAATTTCCCGGCCTTTGGCCGCGCTTTCCTTGGACTGCCCTGGTGGCTCAATATCCAGCGCCGCCCAGCCCTTACGGGCCTTGACTTGTTCAATCATGCAGTAGGTTGCTGTGCCGCCTGTGCCAGCGTTGCCGCCTCTGCCATTTCCTCGCGTTCTACTTCTGTGCGCAACAGGTCAGCCTCGAGGCCGAGCTTTTTGCCAATGTACGATGGCAGGTCCTCCAGTTTGGTGCCGAGTCCTAATACCATAGGCCCAAGCTGGCCGACGGTCTGCAGGTACTGATTGACGGCCATCAGATCGTCCTGGTCCTGGGCGCGAGCCAATGGACTGGTGTGCTTGATGGTGACCTCTTTGCCATCGACCCGGATATCAGGAATCTTGCCGGCCCGCTTCAAGATTGACACGGCCCGCTTTATAACCTTCTCCACGAACTCGGTCTGCATCCGACCAAAGGCGCTACCGGAATCCTGTACCAACTCCTGATTGCGTATAGCCATTTCGGTGGCGCTGCGTACCGGCGAATCAATCTCGCCAAAGGGCTCAGCAAACAATGCTTTATTGATCCGTTTTCTGAGGTCATCGAGCACCAGGGCACTGAACTGGATATCGCCGGAGCGGTCCAGCGGTCGCAGTGTCGGGTTGGAGTTGTCGTTACTGCCGACCGGGATAATGGCGCCCGGGGTCAGCCGAATGTTGTATGGGTTAATCACCCCATCATCGGCAGCGGTGTACACCCCGGAGATTGCTAGGGCCGCGTTCTTGAGAACATACTCGACCACCTTGTTGGCAGTCTTGATATCGGGCAGCACCTGCATGATCCGGCCACGGCCCAGCGTTTCCCCAGGGACCACATACTCACGAAACACAATCCACGGGGACACGTCGTAATCCTGGCCGAATATGTATTCCTTGCTCGCTTCTTCCATCACGCACTGATGCCAATAGCCGCGCTTGGGCAGATAGACCGTGCCCTCGATTAGGTGCACCTTCTCATCGGGGCGCTCGCTGGCCTTTTGCTTCATGGTTTCCGACATCTCGGCACCCGGCCATAGCCGGTCGATATGCCGGGCTGGGACCTTGTGCTCACGCCAGACAGTTTCTATCGAGCCCCACGGTCCAGCCTCGGGGAATATCTCAGTCAGTGGTGCACTATGAAATTCCAGGGCCGAGCCAGCGCCATCGGATTCTTCGAGCGACATCACCCCGGTCGATACCGCAAGGTCAAGGAATGACTCGTGCGCCTGGGTCGCAAAGTTGCTGTGATTGATGTGATCGAAAATGATCTTGGTCACATCATCGAGGACCGGTTGAATATTCTCGTGCTCGTCCTCGGGTATCTCGGAACCCGGCACCAGCATCGACCATTCGCGCCACGGTGGGATCAGTGTAGCCTGCAGCCGGCTGGCAAACTTCTGCGTACCGACCACGGCAGTCGAGTCATAGATATCTTCGTTCTTTTTCTGCCCCCGCGAGAACTGGGTCATAGTATTACGCTGGGGTAATGCGTACTCGTAGCACTCCCTCAAATGGGTCTGCCAGGATGATCGCTGTTTCTTGGCCGCCTGGAATCGCTTAACCAGGTCCTCGTTGGTTCCCAGCTCGCTGGGTTTGTTGTACTTCACGATCCGAGCGTTGTCGTTGCTGGGATACCCAGCTCAGACCCTGACAACAACGAGAGGCGCCCAAACTTGCGAGATGATTTCAGTTTCTTCCTCTTGTCCTCGGTCACTTGCGTTAATTCATCAATCTGTTTCTTGCGTGCTTCGTCTGCCGCATCGAGCGACCTTTGGATCGCCTCCATTTGCTCGGCATATCTCGCATCTACTTCAGCCAGGTACGCATCCATATCAAACGCCGGTGCTGGTGCTGGTGCTGCTGGTGCTGCTGGTGCTGCTGGTGCTGGGGCCGGCTTTGGTTTTGGTTTTGGTGCCGGCGCAGCTACAACAGGCGCGGGTGCTGGTGCTGGCTTTGGTTGTGCAGCTGCAGCCGCAGCTAAATCCTGTCGCCAATCACCGCCGCCGCCTTGGTTGCCAGCCAGTTCTGCCGCTTCCATTGCTGCGTTGGCGTTAAATGCCGCTTGACGCTCAGCGTCGGATTTTCCCATGAGTCCAGCTAATGCGCTTTTAGTTTCTTTTGATGCGTCTTTTGCGCCCGGGGCGACACCTGGACCTTTATTTTTACTTTTGCCGAACCCGAACCCACCGAACCCAGTAGGGGTGGCTTGCCCCATACCAGTATCTATGCCGGAACCCCCACCATCAGCGCCGCCGCCGGCGTTGGAACAGAGATGTCCACGCTTATGCTGCAGATATTCTTCGTCCTCAAACCGAAATGTACGTCTATCCATAATGTCCCCGATTTAAATGTCGCCACAGTTGTCGCGGCGTGAGTACCCACCGTGCACGGATACCGAGCAGTGCCTTGATCTGCGAAACGCAGGTCCAGGGCCCGAATAACCACGGCACGCGGATACGATCTGTATCCAAGTGATTGAAGTTTACCCGACAAAGGCCATCTATTTCCATTCTTGCAACGATCTCGGGTAGGTCGCTCTCCTGGTCATACTCAAGCACCTGCACCTCGAGGTAGGCAATACGCGGATGCACCATTACCCAATGCTTGCCGGTCCACTTGAGGGCAAAGACGTGCAGCGCCCGGGGATGCAGAAAACGGTTCCACCAGCGTGGCGATCCCTGGTGTGTGAACGCTATGACGTAATAACTCAACCAAAGACACTCCAACCCTGATCTGCCTGGATCGGCTTTGTTGGCCCCGGGGTGTGGTGCTTGAGGATTGCCCTGCCCTCACCGGCACCGAGCATCAGGTACTGCGCCGCGTCCGCGACGTGACTGTACTGGTTCTTATCCGGCTTATCGTGAAACCTCTCGTCACCAGCAACCTGCACCCGCTTGTAGCAGTAGCCACCACCCATAGCCTTGCGCAGCGACGTGCAGGTCGGCGAGATCAACAGACCCGGTTCGCCATCGACCAGGCGCGACAACGGTGTCGCCACCGATTCACGTCGCAGGGTAAAGTCATTGCTCGGCGCCGGTCGTGCCTTGATGCCCCTGGCACGCAGTATCTGGAACGGTGTGGTTTCGTCAGTCTGCGCCCTTTGGTCGCCTGCCGGATCACCCCATACCTGGAACTCAGCACCCGGGAACTTCGAGGCCATCTCGTTCTGCAGCAGCTCGGCGAACCTGACTGCGCCCATATCCTCGGTCACCAGCTCATGTATCCAGCGCCAGCGACCACGCACATCACGCTGACCAAAGACCGCAGCCGGCGTCAGACCAAAGTCGATACCGATCACCACTGGCGTATTGTCCAGGGGCTTGAGGGTTTCACGCGAAACGTGCAGGTGATCGCGGAACTCGGGATAGACCGGCCTGCCCTCAGAGATAAATCCATACTCACCATCAACATAAACCCGGACCCACTCATCGTCTTTGCCGGTCGTCAGCCGGTCGTAGTATCCGGCGGGCAGGTTATCAATGTTCTCAGCATCAGGACCCCGGCCGCTTGGCTGCTTGAACAGTCGCCATCCATCCGGTGCCACTTCCTCGAACAGCCGATACCACCAATGGTCGCTGTCTGGTGGGTTGGTATCCATGATGACCCCGAGCCAGGTCGGCCCGCCTTCGCGCTTGGATGGGTATCTGCCCACTCGTCCCTGCAGCATATCAATCACCGCCCGGGGTACTTCCCTGGCCTCGTTGACCCAGGCCCCGGTCAGCTCGAGTGATAGCAGTTTCTTAACGTCCTGGGGCCTATCGAGAGCGCGGAACATAATTTCGGCCTCGACGTCCTTAAACTTGATACGGTGCACCATATCCTGATTGACAAAATCACCGACATCATCGAACCAATCTAGCCAGGTCTTAACTGTAGTGTCAGTCAGCTCACGGTAGGTGTTGCGCACCACGGCCCAGCGGGTCCGGCGTATGCCGTCCGGTCCAGGCTCTTGCTCTTGGAGGCGTCTGAACAACTCCCAGCAGCAGGCAGTGGACTTCCCCGATCCGACCGGGCCCATCACGCCCCGGACAAAAGCGTCGGACTTGTGAAAGGCCCAAAGAGCAGGCGATGCCTGGTATTTAATCTCCGGCTTTTCTTTCAGCATCCGGCGCCATCATCACGAACTTAACCCCTTGCGGTGTGGTGACTTCCTTTTTGTCTACCAGGAGGCCGTGCAGTTTGGCCTTGCCCATGATGGCCTGCACTGCAGGACCCGCTGCCCTATCCTCCATTGCCAGGCGGCGGGCATCTTCGAGCTCGGTGGTGATCGTGTCCACGCTCGTCCTATGTCGTTCCAGTAGCTCGCCGCGCAGCTCGGCTATGCGGGCACTGGTGCCAGGATGATAATTGGCGAGTTGGCAGGCGTGAACCTTGACGGTTTCATCGCTCATGTTCTCAGCGTCATACGCGATGCGGTAGGCTGCCGACAGCTTGCCGCCATTCTCGACGACCCGCTGCGCGAACGCCTCCTGTTTTATTGTGAGTTTCTTATCCATCAGGATACGGATTGTATCGTGACCAGTAAGCCACCGCCTGTAATCACCTCGCCGCGATGGATTGCCAGGCGATCAACCTGGGAATCATCCGCGAATATGTTGGCGTGCTCCAGACTGTCCAGGGTGCATTTGAGCAGGTTGTCAATATCCCGGCGCCGTCGATCCGGTGGGTTGGCGATGATGGCGACATCGAGCCTGGTATCCGGGTTAAAGAACCCAGCGCCCCGGGTCATTACCTTCACCGCCTCCCGGTAGGCGACACCCTTGGCCGAGATATATATCCGGCCTTTGGCCATGCGCCAGTAATTATTGACCGACGGCGGCCAGGGCAGACTCAGCTGCACTGCCGCAGCCATCGGATTCTTCTCGCTTTCCGTTTGTGCTTCCCGAAAACAACGTCGTGCACTTCTCGGGTTGCCTCGTGTTTCTTTGGTGGTTTGTGAAACGTGCCATAAGTCACAAAGCTCTCGAATTGCCAGCAGGCCAGCCGCTCGTCCTTGCAACGCTGCCACCACCAGCAGTCCTGATCACAGGGTGCAGGCGGTGCGTCATCAAGTGGGACGTACTGCCTAGTCGCTGGCATCGCGTCCCTCAGTCTTGCGCAGCTCGTCCAGGCTGATGCCGAACTTGTGCTTGAACCATTGCGCCCAGGTGTGCCGGCCGGACGGCGTGCGTTGATGCCGTTTCGGCCATACCGCTTTAGCCGCACATAGCCTCATGTGCTGGCACTCAGGATTGGTCAATCAATTAGTGGTGCTCGTTGTCGTGCTGCTGTCGGTTGTTGATTCGTCGTGCCCGTCGCCACATTCAGTCGTGTCACCCGTGCAGACGTCTACGCCACTGGTTGAACCGCCGACCTCGATGCAGCCGACCAGGGTGTGCATCGCACCGACCGTCATCACTGTGATAACCACAATCTTTAACCAGAATTTTCTAACGTCACTCATATTCGCGGACCTCTTTGTTTAAGCTGATGCCGGCGCTGTAGGTGGTATCGCCGACCCTTATCATGTGATGGGTAGAACACCCGGCCAACAACAGGAAACAGATCAGGACCAGATACCCCAGGATCAGGGTTTCCCAGGACAATAAGATTTTCATGCTGCTCTCCTCGCGTTAATTAGGGCTCGAATCTTTCTGAGCTCGGCAATAGCCACCGCGTGATCAACCTCGGGCGGTGGCAACTGCTTGGCCATCTTGTGATACGGCGCCAGGCGCTCCGGTTTGCACAAGTGCATAAACTCCGGCAGCGTAGGCGGCCATTCCATGCCCTTTTCGATCAGCCTGGTGATGCCGTTCTTGATCTCATCCATGCTGAATTTGCCCAGCCCCTGCAGCCATAAGTCCGCAGTGTCCGTTATAGTTCCGTTATCGTTTGCGCACGATCCCCACGCGCTGTGAAATCGATGGCCGTAGAGTTGGGTCATCCGCTCCCAGAAGCGCGTTATCACTTTGATCTGCTGCTGCTTCGGCAGTGAGGCGAGCCTCAACTCGTGCAGTGGCAGCTGCTGCTTGTTCGACGACTGAGAGTTTTCTTCCATAATGTTTCCTCGCCTGTGGATAACTTTGTTCTCTAGTCAGACTAGATAGATACTGGTCTGTTAATTGGTCTGTTCCTATGGACCTGACCGGTTCGGTCGCATCACTCCTGACCGGATCGGTCGCATCACTTATCGTCAACCTGACCGGATCGGTAAGGTCGCTTTTGCCTAGAATCTCGTAGGTATTAGTGCGCTTTTTGCCGCGCCTTATCTTCCTGATCCAGCCCTTGCTCTGCAGCGAGGTCGTGGTCCTCGAGATGACATCCGGGTGATACCCGCACCGCTTGGATAGCGCCACCCTGCCAGGCCACACCGGGCGCGTGCTTTTGGGATCACGGTAGGAATAGAGTCCTATCAGGACGCGGGTTTCGATCAACGTCAGCGAATGGTCCAGAATCACCTCATTGGGCACGATAGCGAACATTAGGCGCCGACCCTTGCCTTACCACTACTGAATCGTGTTTGTCCCGTCACGGCGAACTCAGGGCCTCCAGGCCGGGTCTGGGTAGATATCGGGGCGCATCTCGTGGGGTGATATCTGCCCATCGGTGACTCGATAAATCTGCAGCACCCGCTCGGCTGGTATCCGGCCTTTCCACTTGGTAACTGTCATTCGTGACACTTCGAGCGCGGTGGCTAGTGCCGCCTGTGAGCCGAGAACCTGCTTTATTTTGTCTATGGGTTGCATGGGCGAACTATAATCTTTTTGGTTATTCTAGTCAATGTCCAAGCAGGTGCGATATTTTTTACGATTAGGGGTTGCATCTCGTAACCATATCGGTTATTCTCTATCTAGAGCAACAAGGAGAGTAGAGATGAAACTTACGAAAAAAGAAAATGAAACACTGAATCGTTTGATCGATCTTTATGAAGGCGGCAAGGGTCTGACAGTCAGCACCAAGCGGCTCCGCTGGACGATACGAAACAATCCAGATCGCCGCATTGAAAACCCCTGGTCGAAAATCGTTATCGACAACCTCAGAAAGAAGGGCTTGATCACGGCTAACTATTGTCAGTATGCCAATCACTTTTTCCACGTTCACGTTAACTAGGAGAGTAGAGATGAACATACCATTCGGCATCAAGTTCAAATGCGGCAAAGGCAAGCATTCCGACTACACCTATTCGGAAGTCTCGGCCTTCATCGACGGAGCTGATAACGTCGCCCCCCAATCACTTCGAGATGAGTACGTTGCATTTCTCAAAGAGTGGTTGGCAAACAAAGTGAAACCATCAACACTCGTTAACGTCGAGGTGCTGAAGGTTTTTCAAAGCGACCTGGACAATCGGTGCCAGATTGATTTCCGAGAAAGTCACGACCACGATGATTACATCATCGCGGGAGGTGAATACTTCGGACGGGTCGCACAAAAACTATCGGCCCACATTCGTGAGGCAGCATGAGCGCCCTGGCCCGCCGGACTGACCCGGACACTAGCCACCAGGCGGCGATCACTTTCGTGGCAGTCGGCAAGCACGCCAAGCAGATGGCCGAGGTGCTAGGCACTCTCAGGCGCATCAACGCCTCGGGTGTTGTGGTCACCAGCGCCGAGCTCGCGTCCTACATGAAAACAGACCGCTACGTTACGGCCCGGCGTTTGCCGGACTTGCGCAAGCGCGGCCTGGTCGAGCAATGCCACAAAACAACCTGCACTGTGAACGGCACGCCAGCAATCACATGGAGAGCACTCTGATGACAGAGCTTGATTTTGACCAGGAGAACATCAGCGCCCAGCTCGCCGCGATCCGCGAGGTTTGCGATGCCCTGATCGGGGCAACGTATACCGCCGAGCACTCACACGACGAGCTCGAGGAATTACTGGTGTCAAAAGAGGTCGTGGATTCTGACTTAAACAGCGCATACGCAGAACTGGTGCAGATATGGCACCGCCGCGAGGGCAGCCGGATTACGGATACAGAAAGGAGCGAACCACGATGAAAAGTTTTTCAGACACTTGCTGGGATTGGTCCGAGATAAAAGTTGAGATCGAGGAATCCCTAAAAAAAATTGACCAAGGTTTTGCCGGTGATCCGGCACAGGTCGAGGTCTACGTCGAGCAGCTGCTGGGCGCTGCCGGCGAGCTTAAAAAGTTACGCCCCGACCTGATCGACCACGCGCACTTGATGGTCCCCTCCTCTCGTAGATTGAAAACCTATCGAGCAGCTAGGGTCCCTCCTCTTAGGGGTGCGCGAACCCGGCGGGCAGCGACGTCGTAGGGGTCCTCCTTCCCCTCTCGCTGCATGATTCTGCGGTGCCGTCGGTAAACATCATCCTGGCGGCGCCGCCTTTTTTCCCCCACAACGAGGCAACAGTTATGAAAATTCTGAAACGAGAAGAACCCCTACAGATGAAGCAAATCGTAGTCGGCATCTACGGTGATCCCGGCATAGGTAAAACATCGGTCGCGTTCTCGACCAAAAACTCTCTACTGTTCGACTTTGACCGGGGCGCACACCGATCCGCTTTTCGCGGCGACACAGTGCAGATCGAAAGCTGGGATGAGGTGGCAAGCCTGAGCGAGAGCGACCTTAAAAGTTACGACACCATCGTGGTCGATACGGTCGGCCGGCAGCTCGACATCATTACTGCTTTCTTAATTGCGGATGATCCAAAAAAAGCGCGGCGAACCGGGGAGCTCACGCTCCAAGGATATGGTGCGCTCAAGGGTGTATTCAATTCCTGGCTCAGGCAGACCATGCAGATCGGCAAGGACATTGTTCTGGTCGCCCACGCCAAGGAAGAAAAGGCGGCCGGCGACGAAACCAATCAGCGCCCGGACATACAGGGTGGCAGCTATGCTGAGATTCTGAAAGCGACCGATATGCTCGGGTATCTGTACCGGGGGCCCACCGGCCCGGTGCTCGACTTCTCACCGACTGAGCGACACGTCGGCAAGAACGCTCCAGGGTTCGAGCCGTTGAATGTGCCGGACCTGCACGCCCAGCCTGCTTGGTTTGCCACAGTGCTGCAGTCAGCTAAAGACACTCTGAATAAGCGTAACAGTGCTAGTAAAGAGGTTGCCGCTGCGGTCGCAGAAGTACGCGAAATGGTGACCGAGGCACAGTCAGCGGCTGAGATAAACAATCTGGTGGCGGCACACATCACCGACGCCGAGAATAAATCAACAGCCACACAGATAGGCAAGCTGGTCAAGGCCCAGGCCAAGTCGCTCGGACTGTCCTATGACAAAAAGGCCAAGGCATTTGTTGCGCCCCAGGAGGCTGGCAGTGCTGCGGCTTAGTGCCACGCTGCTGGAGAGTTCACGCCTGTATTACGCGGGCGTGATCTCGCAGGAGTCGCTGATCGAGTCAATCGTCGGTGATGTCGTGCCGAATGAGCCAATGAAACTTGGTAGCGCCTTCCATGCGGTATTCGAGGAACCCGACGAATACCTGGAATGGTGGGACGGTGCCGGGGTATATCTGTCGGACGGATACACCTTTGATGCCCAGGCCGTAGATAAGGCAGTCGCAGATATCTGGGCACAGGCCCCAATAATGGAGGTGCCCAGCTCGGATTTAGTTTTGGGCACCGACTATGGCCCGGTGCGTATTTCATGCCGGGCCGACGCAATGGCGGGCCTGGATGCCTGGGAGCTCAAGACCACGCAGCGAGTACCCAGTCCCGAGCGTTACCTCAATTCGATGCAATGGCGGGCTTATGTCCTGGCATACGGTGTGACCAGTGTGACGTACCGGATCGTGCAGCTCAAGCATCTGAAAAAACCAGACGTCTGGACAGTGACTAACACCGAAACGCTGACGCTGTACCCATACCCAAACATCACGCAGGACGTAACAGCGGCGGCGACCCGCTTGGTTGAATTTATCCAACACCACAACTTAAATGAACACCGCCAGGAGGCGGCATGATTATGCCAATGAAACGAACCCACACACTTAAAGTCGCCGGCGGCACCTACCAGAAAGACGGCCAGGAGAAAACCCGCTGGCTCACTATCGGCGGCCTGCTGCGCGATGGCGATAAGCTCAAAATCAAGCTCGACACGATCCCGGTCGGCGAGTTCGACGGATGGGTGCAGGTATTCCCAGTTGAGGAAAATCCGAGTTATGGGGCCCCGCAGGCCACGGCCAGCGAGCCCTTCAATGATGATGTTCCTTTTTAATGTCTAGACAGTCAGGGTCCAAGCACATCGACAAGGAGTTGCAGCATCTGGAACTGCAGCTATCCTCTAACCTTGAGTATGAAGTCAATCGATTAGAGCGGAGCAATCAAGCCCTAAAGGCGAAACTTAAAAATACAAAAGCAGTGATTCAAACGCGACAAGAGGAAATTGCCCAGCAGCGCCGGCAGATAGACAAATTATGTGCTGCAGAGATAAGCAAAAAGGAAATGCACAAAGTCATCTGTGACCAGGCGCAGGTGATTTCCGATTTACTCAGCGAAAGAAAAACCACTGCCCCCGCGCCAATCGATTGGGTGCGGTATATGGCCGGCAAATGAAGTCCTACCTGACACCGGCCGAGGCTGCCGAATACTGCGGCCTGGCCGGTCCTGTTTTTGACGATAAAGCTGCTGAATATTGCACACTAAGCTGCTTTTTTTTCCTCAGTCAGCTCGTTGATCTTAGTCCACCACTCGGGTGGTGCGTTGCTGTTTATCCCGAAACTGCCGCAAAACTTGTAAAAAACTGATAGCGCCTGGCTGGGGTTGGATGAGGCGATGATTGCGGCTTGCAGCTCCGGTATTGTCATGGTTGGATTCTCCGATTGAAAATAAATTGATACTGGGCAAAACTTCTCCCGCCGGCCTGGGTCCGGTTCGAGATGCTCGGGCCATTTGATGCTCAATGCAGCACCCGATATCTCGTGTCCAGCAGTTGATCAATCAATATCGCTGCCTCGGAGTCAGGGACCATTAACTCGATCCGGGCGGGCAAAATATTATCCGATCTTTTGATGGTCAGCAGGTCGTCGTATTCAACCAGAATTTCGGCCCCGCTGTCCAATTTGACAATGACCCCTGTCATAGCATAGCCACATCGACCCGGTGCCGTTCGACCTCACCGTGGTCCTGGTGGTGCACAATGCAGTACATATCTCGGCCGGATCGGTAGCCCTTGGCAGCAGTCCAGGCATCCTTTGCTGCCATTGTTTTGAAGCTCTCCCAAATGCAGCCAGGATACTCGGCGACGTTCTGCGTGTGGATGTGGCCGGTATAAAAATATCGGTGTCGGGTCTTTCCCCAATCCTCGGCCCGGTCGGTTGCCATAATCCCCGGCAGCTGCGCGGGCCTGCAGGTATCACCATGCCCGGCCCCGATCAAGACCTGGCCGAATCGGTGAAACCAGAATTTTCCCGGGTTGTCGTGAATCTCGACCCGCTCGTTGCCGTCATAGAAAAGCGCCAGGGATAGGCCAAGCATCTGGCTGGTGTGATCGTCGTGATTGCCGATCAGATTTTTAACGATTACTTTCTCGTGCTTTTTGGCGGCGGCCTCGATACAGGTCATCATTGCCCTCACCCCGGCGCGTAGCACTTTAGACCAGCGGGTATCTACGTCGAGGGCGTGCCCACTGCGGGCGGTGCGGTTGTCCTGGGTGTCGGCATGGAAGAAGTCGCCGAGGTTCAAAAGGATGCAGGTTTGACTTCTAGGTGAGCAGGCGACCAGGCGTTTGACTGCCTCGCACAGATTATCCTCGGCAATTTTGAGATCAAAATCCTCGCCGGTTTCTTCGCCCCAGGTATATAGGCCCAGGTGCGGATCACCCATTGGGTAAATACTTAGCAGCTCGTCAGTGGTGTGCTTTGGTGCTGCGGCGATCCGTCCAACGCCTCGCCAATCTTCAAATGCCTCGGCAATGGATTCACGCAGGAGATCATCCCGGTTAGCTGTTGCTGTGGTCTTAACCCATTGGGCCTTTTGCTCACCGTCGGCATCGTAGAGCGTGCTGGTGCCTTTGACCTGGAACCCGGGCGCCGCGACCTTCGTCATATCGTTATCAGGCGCGAACCCCCTGGCAGCAGCCTTGCGCTTGATGCGAGCCAACGCCATATAGACGTTGCGCTCAGAGATTCCAAGCTGGTCAGCTGCCGCAGCCCGGTGTCCGTCGGCGGCAATCAGCGCCTCGATCAAACGGCGCTGGGTAGTGGTATCACAGAAATCTAAGAGTCGATTGTCCTGCATGAAATAACGCACCCTTTCGGTATCGCCAGGATGGCGCTGACTTCACCGTCCTGGCTCATAGTGGCGCCTATCTTGATAACCTTTTTGTCCTCATACGCGACCCACCCGACAGATCGGACTAATGGGCAAGCGACTGAATCATGGCCGGACCAAGTGCTATCTTGGATAATGTCCTGCCAGGTGATCTCAATCAGGGCCATTCTTGTGCTTAACCAGGCCGTTGGGAATAAGATAACCCATGATGAGCGGCACCAGGATCACCGCCCCGAGCAACCAGCCACCTGTCTGTATCACTTCGCCTATCAAAG
>Ga0209756_1002951_pt1 | contig 14183 bp, 24 predicted proteins | sample ETNvirenome_6_85_FD_184071 | JGI IMG/M metagenome (GOLD analysis project Ga0209756, IMG submission 184071) | Marine viral communities from the Pacific Ocean - ETNP_6_85 (SPAdes) (version 3) | ecosystem: Environmental > Aquatic > Marine > Oceanic | place: Pacific Ocean | collected 2013-06-19
TGGTGAAGAGGAAGTCCTTACCTGTAAGGGCGGACATTAGGTCTGTGATTGCTTGGTCTTTCATATTACTTTTGACTTTTTTAAGGTGGGTAAGGGAGAGAGCGTGAACCCTCCCCCTAGTTTTGACTTACTCCATATCCCCTGTGTTCAGTTCAATGGTTGAGGCTAATTGCTCGGCGAGTGCCTTGCGTTTGCTTTTGACTTCTGCTAATGATTGAAGAATAGAAGGTTTTGCGCCTTTGGCACTCTGTCCTTTAGTTCTCCATTCATCTGCTCTACGCATGAAGTTCTCCACCTTTTCTTCGGCTTCGCTCTCCCAACGGTTCATCTTAACCATTTCTGCGTTCAAGTCCTTGATTTCCATATCAAGTTCTTGTATTTGTGGATTCGTTGCAATCTCGTCTTTTGCTTGCTTCGCCATTAACTGCGCGAGTTGGGCTTGAGTCTCAAGAATGCGTTGGTCTATTGGTCTGTGTTTCTTTCCCATGATGCTAATATTATAACATCGCTATTAGGTAAACGCAAACATATTCTTGGAAAAATATAAAATACTTTATACCAGCCCAGGCGGCTGCTAAGCTCTGGTACAGTAAGCACTTACGCATAGTGCGGACGAAAACCCCAAAAAAAATCAAGAAAGAATGGGAGAACAGCAACTCGTTTATATTTGAGGCAAGACGCACATAAGTAGTTGTGGAGTAAGGGGTTATGTGGTATAATATGGGCTATACGAGGGTATGCCACCTACCTTAAAAAGATTTTATTCTATTTTATTAGTGTGATATACCCTCTTATCTGTTCTTTATTCATATTTGTATAACATAAAAAGAAATATATTCCATTAAATTAAGGGGGTATAGGGGTGAAATGTCTGTGAAAGTAACCTCTATATCCCTTATTTTTCCTTATCTTCTTTTGACTTTTTCGTGGGCGAAAAAAGAAAAGAGCAGAATAAACACCTTACTTTTGACTTTTCGTATACTATTATAGGGTATGAGAGATGAAGAAATGGTTGTGTGTATCAAGGAAGTGATGGGGATTCTCAGTAATCACTACCCTGATGAGTTTCAAGATGATGGTATGACAATGAAGGGGATTCAAGTAGTAGGTATGTTAATGCAACTACTCGGAACTCCTCAAATGCCACAACATCAAGTTGGTCAATAGTATAATAATCTCCTAATACGTTTTTGACTTTTAGCCTTCATCACCTTCGGGTGGTGGGGGTTTTTTTAATTGTTTTGACTCTTTGTGTATCCCTTACAACAAAAAAATAAGAGATAACTTTTGACTTTTTGATGACAGGGGGAGAGGTGTATCCCCTCTCATTTTATCTTCTTTTTTCTTTTAGAAAAAGAGAAGGGGTGTGGAAAACAAAAGAAAAAAGAGCATAAAAAAAGAATCTTGCCCAAAAAGAACAAGATTCGATACAAATATGTTATTGTTTTATGTAAAAATATATTTATTTATAGATGCCAGAAAATACTCTTTGATTGGATTTACCCCTGTATCTCTGTATTACTATTACTTAATACCTCTACATTCCCTAGATTAGAGATGAAAAATAACATAATATATGAATAACAAGCACATGGATATTTCTATGTATGACTGTAACTTGTATGCTTTAGATGTTACTATTTTATTTACTATGTTCTCTACTATTTTCTTCATTGTTTGAGTATTCTCCTCCCCAAAAGGGATTCTTTGTTTCTTGGTTTACTTCCCAATAATCAACATCAATTATATTAGTGTGATTACCGCTGAAGGTGTTTTGTGCGTTGGCAAGAAAGAGCCTTAGATGTTTGACTTCCTCTTTGTATGTTCTGTGTTGCTCTTTGGAAAGACTGCTTAGAACAGTAACAAGAGAGGATAAAAGGTTCTCCGTTACTTGGAGATTAAGACTTACCATTGTCTCTCTTTCTTCCCTTTTTAACAAGTTGTCGCACATAAAAACGATTCTTGTCCTTATCCTTCCATTGGCGTGAGTAAAGAGTAAACTCTCCTTCTCCTAACTTGGTTAAGAAATCTTGGGCTTTGCTCTTAGTATCAAACCCTTTAAGAGTTCTGTATTTATTGTATTTTTTCTTCATTTTGTTCTCCTGTGCCATCACATTTCCAACATTTGTATCTGCGATAACCTTTAAGTTTTTCTTCATTGATGCCTGTGCCATTACAAATAACACAGGACGCTTTATCTTCTTGTTTTTGTTTAACCACAATAATCAAACTCAAACTGTTGTTCCCCTATCAAGGAGAATATCCTCTCAAGTTCTTCATCGGAAATATCAAGGTGTGAGCCTATCATCTCTCCGATAGTTTCTAGTGCAAATCCCGCGATTTCTAAAATAGTGATAGCATCTTCATCATTCATCGTCATCTTCAAACCCCATAAAATTTTTCCATTCTTGGTCGGACATTTCTTCGCAAAAGACTAAATGTCCTCTCTCAACCATAACCCTACCTCCACAACCTCCTTCTTCTCCCCACTCAACATTGAATTTGAGATGTGGGAATTTGCGAGAGACTTTCTCTACCCACTCAGTAGGAGGACTCCAAGCAGTAGTATATGAGTAGTAAGTATATTCTTGCTCGTGAACAAGTTCTTCGTCATAGCAATCCCATTTCGTTCCCCAATTCTTATTACACCAAGCATACCAACCTTCAGAAGTAACATTATTCTTCTTAGAATTTGTATTTTTGGTGTTTGCGGTAATGATTTTCTTTGGAACAGGAACAGAAGCATGAAACGAAAGTTCGTTATACCTATTTTCCTTCCCTGTATCCGTCCAATCAAAACCTTTGTTCTTATCAACAAACTCTTGCCTATGCCTTAAGTCTCCGTCGATGTGCATAATATTTGTGCAATGATTCGGCATTGTTATGGAATTAGTTGGTTGTATTCTTGACACCAATGGCAGTTCGCCACAGGCATATTATCTTGGAAATGTATTTGGTGGCTTACCCAATACGCTTCCGAATATACATTTTCTACCATGCTACATGAGCAAAAAGAAAATATAAGAAAAATAAGACATACTAGCGTTCTTAGGCAAGCCATGATGTTAAATACATTTGCTAGTTTATCCTCTATTGTTTTGATTATCTTCAATTTATTACCACAGGTGCTTGAGTTTCAATCCATACCTTTGCACCACAAGATAATGGTTTGTTGGGAGAATAAACTACTCTGCTCTCTCCTAGAATCTGAACATCATGTCCATACTCATTAGATTTGTATGTTTTTACAGTAATAACAGGTTCATTAGTTCCATGTTTTGTATTGGCACGAATCTTATGTTGGTTAATGTGTATTCTTTTCTTCATTAGTGTTCTCCTATAATAGCATCTCTTACGCCACACATATCACAGTTATACTTATCTGTTTTTGGGGAATCGCTGTCGCTTCCGCAATCTTTACATTTGTAATTATCCCTCATAAGTTTCTCCAAAAAAGTAGAAGAATCCCCAATATGCTATGATTGGTGTAAAAAGAACAAACGCATAAAGCAATTCTTTTATTATTTTTTTCTTTTTCACAGCCCTAGTCTTTGTCTCTCTCTAAATTCTTGTATTCCTACATTCATAAACTCCACCATTTCTTTTTTACAATGAGGACAATCCTTATCGTAGGTTCTTCCATTAGAAGGAAAGGAATGAACCTTATGTATTTGCCAATCGGTCATTTCCATTTGTGGATTCGATTGATTAAGGAGATGTCTGCGGTATCTGCGTTGGTGTTCAACATTATTTGGATTTACACGCATGACAGTTATACCATGTGGTTCTAGTTTTTCGCGTAACGCACCTACTTCCATATCAACAGAAAAATCATACTCTGTATCCATAGTTTCGTAAATATCATTCCATTCCGCCATCAACTCTCCTTTTCTTTCAACAGATTCATAAATTTCTGTTGTGGGTTGTTCTGTTTGGCAACTAACCAACATCAAGAAGGCTAACATAGGTAAGCCATGCACCAAAGCAATGGCTAAGAGATTGTAAAGTGATTTTTTCATTTCGTTATTTTTCATTCGAGTTTTGAGCATTTTTTACTCCTATTTATTAAAGTTTTATTTTAGTGTTGCTGAGAATTATTCTCCCAACTTTTCCAAACTATTTCTCCTGTTGATTGTTCTATAACACAAGAAAGAGTATCCTGTGGATTCCATCGCAAAAGAGCCTTTGCTCTATTTACTGCAAACCCTTTTATGGAGTAATAAGTACCCCATGTGTTCACATACGGAAGCCACGACTTTTCTCCCTTTTTGTTCTTCATGTATGCTGTGTTAGAGGTTATCAATACTTGATACCCCTCTATGATTTTATCAAATGGGGGTATTTCTATTCCATTAGTTTTCACTCGTTTCCTCCATTTCATCAAAATTAAATGTTAGTTGTTCTCTACACACTTCTTCTTTACCGAACTCTCTGTGCGGTGTGAAAATGGTTTCTGCGTTCCAACATTGTGGTATTTCTCCTCTTTGTGAAACTCTACCATCAGCACCAAAGCAAGAAGCATATTCATCAAGTAATGCTACTGCTTTGGCTAAACGAGTATTTCTTGAACGAGTTATAGCCAATGCCATTCTTACTTCGTGAGTAACAAGGTTTAATGCACCCCAAAGTTCTTGTGGTATAGGTTGAACCTTACTCATACCTCTAACTCTTTTACTGCACGATGCTTTTCGTTACGCACGATTGCAAGTTCATTCCTTAAAATAGTGTGTGATAAATCTTCACTTCTCACATCTATCTGTGTTTGAGTCTTTTGCCCTCTTTTAAGTAAGTTAAAGTAAGAGTGCTGAGCGATTCTAGCAAAGTTAGAAGGTTCATATCGTGAAGATAACAAAGGAGAAAACACCTTTGGAAGTTTAGTTCTACTAGAGTAGTAGGAACGCGCACCAAGTTTACCCAAGATACGCATATCCTCTCTCGTAGATATAAACTCAATAATGTTACAAGCAGTTTCTTTAATAAAAGATACTACATCAAGAAATTTATAACTTATGAGTTCACAAGACGAATTTCTATGTTCATATCCATTTCTATCAGAATAAAAACCAACAGTCTCCACTATCTCTAACACTTTAGGAACAGTAAGAACAATCCCCTTTTTATGAGGAGTATCTATCAAACGAACAAGGCTTTCCTTGTGGTCAATAATAGATAAGAAAATATTTCCTTCGTCCTCATCTATGTTGCGGATAAACCGTTCTTCGTCATCTGTAAAGAGGCTAGGAAGGGTAATAGTTTCTTTACACGCATTGTGTTTTATGTTTGATATTCTTCGGAGTGATTGAAGAAGATGTCCTCCATAAACTCCGCTAATGCTTTGATTGATTTTGTTAGTTGCCATTGTAATCTTTTAGTTGTGTTTGTAGTCTCTCGACAATGTATTTTACTTGGTGCTTCTTTTTGCCCAAAGTTTTTGCGATTCGATTGATATTTAACATACCATTCGGTTTTATCATTTTACCATCTCCCTCAACGAGAGAAACAATACTCCTAGTATCTGCGTCCATGTTTACGTCAGCAAAAGACTTAAACATTTCATCTACACCACTTGTTGCTTCAGAGATTTTACTCTCAACATAAGTTCGTGCTTGTTGCCTACTATCTCCGCAGTTATCATCATCAGCAAAGAAAATATCTTCATGTGTGCTTAACGAGATTGTATTACGGATATGTGCTTTTTTCTGAATTGCTATCCCGTTGGAGTTTTTTCTATTCCACAAACAAGTTTTAATATATTTATCAAAATCTTTTGTGGGAAAAAACACCTCGAAAGAATCATCAGTTTTATTTTTGTATGTCCTTACAGCGTCCATCGCAGACATTCTTACTTCTTGAACACTATCATCAAAATCATTTGTTATTTTATCTCCACCAATACGATGAGAAATCATATAGATTAGATTACCATACTTCTTGTGGACGGCTTCCCATTCTTCATTAGAAATCATATTGCTTCTCCCATTAAAGTGTTCAACTTCTTAAACAACTCTCCGCAAAAAGAATCTCCTTCTACTTGGAGAAGATTATCCCCATAAATGTATCGTAAATTTTCTTCTTGATACCTACCACTAATCATTATGTTTAAGTGGGGGATACTTCGTAAATACTTCATACGCATTTGCCTGTTTTCAGCATCGCCAAAGGTGTAATCATTTAGTTCACACCATGCTTCTCCATCAGTAATGTTAAGTAATACTACATTCTTGGTAACAATGTTCTTTCTCATAAACTCCAAAAGTGCTGGCATCACAGACAGTTCAGCAGTATAACTGCCTTGCGTCTTTCCATTTATCGTCATAGGAGAGATGGTATCGGTTCGTAACATAGTATCGTAATCACAAACACCATTTTTAGTATTTGTAAACAGTCTTGTAAGGATAGGAAATGCTCTGTTATCTGTTCCTGTTGTTGGTTTATGCACAACAGAAGGCGCAGATTTTAGAAACACCTCTACCTTTATTTCATTGTTTATTGTTCGTTTTACTGCTTTAGCAAAAGCAGAAGAAAGAACATTACAAACCTCTAACCTCGTCATGCCGTTAAACGCCTTACAATCCATACTTCCACTTCCATCAAGCAAAAATACGATTGTGGTATCAGAAGTTGGCTTTGCTGTTTTGCGATAGAAGATAGAATCATCGTAACTGTGTTGATACACCTTTCTAGGGTCTAACAATCCTTTTCGTGAATACACCTTCTTAGGCTTCTTGCTTTCCAACAACAGAGTGATGTTTCTCGCAAACTTAGAAGCGAAAATATCTCTCTGTTGTTTTAGGAAGCGAAATCTTTCTTCATCAACATTACCAAAGATAACATCTCTGTGGAACTTCACTTCCTCATTACTTGATGGGCATTTCATCAGTTTTTTACCGCTAATTCTATAACTGAATCTCCATCGTCAGAGAAACCAAAATCTACAGAATATTCTGTGTTTCCACAACAACAACGAGCCATTAGTTCTAAATCATCAGAACGTGTGGTAATATCATACTTACTCCCACATACTGTTTCATCTGCACATTGCTTATCTCCTATAAACCTAACATCTTCATCGTGAATATCTAACTCCATATCTTGAGAAATAATACGACTCATTAGTTGAGTTCCTTTGTGAGATTTTGCAACTGCAACTGCATTAGTAAGAGTAAAATCTTTATTTAACTTTAATCCATTGTTTACCAAATACTCTAAAGCATTATTGATTTCTAACAATCCATTATCACTTACAGTAGAAGAAGTGTGTAATTTAGTAACATCAACTTTCTTACGAGCATTTTTTACTTGTTCCCTAAGCCTACTAGGAGAAACAATTTCTCTGCTATGAATATCAGTTAAGGCTGTGCCTTTACCTATGGCTCTTTTGAGGTATTTATGCTCATTACTAAAATGACCAAAGATTTTACAAATATCTTTTTCTGCACTTGTGTAGAGAGAATGAGTTAGTTCTACCGCTTCTTTTTGTTTCGCCAAATAGATTGCGTGTTCCTCCTCATACTCGTCTAAATCGGTATCGGTAACGACTGCTAATGCTTCCATGCTCATTTCTTGAGCATTTAGCAAATAGTGTTGTGGGGTGTAAAGTTCTAGTTTTTCTGTATCAGACATTGTTATTTTTATTTTTTATTTTAATGTGAAGTGTGTTATCGTGTTGCATCAAAGATTACTGTATCATAGGTTACACTACGACTAAACTCCTCTGTGGTTGTGTGAACTTGAATGTTAGCGAAAGATTTGATAGAAGCATCAAGTTCTGCTGAAATCAGTTTGTTTTTCTTTGCGTGTTCTTGTTCCTCATGGAACTGTTTAGTTGATTTAGAATGACCTAAACCAACATTAGTTTGGGAGTTAGAGAGTTCGGGAATGGAATACTCCGCAGAGTTCATAACACCATCTTCTATATCTAAATTTGCTATTCCTTTGGCAATCATTTCTTTTATTTCTTCTTTAAGTTTATCTGACGCTTCTTCGTCAATATTAGAATCTACATCTCCTAACATCATATCGCCTAAGTAAGAATCTAAAGAATCTAATGAATCTCCCTTTGATTTCATGTCTCCGTCTGCAAACTTATCTTTGATATGCTCAACAATAATGTCTCCATATTGAGAAAGCATTTCAATAACAAGTTTACTTGGGGGATTGTTTAGAATGAAATCAGTATCATTCATAGTTTTACTTACATACTCGTTCTCACAAAATCCTTTGTGATGAAACAACAAGTGGTAAGGTAAACTATACAAATCAATCTCATCAAGTTTCCCCTCCTCAACAGCCTTCTCATATCCAACAAATGCTTTCGCATCTCCTTTGTCGATATACTTTTTCATGTTGCTCGGAGTATTACCATCAATACGCACATCTTCTAATGCGTTTACAAGAAGGTGTATATCCCCAAAACATTGAGCAACAAACTGTAAGTTTGGAGTAGGACGCTCAACCTTTTCCATATTAAGAATGTTTGTGAATGTAACATCTTGTTCTACGAACACAGTATCAAACATAGATTGACCATTTTCTAACTGAATACTCTTGGTTGCTTTCTTAAAAAATAACCAAACAGCATAAAGGTATTCTCGTGGTGCGTCTGTCCATTTGATATGATGCAGTTCGTGAATCATTGCCCCAATAGTATCATCAACTTGTCCTTCTAGTAATAGATTACAGGGAATAAACACCTTGTTCTCATTTACATTAGCACATGGAGTTCCACTAACAGGGAAAGCAACTTCAACTGTTTCATTAGGCACAATGATATTTCTATAATGCTTAATAAGTTGTTGAACATCATACATTACTTTAGGAGACATTTCATTTATCTCACAACCGCCTAACCAACGATTCATGTATTCTGCGTCTATATTAGTGTTATCCATTAGCCTACGTTATTGTAAACACCAAGTGTATCAGCGTATTCACGAAGTTTATTAGCATCATTTACAATGTCGCTAGAGTCTTGTGAGAAAACAGAAAGTAATACATTATCAAGGATTTGTGCTACACTAAAGTTCTTCACTAAAGGTGCAGATTCGATAATCATACGAGTGGATAAACGAGTAGAGATTTCCGCTTGTTGGAATAGTTTATGGGAGTAATCATAAATATCGCACAGAGGTTTTGCTTGCTTGCTAACCTCATTTCCATAAATAGAAGTTAGATATTTCTTCAGTTCCTTCCCTTTAATATATTCTAGGTTAAAAACAATGAATCTATCTAACAACGCTCTATCAATACTACGAGCAGAAGAATACTCCATACCAACATTAGCAGTAGCCATAAACTTAACAGTTTCATCTACTTTAATGTATCGAGCAGTTCCGTCCTCCTCATCAACACGAATGTCTCCACGAAAATCAAGAACAGGGAACAAGATGTTGTAAGCATCATCTGAGGCTCTGCTCAACTCATCTAGGATAATCAAAGTGTTAGGGGTTTGGACAGCCTTTAGAAAATCAGATTGCTCAAATTTTGTGTTACCATCTTGTAAAGTAAAATGACCAAGTAATGATGTCCGAGCATCTTGAGTAGAACCGCAGTTTATTACAATAGGGTTCATGCCAAGTTCATCAGCCATTTCCATTGCGAGAGTAGTCTTACCACAGCCTGTTGCACCTGTGATTAAACACTTCTTGTTTTCTTGAATTAGAGTTTTTAGAATCTCCTTTTTTGTTTCATCTATTACGAACATGAGTTTTATTATTATTGTGTGTGGGCGAAATTGCCTTCGTCGCATATTATAGCAGAACTCGCTACGCAGGTCAAGCCCCTAAAACACAATAAAAAAAATATAAACGTAAACTTGTTTATGTAAAACTTTCCGCTTTATACACCTTCCCTGAGAAGAAACAGCCAACTCCTTATTACATAAACACTTACGCAAAATTCGGACAGATTTGCAATTTCCTAGTAAAAAACAACAAAAGATGCCGTTACTATTGCTGTAATGGCATCTTTTATATTATATAGAACGAGATTATTCTTTGGGGGAAGGGAGATTCCACATCTCCTCTAGTTCTCCAAGACTCAGAGTATCTTCTGGTTCATGAATATCGAAGTAGAGTTTTACTTGTTCTTCAATGCGTTTATTGAAAAACTTAATTCTATCTATCAACCTATGTGTTTCGTTCGTATTCCCATCGTCTTTCGTCATCACCAAAAATAATAAAATATAATAAGAGTCTCGTAAATGAGTTCTTGTTAGCCCATCAGCAAAAAACTTTGACTTAGAAGTGTATCCGAGTAATCTTTGTGCTGTCCTGCGTTGATTTGGTGCGGAAGCAAGACAAAAAATAGGAATGAAGTTTATAAAAGCCTTTAACTCAGAAGGTTTTAGATACAAATGGAATGGTTTTGATTTCACTTTTGACTTTTTAGGTATAGGTTACTGGTAGCACTCTACTTTTGACTTTTCAGGGGTGGCAACGGTGTCATAGTTTTGACTCTTTGGATACACATCTCTGTAATGGAGACAACGGGGTAGCCTTGTATACCTCCTGTCTCAACCACCAACACCATCTTTTGACTTTTAGCAATAGCCGTAACACAGGCGCGGTAGGTGTTAGTTGCCTGAGTCATGAGGTTAAACCACCTCGCCGTATCCTTTTTGACTCTTTCGGTAATGATGGTTTGGTAAGCCGGTATTGACTTATAGACTTTTTGACTTTCTATCACTCCCACTTTGCCGTTTTGACTTTTCAGGAAAGCTTCTGTGTCTCCAAATCTCACTAATGAGCGGTCTAAGGTCACGGAAGCTAATAAAGCAAGGGAAAGAATGGCGGTCTTAATCATAATATATCCTATATAATATTATAGCTATGAATCATAACAAACTAATCAAAGAATCTCGGAATATTTTGGTAGAGAAACTAGGAAGCCTTAAAAAACACGCTAAGACAGGGAAAAGCGGGATTCGTCCAGGGGATGACAGAACTATACGCACCGAAGTAGACCCTGCTGAGGATGCTAAACTTACTCCTAAGGAGAAGCTTAAGCTGGCTTCACACCGCCAAAGACGAAGGGGAAGGGAAGAAACAGATATGTACTGGGCTAAGGATTATCATGGGGGAGGAGACCCTGAAGACCGTAGAGTTGCCGCTACCAAAAAAAGACTCGCCAAACATAGAGAAGCGAGAGGTAAGAAAAAGAAGGTAGCTGAATCCCTGAATTTTAAACAGTTTTGTGAGGCGTTATCTCATGTCTCAGGAAAACAACTAGCCAAAGCCCTTAAGAAATCATATGAACAAGAAGAAAAGTCTTATAAAAAACAAGCAGCCTTACCTGCCATAACCAAATATGGTGATGTAGACGAGAAAGAATACGAAAAGCACGGGGGTCGTCAATACAGACTCGAAAGAGCTCGAGATGAGGTAAGAGGAGAAGTCGCTAGACGCATGAGAGAGCAAGGGAAAAGAGAACGCACAGTTGTATACAACCCTGACCGCTCTGTTAAAAAAGGAGGTGATGAGCTCGCACCTCGAAAGACCAAATCAAAAAAGAAAAAACTAAGTTCCAATGCCATCATAGACGCAAAACCTAGTAAAACTAAAAAACTACCATAACCCCAACCTATATATAAACTGCCATGACCAAGAAAAACGATAAGAAAGATACTCATCCTCTAACGCCTGAGGAAGCCGTCGAGATAATCGAAAACGGCGCTCCATACGTTGTACCTCCTAAAAAAGAAAAGGAAAAGGAAAATGGGAACAGCAACGGTCATAGTGATGCTGAAAGAGCGGCTAAGGAAGCACAGCTTCTAGGTTCTACCAAAGAGGCTATTGCCTTACGTAAAGCCGAAATCGCTGGAGAAATTAAACTCCGTCAAGCAGAGCTCAAAGGAAGTATTGATACCATCAAAGCTAAAGAAAGCGCAAAAGAAAAAGCGGGTAAACACCTTGCGGTATTTGGAGCATTGTATCTTTGTATGATGGTTCTTGCATTTCTTGGGTCAGTAACCTTTTTATCCGCTGATAACCTTGCTATCGTGGCTACCCTAATCACACTTGTGGTTACTAGCCTTTCAGGAATACTAAAAGGAATTAGCGACACACCAGAGCCCAAAGACCCAGTTGAACTAATGCATGACATTGTTCAAAAGCAACTAACTTTATCAGAGCATAGTGAGAAATGAAACTCCCACGGAAGCGAGGAAAACCCCACCCATTTATACTCGCTTGGATAATAGTAATGCTTTGCCTCACTCAGTGTGATTGGGAATTTACTAGTCCTGCAGTAGAGGTTCCTATCCTTTGGTAGGTCTTTCTTTCGTGCCACGACTGCGTCTTTCGCGCATCAGCTCTTGACGGTCTGGAGTTCGCTGTAACCATTCTTGCTTATCCGGAGCCTTTCTTTGTTTTAGACGGTTCATGCGTTGTTCCATTTGTGGATTTACCTTATAACTCCCACAATCTTTTGAAGAGACTGCATCATTTGTAATCCAACCTAGAAGACCTCCTATCAGTACTGCACCGACAAGAAGGAGAATTGAGTGTTTTTCTTTTACCATGTTTTATATAGTAGGCATGCTACTTAGCCTGTGATACTCTCACTCGTCCATAGAATTTCTCAAAGTCTTCATATACTTCAAGGGTTGTTCCGTCTATCAAATCCACTTTAAGATACTCTATATCATTATGGGTGGGGTTCTCCACAGAGGGATTGAAGAATGGTCTAATCTGAACAATCTGTGCTGTGTTCAATAGTGCTACTTCATGCCCTCTCTTGGCTTGCGACCAAAAAGGTATAAAGTTCTTTGGGTACATTGCTACTGGCAACCGTGATGCACTTAAAGCTGTTACTCCAAATATAAGAAGCGCACCAATCAATATTTTGTTTGAGATGTTTTTCATCTTAAAATAAGGATTTTCTAGTAAGATTAAAAAGTTTGTCCCGAACTGCTCGAAATATGTTTTTAGCAGGACAACCATTTTCTACATAAGATACAAACTCTTCAAAAGAGAATACTTGTACTTTGGTACCTTGGCATTTATTGCGGAGCCACTTTTTCGCTCCTTTTTTAAATCCTTGCCCTTCTATTACAATTATACCCTCCGTCTCTTTAATTGCTTGGGTAAAGTTTAAGTACAGGTAGGGAAGTTTTTCGTCTACCGACCCTGCTCGGTGTTGTGATTTGCATTCGATTCTGATTTCTCGTCCTCCATAACACAAAACGAACTCCGACCTACATCGTTTATTCCCGTAAATGTTAGTGTACGGGACATTTTTTAATAAAATATCGCTTCTCTCTTTAGTTTTACTGTATTTACGTACTATAATTGGTAGGTTATCCGTGAGTACTTTCTCTACTTTATCCTCTAATTTGAGTCCTGATTTATTTGCTTTTTGTCCTTGGTTCATTTGTTTTAAATTCTATAATTTCTATTTTTCCGGAAAACTTTTTAATTTGTTTTTCAGCCTGGGTCTGGGTCTTGCAGCGTAGAAGGAATTCAAAACAATCATTAATTTCATCAGGAGACTCTCCTTTTTGATATCTACGTACCACGTTGTATCCTTCTTTTAGGTAATGGTGTATACCTTTTCCCCTAACTGCTACAATAGCCATACCCTATTATAGTGCTACAATTCTAAATTGTATACTTCCATATACATACATTTGCGCAGACCCCTCGGTTGTTGAGAACTTAAGGGCGGCATTTTCAGCTAATCCAATAGGGGTCATGCCTGAATAACCGTGAGCAGTAGGAGTAGTTCCTTGGGACCTAGCGGCAAAAATAATTCCTGTTGAGCCGGTGGTTTCTCCTCCAGCCAAGTTACCATCATGAATGATAATTTGTCCATAAGCAGTATCAGAACTTCCCACAACAGTAATATTATATCCATCAATAACTATTCTCTTTGCAGCGCCCGGAGCAGCTATAATAGTTGTATTGCTTTGAGGGTTATCCCCGTTGGAATCTTCATCCAAAAACACACCACTTGCATAATCAAAAGCCGAGACACTAAGGCATCCCCCTTCGGGGTTGGTTATTTCAACGCCTGTAGGCTGAGAACTATAAACACCTAACCCCACACCAACAGCGGCGATATTCATGTTTAGATTGCCAGCGTTGTTAGTTTCCAAAGAAATGGGGAGATTTCCTGCAGAACTAACACCCATAGAACTCTCAGAACCGAAGACTGATTCAACTGCAACATTCATAGGTCCTCCC